>Ga0315289_10000309_pt1 | contig 77244 bp, 53 predicted proteins | sample YL17G11_40_MG_FD_203452 | JGI IMG/M metagenome (GOLD analysis project Ga0315289, IMG submission 203452) | Sediment microbial communities from Yellowstone Lake, YNP, Wyoming, USA - YL17G11_40 | ecosystem: Environmental > Aquatic > Freshwater > Lake > Sediment | place: USA: Wyoming | collected...
CCTAACCCTAACCCTAACCCTAACCCTAACCCTAACCCTAACCCTAACCCTAACCCTAACCCTAACCCTAACCCTAACCCTAACCCTAACCCTAACCCTAACCCTAAAACCCCCAAAAACCCGGCGTGTAACGATTATACTTTCCGGGTAAGAAGTCGACTACGACATTGCCGCCCGCAACGGACGGACGGCGGGTTTTGAGCGCCCTTCTCTTCCTCGGGCCGCACACTCCACCCACCTATCATTTCTCGAGCGTTAATCGAGCAATAAAAAGAAGTGATCGATCTCTAAACCGCAACATGTTTTTGTTTCATCTACTCCCGCGCCCACCGGCACAGCCCCTGCTCCTCATCCGCCACCCCCTCCAGCACTTTCCCCCGGTACAGCAACCCCGCCAGCGGACTGACAACCCGCCGCATGTGCAAGTCATATAAGGGCAGGGCGGTGAGTGGAGGGAGGACGGGAGGGGCGGCCACCGCCGCACCGCCGCCACCTCCACCCCCACCCCCACCCCCGACCCCGCCACCTCCACCCACGGCGGGCTTTGTAATAAAGTGCTCGCCCGGTTCCATGTGGTTGACCGCCACCGGCCCGCCCCCCTCCCGGGTCGGGTACAGGAAGACCGCCCCCGCCCCGTACGCCCATCGGTGCCACCACACCGTCCAAATGGCCGACCCGTCCCACTGGTACCACTGGTTGGAGATCAGGCCGGGCAGGCAGGGGGAGGGGGGAGAATGGGAGGGGGGGCGGTCAGCAGGAGCACCAGCACTAACGCCAGCACCACCAGCAGCGTCACCAACAGCAGTGCGCGTGTGGGTGGTGGTGGAGGTGGAGGAGGCGGCAGAGCCGCCACGGGCGTCTGTGGCACCGGCCCCGCCGCCAACCCCATCACCACCGCCGCCCCCACCGGATGCGCCGTTCAGGCCCGGCCGGCCGTGGCGGAGGGGACCCGCGTTGGTGGCAGTGGCAGACGTGGCAGACCTGGCCACGGCGCCGCCGCCCGCATCGCTCCGGCCCGGGGTGGTGGCGCCAAACGCACCGGCACCCATCCCATCACCGCCCATCCCGCCATGCACCTCATCAAACCACGCCACAAACGCCCGCCACGGCCGGGGCAGCAACACCGGCGCCCAGGAAGAGACTTGCTGGGCCAGGTAAGCGGGTGGAGGTGGGGTGGAGGGCAGGGAGGAGGGGGCAGCAGCAGGGTCGCCGCCGCCCGCTCCCCTTGTCACGACCTCCAGCGGGTCGACCCGCTCGTACGCGCCTGCGCTCGCCTCCCCGATCACCCGGTTCTGGGTGGACAGCGAGATGCCGGCGAGGTGGGGGAGGACGGGGCTGCTGCTGCTGCTGCTGCTGCTGCTGCTGCTGCTGCTGCTGCTGCTGCTGCTGCTGCTGTTGCTGCTGCTGCGCCCGCGGCTGCTGCGTGTCGCCGCCGCTGCCACCTCCTCGTCAGCGCCAAACGCCCGCGCCAGGCGCGGGCGCAGCCAGGCGTACCACCCGGGCACGACCTCCAGGTCGTCCTCCAGCACCAGGCACGCCTCCCGCTCGCCCGGGTCCGGCCACCCGTGCACCCACTGCTCCACCAGGCCGCGCGGCCGGGTCGCCACATCCAGCTCCAGCCCGCCATGCGGCCAGGTCAGGTTGCGGACCAGGGCCAGGACGGCCGCGTGGCCGGCGGCCCGGGCGTCGTGCGCGGCGGTCGCCGCCGCCGCGCTCGCAAACATGGAATCGAATTTGGGGTTGGAGCCGGCCGGGCGCGGGGCGTCGACGGAGACTTGCAAAGCGACGGCGTCGCCCAGGAAGTCCGTGGCGAGCAGGCCGGCCAGCAGGCGGGCCAGGGCGGCCGGCCGGGACATGGTCAGCACCCGGATTGTCAGGGTGAACGGAGGAGGCGCGGGGGCAGCGGGCGGTGGTGGTGGTGGGCGACGCGCAGTTGGCGACGCCGACGTCGACGCCGACGCCGCCGACGCCGCCACGCCCGCCCCGACCCCATCCGCCGGGCGGCGGGTCGCCAGCGCGCACGTCCCGCCCGGGCCGACCGCAACCAGGGCGGGCGGTAAGCGGCGGGTGGGTGGCGGGGAGGCGGTGGCGGCGGCGCTGGCCTGCCCACCCCACCCACCCCCACCCCCGACCACGACCGTCGCCGGCCACAGCCCCGTCACAGCCGGGCCGGCCACCGCAAACTGGTCCGCCGACACAGACAGGGGCGGCAAGCCGGCGGCGGCGTCCCCGGCCGGGCCGGACACCTCGCAGACAGACGACCCTCCAGCACCAGACAGGCCAGTCACCGCGCGCAGGCAGGCGGCCGTGAAGAGGGGGCGCTGGTGGGGCAGGACGCCGGCAGCGGCGGCGGCGCCCTCCCGCTCCACGCACGCCCGCACCTGGCCCACCACGCGGCGCGCGCCCGGCGTCGGCCGGAGCCCCACCAGGCTGAGCACGCCCGCCCCGGCCTCGTCATCATCCACCCAGCACACGTCGCACGCGCACTGGGAGGCCAGGGCTGCCCGCGCGTCTTGGAGCCACAGCAGGGCGGGGGTGGTGACGAGGGCGCCGGGGGCGCCGGGGGCCAGCGACGCCTCCAGGGCACGCCAGGCAGGCGGGCCGGGAGCGACGACCGCCCCCAGGGCCGGGTGTTGCAAGGGGAGGGCGCGGCGGGGGGCGGCCGAGGTTGTCCAGCTGGAGAAGCCACCGCCGCCATATACCGCCGCCGCCACCGCCCGGCCGGCCGCCCCGCCACGGTCGACCCGCCCCGTCCCAATCAGGGTGACCAGCCCGGCGGGCAGGCCCAGGCGGGCGACCGCCCAGCACGCCCAGTTGGTGAGGGAAGGGGGAGCATGGGTAGGGGCCGAGGTGGCCTGCGTGGTCGGCGCGCCGCCGCCGGCGCCGACCGCGTCGACTTGGACAAACACGCGGGCGCCCGCGAGGGGGCGCGGCGTGGGCGCCCCGCCAGGTGCTGCATCGCTAGGCGCCCCACCCAGCCCGCGTGTTGGACCAGTCGCGGCCAGGCTGGCTTGAGCATGCGCCGGCGGCGCATGCACCGCACTCGACCGCCACGAACTAAAGAAGATGAGGAGCGATAGGAGCGACACGCAACCGCCCCACAGCACCAGCCGCGCCGCGCGCCGCCGCCGCGTCCGCCGCGGGCGGGGCAGGCGCCCCTGACGCCAGGGTGGGGTGGGTGAGAAGAGAGGCATTGGCGCGGGTGGCGGGTGTGTGAAGAGAAGTGAGGCGCGGCCTCCTCCTCTCCCCCGCCGCCGTTTTCTTTGTTTGAAATGGCGCAGCGGGTGAGAGCTCTCTCTCCTCTCTCAACCCCCCCGCCTCTGGTGGGCGCAGCGGCGCGCGCACCCTGCTCTACAGGCGCCGCGTGCACCCCCCTACTTCCTAGTGTCAGAGAGCGCGCCCTACCCAATGGGGCACGACCGAACCTGCTCCCCGCCTCCCTCCCTCCAAAATCTTCCCCTTCGGTGAAAAAACGCGGTCACCTCTCGCTCGAGCTCCCTCCACGCCTCGCGTCCATCCTCTCTCTCTCCCTCCACGCGCCGCCCGCGTCCTCACGCAACACCCGACGCTCCATCCCCTCTGTGCCACACGCTGCGTGTCTCCAGAAAAGATAGGGGAAAAGAAAAAAACGCATGAAGCACACACACCACAACTCCTCTCCCTCCTGTTCCTCCCCCTCCTGTTCCTCCCCCTCCTGTTTTCACCCCTGCGCCGCCTCCTTTTTCTCCCGTCTCTTCTTCTTCACCACGCTCATCCCCATCCCCAGGCTCGTCCGCAAAAGCCGGGGCACCGTGTGCGCCAGCCCGCCCGCCCCGGCCCCCACCCCGTCCATGGGTGCGGCCCGCGTGATGCGGTGCGAGTGCGCGGGAGAGTGAGCAGCAGGCGCGGGCGCCGCCGCCCCCCGCCCCTTTGCCCCCATCAGCCTGTTGACCTCCGCCGCGCCCAGCGACGCCAGGTCCAGGCAGGACGCGTGCGTCACGGGCGCCGCGCCCACCCAGGGCGTGACCATGAGGGCGGCCCCGGCCTCGCCCGCCACCAAGCGCGCGTGCCCCGGGCGAGCGCCCCCTCCCCCCGCCAACCCCAGCCAGGGCAGCAGGGCGGGCGCCGCGTACGCAAACGTCGCCAGGTCCGCCCCCGTGGGCGCGACCCAGGCTTTGGTGGCGGGCGGGCGGGCCGAGGAGGAGGAGGGCGGAGGGGCGGGCGCCGCCGCCGCCGCCGCCGCCCCCGGGTCCCCGGCCACAGACGCCGCGACCGTGACGCTGCCCCGCATCAGGACGGCCGACGACCGCAGGTGGAGGGCCGTGCCGGGCGGCAGTTCCACCAGTTCGGCGGCGGCCAGGCCGCGCACAAAGGCGCGGTACTCGGAATCGATGGTGGAGGACGTGGTGGCAGCAGCGGCGCCGCCACCGCCCGCCCCGCCCTCGTCGCCGCTCGCATCCTCCTCGGCCTCCTCGCCCCCTGCGTGCTCCTTCCTCAGCACCGACGCCAGGTAGGCCAGCAGGCGCGGCTTCTCCAGTTCCACCACAAACAGGGCCGCCATGCGCCACATGTCGACCTCGACCTGTTGGAAGGCGGACACGCCCGCCGACGACCGCGCCCGCAGCGCGTCCACGGCGGCCTGGGGCACGTGCAGCACGAGCGGGCCCCGCCCCAGGGTGGAGCCCTCCGCGACGGCCGCCCAGGCGCCCCACGCCTCGCCCGTCAGCGCCGTGTACAGCCCCACCACCCCGCCGCACCCCATGTAGACGTCGTGGCGGTCGCCCGCCCGGCCGTGCGCGGTGACCCGGACCAGGCCGGAGATGACAACGATGAAACCGCCGCCGGCTGGGGTGGTGGTGGTGGAGGTGGTGGTGGTGGCGGGGGGGGCCTCCTCGGGCACCGGCGGCTCGCGGTTCCCGCCCGGCTCGGCCGACACGGCCACCACCGCCCCTGACCGGTGGACGCGCAGCGCGCCGCGGGCCAGCAGGAAGGGCGCAATGTCCGGGGAGGAACGCGCAAAGGGCAGGTCCCGCAGCACGTCCGCGGGCGAGGGCGCCCGCCAGGTCGGCCCCGTCCGCTCCAGCGCGGCCTCGCGCGCGGCCAGCGGCTTGGCCAGCGCGTCCCGCTCGTCCGCGTCCACGGCGCCCGACTCGTACAGGTCCGTCACGAAGGCGGCCTGGCGGCGCAGGGCCGCCGCGGTGGCGCGGTAGGTCTGGATCGCCTGGAACCGCTCCGGCGCCTCGGCCTCCCGGTCGTGCAGGAAGAGCCACACCTCGGCGAGCTGGGCGTCCACCTCGGCCGCGACCAGCGTCGCGGCGGGGCCGCCCGTCGACGCCGCCGCCGCCAGCACGGCCCCCGGCGCGCAGGCCAGGCCCTGCATCATCTCGACGGCCGCCTCGCACGCCGTCAGCATGAGCCGGGACAGCGCCCACAGCAGGGCCCGCGCGGCCTTGGAGAGCGGCCAGGCGGCCGCCCGCCGCGCCGCCCCGCCCAGGGTGTGCCGCCGCCGGCCCCGGCTGTCGCCCGCGACCGCGATGGCCGCCCGCCGCAGCCAGTACGCGGCCAGGGCGAGCCCCCGTGACGCCCACCGGGCCGTCACATCCCGCTCCACCGCGCCCCACAGCCGCAGCGGGGCGGCCGGCTCGTCAATCGCCTCATCGCACGCCGTGTCCAGGACCCGGGTCGCCCGCCCGGACAGCAAGCCGTCCGCCCGCTTGGCGTGGAAGTGGCGTTTCAGGGAGTTGGCCAGGCGGACGCGGAGCTCCTCCACCGCGGAACCCGTCTCGGGGCGGCGTGTAGAGGCCAGGCGGACGAGGGCGGCCTTGACGACCAGCCCAGTCGTTTTGGTGAGGGTGCCCCCCGCGCTGGGTGGGCCGTCAAGGCCGCCCGGGGCGCCGGCTTGGTGGTGGTCAGGGCCCAGCGGGGGCGGGCTGGAGGGGACGCCCTCCTCGGGGGCGGCCTGGTGTGATGGTGGCGGGGGGGTGGAGAGGAAGGGAGAGGGGGCGTGAGAGGGGAGAGGAAAGGAAGGAAAGGGGGCGCGGGGCGCGGGGCGGCCACGCAGGGGTGCGTGCGCGCACTCGCTGGGGGGGGAATGGGATTGGGATCAGCCACGACGCGGGCCCCGAACGCACTCCCCGCGCGCAAAGCAGTGCAGACGAGATGGTAGCAGATGCTGCTACTATTGCTTGGCCCGTCACGCGTGTGCGCCTGCGCGTGGGCGTGGGCGCCAACGCGGCACACGCACAACGCACACGCTCTTTCACCCCCCCCACCCAACTCAATATATATACTTACCCCTAGAGCCGCCACCGCCCCCGCCGCCCGGGCGCGCGCAACCAGAGGGGACAAGCTCCGCGTCATGCCGGCCGTCCATGTGCCACCAGCGGTGGGCAGGGAGGCCAGGGCGACCCCGGCGGCCGCGCCGCCGCGCAAGGAGCCACCCCCACCACCGCCGACGGCCGAAGTCGACGCCGCCAGTCGGTTGCCGTCCTCCGACCCGCCGCCCCCCCCTCCACTGTCCGGCCGCTCGATGTTGAAGGCCTCAAAGACGGACCGGTACCGGGAGGGAGGGTTCTGGGCGGACGTCGCCCTCAGGGAGGTCGTCGGCGAGGACACAGCCGCCATCGTTGCGGCCGCCGTCGCAACCGTGGCAGCCGTCACGGTCGGCGCGCGCGGCCGCCAGTGCGTGTCGATGGGGATGGGGGCCGGTCGGGGCCCGCCGGGGCTGACCAGGACGGCGGCCGGGCCCAGCATGTCCTGCCGCAGCACCGTGCTCTCGTCCGTAGAGTCCGTGCGGCGCGCAAAGAAGCGGCGGCGGGTGGGGGGCACTGCCGGCGGCGCTGCCGCCGCTGGCAGGACAGGCCCGGCAACGCCGCCAGGCATCCGCGCCCCGACCGAGACGCGGGACAAGGAAATGCGCGCCAGCCCCGCCTCCCGGGCGGAGGACGCCAGGTCGACAGGCGGAGGAGGCTGAGACAGGCGCGGCGGCGGCGGCAGCGGCCCCCCCGCCGTCATCACAAACAGCGGGGCCGGGGGAGGAGGGGCGAGGGCAGGGCTGGGGCGCTGGGGCATCGCGCCCGCCGCGCCCGCGGGCGGGCGGGGGGGTGGGGCAGAGGCCGCCGCTACCCCCGCCGCCGCCACGCCAAAGGCCGCTGGCAGGGGTGGGCGGCGTGAGCCGCCACCCACCGCAGCAGCAGCCACCTGCTGGTCCGCAACCGGCGCCAGGGGCGGCCCGGGAGGCGCCTCCGGGGCTTCCACGTCCGGGGCGGCGCCCCCGCCATCACCCACAGACGCTGCCGCCACCGGCTGCGGCCCGGGGGAGGGCGACCGGCTCGGCGGGGCGCCGCCCGGGCGGACGCCGGCCAGCCTGCTGTTTGGGCCCGCCCCCAGCCGCGCTGCCACACTCTTCAGCCGGGGCAGGAAGGGCACGCCATCGATGGACAGTTCGTTGACCTCCTCCCACCGCGGGTGCGGGGCAGAATCTGCGTCCGACTCGGCGCCCGAGTCGGGGGCGGGCCTGGGCACGCGCGCGCCGCTGGCGCCGCCGCCGCCGCCGCTGCTCCCACTCCCGCCGAGGCGCGTCCCGGCTTCCAGGGCGTCCAGGTCGCCGTCGCCGGCATCACGGCCACCGCCACCGCCCAGCGCGGGTGGGGGCAGGGGTGCGGGCGGCTGGCTGGCCACTGCCGCAGCCGCCGCCGCGGCCGCGTCCGGTTCGGGCAGGGACAGGGGCGGCGGCGGCGGGGCGGGGGGCACGACCCGGCCACCCCCACCCCCGCCACCACCCCCCGCCTCGCCCTCATCATCAAACCGGATCGACCGCCCGAAGTGGCGTCCCTGGTGGGACGTCACCGACGGTTTCCGCCGCCCCGGGCCGGCCACCACGTCCCCGGCCTCGCCCGCCTCGCTGAGGAAGAGCGTGGCCATGGACCGGCCCGCCCGGGGCATGGGGCGGGCGGGGGGCGGGAGGGGAGGGGAGGGGGTGGGCAGCGCGCCACGGCCCGCGCGCGCCCACCACCACCGCCGCCACCGCCCGCCTTTGGCACCGCCCGCCACCGCCGCCGCCGCCACCGCGACCCCGCCCTTCTTCGCCGCCGTCACGCCCGCAAAGTCGTCAAACGCGGGCCCCGCCACGTCCACAAAGTCGCGGACCCGGCCCCAGTCGACGCCCGCGAACGCGTCCTCCCCGTCCTGGCGCAGACTGTTGACGACCTTGGCCGTGTGCACGCGCAGGGCGCCCACGGCGCGCCGGCGCAGGGCCAGCCTCGCCTCTGGCACCGTGTCCAGCTTCAGCACCCGCAACCACCACGGCAGCGTGGGCGCGTTGATCAGCAGGGTGCACAGCACAAACAGGGCGGTCCACAGCACAATCTCGGCCCGCACCTTGGCCTGGGCGGGCGTCGCCGTGAAGTCGGACGTGATGACGGCCTGGGCCAGGATGAGCGCGACGCTGCCCCGCAGGCCCGCCACGGTCGCGAAGGCGGCCTCCCGGACCGGCAGGTCGGAGCCCTCCAGGATGAAGAGCGGGCGGAAGCCGACCAGCAGCAGGAAGCGCAGGCCAAAGACGATGATGTAGACAAACGGGAACCGCCACAGCCCCGCCCACAGGTCCTTGTTGGCGAACGCGGCCGCCGCCGCGTTGGCCAGGGGCAGGCCCGCCAGCTCCTCCCGCCTGAAATCCCGGGCGGACCGCACGAAGAAGTTGACAATGGCGGCGCCCGTGAAGAAAAAGACGGTCGCGTTGGCGACAAAGGACAGCGCGTCCCAGAACGCAGCAAAGGCAGCCGCCGCGCCCGGCGTCGGGGGCAGGTCCCACGTCGACGTGGCGGCGCCGTACAGGCCAAAGACGGCGACCGCGACCACCCCGGACAGGGCGACGCTGTTGGCGCCGTAAAAGGATAGGTACCCGCCCGCCAGCGTGAGGGCGACCTGGTGGTCGACGCCCGCGCCGCGCCGCCGCATCCAGCGCAGGACGGCGTGCGCGGCCGCGCTGACGGCCAGGCCGATGGCGGCCCCGCCCACCGCCAGCTTCAGCATGTTGGCGATGACCAGGCCCGCCACGCCCGCCCCGGACTGGGGACCGGCCGTGTCGTCCAGGACGCGGGCGAGGAAGATGGTGAAGAGCGTGAAGGAGGACGCGTCGTTCAGCAGGGACTCGCCCTCCAGCAGCACGCGCAGGCGGCGCGGCCCGCCGCCCCCCTTCATCACGTCCAGGATGGCCACCGCGTCCGTGGAAGCCAGCATGGAGCCCAGCAGGGCGACGTGCGACCAGTTCCAGCCCCGGTCCACCAGGCGGAGGCCGTACAGGAGGAGCGGGATCATCAGGCCGGTCGTCCCGCCGACCACCAGGAAGGCGGCCGTCAGGATTTGGACGACCTGGCGCCGGAACAGGAACCAGTCGATGCGGACGCCCGCGTCGGCGAGCAGGGGGGGCAGGAAGACGTAGAAGAAGAGCTCGTACGGCTGGATGCCGAGGAACCAGGCCAGCGCGTTGCCCAGGCGGCCCGTGTTGAGGGGGAAGGTCAGGGCTTGGAGGGCGGCGCCTGGGAGGAATGAATGGTGGAGGGGTGGGGGGAGGAGGGGGTGAGCAGCAAAGATGCGCACGCGCGAGCGCACGTGTGCGCTGCTGTGGAGGGCGGCGGGCGTTGGAGCTGGGGGAGGGTCCCTCCCACCACCACGGCATCGTCCCAGGCGCGGCGCAGCGCGGGGCGGCGGCGGCGGGGGGGGGAGCAAGGTAAGGAACGCGCCGTCGCCTGGGTCGCCCCCACCGACCTCGCTCGCTTGTGCGCCGCCGCACGGGGCCATTAAAGGCGGCGCAGTCGCCTAGAGCCCGTCCCTCAGGCGCGGCACGCCCGGCCGCGGGACGCGCAACACCCCCACCCCCCTCTCTCTCTCCCAGCCTTTGCCCTAAACCCGCACACGCGCGCGCGCCTTTCCCGAACCCTCACCCGTCAACATCAGCGCCGTCGACCCCAGCTTTCCCCGCAGCACGCACGCCAGGACGACCGCCAGCCCGATGAACAGGATGACGTCCTGGCCGGAATGGTGGACGGTGCACCAGTGGTAGGTGGCTGTGAAGAGAGGGGGAGATGGATGGTGTCAGGAAAAGGAGGAAGAGCGGGTAAAACTGCGCACGTCAATGATAGCAGTGGGAAAGGGGAGGGGGGGAGGTAAAACCGGAGGGGGGGGTGCGTTCCAACCACCATGACGCTCCACCCCTCCGTTCCGCACCCATGGACACGTGTGCGAGGTCTATGCACGGGGCGCCCACGCGCACACAACGACAAAAAAGAGGGCGGGCACAAAATGCCCCCCCCCCCTGCATTCGCGCAGCCCTACGCCCTCTCTAGCCATCATTATTTCACACCTGGTTCGTCCACCCGGTTGGCGTACGTGGCGGCGTGGCAGAGATTTTCGCTGGCCCCGGCGGCCGCGGCGGCGCCGCCACTGGCGGGCGACATTTTGTTGTTGTGGTGGTGAGGCGTGCTGCGTGTGCGAGAAAGGGACTTGTGCGGTGAGGGCGTGAGTGCCGAGCCGCTCTCTCTCTACTCTCTCTCTGAACTTCCCACCGGCGCCTCACACTTTTGTTTTTGCTCTCTCTCTCTGCACCATTCCGCCCACACAAACATGCACCGCCTGGCTGTCCGCCGCCCGTCACCAGGCAGCCTGGTGTTTAATGCATCCACAGCGCGGCGGGCGGCGGCCGTGAGCGCGGCGCCCCGCGGCGGCGACGGCAACGCCCCACTCTCCACACCACCCACCCGCCGCTCACTCTTCTTCCAGGCAGCGGCCGCCGCCGCGGCTGCTGCCCTGGCCGCCGCCGCCGCGCCCTCCCCGTCCCTCGCCTCCGCCCTCGCGCCTACCGCCGCCTCCACAGTCCTGGTCGTCGGCGCGACGGGGCGCACCGGCCGCCTGGCCGTGGCCGCCCTGAGGGCGCGCGGGTACGCGGTGCGGGCGGCCGTGCGCGACCCGGCCATGGCAGAGGCCCTGGGCGTGGCGGCCGCGTCGGACGGCGGGGTCGTCACCCTCGACCTGGCCGCGCCGGGGCCCGAGCTGGCGGCCGCCCTGGCGGCCGCCCTGGCCGGCGTGGACGCGGTCGTCTGCGCGGCGGGCTACAACGGCGGCGGCGGGGCTTCCTCCTACGCCTCCGTCGACGGGGCGGGCACGGCCGCCCTCGTCGCCGCCGCCGCGGCCACGCCCAGCGTCAAGCGGTTTGTGCTGCTCACCTCCCTGCTCACCAACGGGGCGGCCGTCGGCCAGCGCTGGAACCCGGCCTACCTCTTCCTCAACCTGTTTGGCGGCGTGCTTTCCGCCAAGCTGGGCGCGGAGCGCGCGCTGCGGTCGTCGGGCCTGGACTGGGTCATCGTCCGCCCGGGCGGGCTGGCGGACGGGGCCCCCGCCGAGGTCGGCAACCCCGTGCTCTCGGGCGAGGACACCCTGTTTGGCCTGGCCGGCGACCCCGGGCGGGCCGTGTCGCGTGAGACGGTGGCCGACCTGCTGGCGGCGGCGGTCGCCGTTCCGGCCGCGGGCGGGCGGGTGCTGGAGCTGGTGGCCAGCCCGGCCGTGGCGGCGGCGAGCATGGACGCGCTGGTGGCGGCGGGGGTGTGAGAGGGCAGGTGTGTGTGTGTGAGTGGAGGCGTCGAGCCGGTGCTGGCGTCCACCCCACAGCACGCCGGCATCCTCTCCCACAGACAGAGCCCAACTGGCCGAGGCTCATATTTCAATTCGGGACGTGTTACCCCCACCAAGTGTGCCGTGTGCCAACCCTTCCTCCCCCATCCGCCTACCCCCCTCCCCTCCAAAAAATGACTCTCCGCCGGTGTGCCACTGCAATCCTGGCGGTGCTGGCATTGGCCGCCCTCTCCTGCGTCGCTGCAGACCCGTCCGCGTCGGCTGCCGCGCCAGGCACTCCCGCTGCGGTGGAGCCGGCCGCGCTCCCGACCCCCGCCCCCGCCCCCCAGAAACCCGCCCCGCTCTCCGCCGACGTCTGCCCGACGGCCGGCTACTCCTGCTCCACCTATTTTGAGGAGGTAAAGGCCCTGACCCCGGCCGAGGCCGCGGCCGTCGCGGCCCGCGCGCCGCCGGCCCAGCTGTCCAACGGCGCAGCGCCCTGGAACACGGTGGAGCCCTGCCCCACCGACTCGCTGGCCGGGCGGACGGCGTCCCAGATTGAGGCTCAGGTATGTGTGTGAAGGACGCGGGGAGGCGGCGAGGGAGGTGGCGGCGTCCCCTGTCCGCGGGGGCGGAGGACGCTCGGGAGAAAAACAAAAAAGGAGGAGCGCGCAATGCAGCGCTCAAACCTGACGCGCGCACCTCTGTGGCCCCGCCGCCCCCGGCGGCGACGCCGGCGTCGCTCCCGCTCCTCCCACCCGCACTCCGCAATGAGGGCGTCACTATCAGGATTCTCCTGTGCTCAAACGCCACCTCTCATCCACCCTACTCCCTCCACTCTCCCCCCCTATCCATTTTTTCTCTAGATGGCCGCCTGCATCAACGCCGTCCGCGTCAACCCGGCCCGCTACAAGGCCGCCTTTGACGCGTCCACCAACTGCGCCTACTCCTCCTGGATCGCGGGCGTGACGACCCCCAAGCGTAGGGCCCTGTCCTACACCGACCCGGCGTCCGTCCGCCTGGACGCGGCCTCGCGCAAGCACGCGCTGGACATGGCCACCCGGAACTTTTTCTCGCACACCGGCTCCGACGGGTCCTCGCCCATGCAGCGCGCCCGGAAGGCTGGCTACACTGGCTACTCCCTGGGCGAGAACATCGCGGCGGGCTACACGAACGTGCGCCGGAGCATGGTCGCCTGGATGTGCTCGGCCGGGCACCGCAACAACCTCATGTCCTGCAGCTGGAGCTCCTTCGGGTCGGGCTACGCCTACGCCTCCACCTCCACCTACAAACACTTCTACGTCCAGGATTTTGGGTGCAATGCGGCGTCCTGCCGGAGCTGCCTGTGAAAATGTGGAGGATATGAAGGGTGGAGAAGAGAGAGAGAGAGAGGCGTGCGTGGTGGAGCGGGGGTCCTGCGCCTGCCCACGCCTCTCTCATCATCATCTCGCCCCGTCTTGTGAGGTTGGGACCTGTGCGCGTGCGCGTTGTGCGTGTACACACGCGTCGTGATTGCAATTTGGAGAGAGCGCGACGAAGATCAAAACTGGGCTAATACAGAGAGGGTTGGCAGTTTTTTTTTTTTTTTTTTTTTTTTTCCTTGCTTCTCCTCACACTCACACAGTCCGGCCGGGCGCGCCCTCCTCTCCTCTCTCTCTCTCTGCACGCCCAACCATGAGCGCCGGCGACGACGCACCGGAAGCAGCAACAGGCACTGGCACCCCATCCCCGGACGCCACAGCGGAGAGAGAGGCCGCCGATGGGTCGCTGTCTCACCCGCCGCCCGACCTCGACCCCGACCTCGACCCCGCCCCGCCCCCTCCCACCACCTCCTCGCGCGACCTCCCACCCCTCCTACGCGCCCGCCTGGCCAAGCGGGGCATCCTGCCGGCGGAGCAGGCGGAGGCATCCGCCCCGCCCCCACCATCCGCGCACCCCCTCTTAGTCTGGCAGCCCGCCCCGCCAGCGGCTGTCGCCGACATCGCGGCCGGCCCGCCCCTGCCGCCCGGCTGGGGCTGCGCCTTTGACTGGGCCTACCGCCTGCCCTACTTTTACAATCCGTGGACGGGCGTGCGGACGTGGAACCACCCACTGGGGATGATGGTGGCGGCGGCCGGGGGTGGGGGGTACCACCACCACGCCCCCGCCCTCCTCCTCCCGCCTTTTGACCCGTCCGCCACCTTCACAGGCGCCCGCCCCGGGTGGGCTTTCAAGATGGGCGGCCGCGGGCTGGGGTACTACCGGGATGGCGAGGATGATGGGGAGGGGGGGAGGGGGCACCACCACCACCCTCCGGCCGCCCCGCCGCCGTCCCTGGCCCCAGTGCCTGACCACCACGCCCACCACCGCGGCGGCGCGCGTGGCCGCGGCGGGCCGCCACCCCACCAACCGCCACCCCCGCCTCCTCCTCCCGCCGGCTCCGTCGATCCCATGGACCCGTCCGCCTACTCGGATGCGCCCCGTGGGGGGTGGGGGTCAGGCCTGGAGAAGGCGAGGAAAGGATGAATGGAAAACAGAGAGAGAGCAGTGTAGAAAAAGCAAGCAGCGAGCGAGTGATGCCAAGAGCCACACGTCTTTCATTTTTTTGGGCTCGGCGCGGAATCGTCGCTCTTTTCTCCGCGGAAGCGTGCGCGTAGCTGCACCACCCTCCGCCTCTCTCACGCACCAAATGCAGCACACACCTACCGCCTCCATGCTGCGCAGCGGGTCGGCGGCCTCGCCTACCAGCCGTGCGCCGCCCCGGGTCGGCCGCGTGGCGACCGGTGGCCGGCGGGCGTTGAAGGTGAGAAAGAAAGGGAACGCGGGCGCTGGCGGGAGGCACAGGAATCGGCTGCGCCACCCACAGGGTTGGCATAATCCCTGTCTCCTACACATCGGGAGTGGCCGGGTGGGCGAGGAGGTAGCTGGGGCCGGGCAGTCGCAGCCGGCGCAATAAACATCACTCTCCCGTCGCGGCCGTCGTCGTGGCTGGGCCTAGCCGCGCATGCGGCCTCTCCCCCCCCTCCCCCGTCCACGCACGCCCCGCTCATCACACGCCTCGCACCTCCCCTCCACCTGGCCAGGTCATCGCCCGGGATTACCCCCGCCCGGACATCGACTCCTCGGGCCCCTTCCTGGAGGCGGCGGCCCTGTCGGCCCGGCTGGCCACCTTTCCCCGGCCGGCCAAGCCGCTGAAGGTCGTCATCGCAGGCGCAGGTGAGTTGGTTGGATAGGGGAGAGCATGGCGGAGGAGGGGAATTGTGGGACTGGAATTGTGGGACTGGATGCATGTCTCGCCACGCATCATCGGGCTTGGCGAGTGGTCGTGGGATGCGGGCGCGCGGGGCGCAGGAGAGAGACGCGGGCCGGGGGGCGCCGTCGGCTGCGACCTCGACAACCCTTCCTCACCCACATCTCATTTTTTCCCCTCTTAGGTCTCGCCGGCCTCTCCACCGCCAAGTACTTGGCCGACGCGGGCCACATCCCCATCGTCTTGGAAGCCCGGGACGTGCTGGGTGGCAAGGTGAGAGGAGGGAGGGAGAGGGCGCGTGCGTCACCCCTCCCCCCCCCCCCCCACACCCTCTCTCATCATCCATTCCCTCCCACATCCCCACCCCCATCCCGATAGGTCGCCGCCTGGCGTGACGAGGACGGCGACGCCTACGAGACCGGCCTACACATCTTCTTCGGCGCCTACCCCAACGTCCAAAACCTGTTTGGCGAGTTGGGCATCAACGACCGCCTGCAGTGGAAGGAGCACTCGATGATCTTTGCCTCGCGCGACACCCCTGGCGCCTTTTCGCGCTTCGACTTCCCGGACTGGTTGCCCGCCCCGCTCAACGGCGTGGTCGCCATCCTGCGGAACAATGAGATGCTGACCTGGCCGGAGAAGATCAAGTTCGCCATCGGCCTGTTGCCGGCCATCGTGGGCGGCCAGGCGTACGTGGAGGCCCAGGACGGGCTGACCGTGACGGAGTGGATGACCCGCCAGGGCGTGCCGAACCGGGTGACGGACGAGGTCTTCATCGCGATGGCCAAGGCCCTCAACTTCATCGGCCCGGACGAGCTGTCCATGCAGTGCATCCTCATCGCGCTCAACCGGTTCCTCCAGGAAACTCACGGCTCCAAGATGGCCTTCCTGGACGGGATGCCGCCCGAGCGGCTGTGCGCGCCCATCGCCGACTCGTTCACGGCCAAGGGCGGCACCGTCCGCATGTCCTCCCGCCTGCAGGAGATCCTGTTGGACGACGAGACCGGCAACGTGGCGGGCTTCAAGCTGGTGGACGGCAGCGTCGTCACGGGCGACGCCTACATCTCGGCCATGCCCGTCGACATTGTCAAACAGCGCATCCCGCCGGCCTGGAAAGCCCTGCCGTACTTTTCCAAGCTGGAGGGCCTGAAGGGCGTGCCCGTCATCAACGTCCACCTCTGGTTTGACCGCAAGCTGTCCACGGTGGACCACCTCCTCTTCTCCCGGTCGGACCTGCTGTCCGTGTACGCGGACATGAGCACGACGTGCAAGGAGTATGCTGACCCCAACAGGTCGATGCTGGAGCTGGTGTTTGCGCCCGCGGAAAAGTGGGTGGGCAAGTCGGACGAGGAGGTCGTCGCGGCGACCATGGTCGAACTGGAGCGCCTGTTCCCCAAGGAGATCGCGGCGGACGGGTCGAAAGCCAAGGTGCGCAAGTCGATCGTGGTCAAGACCCCCCTGTCCGTCTACAAGACGGTCCCCGGGTGCGACGCGATCCGCCCCGTCCAGCGCTCGCCCATCGCCAACTTCTACCTGGCGGGCGACTACACAAAACAGAAGTACTTGGCGTCCATGGAGGGGGCTGTGCTGTCCGGCAAGCTGGCGGCGCAGGCGGTGGCGGAGGATGTGGCGGCGGGCAAGGTGGTGGCGGCGGAGGGGGTGAAAGTCGCGGTGGGGGCGTAAAAAAAGGGATGAGGTGTGTGGTGTGCGGCGTGTTTGAAAAGAAAGAATCAACAATGTTTGTGAGTGCCAGCCCACGTGTACGAGTGCACAAGCCAGTGCAAGCCAAGCCTTCTTCAAGGTGAAGAGGGGGAAGCGGGGCGCGCGACTTGTGTTATTTCTTCTCGGTCTGCCCGGGTCGAGGTTGAGGGTGCCGCTTTCTCTCTCTTCAGTCTCCCTTTCTCTCCGCCCTTGCACACCCCCGTCCGCCGCGCCGACGGCCACTTACACCCGCTAGTCGAACGCCTAGATCTCCTCAGCATCCATCCAGCTGAATAAAAGCACCATAAAAATGCGTCCCGCCGCCCTGCGGGCCGGGCGTCTAGCAGCAAGCGGCGGCGGCGCAATGCTGGCCGCGCCGCGCGCCGGTGGCTGGCGTGGCGTGGCGAGGGTGCGCACCGGCTTCGCGCCAGTGCCACAGTCCCAGTGCGTACTGGTGACTAGGGCGACCCGTCCGGAGAAAGAGGACGTGCCACCGCTGCCTCGCCGTGAGCACTGCGACGAGGATGAGTGCCAGGCGCCGTCTGCTGCGCCGACCACCTCCACCCTATCCCTCCCCGCCATCCTGACCCTCGCCGCCACCTGCGCCGCCGCCGCCTTCCCCACCTTCTCCGCCATTGCCACATCCTCACCTGCTGAGTACGACCCCACCCCCGGCTCCGAGGTCCTGAAAAACGTGGCGGGCGCGGCGTACGTGGTCCTCATCATCATCTTTGCGGCCCGTCTGCTGCGCCGGCGGGCGGCGACCGCGACCTCCACCCGGTTTGCGTCGTCGCCGCCTCCCGAGGTGCCTGTCCGGAGGCGGGCGGTCGCACGGGCGACGCCCGCCAACGCGGCGTGGGCGGCCGCGCAGGCGGGCGCTTGCGCGGCCGCCCTCTACGCGGTCTGCCTGGGCGTGGACGCCTTTTTCGAGGGGCGGGACCTGCCCGACGCCTACTCTGCCCGCAACATCGCTGTCACCCTGCGCACGATTGGTCGGGGGATGGCGTACCTGCTGACCTTCATCTTTGGTGCCAATGCGGTGGGGCTGACGGGTGAGCGGAAATCAGAGCGATGAGAATGCAGGGAGTCCCCCCCCAGGGGACTGTTCCACACAACACACTCACACGACCCACTCCCCTTTTTGTTCACAACCAACACAGGCCTCGCCATCCAGCTCGTCTTCTGGCCCGACCCGGAGGACCTGTACGCGGCGGAGCCTGCGGAGGGAGGTCAAGGTGGAGATACTGGCAGGGCAGTGGGCGAGTCGAGCGGTGGGGTGGACCCCCCGGCGGCGGCGGCGGCGGCGGCTGGAGATGGAGGAGGGAGCGGGAGTGGGCCGCCCCCAGCCGCGCCCTAATGAAAAAAAAAAAAGACATTTCTCCAGTTGGGGCCGTGCACGCGGATTTAGAGAAGGGGCGCGCTCTTTTTCGTTCTTTTTCTTTTGCTTGCACTCATACTCACACACACACACACTCACACACTCACACATGCGCGTTGTCGGCAAAAGAAAGTCTCTCGTGTCCCCACACACGCACCCGTCGAAAGACACACACACACAGCCCTCTCCCCCCCTTCATGCCCCCGACAGGGCCGCCTCCTTCTTCTCCAGGTTCCTCACCTTGAGCGCGCCCACCAGCACAAACACGCCCGCCCCGCCCGCGGCGACAAAGGCAGCCGTGGCAATGCCGGCCATGGCGGAGACGGCACACACAGTGCCGACGTTGACCAGGGCGGACGCCAGGACGGCGGCGGCCGTGACGCGCTGCATGGCGGCCACACGCTGGAGCGCGCGCTCGGCCTCGAGCGCGCGCACGCGCGGCTTCAGGTCGCCCCGCTCCAGTGCGGCCACGGTGGCGGCCGTGTCGGCCAGCAGGTTGGGCCCCACAAACAGGTTCCTCACCGCCCTGTTCTGGGCGGCCGCCCGCTTGGCCAGCTCGGCCTTGGCCTTGGCCCACGTCGGGTTGCCCTCCAGCAGCAGGCCGCGCGCGTAGGGCGCGGCGATCTCGGTGATGTCGAAGCGCGGGTCCAGGGACTTGCCGATGCCGTCCAGGACGGTGAAGGAGCGGACGACAAAGGTGAAGGTGGCGGGGAAGCGGAAGGGCTTGTCCGACGACGCGAGCAGGAGGTCCTCCCCAATGGACGCCACAATCTGCTTGCGCTTGGCCTTCTGGTCCTCCTTGGACGCCTTCCCCTTGAAGGACGCCCGGTACTGCTCCGGGTCGGCCGCCGCCTCCGCCCGCTGCGCGTCCAGGCGCTCCTGGAAGGAGTCTAGGAAGAACTGGGCGGTCCGCCGGATGGCGACCCGGTCGCCGCCCGGGACGAGGACGCCCATCGCGATCAGCGCGTCCAGGCACCGGTCCGGGTCCTTCTGGTAGACGCCGTAAAAGAGTTCGAGCAGGCCCTGGCGGACGTCGCCCGGGATGGAGCCCATCATGCCGAAGTCGTAGTAGATGAGGCGGCCGGCGGGGTCGGTCGCGTCGACGGCGACGTTGCCCTGGAAGACGAGAGAATGGGATTTGGATGAGAGGAATGGGGTGGGGGGTGGGTGGGGGGGGGGCGCCTGTCCTCTCCCCTCTCCTGTCTCTGTCCCGTCCCGCGTCGGCGCCGCTCTCTCTCCATCACGCTCTCTCCTCTCACCCCAATCTCACACTCCAACCTCCAATCTCTATCAATCTCCATATCCTCGAACTCACCGGGTGCGGGTCTGCATGGAAAAAGCCGTACGTCAGCAGCTGCTGCAGGTAGCACTCCACCGTCCGGCGGGCCAGGGACAGGCGGTCGACGCCCGCGACGTCTAGTTCGGCCGCCCGGTTGACCTTGATGCCGGGCACGTACTCCATAGTCAGCACCTCCGAGGAGGACCGGCCCCAAATCACCTTGGGCACCTTGACCCAGTCCGTCGTCGCAAAGTTCTCGCGGAACCGGTCCGCGTTGGCGCCCTCCAGCGTGTAGTCGATCTCCTGGTACAGGATGCGCGCGCACTCGTCGTAGATGGCGACCCAGTCCCGGGCGGCGCCGTCGGACTTGGGGTCCGCGGCCTGCAGCCACTTGGCGAGCAGGCGGATGTTTTTCAGGTCGATGTCGAACAGCTGCTTCAGGCCCGGGCGCTGCACCTTGACGACCACACGCTCCCCGTCCAGCTTGGCCAGGTGGACCTGGCCCAGGGACGCGGCCGCGATGGGCGCCGGGTCAAACTCCTCAAAGAGGTCGCCCACCGGCCCGCCCAGCGACCGCTCCACGGTGGCCATGGCCAGCGCGGAGTCGAAGGGCGGGACGTCGTCCTGTAGCTTCTCCAGCTCCTGCACAAACTCGGGCGACAGGACGTCGACCCGCGTCGAAAACTGTTGGCCGATCTTGATGAAGGTCGGGCCCAGCTTGACCAGGCCCTCCCGCAGCCAGACGGCCAGGCCGCGGCGGCGCTCGGACACGTTGGCAGGGGACATCTTGCCCGGCTTGCGACGGTAGGTGAAGGCCCGGCCGACCAGCCAGAGGCGGAAAAAAAAGGCGACTGCAAAGGACCAGATCTGGAAGGTGCGCTGGAGGGCCGAGTACTTGCGGAAGCGGGACCACCGGCCGCCGGGGGCGATGTAGGGGCTGCCGGCGTTGGAGGCGCCTTTACCCGCGGCCTCCGACTTCTGGGCGGCCTCCCGGGCGGCGAGACTATACGAATGGAGGAAGGGAGAATGAATGGTGAGAAGAATGGATGGATGGGAGTAGAGGGGCCGGGGACAACGCGCTCCCCCCCAGTCCTCTCTCTTACCGGTCGATCGCGCACGCCTCCAGCTGCCCCGCCCCACAGGCATCGATGTTCTCCTCGATGGCCAGGACGGACGTCGCATCGACCTGGCCCAGGTCGACGGTCGCCCCGTTGGCCAGCGCGCCGGCGGCGGCGGCAGCGCCGTTGACCAGGGCCTTGCCGTTGATGATGCCGTTCACGGCCTTGCCATTGGCATGGGCGGGCGGGGAGCCGCCAGAGGTGGAGGCCTCGGAATCGGCGAGCACGGTCTCGCCGGCGGCGGCGGTCTGGAAGGAGAAGGAGCGGGGGAGGCGGATATGAGGAGCGCGCCACAGGATAACGCGTGCTGGCGGGGGTCTGGGGTCGGTCACACAACCGCCCGCGTCGGCGACAGGGGAGGGGGCGACCCCGCAAGCTTGGCCCGGCACCGCGTAGCGCAGTCAGCGCCCTGCCTTCCGAGAGGCAGATATCGCCCAGCGCAAGCCCCTTCACCCCTCCACGCCCACCCCGATTTGTCTCGTCAAAGAGGGGGCCAGCGCTGCCGCGAGCGCCGGCAGCAAAACACGAATCACGCTCCACCGCGCTGCCTACACACTGTGCGGCCTGCCTGCCGCACGAATGGACGACCAGGGTACATCCCCTAGGTCTCTATGGGGCGGGTCGAGGCGGCCGAGGCGCGCCAGGCCCCCACTGACCACGCCGCGCCCCCCCAAAACGGGAGGCTGCCGGCGCGGTTTTGCAGCCTGTTCTCCTCTCTTTTCTGTTCTCTTCTTACCACTAGACGGGGCGCGGTGCGACGGGCCGGCACTGGTCCCACCTGGCCGCGCCGCCCAGAGCGCACGCCCCGGGCGGCGGGGACGGGCCCGGCGCCGCGCAGGGCGAGCATGGAATGCGGATGAGGCGGCGAGAAGGGAAGAAGGAAACGCAGGCGAGAAGTGAAGTGCCCCTCTATCCCCCCACTTTCCTGTCTGCCTCTCTCTCTCTCTCAAACTCTCTCTCTCCTTCACAAAACCCGAATGGTCCTCGGCATGGGCGGCTCCGCTCCCGGCTTTGAAGCCGCCATCCACCGCCTGGAAGTCGTGGCGGACCGCCTGGAAAGAGGAGTGAGCGGTGGGAGCGCGGCCGCTGCGCCGATGGCGGTGGCGGCGCCGCCCTCTTCCTCGAGCCCGCTCGCCGACTGGGACGCCCGTGTGTCGCCTGCCGTGGCGGCCCTGATGGAGGCGGCGTCCGGGATGGACAAGGAGGTGTGTGTGTGTGTGTGCGAGTGAGAGAGAGAGAGAGAGAGAGAGAGAGAGAGAGCGCACGGAGGGGGGTGAGCAAAAACCAAACGCACGCTGCTGCGCGCGCGTCTCTCAACCTCTCGCCCCAAAATCATTCACCAGGTCAAGGCCGCCACCGACACGGCTGCCTCCGCCTTCACAGCTGGGCGCGCCGCCCTGGCCACCATCGTGGCCACTCCGTCCGCCCCAGCCGACCTGGCTGCCCTGCTCGGCCCCGTCACGGCGCACACCGCGGCGGCCGAGAGTGCGACGACCGGGCGGAAGGGCCCGGGCTTCCACCACGCCAAGGCTGTGGCCGCCCTGGTGCCGGCCCTCCTCTGGCCCGCCGCCGCCCCCGCCACGGCCGCCCAACACGTGGACGAGGCCTGGCAGTCTGCCGAATTCTGGGCCAACAAGGCGGCGGCCGAAGCGGGTGGCAGCGCAAAGGCGGCCCACCTGGCCTGGGTGCGGGCGTTGAAGGGGGCGGCCGGGGCGTTGCGCGACCACGTGGCCGCGACGGCGGCGACCGGGCCGGCCTGGGGGGTGGGCGGGAATGGGGGCGGGCTGGCGGCCCCAGTGCCGGCGGCCCCCAGGGCGGCCCGTGGCGGCCCGCCCCCCCCCCCGCCCCCTCTCCCGGCCGGCGGGCCGGGCTGCTTGGCCCGTGATGCTTCCGCGCCGCCCGCCTCCGCCCCTCCTCCCAAAGCCGGTGGCATGGCGGCCGTCCTGGCCGCCATCAGCGGGGGTGGCGGCGGCGGTGGCTTGCGCAAGGTGGAGCGCAAGGCCGCGGCCGCGGCGGCCGCGGCGGCGCCCGTGCCGGCGGCCCGCGCGCCGACCACCACCACCGCCTCCGCTCCTGCCCCTCCTCCTCCCCCTCGGGGCCCGCCCCGCACCGCCCTGGAACCGGGGGGCCGCAAGTGGGTCATCGAAAACTACACCCCCGAGAACAGTGGCGGCGCCCCCATCACCCTGGACAAGGCCACCCCTTCCCAGGCCCTGTCCATCACCTCCTGTTCGGGCGTCACCATCGACGTCCCCTGCAAGGTCAACGCGGTCTGCGTGGACGGCTGCACCGGCGTCGGCCTGCGCCTGGGCACGGTCGTCGCGTCGGTGGAGCTGGTCAACGGGGCCAGGCTGGGCGTGGAGGTGACGGGCAGCGCGCCCACGATCGCGGTGGACGGGTGCCGGGGCGTCATGCTCTACCTGTCGGCGGCCGGGGCGGCCTCCACGGACATCACGACCGCCCAGTCCTCGGAGGTCAACATCGTCCTGGCCAGCGCGGGCGGCGCCGACGCCGACCCCGTCGAACTGGCCGTCCCCGAACAGTTTGTGAGCCGGGTGGTGGATGGGGGCAAGCGCCTGGTCACCACGCCCGTCGCGCATTCCGGGGCGTGACATTGTGAAAAATGGGGGAGGGGGGGGGGGGCGTGGGGCGGCCGTGTGTGTGTGTGTGCGCGTGTGCAATCTCCAACCTTTTGGTACTCCCTCTCACACATGCGCGCGCTCCCTTCCTGTCCTCTGTAGTCAAGTCTCCATGGGCGCGGGCGGCGGCGGCGGCGGCGGCGGCGGCGCGTCCCCATCCCCATCGCCGCCTCCCTCCTCCGCCTCGGCCACCGCCGCCAGGTAGGGCGCCAGGTCCTCGCCCTCCAGCAGGGTGAACGCCGTGCCGACGCCGACGACGGCGACGGTGCAGTTGTCGCCCGTCAGGCCGGCCTCGCCGTCGGTGACGGCCGCCGTCAGGGAGCGCAGGCCGTGGGCGACCAGGTCGGCCAGGCTCGCGCCCGCAAAGCCCTCGAAATGGCGTTCCAGGTACGTCCGGGACGCCTGGGACCGGGCGCCGATGGCGGTGGCGATGTAGGCGTGCGCCGTGCCGGACGGGCACAGGTAGTGCAGGGACGGCCCCGCGCCCGGATGCTGGCCCGCCACCAGCAGGCCCACCCCGTGCGGCCGCTTCCATGAGCGCTGGGTCGCGGTCTGGGCCCGGTCCGCCAGGGTCCGCACCAGGCGGGCGGGGGGCAGGGGGGCCTCGTACACGAACCGGTGGGACAGGCAGGCCGCCCGCATGGAGCGCAGCAGGGACCGGCCGTCCGAGATGAGGCCGGAGACGGCGATGCCCATGTGGTCGTCCACCTTGAAAGCCTTTTGGGACAGACACACAAGAGCGTGTGTGTGTGATTGAAAGGGAGAAATATCGAGGGTGAGGGATGGGGAGTTGCTTTGTTGTTGCTCTGTTATCTCTCGCTCATCTTTCCGTGTGTATCATACCTTGCGCTGGTGAGACGCCAGCTCGGAGGGCGCGCGCTTGAGGGCGGCGAGGACGACGTGTGTTTTGGACTGGGACGGTGGGGACGAAGAGAGGAAGGGGGGCAAGGTTGGGGGGACGGGTGGGCCGGATCTCTCGCCTGGCGACCGCGCGCTCTCTCTCTCTCCCCGTCGCTCTCTGGGCCCTTTTCTTCACCGGCCCTGCTCGCTCACCTTCAGCCCGACCACCGCACTGCCCTGCTTGACGGCCTCCATGGCGTACTCGATCTTAATGGAGAGAAGGCGAGGGGAAGGGAGAGGGAAAAAAGAATGAGCAAGTTTTCAATGCGGCGCGCCGCGCCTCTGGTGTGTGTTTGCCCTCCACTCCCTCCACACCGCACAACCCTTTCCCTCCATACCTGGTGGATGCGTCCCTGGGGACTCCAGGTGACGACGTCCGTGTCATACTGTGGAAGGGGAGAGTAGGAGGAGACGATGTGTGTGAGAGAGAACAGCGCGAGAGAGAGAGAGAACAGCGCAGCGATCGATGGGGGAGTGCGTGCTGTCGCGGCGCTCGACGGCGGCCGGGCTCGCTCAAGCCCCCCCGCGGCTCAGCAGGTATAGAGATAGATATACACTCTCTCTCCACGCACGCACCTGGTTGCGGAACATGGCTGGTCGCGCGCTGGTGTCGTCTATACAACACGCGCGACGAAATGGAAAGAGTGAGCACGGCAAATACGCCAACCTCGACCTGGCTCCATATCTCTTTTTCATTTCACACATTTTGTTTTCTACTCCCGCCCCGCCACCACCGCCGCCCACGCCCCAGCCTCACACCACCCGGCGACCGCATCACACCGCTCGCTCGCCCCGCCTTCTAGAGCCCTCACCGCTGCCGCGTCCCCGGCCTCAGCCAGGTCGCACAGCTGCCGCACGGTGCCCTCAGCACCATTGGCGACGCCCTGCCACGCCCGGCTCCTGTCATCTGCCCGGGGGTCGTACCCGCGGCGCACGGCCAGGCCTGCCCACGGCCCAGAGCTGAATCGATAGGACAGGCGGGCCAGTGCGGGGGCGAGGGCGGGCAGGGAGGGGGCAGGTGGCGCGCCACCCCCGCCGCCGCCGCGAGGCTCACCACCACCGCCCAGCAGCGCCGCCTCCAGCGCGGCCGGCGCCCAGGCGGGGCGGGCCTCAAACGTAGAGACGAGGGAGGTCACCAGGGCGACCGGGTCGGGCGGGGGCGGGCGCGCCGGCGTGACGCCCGCCGCCGCCACGACCGCGGCCACCAGGGCGGGCGCCCCTCCCTCCACTGGCGGCGGGGCGATGGCCGCGTGCCAGGGCACCGCCGGCGGCGCCGGCCCGGGCACCGGCCAGCCCGGCGTGGCTGCGGTGTCGGTGTTATCGGACAGCAACGCCCCCGGCGCCAGGGCGGGCACGTCCGTGCGGGCCCAGGCGGGCGGGACGCAGAGGAAGGGCTCGCCCGGGAGGAAGGGCGGGCGAGGCGGCGGGTGGTGGGCGCCCGCCCCCGCCGCCCGCCCGGCCTGCGCGCCGGCCGGCCGCCCATCCCAGGCCGCGTACTGGGCGTCGGCCAGGCCGGGAAAGTGGAAGGCCGCGGTGATGGCCGCGACGGCGGTGATGGACGGCGCGGCGGCGGCGGCGGCGGCGGCGGCGGCGGCGGCGGCGGCGGCCCCTCCGCCAGAAGGCGCCTCCCTGGTGGTGGTGGTGGCCACCCGCACCAGCACCCCGCGCGGAGCCTCCCGCCGCGCCGAGAAGAGGGGGTGGGCCAGCGGGTCCGAGACGCCGTCCGGGGCGGCCGCGGGGCGGAGGCGGGCGGTGATGTAGCGGGGCGGGGGCCCGGGGCCCGGGTGGGCGCCCGCGACGGCGGCCAAGGACTGGGAGGGGAGAGACGATGAGAGTGGCGTGGGGGTTGGGAGCGGTGGACGGACGGACGGAAGAGGGGGACAAAAAAAAAAATTACGCCTGCTTGTGTCTGTTCTCCTTCCTCCAGGCTCCTTTTTACCTTTTCCCCTCCCAACACGGCCATGGCAACCTCAGGGTTGCGGATGTAGCCCGGGAATTCGATGAGGAGGGCGGGCTGGGCGGCGGGCGGGCAGGTGAAGGTGACGGAGGAGGAGGGAGCGGTGCCGGCGCCAGCACCTGGCAGTGGGGCGGCGCCGTCCGACATATGTGTGCGTGGTGCGGCTTCCCTTAGGCGCGCCGCTTCGCTTTCGGCTTGCACTATGGGGTGTGTGCCAAGAGAGAATGTGTGCGCCTGTGTGCGCGGAGCGACGGCACGCCCCTGACGCGTGGGGAAGGCCACGCACGGGGCTCCGCGGAAAGTGCAACTTTTTTTTTTTTTGCGTCTCGCTCTCCTCCCTCCTCCGCTGTCGTCACTTCACTCTTTGTTTATGTCCCTCCTCTCCACCCGCATCTCATCCTTCCTCGCCGGAGCAGGCCTCACCGGCGCCTTCGCCCTTAACCAGCTCCGCACCGACCTCTGGGAGAGCCACTCCCTGCTCGCCAAACAGGTAAGGAAAGGGGAGGGGGAGGGAGAGAGAAGTGCAGGCGTGATATTGGTTTTCGTGGTTGGGTGCACGCCCCGGCCAGCGCTGTCCCGGCTGATGGGGGGGGGGGGGGCTCGGCCAATGAGATTGGGAGCCTAGGTGCATGCCCCTGGCGGTCGAGGCATGGCCTCACGCCCCCCACCCCCGCGCGCGGGGGCGTGCACGAAGGAGGAAGGAAGGTCGCGATGCTCTCTCGAGCGCGCGCACGAGGGAGACACCCTACGCGCCGCCCCCATGGCCACTCTTTTCTCTCCCGCCCGCCCACCACCCCCTCGGGTTGGATGGAAAGACAAGTGGACGCATGCATTGGCGCGGTCGCCTCGATCGCCGGGGCCGCGCAAGCCCGCTGGCCAGGCGCCCGTTTTGGCCGCGAGCGAGCGCTCCTCTCAACGGCTCTCCCCCCCTCCACAAAACGCTCCGCTCGCTGGTCGGGGCGGTCGCGGGGCCTCGGCCTCCCTTCACCACCCGGTTGTTATCGGACAAACACTCAGCACACCCGCCTGGGTGGGCGGGGTGGGGGTGGAGGGGCGCGTCAGGGCCGCGCTCGCGCGAGGGCGTATTTTTTGCTTGGCGCCGCTCTTTTTTTTCCTCCTCGCCTCTCATTCCCCACCCGCTCCCCCACCACCCACAGACCGAGCAAGCCGACGCATCCCTAACCCAGCGCGTGTCTGACCTGGAAGCCGCCGTCCTGCGCCTCCAGACGTCCAAGTAAAAGTCAAAACAACTACAAAAGGTGAGCGCGGCGCGGGACACAAAAGATCGAGCGCAACGCCGGCGGGCGCGCGTTTTGAAAACAATGACGCTCTCCCAAACACAACGCCTCTCACCACTCCCTCCTCCCCCACCCCCGCCTCGCAGCAAACCAACAAACAAGCCATGGCTGACGAAGGCGAAGTCTCCGCCCTGGTCTGCGACAACGGGTCCGGGATGGTCAAGGCCGGCTTCGCGGGCGACGACGCCCCCCGCGCGGTCTTCCCCTCGATCGTCGGCCGCCCGCGCCACCAGGGCGTCATGGTCGGCATGGGCCAGAAGGACGCGTACGTGGGCGACGAGGCCCAGTCCAAGCGCGGCATCCTGACCCTGAAGTACCCGATCGAGCACGGTGAGAGGCGATGAGGCGGGAGGGAGTGATGGCTCGGAGGGGGAGGAGCACTGGGCGTGTTGCTCGCGCCGCGCTGCGCGCGAGCGCTCCCAACCTCGCCCCCAGGCGCGCCCCCCCCCACCCCCCCCCCCCGCCCCTGCGCCGCGCCGCGCTCTCAAACTCCCCTCTCCCTCTCCCTCTCCCCCAGGCATCGTCACCAATTGGGACGACATGGAGAAGATCTGGCACCACACCTTTTACAATGAGCTGCGCGTCGCGCCCGAGGAGCACCCCGTCCTGCTGACGGAGGCCCCGCTCAACCCGAAGGCCAACCGGGAGAAGATGACCCAGATCATGTTTGAGACCTTCAACGTGCCGGCCATGTACGTCGCCATCCAGGCCGTCCTCTCCCTGTACGCGTCGGGGCGGACGACCGGCATCGTGCTCGACTCGGGCGACGGCGTGACGCACACCGTCCCCATCTACGAGGGCTACGCCCTGCCCCACGCCATCACCCGCCTGGACCTGGCCGGCCGGGACTTGACGGACTACATGATGAAGATCCTGACGGAGCGGGGGTACTCCTTCACGACGACCGCCGAGCGGGAGATTGTGCGGGACATCAAGGAGAAGCTGGCGTACGTGGCGGTCGACTACGAGGGCGAGCTGGCGTCGGCCGCGGCCTCCTCCGCCGTCGAGAAATCGTACGAGCTGCCCGACGGCCAGGTCATCACCATCGGGTCGGAGCGCTTCCGGTGCCCGGAGGTCCTGTTCAACCCGGGCATGGTCGGCATGGAGGCGGCCGGCATCGACGAGACGGCCTTCAACTCGATCATGAAGTGCGACGTCGACATCCGCAAGGACCTGTACGGCAACGTCGTCCTCTCCGGCGGCACCACCATGTTCCCCGGCATCGCGGACCGCATGGCCAAGGAGGTCACCGCCCGGGCGCCGTCGTCGGTGAAGGTCAAGGTGGTCGCCCCGCCCGAGCGCAAGTACTCGGTCTGGATCGGCGGGTCCATCCTCGCCTCGCTCTCCACCTTCCAGCAGATGTGGATCGCCAAGTCCGAGTACGACGAGGCCGGGCCGTCCATCGTCCACCGCAAGTGCTTCTGAGCTCGCGTGAGGTTGGTGGGCGCGTGTTTGTGCGTGCGTGCGGGGGTGGTGAAACAAAATCAAGAAATCCTTTCATGTGGCTCGGAGCGGCGGGGCCCTGGGGTGGGCGCGCGCGCAGGGAGAGTGCGTGTGTGTGCGTGTGAAAGGGGGACCCGCAATCTCGCGCGGGGCCCACCTGGTTTCTGCGTGTGGTTGGGCTTGTGCGCCGCGTTCGCGCGCGCGCGCTTTGGACGCTCCCTATGGGGCTGTCAAGGGCGCGCGTCGGCGGGGGGGTGCGCGTGTGTGAGAGTGTGTGAGACAAAGGTTTGCCTTTTTTTTTTTTTGCTTCATGCTTCATTTCCACCTTCCCCCCCACTCTTCTTCTCTAGCTTCCGCCACGCGCACCCAAGGCCTGGCTTGCACCCGCGCTCCCGCTCTCTGGCAAAGCGGGCATCGTCCCTGTACACGCCCCTGCGTGTGCATTGCCTGCATTGCTTGGCGCGTGAGAGAGGAGGTGAGGGAGAGAGGAGAGCAGAGGCGAAACGCGACTGCTCAGCGCGGCCGGGCAATGGGGCAGCTCTCCTCCCCGCCCAGGGATCGCTTATGCACGCGCGCGCACACCCTTTCACACGGGCATTCCCACCCCCACTGCATAGGTAGGCGACTGGACCACGCCCCTGAGCGAGGGGTTTAGCAAGCGCGCGAGCCTGCCGCAAACCTCGATACCCGTTTTATTTTTCTCTCTCCAAAAAAACGTCGACCGCGCGCGCCGAGCCGACTCTTTGCTGCCTTCCTGCCTCTCATGGCGTCCTCCGCCCTCGCCTCCTCCCGCCTGGCGGCCCGGCCGAGCCGCCGCGCCGCCGCCCCGCCGCCCGCCCTCCGCCCTGGCCCCGCAGGCGCACGCCGGTCCTCGTCCGGCGGCGGCGGCGGGGCCGGCAGCCCCTGGCCCGCCCTCCGCGCCCCGCCGCCCGCCCGCCCGGCCGCGCCCGCGGGCGGCGGCGGCGACGCCGAGGGGGCACCCCCCGGCGGGCCGGACGCCTGTGCCGCGGCCGCCGTGCCGCCGCCCGCCGCCGCCGCCGCCCCGTCCCTGGACGGCGAGATCGCGCGCCTCCTGCTGCCCGCCCTCGCCGCCGTCTTCCTGGAGCCGGCCATGCAGGTCGTCGACACCGCCCTCGTGGGCGGCCGCCTCGGGACGGCCGCCCTGGCCGCCCTGGGCCTGTCCAACCTGGTCTACTTTTTCGCGACCGTCCTCTTCTCCTTCCTCCTGGTCGTCACCACGCCGGCCGTCGCGGCGGCGGAGGCGGCGGGCGACCGGGGCGAGGCCAGCGCCGCGGTCGCGCGCGGGCTGTGGGTCGCGCTTGGGGCGGGCGCAGTGGTGGGCGGCGCCCTGTGGCTGGCCGCGCCGGCGCTCCTGGCCGCCCTGGCCCCCGGCCCCGACGTCGCGGCCGCGGCGGCCCCCCACCTGCGCGCCCGCGCCCTGGCCGCCCCGGCCACGCTGGCCCTGTTTGTCGCCAACGGCGCCTTCCGCGGCCACCGGGACACGACCACCCCGCTGGCCGCGGGCGCCGCCCAGAATGGGGTCCACCTCGCGCTGGACGTCGCCCTCCTCACCCGCCCGGGCGCCGCCCTGCCCTGGGCCGCGGGCGCCGCCGCCGCGGGCGCCTTTGTGGGTGCGGCCACCATGGTCGGCTCCCTGCTGGCCCGCGGCCTGCTCCGCCCGGCCGACCTGGCCCGCCCGCCATCCCTTATCGCCGCGGTGGAGCTTCTCAAGCCGGGCGCCCCGCTCGCCGCGTGCGTGGGCGCGGTCGCGGCCGCCGTCCTGGGCGCCGCCAACGCCGCGTCCGCCCTGGGGTCCGCCGCCCTGGCCGCCCACACCGTCATCAAGCAGGTCGTCGACTTCTCCCTGTCCGTCTTTGGCACCTTCTCCACCGTCAGCCAGACCATGGTGGCGGCCGCGCTGGGGGCGGTGCGTTTCACGTTCTTTTTAGAGAGGGGTGGGGGTGGGGGTGGGGTGGGGTGGATAGGAGGGACGGGGCAGGGTGGGCACGCTCTGAACACTCACTTATACATCCCCTCACACCATCCTCTCAGAACGACCGCCCCCGCGCCCGGGCCGCCCTCATCCGCCTGCTCCAGCTGGGCGGCGGCCTGGGCGTCGCGGTCGCGGCGGCCGTCATCGCGGGCGCGGGCTGGCTGCCCTCGGCCTTTACGTCCGACCCGGCCGTCGCGGCCGCGGCCGCGGCCGTCCTGCCGGTCGTCGCCCTGCTCATGCCGCTCGCCCCCTGCGGGGCGGCCATGGAGGGCGCCCTGTTCGGGGCGATGCGGGTGGGCTGGGTGGGCGGGCGAACGGTGGGCGCGTGCGCGGTCTCCCTCGGCATCCTCGCCCTCAGCGCCCGCGTCGGCGGCGGGCTGGTGGGCGTGTGGATCGCGTCCTCCCTGCTCCTGTTCTCCAACGCGGCCGCCGACGCCTGGCTGCTGTTCTCGCCCAAGTGGTCGCCCGTGCTGGCCGAGGACGAGCCGGTGGCGGTGGCGGTGGCGGTGGCGGAGAAGGTTGAATGATGGGAAAGAGTTTTGCTTGGCTCTCTTTTTTTTTTTCTGCCTGTGTGTTTTCTGAATACTTCAGACGGGTGAGCTCATTGGAGGGTACGCGCACACTGCTTGATAATGATAGAGAGGGGGGGGGGGGGGATGGACGACACAACGGCCTGGGCCGTTGGACAAACACACGTTTTTTTCAGTAGGGAGTTGATGGAGTCTGGAATGGACGCGCTGACGAGAGAAGAAAAAGCCGCGGTCGCGCGATCCAAGAATTTTTAGGGGAGAGGATGAGTGGGGACACAGCCCTGCAGCCGTGCCGAGAGGGGGTTCCGTCGTGTCTATGTTTGTGTAAAGGAGAAGGAGACGAAAAGAGAAACAACGGGCGATGGTGTGTGATGATTGAGAGGGGTCGACGTTTTTCAGAACCGCATTTTTCTCATCGACATGCTGCTTCCTCTCGCCACGGTCACGGTCACCCGCATGGACGCCGCCCTCAACTGCGTGCAGGCCAGCCAAACGGCAGCGCTGGAGGCCGTGGATGCGTTGCTGGCCGGTACGAAAATGGAGGGGTTGAGAGAGGGCCAGCAGCAGCGCATCCCCCTCTCCCTCTCCTCTCCCCTCATCTCTCCACCTCTCCCTTCCTCGTTCATTGTCACCACAGAACTGGCCGCCGCGGATGAGGCCGCCGCCTCCACCGCCTCCACCCTGCCCACCCTGACAGGGGCCGCGAGTGATCTACGGAAACGACTGGCTAAGGCGGGTGCGACGCTTGAGAAAGTGGAAGCGAGAGTGAGGAGGGTTGCAGCGGCGGCGCCGCAGCCCGAAGAGCGAGCGGCGGGATAGAGGATGGATGGTGGGCTCTGCGAGTGCCGCCCTCCCCGCCCCATGCTCAGGGATTGTGTCAATTTTGTGTAGTGCTAACCAGAGTCTCATTCATTGTGTTTGTTTACATGGTGCCTTGCCCTCCTCACTTGCGGCGGGCCCCACCGCGGCCGCCTGCAGGCGCCGCCCGCTTGGACCCGCCACCACCACCCCGCCCCCGCCCACCCCCGCGCCCCCGAGCAGCGGGCGCCCCGTCGACCTTTTCCCCGCGCTCGCCCGCCTCGATCATGGAGGCATACTCGTCGGCGGCCGCGAAGTCGTCGTCGTCGTCGCCGGCGCCGGCGCCGGCGCCCCTCCCGGCATCGCCGCCGTCTCCGTCGCTGTCGCTGTCGGCGCGGGCGCGTTTGGCAGGCGCCCTCCCCCCCTTCCTCGCGGCAGGCTGCCTGGTCGAGGGGCCCGCGGCCGCCCCACCCCCGCCCTCGGCGGCGGCCCCGGGCGCCATGACCCACTCGCCGCCGCTGGACTCGGAATTCTCGGCGTCGCTGCCCGTGTCGACCTCCTCCGAGCCGGAGGCGGAGGGGATGCCGCCCAGGTCGTCGGGGTCGCCGCTGTCGCCGCCGCCGCCGCCGTCATCACCCGAGTCGTCGCCGTCGTCCCCGTCCGAGAAGGGCGAGTCGGAGGAGTCGCCGCCGCCGTCGTCACCCGAGGAGGAGGAGGGCGACCCGTCGCGGCCGGCCCCTTCCTGTCCGCTCTCGCCGCCCTCCGACCCGCCCGCCTCCTCCTCCTCGCCGCTCACGGGCCCGCCGCCGTCCTCCTCACTGTCGATGGGCCCGCCGTCCTCGTCACTGTCGCCGGGCCCGCCGCCCTCGTCCGCGGAATCATCGCCACCCAGGCCCGCCCGCTCTACCGCCCGGGCGACCGCCTCCTCGGCCAGCGCGTCGGCGAGCTCGGCCTCCCAGTCCGCGCCCGCCTCGCCCCGGTCCGGGTCGGCCCCAATGCCGGCGTCGCCCGCGCCGCCCTCCTCCCGGGCCAGAAGGGCGTCCAGCTCGTCCTCCTCGTCGGAGGCGAGGGAGAGGACGCCGCCACCGTCCGCGTCGTCCGCATCGTCGCCCGCTTTTTTGCGGCGACCGCGGGCCGAGGCGGCCTTGCCGTCCTCCACCACCGCCCGCGCGGCGTGCCAGCGGTGCAGGAAGGCCTCGTCCGGGCGGACGGCTTCGGCGGCCAGGGCGGTGAAGGCGGTTGTACCGGGGGCGGGACGGTCCAGGGGGGCGGTCAGGGAGCCGCCGACCCCGCCCAGGACGGGCGCGCGCGGGCGGGCCTTTGGCTTTTTGGAGACAATCTTATCGAGCACGGCCGCGCCCGTGAAGTCGGCCAGGGGGTCGCCATCGTACTCGATGCCCTGCCCGCCCAGCAACGCCCGCGCAAAGGCCGCGACGGAGGGGTGGGCGTGGCCGGCCAGGGGGAGGAGCTCCCACAGGCAGGCCCCGCCCGCGCGAGCGTGCAGCGGGTCGCGCTTGGAGGGGTCGTACCCCCCGGCGGCCGGGGCGGGGGCGGGTGGCGCACCGGGCGGCGGCGCCCGGTCGGTGGCCTTGCCCTCCCCCTCCCCATCATCATCAGACGATGACCCGTCCCCCCCGGTCGGCCGGGGGCGGGGCGGCGGCGGCGGCGGCGCGCCCCCCCCCTCCTCGGCCGCCGCGCCCTCCTCCTCCTCGGGCTGCGAGACCATCGCCCACAGCGCGGGCCGGGCTTTCGCCACCTCCGACACCAGCAGCAGGCAGCCCGCCGCGTAGCCCGCGGACGGCGTCGCGGCCGCGGACGCGAGCAGGCGCTTGCAGAAGGCGGCCACGCGCGGGGTGGACGGGTCGGCCTTGGCGGCCCGGTAGACCAGGGAGAGCAGCGGCGCAGCCTTCCCCGTCCGGGGCGTGGCCGCCTCGCCCAGGCGGCCGTACAGGGCCCGGTACCACCGGTCAGAGACGGCGGTGCCGCCCGCGCCCGCGCCGCTGGCCTGTGCCGCCCCTCCGGCAGCAGCGCCACCGCCGCCGCCGCCGCCGCTCCCCAACAACTGGAACAGGAGGGCGAGGGCCTGGATGGCCGTCGGCAGGGGCGCGGCGCCCGCGACCCGGAAGAGCGCGTCTGCGTGGCGGGCCGCCAGGCTGGCGGCCGCGCCCTCGCCCAGGAAGGGCACCGCCCGGCGGACGCCCGTCAAGAGGGCGCCCAGCATGCGAGCGTCCACGCCGGCCACAATGGCGGGGGGTGGAGGCGGGGGTGGGGCGTCGGCTGCCACCTGGGAGACACAGGGGTGTTGTGGGGGGTGGGGGGTGAGTTTTTTGTTTGTTTTGTCGGGGGCCATAGGTTGTCCAGTCGCAGACGGATGGCCTTTCGGCAAAAAAACACTGCGCCGCACCGTAGGATAGGCCTTCCAATGCTACTCTCCCCGCCGATAGGTTGTTCGGTCGCAGATGGGTTTGTTAAGACTGCGCCGCACCGTAGGAATAAAGGTGGGTTGAAAAAAAAATGGGGACGGGCGCGTGTCCAAAAAAAAATAAACTCCATCCCCCCTCTTTTCCGGCTCACCTTTTTTGGCTGGGCCGGCCGGGCCTTGTGCCGCCCTTTCTTGCCGGCCCGCTTGTTCTTCTTACCACCACCATTGGTGGCTGCCTTCGCATCCCGCGCCGCCGCCGCCACGGAGGCGTGGCCCAGCCCGCCAGACAGGATGGCCCGGAAAAGGCCAAAGTAGGCGTCGACCAGGCGGGCCGCGAGCGCGGCGCCCGCGCCCGTCCGGGCGAGCGGGAGGGTGGACAGGAACAGGATGGCCGTGTACCGGGCCCGCTCCGCCTGGCCCGGGCGTAGCGCGAACTTCTCGACCGCGTCCGCCACGGTCGGCGCCATGGCCGGGTGGGCCGCCAGGACGCCGTCCAGCAGGTGGGCGGCATCCGACGCGAGCCGGCGGGCCGGGTCGCCCAGCTTGTTGACCAGGGCGCCCAGCGCCCGGGCCTCGCCCTCCGGGCGGGAGGCCAGCAGGCCCGCCAGCGCGCGCGCGGCCTTGGAGCGGAGCATGGGCAGCGCGTCCCGGGAGGCTTCCGCCAGGGCGTCCAAAAAGTCGGACGCCCGCCGCTTGAGCGCATCCTCCAGCGCCCAGAAGAGCAGGACCCGGGCCTTGGCCTTGGAGGGCGGGGCCGCCGCCCCGCCCTCGCCCATCACCGCGCCCAGGTTGCGGGCGCCCAGTGGGATGAGGCGGCGCCCGGGCGGCAGCAGGGGCCCCGCAAACAGGTCGGCCAGGGCGTCCAGGGCGGCCGCGGCCGGCGCGCGCGCGCCCGCCCGCTTGGCCGACAGCTTGATGAGGTCGTCCAGGGCCGCCAGGCCGCCTGCCGGCCGGTCGGCGATGAGCAGGGCCGAGGCGGCGATGCGGTCCGACGCGGTGCCGCCGGCCGCGGCCGCGGACAGCCAGCGCGCGTCCGCGTCCCGAGCGCGCGCGCGCGCGTGCGCGGCGGCCGCCGCCTCTGTGTCCAGCAGCGCTCCACCCGCCGCCCGGGCGGCCGCGACCAGGGCGTCCGAGGGCGGGGACGCCGGCGGGTCGGCAGCGCCACCGCCGACCGCCTGCGCCGCCTCGACCGCGGCCTCATGCCAGGGCGCGCCCGACCCGCCCTCCTTGCCTAGGAGCGAGGGCGGGGCGGGGCCGGGCGGGGGGGCGAGCCCGAACGACGGGCGCTGGTGCTGGCGCTGCTGGTGCTGCTGGTCCCCATACCGGCCCGCGCCCCGGTCGGGTGTGAGCGGAGCACCGCGTCCGCCTAAGCGCCCGCCCGGGCGGGCGGCAGAGGCGGGCGGCCCCGGCTGGCGGCGTGCGGCGGAGCGGCCAGCGTCGGGCGGGCCAGCAGCCGTCGCGCCTCCGCCCCCAAGCTTTTGCCTCGCCTTCTCCGGCGCAAAGTCACCGTCATCAAAGCCGCCGCCCGCGGGATCGGGGCGGGCGGTGGCCAGGCCTAGGCGGGCCGCAAAGGCCGCGACATCGGCGGCCAGGGTCGGGTCTGGGGCCGCCTTTTTGGGGCTGGCAGCCCCGGCCGGCCGACCAACATTGGCGGCCGCCGGTGGCGACATGCGGAGGGTGTGGAAGAAGTGGCAAAAACGCGCGCGGAACGAAATGTGCAGGCCTAGTGCGAAGAGAAAGGGCGTCTCTGTGTGCCTGGGTACGCGGGCAAGTGTCCCTGTGTGCCTGTGTGCGCGAGGCAAGTGGGTACGAAAGCCGCGTAAAAAAAAGAGAGGCGGGCTCAACTAGTAGAAAGTGAAAGAGCAAAAAGCCCAGAGAACGGAATCGAGAGGGAGCGAGAGCTGAGCCGCGAGCGCGCTCTCCCCCGCTTTCTCACACCTTCATGCCTCCCAAGCGCTTCGTCCTCCGCCCGGGCCCGGAGCCCGCCCCCGGCGGCGAGAGCAGCCCTAATGCAGCGTATGCCCTGCGTGTGAGCTCAGGGCTCGGCGTGGCCGGCTCCGGCCGGGGGGAGGCCCTGCCCGCCCCAGAGGCCGACGCCGGTCGCCCAAATGTGCCCCCCCCTCACGCCCCGGACACCACCCTGCCGCCCGCCGCCGCCGCCGCCCGCCAGGCGGTGGCCGGCAACACGGTGCGGCGCCGGCGCACCGCCACCGCCGCGGAAGCCGCCCAGAAGGCGCGCCCCTCCGACCTGCTCCACTTCAAGCACCTCCCGCCCCACCTCGCGGACAACGAGTTCATCCGGGCCTTCTACCGGCCCGTCGCCTCCACCCGCCGGGCGGCCGTGGCCTCCCTGTTCCGCCTGCACAACGAGTCGGGCAACGTGTGGAGCCACCTGCTGGGCTTCATCCTGTTCGCGGGGCTGGCGGCCACCCTGTACGCGCGGACGCCCGCCCCGCTGGACGCGGCCCGCCTGCACGGGCTGATCGCGGCCGGGGGGGGCGGGCTGGCCGCCGGCCACGGCGGCGGCGGCGCGCCGGGGGGGCCGCTCGCGGCCGCCCTGCGGGCGGAACACGCGGCAGTGGCTGCCCTGGCGGGCGCGGCCGCCCGCCTGGCGGCCGCCCTGCGGGCGCACGGCCACGGCCACGGCCACGGGCATGGGAAGGCTGCCCCTCCCCCCCCCCGCCCGGGCAGCAGCAGGCTGGCCCTGAGGGCGCCACCGCCGCCGTCCCCCTCGGCCGGCGGCGCCGCCGGGGCCGCCCCGCCGCCCGCCCTGGCCGCCGCACTGAAGTCTGCGGAACACGCCCTCGCCTCCCGCCGCACGGGCGCCGCCGCCGCGTCGTCCGCCGCGTCAGCAGCCGGCGGCGCCGCCCGCCGCGCCGCGGCCGGCCTCGCGCGCGAGCTGGCCGCCCTGGAGGGCGCCCTCGCCCGCGCCGCCCGGGCCGCCCGGGCCGGGGCCAAGGCCGAGGTCCTCGCCCTCGAGTCTGCGGCCTCCCGCGCCGCCCGCGCCGCCCTCGGCGCGGCCTGGCCGGCCCCGCGCTGGCCGGTGCTGGTCTTTTTTGCGGGCGCGATGGCGTGCCTGGGCGCGAGCGCGACCTGCCACCTGCTCGCCTGCCTGCCCGCCCCCGTCGCGACCGCCATGTGGCGATTTGACTATGCGGGCATCGTGGCGCTGATTGTGGCCAGGTACGGGGGGGGGGGGGGGGGGGCGATGGAAGGGAAGGGAGAGGAGAGAGGCGCACACACGCGCACACGCCAACGGGCCTCGCCTCTCGCCTCACATCATCATCTCCCTCTCCAGTTTCGTGCCCGCCGTCCACTACGGCTTCACCTGCAACCCCGGCCCCCGCACGTTTTACCTGGCCTCCACCACCATCCTGGGCGCTCTCACCCTGTGGGCCACCCTGGACCCGGCATTCCAGTCCCCGCGCCTCCGCCCGATGCGGGCCGCCCTCTTTTCGGCGCTCGGCCTGTGGGGCCTCGCCCCCTGCACCCACCAGCTCATCCTGCACTGGGGCGAGCCCGCCGTCGCCCGGGCGGTCGCCCACTACGCCGTCATGGGCGCCCTGTACCTGGGCGGCGCCGCCATCTTCGCGGCCCGCATCCCGGAGCGGTGGGCGCCCGGCCGGTTCGACCTGGCCGGCAACTCGCACCAAGTGTTCCACGTCGCCATCGTCGCGGCCGCGGCCGTCCACTACCGCGGGGTCATGGGCATCATGCACTGGCGGGACAGTGTGGGGGGGTGCCCTGCTTGAGGGGAGTGTGTGTGTGTGTGTGGTGGTGGGGGCGGTCGGGTGTGGGTGGGGGCGCCCTTTGTGCGCCTGGCCCCATTTTACCCCCCCCCCCCCCCCACCCACACACACACACCCTTTGGACGCGCCCCTTTTTTTTTCAACCTATTGTTTTTTTAATCTTCCGCGTGTGTGCGTGTTTGTGTGTGTGTACAGGGGAAGAGAGAAGGGAGAGAGAGATAGAGAGAGAGAGGACACTCTTGACACACGCGCGTGCGAACGTGTGTGGCGGCTGTTGTTGTGATCGAACACGAAAGTGTTCGATCTCCCCCCCCCCCAAAAAAAAAAAAATCCCTCGTCGTTCACGCTCCGCCCCGCACGCCCCGCACGACCAGGTCGGCCCCCCCGCCCAGGCGCGCGGCGGGCTGGCCGCCGTACGCGGGCGCCCCGCCGCCCCCCCCTCCCTCCCACCCCAGCGCCAGGCTGTGCTCATTGCACAGGTGGAGCAGGCAGATGAAGACCAGGTGCGGGGAGAGCTGGCCGGGCGGGGCGGCGGCCCGGCCGGTCGCGGAGACGCCCACGTCCGCGACGAGGCCCGCGAGCGGGACGGGCGGCCCACCGCCGTCACCGCCCCCCGCCCCCGCCCGCGCCGTGGCGGCCTCCCACAGCGCCTCCTTCAGCATGCGCACGTCCACCTGCTTGGCGGTGCGGGTGTAGGCGATGGGCGGGCCGGACGTGAGGCGGGCGGCCGGGGCGACGGTGCCAGGCGGCGCGTTGAGGGCCGACCCGCCGACACCGCCGCCGCCCGCGCCCCAGGCGGCCGCCCCCAGGAGCACGCCCGCCGCGTCCGCCGGCAGGCCCACGCCCGCCGCCTGGTGTGAGGCGGCCGGGCTGCCGGCAAAGCCGGCTGGGAGGGGGGCGTGGCCGTCGTCGTCGTCGTCGCCGTCCGTGCCGCCGCCCCACCCGCCGCCGCCGCCCAGGCCGCCAGCGGGGGAGCACGCGGCCGACCGGTCGGCGTGGCGGGCATCCTCCCCGCAACCACGCCCGGCCGCCGCCGCCGCCGCCGCCGCCGCGGCGGCGGGCGGGCACTCGGGCGCCAGGAACAGGCGGCCCAGGCCTGCCGGCTCGCAGTGGAGGTCGTCCGGCAGGAGCGTGTCGGCGGCGGGGACGGAGCCGGCCTTGAGGCCGCCCCGCAGCGTTGTCTCCCGGGCGGGCGCCCGGCGGAGGGCGCCGGGCGCCAGGGGCGGCAGCGCCGTGAAGTCCAGGGGCGCGCACCGGGCGGCCTTACCGGGCGGTGGCAAGGGCCGCCCCGACCCGCCGATGGCCGCCGGCGCGGGGCCCGGGCTGCCGCCGCCAAACCCTGCCCCACGGGCCGCCCGGTGGCGCCAGTGCGCGGCGCCCGCCCACGCCTTGGTGTGGGTGGGCGGGGGCGGGGGGTGCGCGCCCGCGCCGCCCTCCTCGCCCCCGCCCGGCAGGGCCGCCCCGCCCGCCACCAGCCAGCGCAGGGCGTCCTCGGTGGCGGTGGCGGCCGAGTCGGCGCCGCCCCGGCTGGGCGTGGCGGGCAGGGACCCGCCGCCCCCGCCCATCCAGTCGGGGACCGCGCGGCCGCCGTCGCCGTCGCCGTCGCCCTCCTGCCCGCCGCCGCCGCCAGACACGCCGACGGAGAGGTGGTCGGCCGCGTCCACAAAGCCGGCTGCACCATCATCATCATCATCATCATCGCCGCCGCCGCCGCCACCCGTGCCGCCCCCGCCCCAGTCGGCGTCAGGCACTTCCTCCTCCTCAGCAGGCGTCGGCCCGGCCGGGCCGCCCACCCCCAGCCCCGCCATGACGCGGGCGACCAGGGCGTCCGCCTCTCCCGCAGGCGCACCCGCAGCAGCGGCAGGACCGCCCCCAAGCCGGAGCAGCTCTGCCAACGCGCCGTCGGGCGTGGCCGCCGCCAGGCCCGCCAGCGCAGCCGCGGCCGCCGGCCCGAGCGCGCTCTCCTCCCAGCCCGCCAGGGGCGGGCCAAGGGTCGGCACGGCCGCGTCCGCGCCCTCGCCGCCACCCTCGTCCGGCACGACCGTGGAGTCAAAGGCCAGGCAGCACCCCCTGTCCAGGGGCAGGCCCGCCAGCAGCAGCCCCCCCGCCCCGCCCTCATCAAACTGGGCGGCCGTCCGCTGGAAGAGGGGGTCGACCGCAAAGGCCAGGTCGAACTGGGGCGCCGTGATGTCTTCCCGGGGGGCGAGCGTGGAGGCTGGGTCAGACGCGGCCGCGCCCTTGCCCCTCCGGCCCCGCCGGGCGTTGGCGTCGCCCGGGCCGCCGTCCTCCTCGTCGCCGCCCTCGTCCTCCTCCTCACCACCACCACCACCACCACCATCCTTGTCCTCCTCGCCTCCTCCCTTCCCATCCGCCGGCCGCCCAAGGCCGCCCAGAATGCGGAAGACGTCCCCGTGCACAGCGTCCACCCGGTGCGCGTAAATGGAGACGCCCGCCGCCAGCGTCAGGGACGCCCGCTGGAAGTCGGTGCCGCCCTCGCCGCCCGCACCCCCGCCCCCGCCCGGCCCGCCCGCGGCCACCAGGTCGGCCATGTGGTCGATCAGGGGCAGGGCCCACGTGTTTTTGGCGGTGATCTTGTTTTCGGAGGCCAGCTTCAGGCAGTTTTGGTACAGGGCGGCGACGGCGGCCGCGTCCAGGGCGCGGGCTGTGGAGAGAGAGGAGAGGAGAGGGTTGGCGGAGAGGGGACGAGAGGGAGTGGGCGCCGCCGCTCGCTCCGTTCTCTTCCCGTCAAAACTCACCACTCGCCGGCCTAGACGGGGCGGCCTGTGCCTGGACGGGCTGGGCCTGGACCTCCATCTCGCCCTCCAGGGCCCGGCCCTCGGCGGCGGCGGACCTGTGTGTGAGTGGAGTGAGGGGAGAGGCGTGAGAGAGCAGGCGCAAGGGACGCATGCCGCGGCGGCGCGTGCTCTCTCCGTCCCCATCCCATCTCACCGGCGCCGGCGGGACTGGTCCCGCTCCCGGGCGTCGTCGTTAGGCGTCAGCGTGGCCTGTGAGAGAGAAGCAGGGTGCGCGTGAGAGCAAAGGCGTGTGTGCGTGGAGGGAAGCGCTGCGCACTATCGCGCGCGCCGAAAAAGCGACGCCGCCGCTCTCTCCCCCTCTTACTTGCGACCCGGGCGTCGGCAGGGGCCGGCGGCGGGCCCGCTTCGGGGCGGGCGTGGCCCCAGAGTCGGGTGGGGCGCCGGTGACGGCATCCCGGTTGCGCTCGCGGAGGGCGCCTGCCATGGTTTTGGAGAGGGAGCAGGGAGGGGCGCAAGCGCGAAGAGAGAGTTTGGCCCAGACGAGGAGTCGCTCCCCCGCTTTTTTTTTGCATCCTCTCTCGACCTCTCGACCTCACTTTCCCCCCCCACGCGCACATCACCCTCTCTTCCTCTTGAACACGCCGCCCTCCACCACCACCTTCTCCTCCGCCACCATGCGGTCCAGCAACGCGCCCAGCTGCGTGGGACTGTGAAAGTAGTGGTGAGATGAGAGCGTGAGAAGAGGAGAAGAAATGCGGACCCCACCCCCACTCCCCAAAAAACTCTCTCTTTTTCCGTACCTGCAGTCATATGCCGGCTCGGTCGCAAACATTTTCAGCATGGCATGGATGCGCTCCAGTGGCAGGCCACCCTCAAAGTTGTTCAGCATGCCCGAGATGAAGGCCTCGTACACCGCTCCCGCCGCCGCGGCCCGGGCCTCCGCGGCGGACGCGGGCGCGTCGTCGTCTAGTTGGGCCGCGGCGCCTCCCGCGCCCGCCACCCCGCCGCCAGGCCGGACCAGGCGGGCCGCTGGGGTGAAGGTGGCGGTGGCCGGGTCCTCCACCAGCACGCCCCGGGCCACCCATGCCCGGGCGGCCGCGGTCGTGGCCGGGATGTCAGGGCAGGCGGCCGCGGCGGCGAGGGCGGCCGGGGACCAGGGCGCGCGCGGCTGGCGCGACCCGACCGCCGCCAGGACGGTCGCTTCCAGGGGCGGGACGGTCACCTCCAGCGGGGCCGGCGACCCCGCAATCGTCACCCGCACCGTCACCCCGCCCAGCCCGGACCGCCAGGCCAGGCGGCGCGGGGCTTTTAGGGCGGCGTACCGGGCGGCGTAGGCGGCCAGCCAGGCGTCGACGGGCACGGGCGGGGTGCAGGGCGGGAGGGCGGGGGCGGCGGCGGCGGCGGCGGCGCTGCCACCACCGCCCGACCCGCCCCCGCCCCCGCCCAGCGCGCTCGTGGGCGGCCAGTAGAGCGCCGACGCGACCAGGGCGGAAACACGGGAGGCGTCGGTCGCAGCGACCGACGCCGCGGCCGCCCGGGCGGCCGCGGAGAGAGGGTGAGGAGGGGGGTGGGTTGAAGCATCACCACCACCACCACCACTCTCCACGGCCGCGATGCCAGCCGCCGCGGCCGCCACGGCGGCCGGGGCGAGGGCGGCCAAGGCGGCGTCCAGGCGCCTGGAATCCGCGACATCCCGCAGCATGACGTCCGCGGGCGCCAGCCCCGGCGCCCCCTCCCCAAACCGCAGGCGCAACAGCTCCAGCGTGCGGTGCTCCGCGTCCAGCGCGCCGGGCGCGGCCGCGCCCCGCCCCCGCCCCAGCAGCCGGGTCGCCAGGGCCGCCCTGTACTCATCCACCAGGGCGGCGGGCGCGCCAAAGATGGCGACGAGCAGGGCGGCCGCGTCCGGGGCGGGGCCGGCCCGGCCGGAGGGCGGGGGCGGCAGGGGGCCGCCCAGGCCGGTGGAGGTGCGGGCGCGGCCGCCTGGCCCGCGCGCGCGCGCAGTGCCGGGCGGCCGGGGCAGGGCGGGCGCGGGCGCCCACCGGGCCGCGGACGCGAAGCGGGCGGGCTCGTCCACGCCGTCCCCGCCGTCCGAGTCGGAATCCAGGGGTAGGGCGGCCGCGGCGGCCGGCCCGTGGCCTGCGGCCTCCGCGGCGAGCTCATCCAAGAGCGAGGGCGGGCCCGGGCCGGCCGCCCCGGTGTCCTCGCCACCCCCACCATCCCCGGTCAGCACGCCCACCACGCACCGCACCGTGTCCCGGCGGGCGCGCAGGTATGCTTGAATGGGGGCGCCCACTTCAGCCAGAAAAGAGGCCATGCTGGCGGACGCGCAGGCCGCGGCCGCGGCCGCGGCGTCAGGGGAAGGGGTCGGTGAGGGGGGTGCCGCCCCACCCGCCCCACCACCGCCCTCGCCCGCCAGCACGGACCGGAGCGCGCGCACCGTGCCAACGTACTGGGCGATGATGTCCGCGGTGGCAGCGCCGGCGTGCAGGAGGCGCGCCCGGGTGGCCGCCCCAAGGGACGCCGCCAGCCGCCGGCGCAGGGGCGCGCCCGGGTGGCGGGCGGCCGCGGCCGCCACCCGGCGCGAGGTGGTGGAGGCGGGCGACATGCTGCTGCTGCCGCCCCCTCCCAGCACGCCCGCCCCGCCGTGGGCCAGGCAGGCCGCCACGTCATTCAACGCCGGCTGGGAGGCCGGGTAGTCGACCACGACGTCAAACAGGGAGCGCGTGCGGGCGTCCGCGACGGCGTCGTGGGCAAACGCGTCCAGGAGCGGGGCCCACCAGGCGGGGAGCTGCCTGGGTTTGGGTGGTGGAGCCGTGCTCGGGGCGGCGGCCGCGTGCATATCACGGGACAGAGCGACCGCGATCAGGGCCGGCGGCACGGTGGCCGCATACGCCCGCACCCGCCCCAAGACCGGCGCCTCAAAGCCGGCCCGGTCGGCCGCCCGGCCGGCCGCCGCTGCGATGGAGGCGTGGGCCGCGGCAGCGAGCGCGGCCTCCACCGTCGCCCGCCCGCCGCCACCGCCGCCCAGCAAGGCCGCCGCCGCGGACGACACCCCGCGCACACGGGCCGCCCAGGCCGGGCCCAAGAGAGTGGTGGCGCAGGGCGGGTGGTGCGGGTGGCCGGCGTGTGACGAGGAGGCACCGCCGCCGGCCGCCTTGCCTGGAGGTGGGGCCGGGGCAGAGGGTGGTGGGGCGGACCCCCCGCCCTCGCCCCCGCGCGCCGGCCACCGCTCCTGGAGGGGCGGGCGGACGAAGGCGGCAGGAGTGGAGGCGGCCATGGCAGAGGCGGAGGCGGAGGCTGACGCCGCCGCGCCAGAGTTCTCGTCTGCCTGGCTAGCGGGTGGAGGCGGGGGTGGGCCTGCCATGTCCTCCCCCTCCTCCTCCTCCTCCTCTTCTTCATCATCGCTCTCTTCCCCACCCACCGCCGCCACCAGTTCAGCCAGGCGGTCCGCGTAAAAGGCTTCCAGGACAGAGGCCAGGCCGGCGGATGCATCCGCCGGCGCGGCTGCCGCAAAGCGGGCGACTGCGCCGGCCCGGGCCGCGCGCGCGGCGCCGCAAACAGCAGGGGGAGGCGGGTACACGCCCGCCATCGCGCAGCCGGCCGCTAGGGCCGCAGCCGCCGCGGCCACCACATGTTCCACCGCCCGCAGCGCAGCCGCCGCGGGCGGCAGCGCGTCCGCCGCGGACGCGTCGCCAGATTTCAGCCGCTCCCATGTCGGCCCCGCGACCGGCCGGGCAAAGCCGGCCTCCGCGGCGGCGACGGCGTGGTCGGCGGCGGGGCCGGCCAAGCCGGCCGCGGCCAGAACGTGCGGGGCGGTGGCTCCGGTGGGCGGTGGCAGCGGAGCGGAGGAGGCGCCGACGGCGGCCGCGACCTGATGAAACGAGGGAGGGGGGGGGAGAGGAGGTCGGTGCGCCGGCGCGTGTTCGTGCAGGCCCGACTTTGCTCTCTCTCTCACACACACACACGCTCTCTCTTGTGTCTCACCTGCGCGTCCACCTGGGCGGCAAAGGTCCGCCAGGCCGCCTCCACGGCGGTCGCGTCGGGCGTGGTCATGCGGAGGGTGGGTGAGCCAACGGCGACCCAAATGTGCGGGGCCCGCTTTGAAAGAGCGCGCCGCCGTGTGCGTTTGCGCAGGAGGCCGTTCTCTTCTGCAGGAGCGCGCCTTGAATGGGTTTGGCAAGATCGCGCACACGATCGCTCTATGGGCCCCGTGTGACGGCGACAGAAGCCAGCGGGTCGCGCGCGTGCTTTTCTTGAATTGTGAAGAGAGATGTGGCCCCATCTTTTTTTTTTTTTCTCGCCTCGCTTGCTACAGTCTCATCTTTTTCTGTTTTTTCTCACCTCGCACGCTACAGTCTCTCTCTTCATATCACTCCGCAGGGTCCGCAGTGTACTGGCTGCCCGCCGGCACGGACACGAGGGTCGCGCCCAGGCGTTCATAGCCCAAAACCTTTCCACCCTTCTTCCTCTTGCTCTTGCCTGCTCCACCAGACCCAGGTAGCACAAGGGCCGTCAGGCAGTCCCCGTTGACGCACGCCGTGTCGATCCCGGTCGCGTGGGGTTCTGCCTGCAGGCGGCGGGAGGCGTGGTGCCCGAAGACGACGTGGATATCGGGCCCCAAGCCTGGGATGGCGCCACTGAACGCGCGGGCCCAGGGCTTGCCCACCCCCTTTTGGGCGGCTTTCTTGGGAACGCCCGCCCACCGGCCGCCGACCTCCGCGCGCACGTGCCGCAGTTCGACCAGGTCATCCAGGGCCTGGGCCTCCAGCGCCACGCCCGGGAGCAGGCCGGCGTGGACGACGAGCAGGGCGTGGGCCGGCAGAAACAGGGAGAAAGGCGAGGACGCCAGGTAGGACACCGCGTCGGCCGCGCCCGGGTCGGCCGCCCAGGCGTGTGGCGCAGACGGGTTGAGAGGGGGGGAGGCCCCTCGCCGGGCCGCCGCCGCCACTGCCAGGGCCGCCTCATCGTGGTTGCCCCGCACCAGGAAGGCGCCGGACGCCGCCAGCAGGCGCACGACTCCCAGGGAGTCCGGCCCCTTGTTGACGGCGTCGCCCACTGAAATCAGGACGTCCGCGCTCGGGTCAAAGCTCAGTTTCGCTAGGAGCGCTTGCAGCTCAGCTGTGCAGCCGTGGATGTCGCCCACGATAATGGTGCGGCGGGTGGAAAGGGTGGGAGGCAGGGTGGCGTGGAGGGTCGGGGGGAGGGGCAGGCCGGCGGGGGTGGTGATGGGGGCGTGGGCAGCCGCAGAGGAGGGGGTGTTGCCCATGATGAGGTCAATTGAGGTCGCCTGAATTCGCGTGAGAGGCCCCGCGCTGTTTGAGAGGGCTGTGCGCGCCCAGAGATGACGAGTCCCCGCGCTGTTTGAGAGGGCTGTGTGCGCCCAGAGATAACCAGCTAGATAGACGAGCGCCCTGTCCTGCGCGCGTGATGAGTGCGTGCTTTTTTCGAGGAATAAAACTTTTTTTTTTCTCATCCTTTCCTTTCCTTTCCTTTCCTTTCTCATGGACCCTTCGGCTCTTTCTCGCCTTTTCGCTTTCCCCGCCCCTCCCGTCCTTTTCCTCTCCCTGCCTCTCACGTCCTTTTCCTCTCTCACCCACTCAAACCCTCTGCCTCTCTTCCAGGATCTTGCGGGCGACCACGCCGCCCGCCACATACGCCGGAATGCCCGTGTTGCCGTCCAGCTTGATGGGGAAGATGGAGGCGTCCGCCACGCGCAGCCCCCTCACGCCGTACACGCGGCCGGCCCCGTCTACGACCGCGCCCGCGCCCGGGTCGGTCCCCATCGCGCACGTCCCACACCAGTGGTGGGAGGGGATGTAAGACTGGAACACCCACTCCAGGATTTTGGACTTGCTGGTGCCGGTCAGGAGGGCCGGGGCCGGGCTCAGCAGGGCGTAGCCCGCCGCCTCCAGGGACTTGACCAGGGGGGCCACCTGTTGTTTGATCGCGTAGTACCAGTTGGCTTGGTCGGTAGGGTCGTTGAAGGTGTCCAGGTTGACCAAAGGCGCGTAGAGCGGGTCCGCACTCTGGATGTGGGCGGTGCCGCGGGAGGTCGTGTTGAGGACGAGGACGCCGATGGCCAGGGTGGGGGTCCCGCCAAACGCGGCATCCATGATGTGCGGCGCGCCGATGACCTGGGTGAAGCGGAGCGAGGGCGAGGCCGGGGGCGGCGCCGAGCCCGGCCACGGCAGAAAGGCGCCGCCCCCGTACAGGGTGGCCGGGTCGGGCCGCGGGCTCCCAGCCCTGCCCGCCCCGCTGGCCGCGCCGGTGGCGTTGAGGGTGACCAGCACGATGCCGTCATTGCCCAGATTGCTGCCGACGCCGGGCAGGGGCGAGATGACCGCCCGGCCGACGGCCGCCAGGAGCGGGGCGATGACGTCCGGGTCGCCCACGCCGCTGGCCTCCAGCAGCAGGGAGGACCGGTGGCCGGCGGCCAGGACGACCTCCCGGGTCGCGTGCGCGACCCGGCCGGCCCCTGCCTGCGCGTACTCGACGCCCCGCGCGCGCGGGGTGCCCCCGCCCTCGACATCAAACAGGACCCGCATCACGGTCGCCCGGGTAGCGACCACCAGGTTGGTCCGCGCCCGCACGGCCGGCGACAGCAGGGCCGTCGACGCGGACGCGCGCGCCCCGCCCGGCTGCTGGGTCAGCTGCCACTGTGCGAACAGGGAGAGCGGGGTGCCTGGATCGTTGTAGTCGACCACGGTCGGGACGCCGGAGTTTGACGTCCCGTTCGGTCCAAAGATGGCCTCCAGGGCGGCCAGGAGATCGTTGGCCATGGCGTCCGCGCTCGCGTTGGCAGGGGCTTGCTTGATGTCGAGCGGGCCGGCCTTGCCACGAGGTTGAGGGGAGGTCCCCGCGTACGTCTCCAGGTCCCGGAGCAGGGCGAAGACGGCGTCCGGCCCCCAGGCCGGGTCACCGCCGGCCGCCGCGGACACGGCTTCCAGCAGGCGGGCGGTCGGCCAGACAGCCTGCTCCCCGTTGATGGAGGACGACCCGCCCAGCAAGCGGCCGCCCATGTACTGCTCTGCTCCCAGGGCAGCCATTTTGGCATGCAGGAGGGCCCGCCGCCGCCGCCGTCCGGGCATGGTCGTGATGCCGTCCGTGTTGTACGTAAACATGTTGTTCTCGCTCACCATCTGCCACATGTATTCGGGGACGTATTCGACGGGGACTGTGGGCAGGCATTGTGAATGGTGTGTGTGAGAGAGAGAGATGAGTTGAGGTGCGCGCGAGGTCATTGTTGCCTCCTCACACCTCACACCCAAACGACTTACGTGACCACGCAAACTGGGAGCCCGTGATGACAGCGTCCCCATCCCGGTCCTCCCCCGCCTCCAGCAACAGCACCCGGGTGGTCGGATCGGCCGACAGGGCGGCCGCCACGGACGCGCCGCCGGGGCCTGACCCGACAACGATGTAATCAAACGTGGACGCCGGGTCCTTTTTGGCGGCCGCCGCGTCCAGGGCGTCGTCCACCGCGTCGTGTAGGGTGGTAGTCAGGGCGTCCAGCTTGGTGGCCAGGGCGGCCTTGGGCGTATCGGGCGTGTTCTTGGACTGTGTTGAGAAAGAAGAGAGAGGTTGAGGTGAAGAGAGAGGGAAAGGGCAGGCGCGGGGGAGTGAGGCACGCAGCGCGCGCACACGCACAAGCATGATGTGTGGGCAGAGGACCAGGAGCGCGGCCGCCTCCTTGTTTTGCATTTGCGTGACGCGGGAGGGCAGAATGATGCGGGCGCAAACATTAGCAAACCTGATTTGCTAATAAGGTAAGGTCGCACTCGCGCAGCCCCATTGCAATGGCCCTCTCGCTACCCGCACGCGTGCACGCACCGCCGCCGCGGCTGAAGCCGCGTTTAGCAGACCGCAGGCCAGGGCTGCTACAGTCAAGGCGAAGCGGGGGGGCGGCTTCATGCGTGTGTTTGTGTGCGTGTGTTTTCGAAGAAGAGAAAGAAAGATAAAAAAGTGAGAGCTGTCGTTCGCCACTTTTTCTTGTTTTCTCGGTGCGTTTCATCTCCATCTCTCCACCTCCAACCCCCTCATTGTTCACCCATAGTGCCCCGCCGTGTGCCCACCCCCGGCCCCACCCCCGCCGCCCCCCGGGCTCTCATCCCGCCCCACCGGCATGTAGGCGACCTGGCTCGGCGCAACGACCTTGCCCAACCGTTGCACCAGCTTGCCCGTCGGCATGAGCGCGGCCTTGGCAGGCGTCACGGCCACCGCGGTCGGCTGCACGTTCACCCCCATGGGCGACACCGCGATCAGGTAGGGCGCGACCTGGACGCCCTGGGGCTGGGCGTTGGCGCCCATGGGCGACACGTAGATCAGGGCGGGCTGGACATTGACAACCTGTGCCATCGCCATCACGCCCGTCGGGGCCGCCCCAAACAGGGCTGGGTGGATGTCGACGGCGGCGGCGGACAGGTGGGCGGCGGCCGGCATGATGGAGATGAGGCTTTGTTGTTGTAAGGATGGATAAATAGAGAGGGAAGGGAGAGTGTGCGTGTGAATGTGAGCGAAAAGGTTGGGGCGGCCATCACTGCATGCGCACGCGCACTCTCTTCTGAGAAGAGCTCTCTTCTCTCTTCTCTCTTCTCCCATCCTCTCCCATCCTCTTTCCCGCGCCTCCGCCTCCCTCCCGCGCTCCCGCGCACCGCCCCGCGCCCTCTCCGCCGTCCAAAAATTGGTGAGAGTCTCCTTACCAGGGGTTGAAGTCAACACCGTACGCGCCGACCATGGCCCCACTGACGTGCTTCATGATGAGGGCCGCAAAATTGCGGAACTTGGAGGGCCGCTCCACCAGCTTGTCCGAGAAGTGGACGTTGAAGTCGGCCAGCTTGGCCTTGAGGGTCTCTGCAAACGGGTCACCGCCTTCTTCTGCCCTCGCCTTTTCATCCAGGGCCGCCTCCACTTTCTCCATCAGCCCGCCCGTCTTGTTGAGCGCGCCGTCTTCAACGAATTTAGCTTGCAAGCGCACCCCCGTCTCCCACAGCGGGTCGGTCAAGTGTTCCACCTTGTCCCGGAAGGCCGTGCCCGTCTCATTCCAGGCGTCGCGCGCCTTGCCCTTCATCAGGCCCGCCGCCTGAAGCGCGGATAGGCCGGCCCATTCCGTCTTGTTCAGGGCCACCGCGCCGGGGACCAGGGCCAGGGCTTCTAAGGCCAGCACGTACGCCTTGGCCAGGTCGTGCAGGCCCGGCAGGGCGGCGACCGCGTCCTTGACGGAGCCCTCCCGCAGGAGGAGGACGCCCGCGAGGAGGTCGGCCAGGTGGGCGTGGGTGGTGGATGGTGAGGGGGGAGAGGCGGCGGACGCGGCGGATGCAAAGGCGGGTGGGGGGAGGGTGAAGGGTTGGGCGGCCGTGGAGGAGGTGGCCAGAGCGGCGGCAAGGGCCAGGAGGCTATGTGTCGTTCGAGGCGAGGGGAGGGGGAGGGGGGGGGGGGGTCTTGCCTAAGCGAGCGCACGCGCGCGAGAGAGAGCGAGGCAAATGGCTGCGCGCATTTTTTAAGGGTCGGGCCCCACGTAAAGGAGGGGGCCGCTGTCGACGCCACGCCATACTAGTCGACACCGCGTGCTTTGACTTCCTGTCTCTGCGAGAGAGTGTGGGCGGCGCGCGTGCCCATCCAGTGCGCGCAGGGTGAATGGCAGCGCGTCGTTCTCAGCCCTCTCGGGCACCGCATGCACTCGCATCTTCAAATACTCACGTCCTCAGGGGCGCGGCCTTCATCTCGTCACGGTGTCTAATGTGGTGTGTATGGGCTCCCCTGCTCTAGACTGGGGCACAATGACGGGCTGGTGACGCGCGCAAGAGGAAGGAAGCAGAGTGTGAGTGGCTGGAGTGTGAGTGTTTGCTAATAAATCATTGGCCAACGCGAAAAAAAAATGCGACTAACACACTTCCATTTCAAAGAGAGCACACGCTACAGCCAACACCTCCCGGGCCACTCCACTCCCGTCAAGAAATGTACATAATGTCCCGCCCCAGGTGCGTGTGTGAGTGTGTGACAAAGAAGGACGTGCATCTCACTCCGAAAGTGAGAGAGAAGAACGCACACCACGCCCTGACCCAGCCGCGAATGCTCTCTCTTTCCTCCCCACCGTGCTCGCCTTTGTCTCGCACTCAAATCACGCCATTTTTTTCTTGCCCCTGAGGGCCGAACGGGACAAGGGAGTGCGTATTGAAGGCAACGTGGAGCGTGGTTGAAAGTGAGCAAGCGGCTAACGAGAAGGAGAAAAACAAACGACACACACACACACAAAAAACAGCTGCGCCGCTGTCACGGCCGCCACGCTCGGCACTGCCCTGCTCCTGCTAACTACCACCGCCGCCCAGCCCGACCCCACCTTCAATCTGCTGCCCAACCCCCTGGAGCTGGAGGGCGCCTTCCCCGGCGATTACCGCAACTGGGCGGCCGTCCTGGCCCAGGTCATGCTGGCGGCGGAGGGGGGGGGGGCTGGGGGAGGCGCGGGGACTGCAGGCGACTCCCCCGCTGTCGCCGCCCTGGGCAACGTGCTGCTCGCCACGCACGCACGCCTGGCCGCCCTGGCCGAGGCCGGCCCGGACGCCACCCTGTTCCCCCGCTTCCACGTCCGCCTGGACGCGGACAAGCTGGGGGCCGCCTTTGGGCACCATGACACCAAAGCGGGCGGCGGGGTGGGGGTGGGGGGAAATGAGGGCGGGGTGGGGGGCGGCCACCACGACCCGCTCTGGGACGCCCACATGGGGCTCGACCACCCGGCCCCGCCCGGCTGTGCGGGGCGCGCGGCGCCGCACCCGACGGGCACGCCCAACATGACCGACCACCACGGCGACGACCACGATGCCGGCGACGCCGGCGCGGACGCTGACAGTGAAGCAGGGGAGAAGCAGGCAGCGCCTTTCCTGGTGGGCAGGCCGAGCGCCCGAGGCCCCTACCCCCGCCTGGTGCCGGGCGCCGTCGTCGGGGGCGCCGCCGCGCGCGTGCCGAGGGTGAAGCCCGCCCCTTCCACCCAGCCCACCCCACCGCAAGCCCCGCAGCCTGCTGCGATGGCCACAAAAACCGGGCGGGCCCTGCGCCAGCACGACGACAGCCATGCGACGACGCCCCCGCCCGGCGGGACGGGCGGGGACGCGCACGGGGGCGGCCACGACGACTCTGCTCACGCGGGCGGCCACGACCCCTGCCACTCCGACACGGGCCACACCTCCGTCCACAAGCTGTGGGCGTCCAAGGCCTTCATCAACTACGCGCCCTGCGTGCTCCAGGAGGCCGCCCACGGCCTCCACGCCCAGGCGGCTGGCCTGCGCTTTGCGCCCCGCCTGTTTGAGTTCGTGCCGACCGGCTTGATGGCGGGGCTGCAAGGCCTGAATGTGGCGCCAAGCCTCATATATTTTGCTCCCATGGGCTTGAACGTCCAGTTGAGTTGTATAACATAGAAAACGGGCGGCGGCGGAGAGATCGAAGAAAGAGGAAGGGGGTGGGGGGTGGGTGGGGGGTGCTCTCATCTCTCTCTACTACATGTCTCACTCACGCTCCTCTCTCTCTCTCTCTCTCTCTCTCACCATCACAGACCCCAGGCCGTCAACATCCAACCCGGCCTGATCTACATCGGGCCCATGGGCTTCAACGCCCAGCCCCAGGGCGTCAACATTCAGCCCATCGGCACGAGCGTCATGCCGACCGGGCTGTCCGCCCAGGCATCGAAAGTCCTGGTGGCGCCCACTCAAAAGATGGTCATGCCAGTCAAGGTGCTGGACTCAGAGGTCAAGGGACCCGTGGACGCGCCCGTGGGCGTGGACCTCACGCCACCGGGCCAGGGCGGGCACGGCGGGCACGTCCACGGGAGCGAGGGCGGGGGTGTGGGGTTGGCTGGTGCGGCCCCTGATTCAGCCACGTTTGCCACCATGCCCGGCATGGAAGGCATGACGCCAGACGAGCATGCGGCGGCCATGGCTCGGGGTGGGATGATGTGAAGAGGAGAGGAGATGAATTAAGTGAACACGGCGAAAGGAAAGGGGCGCGTGAAAATGAGCGAGAGGTTGAAAGAAAACGAGGCGCGGTGCGCTCCACACACTGCCATCAGCCCGTCGCCTTTTCGTTTTCCAAGGTGAGTGCGCAAGGATCACGCCGAATCAATTACACCCTTGGTCACCTGTGATGCCTTGGTATTGCTTTGGCGAGGTGATGTGAAGCGCGGGCGCGTTCTGGGAGGGGGCGGCACGCGCCCGGAAGAGTAGTGAGAAGGCTAGTCGCGCTCGCATGTGGTTCGCGCCGTCCGAGAAGAGCCCCGCCCTCCACCCCGCCGCGCGTCACCCTCCCACCCCCATCCCCGTAATGACGCTGGTCGTGTAGTTCTGCGGCACACGGCTGCGGAGAGAGGGCGTGACGGGAATGCCGCGCCCCCAGCGCCACCACGCTTTTTTTTTTCTCTCTGCACCGACGTTGCCTGCTGGGCTTCCTCGCTGGCCCCGCGCGGCGACCTGGTTTTCCTTCTCTTTTTTTTCCCGACCGTCCGTCCTGTTCTCATTCACAAATGCGCCTCACACACACACACACACACACACACACAACAGGCCTTTCAGATTCTAAACACCACCATGCGCCCCCTCGCCGCCATCGCCGCCCTCCTGCTGGCGAGCACCGCCCCGGGCGCCCTGTGCGCCGCCGGTGCGACCACCAACCCGTCCACCTCCTCCCCCTCCCGCCCGGCCCTCGCCGCGCCCGCCACCACCGCCGCTGCGCCCCTCCACTTTGCGCTCCAGCCCCACAACGTGGCCGCTTCGGCGGCGGCCCTCATGGCGGCCGCCGCGTCGGAGGCGGCCGCGACCGACCCGGCCCGGGCGGGCAAGGCCTTCCACCTCATCAGCGTGGACGATGCCACGTCGGCCCTGGACAAGGTGGAGGCGGGCGCGACCGCCGTCTTGGAGGCCAAGAAGGCCGGGCTGGACGCCATGGAGGAGGCCGTCCGCCGCCACTTTGACTCCAAGCGCCACGTCGCGGAGCAGCTGTTTGGGGACGCGACCTTCTCCGCGACCGGCAGCCTCCGCGCGGGCGGGGTGCGGGGGGGCGGGCTGATCAAGAGCGGGGCGACGAGCGCGGAGGGGGAGGGGAAGGTCCGGCTGACGTCGGAGGAGGCGCTGGCGGCGGCGGTCCATGAGGCGGCATCCAGCGTGACGAAGGGGTTGCTGGGGCAGGCGACGTGACGTGACAAGATATGAGAGGGTGCGGGGATTTGGGTCGATCGATGGCGGAGGAGGAGGTGGGGGCTATTTTTCCCTTTCTTGGGAAGAAGTCGGCCCCTGCTTTGGCTACTCACCTTTTGACGCGCGTGCATCTGGGGGCGCGTGTGGACCTGTGTAAGCGAGTGAAGATGTTTTTTTCTTCATCTTCGAAGCTGTCGCGAGGTGGCCAAGTTGTTCTCACACTCCAAGAAGTGCGGTTCCGCGTTTCCGCCGTCCGGCGTCAAAGCGTGCGTCCAGGACCTGAAGCACACACACAATCCTGGCAAGAATTAACGTGCCGCTAGTCGACTCACCCATTTCCAGGCGCCTCGCGTCACCTTCCACGACGGCCAGGTCGACACAAGAAAAAAAAACACGCTGCAAAGAGACATGCTCGCCACGGCGGCGGCGTTGCTCCTCCTGCCTCTCGCCGCCCATGCCGGCCAGGGCACGCTCCCGCCCGCCTACCCTCCCACCTATGGCAAGGTGTGGGACCCCCTGCACAGGGGGCCGGTACCGGCGAACTCAACAAAAGAGCTGGTCAACGCGTGGACCTGCCGCCAGACGCCCCGCTGCGCCAGCCATTACTGCGGCCTGCCTTACGTGCTGTCCAATTCGCAAGGCGCGTGTGTGGTCAGGAGAGGAGAGAAGAGGCAGGCGCACTGCTGATGTGTGTGATGGCGCGTGCGCGACCACGGAGAGAGAGAGAGAGAGCAAAACGGGGGCGCTCTCGGGGCTCTCTCAATGGCGCGACCCCAGCGCGACCCTCGGCCGGCCGCGCGCGCGCGCTCTGTTCCTCAACCCTTTCCACACTCAAACCTCTCAGGTTACTTCCGGTGCGACCCCGCCTCCCGCATCGGCCGCCCCACCTCCTTGGCCGACCTGCGCTCCCAAATCCTGGCCTTCGCCCGCGTAAAAGCGGTCGGCGTCGGCCACTCCTGGGATGGCGGCCAATTCTGTGCGGGGACGGGGGCCGACTCCCTGGGCCTCGTCCTCACCGAATTTCCAGAGGTGTTGAAGCTGTACACGACCAAGCCCGCCGACTACGACCTGGCCGGGTGCAACCCGGCCACCGCCTTGCCCTTTGGCGGTGAGAAGGGGGAGGGACCCATCCTGGTCGACCCTGCCGCCCGGACGGTGAAAGTGCACGCGGGCGTTGGGACGCGCATGCTCATCGACTTTTTGGCTGCCTGCCCTAAAAAGAGCGCCGGCGACGCGGGCGACGCCGCCCCGCACGGTTGGGCCCTGCCCGCCATCCCCTGGTACATTGACCAAACCATTGGCGGGGCGGTCGCGACCGCCACGCACGGCAGCTCCTTCACGCACGGCTCCCTGTCCAACCAGGTGGTCGGGGTGGAGCTCATGACAGCCGGCGGTGACCTGCTCGCCTTCTCGGCCTCCGACCCGGACGGCGGCCACCTGTTCCGGGCCGCCCGCGCGTCGGTAGGCCGCCTTGGCGTCATTTACTCGCTCACATTCACCATCGTCCCCCAGGTCGCGGTGGAGCGCACAAAGCGGCGGATGACGGTGGAAGCGATGGCAGCCGAGGTGAGCGCGGTCCAGGACGCGTACAACGCGGTCGTCAGCGCCAACGGCTCGCCAGCTCAGGTCACGGCTGCCCTGGCCCCGCTCGATAACACCCAGTTTTTCTTTTTCGCCATGGCCAATGAGGCGTGGCGCCTCGACTTCCGGACGCTGGGCAAGCTGGAGGACGCAGGGGCCAGGAGCGCGGTCGCTCTGGTGGCGGAAGGCAAGGCCGCGGCTGAGGAGCAGGGGGCCAACCTGATTGCGGACCTGGGTGTCCTGCTGTCCAAAGCCAAGGTCGGCACGGCTGGCACGACCCTGTTCAACCTGGTCGCGGGCAAGGTGGATGGGGAGGCCCGCCAGAACGCGACCTACCTTGACAAGAAAGGCCTGGGCCTGGTGCCGACCCAGCCGGCCGGCATGGTGGTAGCCAAGTTCGAGCCGCACCTGGGCGTGCCGGACCTGGGGGTCGCCGCCCGCACGTATGGCGTGGCCCTGAAGATCGACGCCGAGACCAAGCTGCGCGGTGGGAATGCGTCTTTGGGTGGCGTGTTTAGCCAATACCCCAAATCCGTCTCCCTCCCGCCCAACGGCCTGTGGGTGACGGACGCCTTCAACACCACGTTCGACGCGGTCATGCGGGCCGTCCAGGGCACCAACATGGTACCCGGCGTGTTCGGCTCTCGGTCCGCCTACCCCTCCCAGGCCTGCCCCCAATCCGTCAGCCTGGCGGACCTCAACGGGTACGACCAGTACGAGGCGGCCATCCCGTTTGCGCGGGCTGGGACGTGCCTGACCGCGCTCGCGGCCCTGCTCAACGGCCCGGACGCCGCCCGCCTGGGCTTCCGGACCTCGCCCCTGGTGCGGTTCGTGGGCGCGGATGACGCCTACATCAGCATGACCCAGGGGACGCCGACCATGTTTGTCAACCTGGAGGACCACCGTGCGTTGTCCTTTTTCGCGAGTGAAAGAGGATGGAGGAAAAGGGGGGGTTGGCTGCGCGCGCCCCCGTCGCCCGCCCGACCTTCCTTCCATCCCTACTCTCACACCCTCTCTCCCGTCGCCTCTCTCTCTCACTCTTTTCATAGTCTCCTACAACACCGGGCCGGGCGACGGCTCCCCTCGCGACTCGGCCGCGTCCCAAAACCCGGGCTTTTGGCTGATCATGGATTACCTGGTGCATGGCGCCGCTTGCGGGGGGCGCCTGCACTGGGGGAAGGCCGGGTGGCCGACCCTGCTCCCCGACTGGGACCCGGCGAACGCGACCACGGGCTACCCGGACACCTGGTGCGATTTCGGGTGTGCGGTGGAGGCACTGGACCCGGGCGGCAAGTTCAGGACGGTCTCGCCGGTTTGGCGGTGGGGCGTGGAGCCGGTGACTGCCGGCGGCCCGGCGACCCTGGCCGAGTGTTGTGGGGTGGGCGGCTTCAACGCGACCGCGTGCAATTGCACGCGCCCGGCGCCGATTTGATTTTCTAGGATTACTTGTGTTATAAAAGCTACAAAGGTGAAACTAGCTCTCTCTCTCCCTCATCTCTCTCACGGCCGGCGGGCAGGCCGGGCGTTGCCAAAACTGCCGTGAAACGCGCGCCCACCACTGGGCCGGCCTCCACTCCCGCCGCCTCCATTTCCGCCCACAACCACCGCCACCCGAGCCGCCTCTCCGGCTTCCCTGGCTTCCCGCTCGGCTGCCAGGGCTGTAAAGGAGGGTGGAGAGGCGGACCGCCGGCGCCGCTTCTTCTTGTCCTTTTTCTTCTTGCCCCCCTTGTGCTCCTTCTCCGCCCGCCCGCCGCGCACGGCAAGGGAGGGTGGTTGAGCAGCGGCGGCCGCCGTCCCTGCCGCCCCTGCCACCGCCGCCGCGCTCGCGTACCACGGACCTCCATTCCTAGGCCCGCCCAGGCGGAACCGGTCATCGGGCGGCGGCAGCTGGGAGGGTGCGGCGGGCGGACCGGCGGCGCGGTCGCCGCCGCCTGGGGGGCGACCGTGGCGGGCGGCGACCGCGGCTTCCACCTCGGCCGGCATGAGCGCCGCCGCCGCCGCCAGGGCCACCTCGTCCGGGTCGACGCCGTCCTTGCCTGACTGCACCGCGCCCAGCCCCCGGGCCGCCGCCCGCCGCAGCAGGGCCGCCCGCCTTGCCTCGGCATCCGAGGCCACGGCCCGCGCGGCCGCGGCCAGCTCCGCCGCGGCTGCCGCTGCTTCATCGGCCTCGACCCTGTCCCGGTTGTCCCGGTTGTAGACGTGCCACGACTTTTCGGGCAAGATGTTGAGGCCGCCGTGGCCGCCCATGATTTGGGTGTGGGGTTGAGGGACGAGACTCCTATTTTCCAGCTAGGGGGCGCTCTCAGCGATTCTGAGAGATGTCTGGCACTGGTGCCCGTCCTTTTGGACGCTCGTGTGCTGAGTGCGTGCAGGCGCGCACGCGTTGTGCGACGTTGTGCGACGCGCCGGCCACACGGAAAAGAAAGAGAGTGGAAAAAAAGTGAGTCCACTTGTCGTTTCTCGTTTTTCGCTTCACTTCCACGCGCCCTACACACACGCCACCATCATGCTCGCGCGCTTCGCCTGCGTCGCCGCGGTGGCCGCCCTGCTGGTTGCTGGTGAGACAGAGAGAGAGAGCGTGGGGTGTGATTTTGCGCGCGCGACCCGTGCACACAAAAAAGGAAGCGCGCCGCATGTGAACCCTGGCGACGCGCGCCCGTCAACAAAAAAAAAACGAGGCCACTTTCACCTCTCTCCTTGCCCACAGTCGCCGCCTCCGGCGCCTTCCCCCTCCCACCCCTGCCCGGCATGTTCCCGGCCTCAGCCGGCGGCGACGCGACAACAACAGCAGCCGCCTCCACCCTCTCCAAAAAGCCCCCCTCGGACATGAGTGCCGCTGAGTACGTGGCCGCCGCCAACGCGCCCCGCGAGTCCAAGACCGCGGCGGGCGTGGAGGGGAATGTGGGCACGGGCTTCCAGTGGGAGGACGTGCTGAAAGCGGGGCGGGAGGGGAAGCTGGACGTCAACACCAACGGGGACGAGGTTGGTGGAGAAGGGGTGGCCGCCGCTGGAGGCGCCGCCGCCGCCGCGGACCCTGCCGCCGCCGCCCCGGCCGCCGTCGCCGTGCCGGCCAAGCGGACCCCGCCCTCCGAGCTCCCCGTCGCCTCCCCCGCGGCGGGCGCCGCCTCCAAGTCCGCGGCGGCCTGGGTAGAGGTGATGGAGGCCGGGCGCAAGGGCACGCTGGACCTTGACACGACGGGCGCCAAGGCGAGCGCGGCGGGCAGCGGCGCGGCTGCCGCGCCGGCTGCTGCCCCTGCTGCTGGCGCGCCGTGAGATGAGAGAGATAGAGACAGAGGTGTGTCAGGTGTGATGTAAAAAAAACAGGAACATTCCATCCAACCTCTCTCTCCCCATCCACATCCATTCTCATGCTGCCTCCTCCTCCATGCCCGCCGGCCCGCCACCCTCTTCCTCTTCCATAACCACCGCCGGGGCAGCCGCAGCCGCAGCCGCAGCATGGTGTGCCTGGTGCGCCTGCTGCTGCGCCGCCCAGGCCGCGGCCTCCCACTGGCCGGCCAGGCCGGCCACGACCGCCGCAAACTCGTCCGGCCCGTTCGGGTCGACCCGCTTCCCCTCCCCTCCGCCCTCCAGCGTCTCGCCCGCCCGCCGGGTCACGCACCCCCAGGCTTCGGAGGGGACCAGGCAGGGGGCGGCCGTGGGGCGGGAGAGCAGGCGGGCCATGGCGGGCCCCAGCTCGTAGCATTGAGAGAACAGGGACGCCCGCCCAAAGACGTACAGCCCCAAGCGTGCGCGGGACAGGGCGACCACCAGGCGCCGCACGTCCCGCACGTGGCCCACCGCCTTGGTGCGGACCAGGGAAAGCAACACGATGTCCGCCTGCTGGCCCTGGAACTTGTCGACCGTGGAGACGGCCCCGGGGCGGCCAAAGGCCGGGTGGTGCGCGCACCGGGCTTCGACGACGTCGGCCAGCAGGTCGCGCTGGCCGTTGTAGGTGGTCAGGATGGCGATGGCGGGCGCTGGCCAGCCCCGCAAGCGCAGGTACTGGTAGAGGGAGACCACCAGTTCGGCCTCGCCCAGATTCTGGTAGTAGTGCGGGGAGGGCGACGACTCCCCCACGCCACGGTAGTCCGGGCAGTCGACGAACTGGAAGTCGTACGCCATGCCCGCTGTCGCAGCGCCGTACTCCGGGGCCACGCTCGCCGACGCCGGGTCGACGCGGGGGAGGTCGGCCAGGCCGGCCGGGGCGGCGTCCGGGGCGGCGCCGGCGAGGGCGCCGGGCAGGGCCGCGAGGAGGGCGGGAGGGGCGGTGGTGGCGGCGGCGGCAGAGGTGGCGGGGCCACCATCCGCGCCCGCGCCCCCCTTTCCTCCCGCCCCTCCGCCGCCGTACCGCCAGTTGTACAGGGCGGCAATGCCCGGCCGGGCCCGGCCCTGGGCGTCCAGGGTGATGGCCGGGCTGCCCAGGCGGACCAGGCGGGTGAAGAGGGGCTGGTCCAGGCGGCAGTGCCGGGCTAGGGCCCCGCACTGGACGACTGGCGGCAGCTGGTGGTGGTCCCCGATCAGCAGCAGGCGGGCGAGGCGGGGTGGGGGCGGGGGTTGGGCGGGGGCGGGAGAGGAGGCACCGCCGGCGGCGGCCGCGTCGGCGGCCGCCCCTGCCGCGGCCGCCCCGCCCCCCGGCGGCCCGTGGCGCTGGAGGACGAGCGGGATGAAAGACTCCACTTCCAGCACCTGGGCGGCCTCCTCCATGACCACGCTGTCGTAAGCGAAGCCGCCGGCCAGGAAGTCGCCCCGCTTGAGGGCGGCGTGCGTGACCGTCATCGCCACCACCTTGGCGACGTGGGTCATAAGGTAGTGGACCCGGTCCGCCGAGCCCCGCAGGATCTCAAAGGGGCGCAACTCCTCGACCTCGGCGAAAAGGGCGCGCAGGTGGGCGAAGCAGGCGGCCGCGCCCGCCGCGTCCGCTTCCGCGTCCACCCCGCCAAACACGCGGCCGTCGCTAATGGCGTCCGCAAAGTAGGCGGAAAAGGGGAAGGTGTCCGCGACCAGGGCCGGCCTGAGCGCGGCGCCGGAGGGCGGGGCAGCACCAGCCGCCGCCGCGGCCGCCGCCGCGCGCGCGGCCGCCAGCCCCGCCTGGAATTTCTCCCAGGGCGCCAGGACGTGCAGCAGCCAGAAGTGGGCCGCCGTCTCGCAGGTGTAGGAGGCCGGGGCGGGCGCGGAGGCGCCGCCGCCGTCGGCGGTGGTGGACACGACGACGACCCCGCCCGGCGGCGCCACGCCGGCACAGCGGGCGAGGCGCTCCACCGCAGCCAACAGCTCCAGGCGGCGGGCCAGCGCGGCGTTCACCCGTCCCGCCCGCGAGAAGTCGACGCCGCCCGAGTCCAGTTCCGCCTCGCCCGCGCCCAGGCGCAGCAGGCGGGAGGCCGGCATGCCCCGGGCGACCAGCTTAGCAAACAGGTCGTTCAGGGCGGCGTTGGAGTGGGTGACTAGCAGCGTGCGCGAGGCCGGCCGGTTGGCGTGGAGCAGGGAGATGGCCTGCACGGCCGTGTCCGTCTTGCCCGTGCCGGGCGGGCCGACAACCAGGGTGAGGCCCGGTTGGACGCCGGCCGTGATGGCGGCGACCTGGGTCGGCGTGAACCGGACCCGGTTGCGGGGGGCGTCGGGGGGCGGGGGGTACGGGCCGGGGTGGGCGGGGGCGGCATGCGGCGCGACGCGCAGGACGGGCTTCTTCACCTCGCTGCTGCCCCCCCCGCTGCAGCCGTGCCCCGGCTTGGGCTCGCCCGCGCCGTCGCCCGCCGCCGCAAAGGCCGAGGCCGGGAAGGTGATGCGGTACGGGGGCGGGGGCAGGGCCTCCCCGGCCGGCCAGGGCGAGGCGGCGGCGCCGGGCTGCACCCACTCGACCTCAAACCCTGGGAAGGCTGCCGCGAGGTGGGCCGGGTCGAGAAAGGTGTCTGCAAAGTCGAGCGTGGCCAGGTGGCCGGACCCGGGCGCCCGGGGCAGGGCCGTCCAGGAGGCGGCCCCCGGGTCGCCGTACCCTAGAATGACGTCCGACAGCCAGGCGGGCAGGGCGGCGGCGGCCGCGCCGGGGCCGGCCCCGCCGCCGGCTTCCACGACCAGGTCGCGCACGCACTCGAGGACGGCCTTGAAATTGTTTTCCTTGGCCGACCGGCGCAGGACAATGTTGAAGGTGGCGTACAGGTCTTCTGCGGGGCCCCGGCCAGCCGACGCCGCACTCGCCATAGCCTCCATGTCGGCCTGGTACTGGGCGGTGTCCAGGGCGAGGGCGAGCGTGCGGGATGTGCCGGCCGGGCGGGACGGCGCGTCCTCGCGCCGCACCCGCCCCGTGAAATCGTTCATCAGCCGACCCGCCGCGTCCCGGACCTCAACCACCTCCGCGCCCCGGATGTAGACCAAGCCGTACCGCCGGTCAGGGGTCAAGGAGGCATCGGACGCCACGGCCGCGGGCGGGGCCCGGATGGTGAGCAGGAAGATGACGTCATGCTGGCGCAGGGCGTCCCACTCGGCCGCGGCCTCGGGCCGCATGCCGGCCGTGTCCAGGGCCAGGTCCGCGCTCACCCGCGCCGGCCTGGCCTCGCCCAAGCGGGGCGGGGCGACCTCCGTGATGGCAAAGCCCGTCACGGGCGTCGCGGCCCGGGCCCACCCCCGGAAAATGGTGCGGCCGCCGGCGCTGCCTTCTCCGCCCTCGTCCGGGGCCGGCTGCAGGCGGGCCAGCGCGGACCCTACGTCCTCCCGCACCTCCGCCGCCGCCTCCAGGCGGTACAGGTGGAAGTTGCGGGCCAGGTAGTCCCGGGGCGCCAGGAACTGGAGGTTGAGCTTGGGCAGGGCGAGCGGGGCGTCGGCGTCGGCGGCGCCGCCCCGCGCGTCCAGGGGCGGCCCCGCCGCCGGGTTCCACAGGACGGCCTCCGTGGGGTAGAGCGGCATGCCGCCGACCGCGGCCGCCGCGGGGGGCGGGGCGCCCAGGCGGGCCGCAATGGCGGCCGCCAGGAAGGCTGGGTCGCCGGCCTGGTCGTCATCGGGGCGCACGCACCGCAGCTGGGCGGTCGCCAGGCGGGCCAGGGCCGGCGTGCCGAGCGCGGCCTGCAGGGCGGGCGCCAAGGCGGCCGGGTCGGTCACGAAGGAGCAGGGCGCCAGGGCCACCTCCCGCAGTTCGGGGCCGTAAAATTTAAAGGCCAAGCGCTGAAAGGCCTGGGCCCGGGCGTACGCCCGGGCTAGGGCGTCGTCATCGCCCAGCGGGTCGCCCGTGTGGTCGTCCACGGGGAAGGCGTCGTACGCCGCGAGCAGGTCGACCTGGGCCGCAAACGTTGCGCCGGGCGCGGGCGGCCCGCCAGCCCCGCCCGCCGCCAGCCCGCTGCGCCGGGCCTTGAGGAGGACATTATAATCTGACAGCAGGGTCCGCACAAAGCGTCGGGTGGGCAGCTGGGAGAGCAGGTCGCCCCACAGCTCGGCCCCGCGCTCGAGGAAGCGGAGCAGCGAGCCCGGGCCGGCGGAGGGCGCGCCGCCCGGCCCGCCGGCGCCCGTGCCGTCGGGGCCAACCCCGGCCAGCGCGCCCAGCCACTCCCGGATGAGGGCGGGCAGGTAGGCCGACTCCGGACGGGTGGCCGGGTCGGTAGCGCCACCCTCGGCCGCCGCCTTGGCGTCCTTCTTCAACAGCCGCTTCCAGGGGCGGGCCAGGGCGGGCGCCTCGGCCAGCTCCAGCTCCCGGCGCCCGGGGGACAGGGCCCGCCAGAGCGGGAGGCCGACCAGGCGCAAGGCGTGCGGGCGGACGCCCGGGTGTTCCAGGGAGGCAAAGGCGAGGCCGGCAAAGGCGAGCAGGGCCGTCCGCTCGTGCGGCCAGACGTGGGCGGGCGCTGCGGCCGCCGCCGCGGCCGCGGGGTCGGCCAGCGCAGCGACGGCCGCAAACAGCCCGCCCAACGCCTCCGGCCGGCCGTCAAACCCGGCCCAGGGCGGGACGCCCTCCCGGGCCTTCTCCAGCACCAGGGCCACCGTCGCCATTGTGTGCGCGTAAGAAGGAGGCGAGGTTGAAAGGGGTGGCCAGTGCAGGATGAGGTAGGCCTCCAGGAACTGGCTCAGCTCCAGGACGACCGCCCGCCGGCGGGGCGGCGGGGCCGGGCACCCGCCGCCCAGCTCCTCCGCCCACAGCCGGGCGACCAGGGCCGGGTCGAACGGGGAGGGCGGGCGGCCGGGCGCCCAGTGCGTGGCCGCCAGGCGGGTGATGGGGTCGGCCGCCAGGTCGGCCACCGTGAGAGCGCCCCCCGCCGGGCGGTAAGCGGGGGCGGCGCCGCCGTCGTTGTCAGGGCCGCCACCGCGGCCACGGCCGCCACGACCGCCGCCGCCACGGCCGCCGCCACGGCCGCCGCGGCCGCCCCCACCACCGCGGCGCCCTTCGACCGCGTGCCAGCGATCACCTCCCACCGCGGCCGCCGGTGGTGCAGCGGGTTGAGGCGGGGCGGGCGCTTCCTCCTCCTCTTCCTCCATGGGCACGGCAGCAGCAGCAGCAGCAGCAGCAGGAACTGCAGCAGCAGCAGCAGCAGCTTTGCGGCCACGCTTGGCGGGAGGAGGAGCGGGCGCAGCAGGGGCGGGCGCGGCAGCGGCAGCCGCTCCCTCCTCCTCACCACCACAAGCAGCGCTCGGGCGGCCACGCCGGCGGGGTGCAGGCCGCTTGGCGGGCGCGGCCTCCTCAGCGGGCGGCGCGGTGGCGGGTGCAGGCTCCGGAGCCGCGCCTCCTGCTTCCTCAGCAGCAGCAGGCGGAACTGCTTTGCCGCCCGGCCCCTGGGTCGGCGCCGGCGCCTCCTCTTCCGCCGCTTCCTCCGCATCCGCCGCCGCCTTGGAGCCCCGACGGGATTTGGCTGCAGCAGGCGGTGGTGGCGCCGCATCCTCAGCCGCCCTGTTCTTCACCCCTCCCCCCCGGCTGGCGCGCCGGGGAGGAGAGGCAGCCGGAGCGGGCGGAGCCGCCGCTGCCGGCTTGGCAGCGGCGGCGCGGCCGCGGGACTTGGGCGCCTCCTCCTCCACCACCTCCTCCCCATCGCCGTGCCGCCCTTTGCGGGGAAGCGAGGCGGCCGGCGCCGCTGGCGGGTCAGCCGGCAGGGCGGCCCGCCCGCGGGTGGGGCGAGCGGGCGGCCCTGCCTCACCAGCACCAACGACGGCAGCGCCGCTTGCCCGCCGGCCGCGCGGCGGAGGCGCCGGCGGGTCGGCCAGCGCGGGCGCGGACTTGCGGCCGCGGGGGGGCATTGTTTGTGTGTGTGTGTGTGTGTGAGCAGCAGCAGCAGCAGCAGCAGCAGGGCCTGGACGTGTGTCGCTCAGCCGCGCGCGTGCTTTGCTTGATGAGAAGTGAAGAAGAAGAGAGAGAGAAAAAAGAGAGAGTCGCTCTTTTCCTTCGCGCAAGCGACTCTGCATTCCTAAATTCCTCATGTGGGGCTCCGCCGTCTCTGCTGCTCGACGGCAACTCGGGGGCGGCCCGCCCGACACCTGGAAGCTGGTCCTGGACTATGAGGCGGCGAGCGGCAGCACCAGCATGGAGCGCTCGGACCCGGCGCCGCTGCCCCTGCTGTTGCTCCCCGAGCACCAGCAGACAACCACTCCCTCCGGCTCGCCCTCCAAGGCCGTCTCCCTGTCCGGCTCCCCGACCCGGGGCGGCATCTCCATGCTAGGCGCGGCAGAGGCGGAATGGAAGCGGCGGCGGGCGGCGGAGGCGCGGCACTACGACACGGTCGAGGTGAGACACAGGAAAGAGAGAGAAGCATTCGTTTTTCGGTTCGGTTCGGTTCGTGCCCCTGCGCGCGCGGGATGGGGCGCCGCGCGCTGCTTTTGCTTCCTCTTCAACCTTCTCACTCACACGCCACGTCCGTCTCCCTCCTCCTCCGTCATCTCAGGTCGAATGGACCACGACAGACACGCCCGACGCCGTGTCCGCCCGCGTCGCCACCGCCCTGTCCGCCCACGCGGCCGCCGCGGGCTGGGCGCACGCGGCTGCCCGCCTGGGCTGGGCCTGGCCTGCCCGCGCCCCGGCGGGCGGGGCGGCCGGCCCGGCCTCCCTCCTGCCGGCCGCCCGCCTCTCCATCGCCCCCGCCCCGCCCCCCCTGCGCCGGGTCGCCATCGCCCGCGCCGGCGAGGGCGGCGGGTCGTCCGGCAACAACAGCGGGTCCCCCTGCCCGCCCGCCTTGCTGGCCGCGGCCCTGGGAGCGCTCGCGCACGCGGGCGCCCTGGCCACCGTGCTCCGCCTGCGCTGCTGCGAGGGCGGCGTGCCCGACCTGGCGCACCGGGTGGTCGGGGACGACGGCGGCGACGACGAGAAGCTTGACGAGTATTACGGCGCTCCTCCTCCCCCTCCTCCTGCGGCGGCGGAGGCCGCCGCCAAGAAACACAACGCCACTGCTCCTCCCCTGGCCCCGCCCACCCTCACCGGCGTCGGCGCCGCCCTCCCCGCCCTCCGCACGCTCTGCCTGGCCCGGTGCGGGCTGGGCGAGGTGCCGCCCCCGGTCTGCGACCTGGCCGGCCTGCGCGAGCTGCGCCTGGGCCACAACCCCAGGCTGGCGGCCCTGCCCCCGTCCATCGGGCGGCTGACGGCGCTGACCCGCCTGGCCGCCGACGCGTGCGCTTTGACCAACCTCCCGCCCACCCTGGCCGCCCTGACCAACCTGGTGGAGCTCTCCCTGGAGTCCAACCGCCTGGCCGCGCCCGTCGTGGACGCCACCCGCTGGCGCCGGCTGGCATCCCTGCAGCTGTGGGGCAACCCCCTGGACTTCCTGCCAGAACTCTCGCACTGCGCCCGCCTGCGCTCGCTCTCCCTGGCGGGCGCCCGCATCCGGGCGGACGCCGCCTGGACCGAGTGGGCGGTGGAACTGTCGCCCGGGGGCGGGTCCTACAACCCGCTGGCCCGGTCCGCCCCGCCCCGCCTGGACGGGCTGTGGGCCCTCATCTTCCGGCGGTCCTCCTGCCAGCACCCCCTGCTGGCGGGCGCGCTGCGGGTGCTGGCGTCCGACCCGGCCCACGCGGGCGCGGTCGCCGCCCAGGCGGGCGCCCTCCAACAGTTGGCCCTGTGCGCGCTGTCAGACAGTGACGTGGTGGTCGACCAGGCCGCGGCCACCATTGCGGCCCTGGTCGGGCACTACGCGGTGACGGGCAAGGTGCCCGCGGGCGGGGCGTCGCCGGCTGCCGGGGAGTCGGCGGGGGCAGAGCCGGGTGGTGGGGGCGCGCCCGCCGCCGCCCCGCCAGGCCCGTCGCCCGGCCCGCCCTCGCCCGGGCGGCGGCCTGGAGCCTCCCCCGGGGCCGCCCCCATGACCTCTGCGGCGGCCGCCCTGGGGGCGGGCGGCCTGCTGACCGCGGCCGCCTCCCTGGTCCGGTCCCGCCGCCTGGCCACGCGGCTGGCGGGCCTGAGGCTGCTGGCCGCCCTGGCGGCGGCTGACCCGCCCTCGGCGTCGGCGGCCGTCGCAGCGGCCGCGTCGGCCGCCGTCACGGCGGCCGCCCCCCCACCCCGCCCGCCCCCGCCCATCTCAGTGGCGGTGCGCCTGCTGGCCCCGCCCGTCTGCGCGGCGCGGGCCCTGGCGGACGCCCTCGCCGCCGGCCCGGACGCGGGCGCGACCGCGGCCGCGCTCGCGGCCGGCGCGCTCGCCCTGGCTGACCCGGCCGCAGCGGGCGCGCTGCGGGCGGAGCCCGGCCTGGTGGCCCGCCTGGTGGTGCTGGCGCGCGGCGGCGGCGGCGGCGGCGGGACGCCCCACGCCGCCGGTGGCGGCGTCCCCGTCCACCCGCACCACCACAACCGGCACCACGCCCGCCACGCCGGCCGCCACGCGCACCCGCCCCACCACGCCCCGCCCCGCCCGAGCCCGGCCCGGGGCGCGGCCATCCGCGCGCTCGCGGCCCTGGGCCAGGTCGCCGCCGTGGACGCGGCCCTGGGGCGGCCGGGCCCCAGCGTGGGCGCCCACCACGTCGGCACGGGGGCGGACCCGGTCCACCGCCCGCGCGGCGTGCGCATCCTGGCCATGGACGGGGGGGGGATGAAGGGCCTGGCCACGCTGCGCCTGCTGCGCGCACTGGCCGCCCGCCTGGCGCCCGTGCCCCTGCACGCCGCCTTCGACCTGGTCGCCGGCACCTCGACGGGCGGCGTCCTGGCGGCCGCGCTCTGCCTGCGCCGCCTGTCCCTGGACGACACGGAAGACATTTACCGGAATTTGGGGGCGCAGGTGTTCCGGGGGACGGGGGCGGGCGCGGCCGGTGCGGGGGGTGGGGGCGGCGGCGGCGGCGGCGGCAACCCGCCGGCGGGCCCTGGCGGCTTCCTCCCCGCGGTCGTCCCCGTCGCGGCGGACGCGACCTCCACCGGCGCCGCCCCCCCCCCCCCACCCGCCGGGGCCGCCTCCCCCGCCCCGCCTCCCCCGCCCGCCGACCAGCCGGGCTGGCTGTCCCGGGCGTACGCGAGCGGCACGCGGTCCATGCGGGTCGCGGTCTACGGCGCCAAGCACGATGCCTCCCTCTTTGAGGCGCACCTGAAGCGGCTGTGCGTTTTTGGGCGGACCATGGGCGCGCCCGGGGATGGCATGGCCGACACGGCGTCCCTGGGCGGGCCGCGCGTCCTCATCGTCGCCACCCTGGCGTCCGTCGCGCCCGCCACGCCGTTTGTGTTTCGGAACTACACGCTCCCGCCCGCGTCTGAGGCCGCGCCCCCGCGCGGCGGCGGCGGTGGCGGCCTCTCCGGCGGGTCCACAGCCCCGCCCGCCCGCCCCGGGTCCGCCCGCCACGCGGTCTGGCAGGCGCTGCGGGCGTCCTCGGCCGCCCCGTACTACCTGGACGACTTTACCCTGCCCACGGGCGCGGTCCTGGTGCCTGGTGGAGGGGGAGGGGGGGGGGGGGGGAGCGAGGGCAACGCAGAGGGCGACGGCGGCGGCGGCGCGGCCCCCGCGGCCGCCGCCACTGCCGCCCCACCCACGCCCGCACCTTCCTCCTCCACCGCCGCCCCCGCCACCCCGGTCCTGACGGCCGACCGGTTCCAGGACGGGGCGACGACGGCCAACAATCCGACCGCCATTGCCGTCCAGGAGGCGCGCGCCCTGTGGCCGGGCGCGCCCATCGACCTGGTCCTCTCCCTGGGCACGGGCGCCCCGCCCCGGCGCACCCGGGAGAAGGCGGGCGGCGTGGGCGGGAGCGTGGTGGACACCGGGTCCGTGCTCATCGAGTCCGCGACGGGCGTGAGCGCGGCCGACGCCGCGCTCGCGGCCCTGGGCGCGCTCGTCCCCGGCCTCGTGTACGTCCGCCTCGCCGCGACCGACCCGCGCTGCGCGATGGAGCTGGACGAGGTCGACCCGGCCAAGTGGGCTGGGCTGGAGGCGGCGGCTGACGAGTACGTGGCGGGGGCGGGCAAGGCCGGGCTTGACGCGGCGGTGGGCGTCCTGTTGGGGGGCGGGGGTGGGCGCGAAGGCCCGCCGCCGCCTGGGGCTGCTGCTGCCGCGCCGCCTCCCGCCGCGCCGCGCCCGCTCACCGCCCGCCCGCCCCCGTCCTCCGCGGCCAGTCTAGGCCTGGACACCCGGCGGGCGACGCTGGTGGTCAGCACGGAGCCCGCCGCAGGGCCGGATGCGAGCCGGCCGGGGCTGCCCGCCGCGGCGGCCGCCGTCGCGGCGGCGGCCGCCGCCCGGGGTGGTGGCTTTGGGGCCGCCACGCTGGCACCATCCTCGGGCGGCGGTGGTGGCGCCACCACCGCCGCCCCCTCCGCCTTCTCCTCTCCCCTGGCTGACACGCTGTCCGCGGCGTCCGGGAGGGCCGGCCTCATCGTCCTGGCCCTGCACTCGGACGGGGCGGGCGGCCTGGTGACGCGGTGGGGCCGCGACCTCGCGGCCGTGGCGGTGCCCTCCGCCGAGGCGGGCCGCCTGGCGGCCGGCGCCGCCGCGGAAGCCCGGGTCGCGGCGGCGGGGCTGGATGGTGGCGCCGCGGACCCCCCGCCGCCGCCCTCCCCGCCGCCCTCCCCGCGCTCGTCCCCCGGGCAGCAGCGCAAGCGTGGCCGGGAAGGGGATGCAGGCGACGAGCTGCTGGGCGCGGCCCTGCCGGCCCTCGCCGCCGCCCGTCCCGCCGGCCTGCCCGCCCCGGGCGGGGCCGCCCTGGCCCTCCTCTCCTCGTCCGTCACGCCGGCCGTGGACGGGGCGGGCGGCGCCGCAGCCGCGACCGCCCTCCTCTTCCACAGGTGGCGGCCGGAGGGCGGCGCGGGCGCCCTGCCCGCCGGCACCCTGGCCGGGAACCTTGTCCTGGCCCTGTCCCCGCTGGGCGGGCCGGCGGCGGCCGCCCTCCTCGCCGCGGGCGCGGGCGCCGTCGTCGCCCCCGCCTGGCCGGCGGCGTGCGGGAACGGCAGCAGCGGCAGCGGCAGCAGCGCGGCCGCCGTTGCTGCCGTCGCTGGCGCGCTGGCCGCGAGCCTGTTGGCCGGCGCCAGCGTGCCGGCGGCGCTCGCGAATGCGGTGTCTGCCGCGGACGGCAATGCAGCGGGTGAGGCGTACGCGATGAGCTACCTGGTGCGGTGGGTTGAGGGCAGCGGGCGGGTACGGGAGGCGCGGGCGAGGACGACAGCAGGGGAGGGACAGGGAGAGGGGGGCGGGGTTGAGTGGAGTTGAGACGCGAGCGTTTTTCAGAGTGTGGTTTGTTCTTGCTGTTGGCAGTTTCTGGATCTCCGCTCACCCTTGTCTGGTTGTCTCACGCTCGGCCTTGTCACCTCCTGTCTCGCTCTCTAGACGCGAATCAGAGAGAGAGAGCCCGGGGCCGTCGCTCCGTTGTCTATTCTCTCTCTCTCGCATCGGGGAAATGGCGACGGCTAGCTCGCCGCCGCTCCGCCTGCGCGTGGACGCCACGCCCGCCGCGCGCCGGGTCGCGGCCGCCCTGGGCGGGGACTTTCTGCCTGTGCAGGACCTCAAGTTTTGGTGAGGATGACCGAGAGAGAGAGAGAGAGAGGGACCCGGGCCGGGCCGTGCGTTGCCTGCAAACCTCCTTCTCAAAAACCCCGACCCCCCTTCTTCCTCAGGCTGCCCATCCCGGACCCCGCCACCTCCCTCGTCTCCGAGGTCGCCCTGGCCGCCGCGGCCGCCGCCGACCTGCCCACCACTATCCCTTCCTTGGCCGCCGCCCTCACCCTGACGGCGGGCGGGTTTGCCTTCCGCCCGACCGATCTGTGCGCGGCAGTGCTGCGCGATGGGGACGCCGTGAGCCTGGACCTGGCCACCCCGCCCGCCGCTCGCAACAGCGCCGGGCCTCCTGTGGCCAAGGCTGGGGCGGCTGCTGTTGAAGGGGGGAGAGGAGCGCCGTCATCGAGTGACGATGAGGAAGGAGGAGGAGACGACGCGACCACCACCACCACCACCAGCGCCACCAGCGCCACCGCCAGTGGCAGCTCCAGCGACGTCGAGGGCAACAGCGGCAGCGACGCCCCGGCCGGCCCCTCGCCCGCCACGCCCGCTCAGGGCCGGAAACGCCCTTGCCCGGGGACAACAGCAGCTCCGGTGGGCGGCCCCTCCCGGGCGACCCGGCGCCGAGCGGCCCGCCGGGCGGCGGGACGGGGCGGCGGCGGCACACAGCAGCCCGCCCTGGTGCCCGCCCGCCGCCCGGAGCTGAAGGGCCGGGTCGCCGCGGCCGCCGCGGGCTTACAGCCGGGCGGCCACATCCGGTTTGGGCGGGGCGGCGGCGGCGATGCTGGTGGTGCGGAAAACACTCACGGACCCGCCACCACCGCTCCGCTCCCGCCCACGGGCGCCCCTGTGGCGACGCCGGGCGCGACCAGCGCGCACGGCGCGCGGGCGGGGGCGGTGGGCGGCCTGCTGGCGAGCTTGCGGGAGGGGGCGTGGGGCGGGCTGGGCGGGCAGTGAAGGAAGGGAGAGAGGTGCGGCAGCAAAATGACGGCTCTCCCTCTCTCACCACACCTCACCCCATGACCTCGTTCTCATGCACCCGCACGAACAGGGTGCATGGCGGCCCTGCGCCGTCCGGGTCGGTCTGGTTCCAGAGCACCACAAAGGCCTCGCCCTCCCAGCCGGCCAGCTCCAGCAGGAGGCAGCCGACCTGGACCGGGTCGGTGAAGCCGGGCGCCGCATGCACGCCATGGGCCGGGTGGGTGGCCACAATGCGCAGGCGCCCCCAGTCCGCAGCGGCGGCGCCCGTCGCCGTCGACGGCGGGTCCGTCAGGGTATCCTCCAGGCCTATGCCGGCTCCGGCACCACCAGCCCGCCAGCCCAGAAAGTCGGCGAGGGGCACGGGGCGCGCCCCTTGCAAGGGCGCCCGCCGCGGCCCGGCTCGCGTCGGCCGCCCAGTGAGCTCATCCCAGCAGGCGAGTGCAGGGCCAGGCCCTGAGCCGGTGGTGTCGCGTCCCGTGGCGCCCGCCGCCGCCACCGCCTCGTCCGCGTCGGCCGCGGCGTAGGCCACGAACGAGGCCTCGCCCGCCGGCACGTTGGCGTCGCCGCTGACCTTGACCGCCGCCAGTTGAGGGTGCAAGAAGGCCGCCCTGTTCCAGGGCCCCCCGCCCAGGTCCCCTGGACCGGGCGGGGCGATGGCCAACAGTTCGGGGCCGTGCACCCCGTAGCAGCCCTTCCACAGGCCCGCCAGCCGGGCTGGGTAGGCCTTAAGGGAGGGCGGCGGCGGGCCGCCCGTGCCGCCGGCCCACGCAGGCCCCAGCGGCCGCAGCTCCACCCGGCTGGCGCCCACCGCCGCGTTGCTCGTATTCATGTCCAGCCCGCCCATCGCCCGCATGAGGCCGGGCAGGTCGCCCAGGCGGGAACCGAAATCAGGGAGGCCCGGCCTCAGCGGCGGCGCGCGCGCGCCGCCGGGCCCAACATCTCCGACCACCGCTGGGTCCGCCGTTCGCACCGCCGCAACGACCCGGCCCTGGGTGAGAGTGAGCGCAGTCACACACCCGCCATCGCAGGTGAAGGACGCGATGGGCGGGGCTCCCTCCCGCCTGTCAAGCCTGAGCCGTGCCGGGTGGGCCCCCGGCATCGGCACCACTCCGGGCGTCGGCCGGCCCACCCGCAGGCACAGGGCGGGTGGCGGCGTGCCGCCTGGGTGTGCGTCACTCGGCCCGACCCCTGGCTCCACCCGCAACAGCGGCAGGCGGTCCAAGCCCCGGCCCAGGCACGTAGGCGTGCGCAGGTCGAGGAGCAGGCCGCCCCGAGCGCCCGCGCCCTCGCTGCCAGGCAGGGCCAGGCGCGGGCAGGCCAGCCCGCCCAGGGCGCAGCAGGTCGCCGGGATGGCACAGGGTGTGGCCAGAGCCCAGGCGCAGGGGTGCAGCAGGCCCAGGACGAGGTCGCGGTAGGAGGAGATGCCGGCGGGCGCCCAGGCGGCCAGCGCGCCGACGACGCGCTCCGCCCGGGCGGCAGCGGCCGAGGAGGCAGGAGGGCGCCCCCGGTCGAGGGCGACCCGGCCCGCCAGCCGCACCGCCACCCCAGCCCACAGGTCGTCCTCAAACGCGGCCGCCCGGCCCGCGTTGCAGGTAGACCCGACCGCTGCCAGGTCGGGCGTGTCCAGGTGGGAGAGGATGAGGCGGATCATGTCAGGGGGGAGGTCGAAGAGGTCAGTTGCGAGCGGCTGCCTAGCCATCTTGTTTTTTGGATGAGGGTGTGCGTGTGGCGGTGGGATGGGTGCTCCTCGCGCCCAGCGAGGAGAACTTTTGGAGTGGCAAGTCCAGGAGGTGAGGGCGTGGTGTGTCAGGCTTTGCGGGCCCGCACGGGCAATTGACGGCTAATTTGCGCAAAGAGAGTGAAGAGAGAGCAAAGAAAAAAAGAAAAAAAGAAAAAAAAAAAGAAAAAAAAAAACTCAAACCTCCCGTCTACAAAATAAAAGTCACACAGCACGCACAGCGAGCAGACAGACACACCGCCAGCTCTCTCTCTCTCTCGTACACTCGCCCGTTCAAAAAGCAAAAAACGCACTCATTCATTTCACCAGCTTCCCCACTTTCGCGGCCTCGGCCATCCGCTCCCTCCCGACCACCACCTCCAGGAAGGCCTCAAACAGGGTGGCGCTGTTCTTCTGGCCGGACGTCTCCGTGAAGAAGGTGCGCGGGGCCAGCACGCCCTCCTTCCGCGACCGCTCCAGGGCGTCATACCCCGCCACCACGTCGGCCACGGACGTGAAGTGCGCGCCCGACGCGGGCGTCGCATACTTCCACCCCCCTCGAATGTGGGCGTTCACCAACACTGGCACGTCCAGGGCCAGCGCCTCCGAGGCGACGCGCGGGGAGGCGTCGTGGATGTTGGGGATGAAGATGGCGCGGGAGGCTTCGATGGCCTGGGAGAGAGAGAGAAGGAGTGGGTGAGCGGAGCGTGAGGTTCGAGTGGGTGAGGTGTGTGTGTGTGTGTGTGTGTGTGTGTGTGTGTGTGTGTGTGTGTGTGTGTGTGTGTGTTTATCGCGCTCTCCATCCATCACCCCATCTTTCCTCATTCCCTTTTACCTTCAAAAAGTCCCGCCACGGCGTCTTGGGCGGGTGGTGCGTGATGAAGCCCGCCTCAGCCAATGCCTTTAGCTTCGGCTCCTTGGCCGGGTCCCGGCCCATGATGTGGATGGAAGCGTTGCGTTTGGCCACGAGCTCCACAAAGCAGTCGACCGCGAGCGTCCAGTTGCGGGCAAAGTCGTTCCAGTCGCCGCCCTGGTCGCTGTAGATGAGGTCGTACTGCTTGGCCAGGCCCCAGGGGACTAGGGAGCCGCCACCGTCCCGGCGGGTGGGGTCGGTGAAGTCGGACTCGGAGAGCTGAAAGGATGAAGAGAAGAGAGAGGATGAGAGGTCTTGAATGAAGGGAGAGAGTGGGAACGGCTCCCTCAACTTTTTCTTATTTCTCTCCGCGCGCGCCACGCAAAGAAAAGCCAGATTCCCGCGCCTTGTAAAGGGTGCGCGTGGTTAACGACGGTGTAGGTGTGTGGTTGCGGCCTCAGGCGACGCGCGCCCCTCCCTCTCTCTCCATGTCCTCTCACCAAAATGCGCGGCACCCCGGGCGGCAACACTTTCGCCGGCTCCCGGAAGCAGTGGAGCCAGCCGTCGACGGCGGCGTGGATGGCCCGGTCGCCGGGCGTGACGTGGCGGTCGTCGTAAGGGTTGACGATGTCGCCCGGGAATTCCTGTGGGAGGAGGAAAGGGGAGGGAGGGTACGTGAGACGAAATGGCCACCTGCGTGCGCGCGGCCTCAACCCCCACCCTCACCTCTCATCATCCCTCCTCTCTCCTCTCTCCATTCCTGCTCACCTGATAACTCGACACGCCCACCATGATGTGCCCCCGCGCTTTGAGCCGCCAGAACAGGGCGCGCTGGGTCTCCGCCCGGAAGTAATTCGTGTCATAAAAGGGGGCAATCAATGCGACCACCCCGGAATCCGTCCCATCCGCAAAACGCACGCGCTGGAAAGGGTACATCGGGTCCGTCTCCACGTACGACAAGAAGTAGCCACGCCGGCCCCGGGCCGCCCCCTGCGCTCCCGCCAGCCCTCCTGCGTCCAGGGCGGTCTTGCGGGCGGCGGCGAGGGCGTCGACGTCCAGGGGGCCGGCGTACGAGCGCGGGGGCAGGGGGGGCAGGGTCAGGCCGGACGACGCCACCCCGCCCCCTCCTCCACCCGCTGTCGCTGCTGCTGCTGCTGCTGCTGCTGCTTCAGCCGCCAGGCCCGCGTGCGTCGCCCACCAGTCCAGCGGGTGCAGGGTCGGGTCCCGGTAGGGGCTGTACTTGCCGTTGAGGAAGGCGACCTTCGGGTGCTCCCCGCCCGGCCCGGGTTCGAGCAGGGCGCCCGCGCCTGCCGCCGCCGCCGCTTCGCAGGGCGGGCAGGAGGGGAGGGCGCTGGAGGCGGCCCGACGGGCGCCGGCGCCCAGGCGGCGAGCCGCCCGGGCGGCGGTGGCGGGCAGGGAGGCGTCGGTGGGCTGGATTGAAAGAGAGAGAGGAGGGAGGTTCGAGATCGAGGTGTGGGGGGGGGGGGGGGGGATCGGCGAGAAAAGATGGAGCGGTCGAGAGACGGGAGAGCGCGGGAATAGCGTAACGGGCGCGCACCTCCTCACGACCACGCTCTAGCAGGTGATGGCGCCATCGCCGCGCTCTGTACCAGGAGGGCGGCGCGGGCGTGGCAGGGCGTGCACGCACGCGCGGCGGGGACGCTCTCTCCATTCCCATTCGTTTTTCGCTCTCGAATTTCATCTCATCTCTCACCTCCCGCTGCATGGACCGCGTCGCCGCCAAAAAAACAACCAGGGCCACGACATTGACCAGGACCAAGACCTTGACGGCCAGGGACCGGGCGGGAGTGTGAGCTGGGGGGTGGCCTTTCATTTATTGACTCGGGGGAGGCGCTCAAGGGAAGAAGAAACTGACTCTCGGCTTTATTCGTGCGCTCTCGTGCGCTCTGTGTGAGGAGAGGGGACGGAGGCAGGCGAACCCCCTGGGCGGAGCGCTGGCTCCCCTTCTGGCGAGCGGCCGGAGGAAGAGAGAGTGAGGAGCGAGAGCAAGAGTGCGCTATTTCTCAACACTTTACCATCCATCAGGCCACGCTCTTTTCTCCTCCCCGTCGCGCTTCAGAAAAGGAGACAACCACCACCCTGCACGCAATTCAAAAATGCGGACCACCCTCGTCCTCCTTGCCATCTTGGCCAGTCCCGCAGCCCACCTCGTAGCCGGCCGGGGCCTGCTGGAAGGTGAGAGAGAGAGAGAAAAGCAGAGAGAAAAAGCAGCGTGCATGTAGTGTGGGGCCAGCGCGCAGGCGGCCAGCTGTGCCGAAAGCCTGCACCGCCCCACTCTGCGCACCACACGCCATTTTCTCAGGCCGCCAGAGCATAGCTCAATGGCTGTGAACCACGATTCGAAGGAGAATGCGGGGTGGATCAGGGCAGGAAGGGGTCGGCGTGGGGCGCCTCCAAAGCGCCGCCGTTCCGCCGTCCCACCGCCGCGCGCCTCGATTTCCTCGGCCAGGCTGTCGCCTCTTTTTTCCCTCACCCCGCCCCCCGGCCCTCTCCACCCCCCTCCCCTAGACCCCTGCGCCGCCGCCTCCACCGGCCCCCTCCTCCCCCGCCTCACCGCCTGCGCCCCGCGGGCCTCGCACGCCCAGCACCACGCCCTGGACGCGGCCCTGCTGGACGCGTCGCCGCCCAACCCGGGGACGGACGTCAACGAGCCGGAGGCCGCGCTGGATGCGGCTGCTCCCCCGTCGCCGCTCACGATCCGCGTGCGCCACCGCCGGGACTTGCTGGCCGATGTGGGCGCGGGTGCCGACGATGATGACGATGAGTTTGAGTACGAGGAGTGCGAGGACGGTGACGACAAGGACTGCGAGGAGATCGAGGTCGAGGACTGAGATGATTTGAGATGGGATGAAGGTTACCCTTCCGCCCTTTTTACCGCCATGCCCTGCCCCTACCCTGTTGACAGCCCCGATCTATTAGAGAGAGACCCCCCCGCCCGTGCTTCCGTGAGAGTGCAATCTATGTGTGCTTGTCAAGTGTCGCTCTGTCACAAAAATTCCAATTCTTTTCTCTCACAGGCTGCCTCCCTCCCTCAGTCTCTCTCTCTCACCCGCCCGCCCGCCGCCACACCCGCACGCGTCACCCCGCCGCCGCCGCCGCCGCCACCACGCCGCCCTCCCCTCCACCCCCTCCCCCCAGCGGCAGCCCCACCGTCGCCCGCAGGGGCGAGCCCCGGGACACCCACAACCGCCAGCTGTTGAACGCCAGGCGCGTGCCCTGGAATTGGGCCAGCGTCAGCCAGACCCCGCCCAGGCCGGCGCCGGGGGCGGCCGTCCGGGCGGCCAGGGCGGCCAG
>Ga0315289_10000310_pt1 | contig 77166 bp, 68 predicted proteins | sample YL17G11_40_MG_FD_203452 | JGI IMG/M metagenome (GOLD analysis project Ga0315289, IMG submission 203452) | Sediment microbial communities from Yellowstone Lake, YNP, Wyoming, USA - YL17G11_40 | ecosystem: Environmental > Aquatic > Freshwater > Lake > Sediment | place: USA: Wyoming | collected...
CGCCACCGTGCCCCTTTTCGTTTGCGCCCCAGCCGGTCCCCTACAGGCAGAACGTGTCGTATATGTTGTGATTAGACCCGGCGGATTGACGCGAACGGGTAAAACGGGTAGTGTAAGGACGCGGCTGAAGGCGTGGCCGCCCTTTTTCTCTTTTCTATAGTGAGGATGTAAGGATTGGCGAGAAGAAAACCGAATAAGAAAGCCAAAGAATTGGCCCAGGAGGCCGCGCGAATCGCCCTGAGCCGGCGTTGCACGGACATCGTCGTGCTGGACCTCCGGGGCCTGTCGCCGGCTACCGACTACTTTGTGATTGCGACGGGGACCAGCGACCGGCAGATGCGAACCGTCTCCGACGAGATCTCCCAGGAAGCCCGAAAGCGGGGGATGCAGCGGTTCGGGCAGGCCGGCTATGAGCAGGCCCGCTGGATTCTGCTCGATTACATCGATGTGGTCGTCCATCTCTTCAACCCGGAATACCGCGGGTACTACGACCTCGAAATGCTCTGGGGCGACGCGGAGAGAGTTGATTACTGATAATTATTGGTTGATGATTTCGTGAAGGCCACCGTCGACATACTCAACGAAAGAATCAGCGCCGCCATGGCGAAAGTAACCGGGCGGCGGGACTGCGCGGCCATCGTGCGGCCGACGACGGACCCCAAGTTCGGAGACTACCAGGCCAACGGCATCATGGCTTTGGCCAAACAAATCAAGACGAACCCGCGCAAGCTGGCCGAGTCCGTAGTGGCACAACTCGACGTCAGTGATCTCTGCGAGCCGCCGGAAGTAGCCGGGCCGGGGTTCATCAACCTCCGCCTCAAACCCGAATACGTCGCCGGAGAATTGCTCCGGATCGCCGGCGCTGACCCCGACCGTCTGGGCATCGAAAAAACCGCCGAACCGGAAACCGTCGTGGTCGATTATTCGAGTCCGAATATCGCCAAGCAGATGCACGTCGGCCACCTCCGCAGCACCATTCTCGGTGATTGCCTCTGCCGCCTCCTGGAGTTCCTCGGCCACCGGGTCATCCGCCAGAACCACATCGGCGACTGGGGCACCCAGTTCGGCAAAGTCATTCTTGCACTGTGGCACGTTTGCATGGCGGAAAGCCTTCACAAGACTGATAAACCGTATTACGTCGTAAAACACTTAATAGAAAAGGCGTCTGACAATAGCATGGCCCTTTTCGATGAAATAGTGAGTCGCCACCGGAAGGACTGGGAGACAGACTCAAAATATGTCACAGGGGATGGCGAACTGTATTTTCACCCATTCTTGGAGGATTTCTCTCAAAGAAGCGAAACTCTTTGGCCTGCCCTTTTGGAGGCCTATAAATATGTCAATCTGCTCGACCAGCTCTTCAAGGGTTTGAAGCGTGCTATCCCGACGCGTGAAAAGGACAAGAACGATCAATTCATTTACAAAGATGTCCCCTATGAGTCCCTTTCACGCCATATCACTGCTATGCTTCAGCAAGGCGGACAAGATAATGAACAAGAAAGAGAGACGTGGAAAGTAGTAAGAAGGCTCACTCTTGACGAATGCAACAAGATTTATAAAAGGCTCGGTGTTCAGCTAACTGACGAGGATGTTCGAGGAGAGAGTTTCTATAACGATATGCTCCCCGGCGTGGTGCGAGATCTGCAGGATTTGCGATTGGCGGTCGAGTCGGATGGGGCCGTTTGTGTGTTTCCGCCGGGGTTCAAGACCAAGGAGGGAGAGCTGCTGCCGTTCATTATTCAGAAGTCCGATGGGGCGTATCTGTATGCGACCACGGATTTGGCGGCGCTGCGGTACCGGGTCTACGAGCTCAAGGCGGATCGAATCATCTACGTGACGGATGCTCGGCAGACGCAGCATTTCCAGATGCTCTTCAAGGTCGCACAGATGGCCGGTTGGAACAAACGGGACGGCAAGACGGTCGAGCTTGTTCACGTGACCTTCGGCAGCGTCCTCGGCGAGGACGGCAAGCCCTTGAAGACCCGCTCGGGCGAGAACGTCAAGCTCAAGGACCTGCTCGATGAAGCCGTGGAGCGGGCGCGAGCCGTGGTGGAAGAAAAGAACCCCGATTTGCCGCCGGAGCAGAAAGCGAAGATTGCCGAGGCGGTCGGGATCGGGGCCGTCAAATACGCCGACTATTCCAACAACCGGACCAGCGATTACGTATTCAGCTTCGACAAGATGCTGGCGATGGACGGCAATACCGCACCCTACATGCAGTATGCGTACGCCCGCGTCAGGTCGATTGAGCGGAAGGCGGAAAGCAAGGGCGTGCAGATTCAAGCGGAGCTTCGGGACATGAAAGGTCTCCATCTCGGCGAGCCGACGGAGCTGGATCTCGCCAAGCACCTGATGCGCTATGCAGAGGCCATCGAATCCGCAATCGCCGACTACCGGCCGAACTACCTGACGGCCTACCTCTACGAGCTGGCGCAGAAATTCAGTGCGTTCTATACGGAATGTCCCGTGCTCGACGCCCCGCCGGCCCAGCGGCCGACCCGGCTCCTGCTTTGCGACCTGACCGCGAAGACCATCAAGCACGGCCTGAGCGATCTGCTGGGCATTGGCATTGTAGAGCAGATGTAACTATGATAGGATGTTTTGGGCGCAGAAGACCGTCTTATCGCCCTGTTACTCGGAGGTTTATGTAAGGTGGGTTATTCTCTTGAACAGAAGATGTCTAAGGAAAGGCTGATTGAGTTCTGCCAGAGGAACCACATCAGGAAGTTATCCGTTTTTGGATCTGCCACCCGCGACCAGTTGGGGCCGGATAGTGATATCGACCTTTTGGTGGAGTTTGAGCAGGACCACACGCCGGGCCTCTTCTCGATTGTCAGAATGGAGATGGAACTCACGGAAATCCTCGGCAGAAAAGTTGACCTGCGTACTCCCGAGGACCTGAGTGAGTATTTCCGTGACGAGGTAATGGAAAATGCCGAAGTCCAATATCGGGCCTGAGGATCGGGTGAGATTGAGACACACGCCATGAAGATCGTCCAAAGGGAATTCCGGGTGAGCACGAGGAGCCGGACCGAGATGACCGATATCACGGACCAGGTCGATGCCGCCGTGCGGGAGGCGGGCGTTCAAAATGGCGATGTCCTCGTCTATTGCCCTCATACGACCGCCGCCATCACCATCAATGAGAACGCCGACCCGTCCGTGGTCCATGACATCCTCCTGGCTCTCGATCAGGTGGTGCCGAGGGCGAATCCCGGCTATCGTCACTCCGAGGGCAACTCGGATGCCCACTGCAAAAGCTCACTCGTCGGCTGTAGCGAGCAGGTCCTGATCAAGGACGGCAGCCTGGTTCTCGGGACCTGGCAGGCGGTCTACTTCTGTGAGTTCGATGGTCCGCGGAGCCGAAGAGTGATCGTCCAGGTGCGGGGAGAATGACCATCACGGCGTTTTATCATTCAGGAACGTAGTGGATCATGGAAAACAAGCCCCGCTGGGGGATTTCCCCGAACGTCATCCTCCTCAGCATCGTCAGCTTCCTCAACGACCTCAGCAGCGAGATGATCCTGCCGATTCTGCCCATGTTCCTGGAGTCGCTGGGCGCCCGGGGCGAGGCGATCGGACTGGTGGGCGGCGTCCGGGACAGCCTCTCCAATCTCCTGCAGGTCCTCTGCGGCTACTGGTCCGACAAGACCGGCAAGCGGAAGATATTCGTGTACGCCGGATACTTCACATCGACCATCTTCAAGCTCTTGCTGGCGTTTTCCAGAACCTGGCCCAGCGCGGTGGTCTTCTCGTCGCTGGAACGGACCGGCAAGGGACTGCGGACCGCCGCCCGGGACGCGATCATCGCCGACTCGATGAGCACCCAGCGCGGCAAAGGGTTCGGCATCCACCGCTCGCTGGAGACCATTGGCGCGATCCTCGGTGCCGTCTTCGCACTGGTTCTGTTCTGGCTCCTGGGGATTGCGTATGCAAGGATTATCTTGATCGCGGGCCTCATCGGTTTTGCCTCGCTCCTGCCGATCCGATTTGTCTCGGCGCCCGAAGGACGGCCGCAACACATCACGTTGAAACTCGGGCTGACGGGGTTGCCCCACTCGCTGAAGGGATTCATCGTGATTTCGGGCGTGTTCGCACTCGGGAATTTCAGCTATATGTTTTTTATCCTGAGGGCCCAGGGTCTCTTCTCCGGCAGGCTGTCGGTCGCCGCCCCTATCCTCCTGTATGTGCTCTTCAATGTCGTCTATAGTGCCCTGGCCGCCCCGCTCGGCTCCCTTTCCGACAAAATCGGCCGGCCGAAGATGCTCATCATCGGCTACCTGCTGTTCTCCATGACAGCGGCCGGCTTTGCCCTCGCTACTTCTCTGACGGCCTTCATCATTCTCTTTGCGCTATACGGGGCGTTCCACGCCGCAGTGGACGGAACCCAGCGGGCGTTCGTGGCGGACTTGGCACACGCGAACCTCAAGGCCACCGCCTTGGGGACATTTCAGACCGCCATCGGTCTGGTCGCCCTGCCCGGCGGCATCCTGGCAGGCTATCTGTGGGAGCAGGTCTCGCCTCGCGCGACCTTTCTCTACGGGGCCGCTCTGGGGCTGCTGGCAGCCATGCTCTTCGGACTATTCACGGGACTCCTGCGGGCAGGAAGAATGCGGCGGAACGAAAAATAAAAATGGCGAGGTGGTGGGACCGGCTGGGGGGGAGACCGGTGGACCACGCTGCCTCGCCGAGGTCTATATGCTGCCAAAAAGCAACATCCCTACTGCAAATCAAAGAGCAACTGTAACGGCCGAAACCGACTTGTCAAACAAAAACCGATAAAACCGATTGTGCCAGGGTGATTCTCCCACCCCAATCCACTCCATTTACGTCACTGATTATAGCAACGGTGGTCCGCCGATGCAAGACAAAATGCGCGCATTTCCCGGATTTTCCGAGACCGTCACGAGGCCGGGGCCGGCCATAAGTCCCTTGATTCCCGTCACTTGTGACATCCTATCCGGCTGGAGAGACAGCCCTGCGCGGCCGCATTTTTCTAGTGATAGAGCTGGCACGTGGCCGCTGACCTGCCCGGATTTCGCCGGCAAAATCCCTTGTATGTCGCGTCAGAGTTCCATAAACTGACGGACCAATGAGTATAGTAGTGCAGAAAGGGATTGATGCATCACGTTTACTTGCCGCCTTTTGACATGACAAGGATACCAGAACGAATCAAACGACTTGAGGAAACCATCGCGGCGGCCTGTGCCCGGGCCAAGCGGGAGCCGGCGGACATCCGGCTTGTCGTCGTGACCAAATCGGCCGAAATCGAGCAGATCCTGGAGGTGGTCCGACTCGGTTACAATCACCTGGGCGAGAACCGGGTCCAGCAGTTGAAGAAGGTTTCTGCCCAGGTAGCCGAGTTCGTCGAGCAGCATCGCGACGATCCCGCGCTGCCCAAGGAGATCCACTGGCACATGATCGGCCATCTTCAACGCAACAAGGTGCGCCAGGTCCTGCCTGTTGTCTCCCTCATTCACTCGGTGGACACGCTTCGGCTGGCGGAAGAGATCAACGGCTCCGCCGCCAAGCTGAACCTTCAGCCGCGTGTGCTTCTTCAGGTGAATACGTCGCACGAGCCACAGAAGTACGGCGTGCCCGTCGGGGCGGCCACCCACCTCGCGGAACAGATCGAGACGCTGCCGTACCTCAAGCTTATCGGGCTGATGACCATGGCACCCCTGACCCGCAACAAGGATGTGATCCGGGCGTGCTTTGCTCGGGCCCGCGAACTCTACTATGAGATGCGGGGCGAGAAGATTGTCGGCGACCAGTTCACCGAGCTAAGCATGGGAATGAGCTCCGACTACGAAATCGCGATCGAGGAGGGGGCGACCATTCTGCGCATCGGGTCAGCGATTTTCGCCTGATACGGGCTCAGACAGGTTCTCAGGCAGCAGAACTTTGTCATCTTGGGAGCAGACTCCTCGACTTCGGTCGAAACGGTAGCAGGCCCGCGGAAAATACCGCAAATCCCCAAAGTGGCGCCGGAATTCGGACGAAATAGATAGGCCGGCGGCACCGCCATGGATGCGTGCCGCATATCGCGGTGCCCGGCATCTGAGGCGGCCATTATGGGGAAAACACAGCCAGCAGACAAACCTGAGGCCCTCGAGCGCTTCACGGACGTTGTCTGTCTGTCCGATAAAACGGAGATGCCGTCGGAGATCAAACGGCTGTTTCGGCAAAAGAAGTTGTCCTATTGCCTCCTGCCGCTCGACCGGTACACCCTCATTCATCATCAGGCCGACCTGGTCGGGACCGTCCTGGTCGACGCCGAGGGACTGGACATCTCCCAGGACCAGAGGCTGGCACGCATCCTCGAGTCGCTCGAACGCGATAACGTCGGGATCATCCTGCTCACCCAGCGCATCAAACGCCCGGTCCGCAGTTTTTCCCTCGTCTCCTCGGAAAGCAGTTTCTCGATGGCCGGGACCATCGAATCCATTTCGCTGGATGACCTCTGGGCGCGCATCAGCGTCAATCTGGCCGATCGTAAGAAGCAGAATTCCGGCATCGCGGCGAGACTGTCGGCGCCGGTCAGCACGATGGAGCGGCTGCGAAGATCCAATGCGACCGACCCGCTCCAGGCCGAGGGGGCCTTTGTGGACGGCGTCAAGGAGCAGTTACGCCTGGCCGGCCTGGTCCAGCGTGACTTCCTGCCGTCGCGTCTGCCCAACAGCAACGAGATCCAATGGGCGGCCGCCTTCCTGCCGGCGGAATGGGTTTCGGGCGACATCTACGACGTGGCCCGCATCGATGAGCAGCACATCGGGTTCTACGTGGCCGACGCCGTGGGGCACTCGATGCCCGCCGCTCTGCTGACGATTTTTATCAAGCAGGCCCTGGTCATGCGACAGACCATCGAGAACAACTATCGCATCTTCGCCCCCTCCGAAGTCATGAAGAATCTGAACGCGAAAATGACCGACCAGAAGCTCTCCGGCTACCAGTTCGTCACCTGCTGTTACTGCCTGCTGAACACCAAGACGCGGCAGATGACGTTCGCCCGAGCCGGCCACCCCTACCCGGTTCTCCTGAGAGCGGGCCAGCCGCCGCAGCAATTGCAGACGCGGGGCTCCCTGCTGGGCGTCTTTGAGAATGCGGAATTCGTCCAGCAATCGGTCCAGTTACAGGCCGGCGACAAGCTCCTGCTGTACTCGGATGGCGCTGAGCCTTTGATCGGATGCCTGCGCGACAAAACGGGTTTCCAGTACACCGAGGAGTTCCTCGCCCTCCAGGATGCCCCGATTACCCAAATCATCGATCAACTGACCGAAATGGCCGGCCGTCGCGAGATGGACCCGGCGGAGGTGGATGATCAGACGATCATCGGGCTCGAGATGCATTGAGCCAGACTCGCTCCGCTCCGGATGACGCCTCCCGCCTGACACGGTTTGTGATTGATTCGTACGCGGTCTGTCATCCTGAACGAAGCGTAGCGCAGTGAAGGATCTGGGCTGCGAGAGGAAGAAACCTCTTTTTCGAGGGCCAGATCCTTCGGCTTCGCCTCAGGATGACAGAGTCTCTGCCGCGCAAGAACTTTTCGGAATCCGTATGAGAATCGATCACCATTCGTGCGACTCTGCTTTATGTGGTGCCGTTGGCGATGTCGTCGAAGCAGGCGGGAGCACGTTCCCTCAGGATGTCGAGCATCATGCCGCACGCCTTGCGGATCTCCCACTGCGCCTTGAGAGAGGTGCGAAGCCGGAAGATGTGACGCCACTCCCGAAAGTCCGCCGAGACGACCATCTCGCTCACGCACGCGTTGGGCAGGACGAAGCGGGCATCCTCCTTCTTCAAGCCCCGCTCCCGCCACTTGCGGTACATCTGCTGGAGGATCTCCATATCATGATGAAAATCCTCCACAAACTCCGGAGGCATGCTCTCGGGAACCACGTAAGAGAACTGCTCCTCGTTGACGTACCGCTGGGACTGCTGCGAGATGGCCATGAGCCGATGCCTCACGAGCTGGTGGGTCATCGCCCGCGAGCAGTTCTTGATGCGAAACGTGGCATACGCGTGTTCGAGCGGGGATTCATGGCCCACCTGAATCAGGCGCCGAATGAAATCGCTCCCGGAATCCTCTTCCATCCGGTCAAAACTCAGATAGCAGGTCCTGCCGGCCTGTTCGATGACCTTCTCGGGCTCCGGGGTCATCGCGATCAGCTCGACCTCGAGTTGAGCCCCACACCCATGCTGCTCCATGAAAACTCCTTAGTGTACCATCTTCCCGATGCGGCGGATTCCGAGCGACCAACGCCCTACTGATACAGCATGGTTCCCATGGCGCCATCGCCAATAAGGACCTTCTGTGAGACAAGCTGGTCAAAATCAGAGCGTTTCAAGCCGTTCCGCCCCTTGGTCCATGGTTGCAAAAAAGGCAAAATAGCCGCCCGTCCCCCCTGACGCAAGCAATTTTGTGGCCGTACGCTGAGACGTGTGTCACTCCATTTTGTGGGGCTGCCGCGCCTGTCATGCTGAGCGAAGCGAAGCATCTGGCCCCAGAACGAGAAGTCTGCACCGTGTGCGAACGAAACGTCTCCTGCGGTGCCCGGATCCTTCGGCTGCGCCTCAGGATGACAAAACGGCGAACTATAACGCAGGAAACGGACGCGCAAACGCCACGAAATTTAGTCGCACACGCTGAGACCCGGTTCTGGTAGCATCACCCGGGATTTCATACCGGGCAAAGCAAGAGACCTTTCGTTGACAGCCCATAATCTCTTTCTGAGGCCCGGTAGAAGGAAAAAGGGTTGATCTTATGGGACGACCCGACAAAAGCCAATCCTCCGGCTGAAAAGCCGGAACTCGGGTGTAAAGGAAACAATCCATAGAAAGCCGGGGTCGTCACATTCAACCCACATTAACTGCATGTAAGTGTTGACTCTACAATGGCTAATATAGTATAATTGGGCAATACTAAGGGGAGTGTCTGTTTTGTGCCCATAGTCGCTTTTGTATACTTTATGTGGGAAACTGTAGCGCGGGCCTCGATTGATGCCAGCGCACGGTCTCGGCCACTGCCGCCCAGGCGGACAGCAGGCCGTTTCTCTGCGGTAGGTCAGGAGGAAGGGGTGTTACCTCATTAGCCACAGAGACGGTAACGTCGGGCATTTCTCGAAGCTCGCCTCTTCACTACCTCATGACTTCCGGAATGAGAATCGGATGGGAAAAAGGCAAGCTTCTGGATGTGAAAGGAGCGGTGTGATGAAGAAGGTATGCGTGATTCTACTTCTCGTTTCCTTGATGCTGTTGCCGGGCTGCAAGAGCGCTGATAGTCCGCAGGGCGAGCCGATCGAGCCTGCGGTGGCAGCCCCCAGCAGAAGCCTCTGGGATAAAGACCTCAGACCAGTGGCCGCGCCCGCACCATCCAGGGCCAAGCCTCGTGCCAAGCCGGCTCCAGCCAAGACCCAGCCTCAGCGAGAGACCGGGCGAGTGGCCAGGACCGAAATCGAGCCGGTCAAGCAGTCCGTTCCCGTGCAGCCGGACCTGTCGATACCTACGACGGGCGAATTCGAATCCGTTCCGTCCGAGTCCCGGCGGCCTACCTTCGAAAAGACCAGGCCCATCGGGCCCGGCCTGGTGGCGGTCGGCGAGATGGGGGGACATGGACTCTCCATCGTATACCCCCGCCCTGATTACGGCATCATTCAAGTCGACAAGGCCATGCCGGAGGAAGTACGCCTCAATACGCCGTTCGCTTACGTGATCAAGGTCACGAACCTGACCGACACGATGCTCACCCAAATCACGATCACAGAGACCCTCTCCAAAGAATTCCAGCTCAAGGGCTCCGAGCCGGCGGGACTGGTGGACGGCAACAAGCTGATATGGGAGATTGACTCGCTCGGGCCGAAAGCCAGCAAGAGCATCAAGATTTCCGGCATTGCCACCGGCTCGAAACAGTTGGAGCATTCGACGTCCATCACCCACATGATCCGTGATACCGCGGTGGTGAAAATCGTCGAGCCCGCGCTGCAACTGAAGAAGACCGCCCCGGCCGAAGCGCTGCTGTGCGAGCCCATTCAGGTCGAGTTCATCGTGACCAATACGGGAACCGGTGCCGCACAGAACGTTCAGATCATCGACACCCTGCCCGCTGGCTTGCAGACGGTGGACGGCAAAGGCAAAATCACGCTGGATGCCGGCACGCTCGGCGCCGGCGAGTCACGACGGTTCGCCGTCAAGCTGCGGGCTACCAAGACCGGCGTCTACGTAGACAAAGCCGTCGCGATGTCCGCCTCCGGCCCCCAGGCCGAATCCGAGGCCACAACGACAACCGTGCGTCAGCCGATCCTGACGATCACCAAGTCCGGCCCGAAACGCCAGTACCTGGGCCGCTCCGTGGCGTACGAGATCACCGTCCTCAACAAGGGCGATGGGCCGGCGCAGAACACGATCGTCGAGGATATCATCCCGCCGGGCGTGACATCGGTGGAAGCGACGGCCGGCGCCCAGTTCTCCACCTCGAAGCTGGTCTGGGAGCTGGGGACGCTCGAACCCAACACCTCCAAGAAGGTGCGCATCTCGTACACACCCATTCGGGAGGGTGAGGTGATGGCCACGGCGACGGCTTCCGCCTACTGCGCCGAACCTGTCAGCGATTCCGCCAAAACCTCCGTCTCCGGAATCGCCGCCCCGCACGTCGAAGTGGATGATATGGAAGACCCGGTGGAGATCGGCAGCACAACGACCTACGTCGTCACCGTTACCAACGAAGGCTCGGCGGCCGACGGCAATATACGAATCGTGTGCACGCTGGATGACAAGCTGCAGTATGTCTCGTCGGCCGGTGCCACCGCCGGCTCCATCATGGGCAAGACCGTCAGCTTCGCACCCTTGCACGGCCTCGAAGCCAAGGCCAAGGCGACCTGGCGCGTGATCGTCCGAGGCGCTCAGGCCGGCGACGTCCGGTTCAAAGTCGCCATGCAGAGCGATGGGCTCGCGATGCCGGTGGAAGAGACCGAGGCGACCCACGTCTACCAGCAGTACAGCAACGGAGATTAGCCCCGATAATCAACGCCGCGGTCGCTCACGGCCGCGGCGTTTTTCTTTGCGCACTTTCTGAAACCAAGTCTCCACCATCCGATGAAGGCACACTTCGGGTTCCCAGATGGGATGCAGGCGCAGTTGCTGTTGTTGCGACGGGGCCAAAGGCCGACCAGGCAATCTCGAATGATGTGGCCTCCAGATTGCCACACAATCCTTGGCGAGCCCCCAAAGACCCATAAAAACCAGCAAGAAAGCACCAAGTGTCTCTCTGTCCACCCGGCCGGGGAATTGGCTTGCAAAATGCCCTGCGAGGAGTATACTGACCCTGCAGTCAGATGCCTGCCTGAACCCTTTTGGGAGATGATGCGCAGGAACTCTGGGTGACCCGTTCGGGTGTCCAGGAAGGATGCGACGATGGCCGAGAAAGATGCCGATATCCAGAGAATCAAAGAACTGATCCGAATCATGAAAGAAAACGATCTGGTGAAGATCGACATCCAGCACGGCGACGACCGAGTCTCTCTGGAGCGGGCGCAGCCTCAGCCGCCGGCGGCCATGATCGCCTCCATGTCCCCCACGGGGACGCCCGTCCTGGTTCCGCAGACCACCGCGCCGGGGCAAGCCGCCGCTTTGGCGAAGGGCGAGGGACTGCTGGAGATCAAATCCCCGATTGTCGGCACCGTTTACGAGGCCCCCAGCCCGGACTCCGACCCCTACGTCGAGCCCGGTTCCCACGTGGATCCCCAGACGATTGTCTGCATCATCGAGGCCATGAAGGTCATGAATGAGATCAAGGCGGAAATGAGCGGTACGGTCGTCGAGAAGGTCGCGACGAACGGTCAGGCCGTAGAGTATGGTCAAGTCCTTTTTCGGGTCAGACCCGACTGAGTCAAGGCTGCCCGGTCGCCTGCCGCACCGAATCCGGCGGCGGTTTTTTTCTGTGCAGGAAAGAAGAGTCGTAGGAAAATGCTATCAAGAGTCCTGGTCGCCAACCGCGGTGAGATTGCCCTTCGGATTATTCGAGCCTGCCATGAGCTGGGCATTGAGACGGTGGCGGTCTACTCCGAGGCCGACAGGAATGCTCCCTATCTGCGACTGGCGGACGAGTCCATCTGCATCGGGCCCGCCGATTGCGACCAGAGCTATCTCAATATCCCGCGCATCATCAGTGCGGCGGAGATCACCAACGTCGATGCGATCCACCCGGGCTACGGATTCCTCGCCGAGAACGCCGGCTTTGCCGAGATCTGCCGGGACTGCGGCATCACCTTCATCGGTCCCCCGGTCGAGGCCATGAGACTGCTGGGCGACAAGGTCGAGGCCCGCAAACTGGCGCGCAAGGCCAAAGTCCCCATCGTTCCGGGCTCGGAAGGAGTCATCCCGAACGAGACCGAAGCCCTGAAGCTCGCCAATCAAATCGGCTATCCCATTATCATCAAAGCCGTGGCCGGTGGCGGCGGTCGGGGCATGCGCGTCGTACACAACGAGGTCAGTCTCCGTGCGGCGTTCAATGCCGCCCGCTCGGAAGCGGAGGCCGCCTTCGGCGACGGCAACGTCTACCTCGAGAAATTCATCGTCGAGCCGAGGCACGTGGAAGTCCAGGTCCTGGCCGACCAGGAGGGAAATGCCCTCCACTTCTATGAGCGGGATTGCTCCATTCAGAGGCGTCACCAGAAAATGATCGAGGAGTCGCCTTGCCCCGTGCTGGAAGAACGCGATCGGCAGCGTCTCGCCGATTCGGCGCTGCGCCTGATCAAAGAGGCCAAGTACGTCAACGCGGGCACTGTCGAGTTTCTCCTCGATAAAGACAACAAGTTCTACTTCATCGAGGTCAACACCCGCATCCAGGTGGAGCATCCCGTCACGGAGATGGTCACGGGCCACGACCTGATCAAATGGCAGCTTCGAATCGCCAGCGGACACACGCTCCGGATGCGTCAGAAGAACATCAAGCACCAGGGTGTGGCGATCGAGTGTCGCATCAATGCGGAGGACCCCGCGAACGGTTTTGCGCCCTGCCCCGGCACGATTACGGAATACATCGCCCCCGGCGGGCCCGGCGTGCGGGTGGACACTCACGCCCACCAGGGCTGGACGGTCACGCCCCACTATGATTCCCTGATCGCCAAGCTGATCGTCCACCAGAAGACGCGGGCGGAAGCGATTGCCACGATGCGGCGAGCTTTGCAGGAGTTCACGATTCAGCCGATCAAGACAACCATCCCCGCCTGCCTGGAAATCCTCTCGCACAACCTGTTCGTCAAAGGCAAAATCGACACCGGATTCGTCGAGCGGAACTTCTAACCCGCCCCACGCAGGTTCCGCCGCTAAATCCATTGCCGACAAGCCTTTACGCGAATTCCTCCCGGAAACGCACTCAATCGCGCTCCCGCGTCCCTCTTCCATCAGGGAATTCGCGTTCCACCGGCTCAGGCGTGAAAATTGGCTTTGTTTTCGCACCCCCCGCCCTGGGCACAATCCTCCGTAACTCTTTTGCCACAGGGCAATTAGCGATAATCTCGACCGCTGGAAATTGGCTTTGTTTTGCACAATTGCCTGTGCGGGGGTGCCCTTGGATGCCCGGCGAGCTTCTGTCATTGCGAGGAGCGCAGCGACGAAGCAATCTCAATGTTGGTCGATTGATGAGGATGCGTACTCTACCACCCCTGACCAGCCTTTCCGGCTTCACTATTCACTTGTCAATTGTGACTTCAACCTGATAGTTCGACACATATCATACCCGCACCAAAATTTGCAGTCAAACAAAATTCCGACAATGCGGAACTTCTTTTTGGTCACTGATGGAAGCAGACAAGCCATTGTCAGACAAGGATTTACAGGAATTGGGCTCTGTCATTCCTGCGGAGGCAGGAATCCAGGCTTCTTTAACCACAAAGCACACGAAATGCCCGAAGAATGACGAAAACGCAGAAGACGCCAGAGGATTCTCACCCCTGCTGCCTGCGGCCTAACGCCTGAAGCCTGATCTGAGGCGCAGATGAACGGAGACGAACGCCGATAGCCGGCCTTGGCCGGAATGACTGCCGACTATCGGCAATTGCGAACCGATCCCTGACTCGTGCCCGATTCCCGCCTTGACAACTCCCTGCGCCTCAGACAGAATCAACGATGATGAAGATCAGAGGGATCATCTGGCTCGACTCGGTCGTCGAGAAGATAGACCGCAAGCACGGGGCGTCCCCCGTGGAAGTCTGCCAGGTCATTCAAGGCCATGCCGTGTTTCGCTTTGTGGAGAACGGGCATCGCCGTGGCGAGCACGTGTACGCCGCTCTTGGCCAAACCGAAGCAGGCCGGTATCTCATCGTGTTCTTCATCCACAAGCCGGATCATCGTATTTTGGTTTTGACGGCCCGCGGTATGACGGGTCCTGAGAGAAGGCGATATGAGAAGAAATGACAAGAGGAAAAGAAGTCTGGCGAGAAAGAGCAGCGTTTCCAAAGCCCGAACGTATGCTGCGATGGGCGAGTTCTGGGATGAGCATGATCTATCCGATTATTGGGACAAGACCCGGCCCGCCCGAGCCGATGTGGACTTGGAGTCCGAGGAGTCGCTCTACGCCATCGAGAAAGGATTGTCCGAGACTATTCGCCGCGAGGCCAAGGAACGAGGCGTCTCTCCCCACACCCTGATCAACCTGTGGCTTCAGGAAAAGATTCAGAAACTCAAGCCGCAATCCCGCCGGGGCTGACAAGACGTGTGCCTGTCGTCCGCCTTCAGGTCTCTCGTGGGCGGAGACGACGGTTTATCTTTTACCACTTTTCAGGTGCGGTCCGTGGAAAATAGAATACGTTCCCCTTGGTACTCTCGCTGAGTTAATTCATCCGTCGGTATAGGCTTGGGAGAGGTCAGTATAAGTAAAAACAGGCCGATGAAAGTCAAGGTCGCCATTGTTATCGGTGCGGTTGTCGCTTCCGTCGTGGTTGGTCTTGTTTGCATCGTAATCATGTTCTGGCCCGTCTTTTTCTGGACCTACGAGGCGACAACTGCGCGGATACGCTTGCTCTGCAAAGCCGATCATCAAGCCCTCTTGGAAGCCTGCCAAGAGGTTTCCAGGCAGGTCACGGACGGAAAGCTTGCGGCCGGCACCTATCGGTTCCGTCCTTGGCCCCGGCCCTATCGGGCGGTTTCGCAGTTTCCCCAAACCATCCGAGGCCTTCACCCGGACTGGGCGTGTGATGGTACAAATGTTCGGAGGATTGGGGCATTTCGGTGTCTATGCCTACCCCGAGTGTTATAAGGAGCCTTTCCCCGGCTTCACGCGCGGCGACAGAGAGCTTATCCCACGCCTGTGGTACTATGACGATGAATACCACAGGGACCCGGAATTCGATAAGATGATCAGCGGCCTCCTGGCCAAAAGAAGGCAGGTCACGACACAAAAGGGTGGATGAAAAGTAGACAAAGGGAGCCGGGGCAAGCCTTGTCTTAATCTCTGACGAGCCCTGTCCATCAAGTGCCTGAGGGGGCGGTGTGAGTTGGGGGTCAGCCCTTAGACTAAGCTTTAACGGGCAATTCACGGGCGAGCAAGGCGGTGTGCGGAGCATACCCTACCGGCCATCGCCGCAGCCGGGGGCATCCGCACGCGAAAGGCGACGGTTGGGGCATCGTTAGTCCCGCACGATGTTGAATGACGAGCGCGGATTGCTTTGTTTTGCCGATGGGATTTGACAGGAAGCCGCGGTGTTCGGATGATATAGGGTAGTCTGGGCTCTCGTGCGCTTATGAGGTGTCTATGGGAATCAGTCCGACACTGGTGAGTGAAATCGTCAAACGGATTCTGGAAGTGGCCAAGCCGCAGCGAATTATCCTGTTTGGCTCTGGCGCGACGGGACAGATGACCAAAGACAGCGATATTGACCTGCTGGTGCTTGAGTCCGCCCCAGGTGATACCCGCCAGGAAAGCGTTCGCATTCGCCAAGCCGTGCGCGGACTGGGTTATCCGTTCGATATCATCGTTATGGGGGCGGAGCGGTTCGAGGAGAGCAAGGACGTCGTTGGCGGTATCGCCTATCCCGCCAACAAATATGGCAAGGTCATCTATGAAGAAGCCGCCTGACAGAGTAAGAGATGAATTTGTCCATCAATGGTTGACGAGAGCGGAAGATTCCACCCTCTGCCAAGGACTGAAATCCTGTTGCCAACGGACCGTGAATAAGCGATGATGACCCTCGGATATTCACAACGAAGATGACAAAGGTTGTTAACGATGGTGTCGAAAGACGAATTCGATCAGGAAGTGCAGAGCATTGTGAGGCAGCTTCTGCGCCTGTACAAGCCTCAGAAGGTCGTCTTGTTCGGCTCTTTGGTCAGGGGCGAGATCAAGCAGGGGACGGATATCGACCTATTCATTGTGAAAAGCGGTGTTCCGGAGCTGGGTGTCGATCGCATTCGCGAGCTGGATGCCTTGGTCAGGTACAGACTCGCCACGGACTTTGTCGTCTACACGCCGGAGGAAGTCGAGCGAAGGTTGCAGTTGGGCGATCCGTTTGTCAAGAGCATCCTGGAAGAGGGGAAAGTGCTCTACGATGCTGCCTGAGATTGCCAGAGAATGGATCGACAAGGCCGAGGAAGACTACGGGTTCGCCTGTGCCAGCATGGAATGCACCGAGTATTTTGCCCAGATATGTTTTCACTTTCAGCAGGCTGCCGAGAAATACCTCAAGGCTTTCATCATTGCCAGGAAACTGGACTTCAGACCGGTGCATAACCTGTTGGAACTGCTGAAGACCTGTAGCCGCGCTGCACGTGACATCGAAGAATTGGAGGAAGCGTGCCGTTTCCTCAATGCCTTCTACATTGATACCCGCTATCCTGTCCATTGGCCTGCTGCGTATGACAAAGGCACAGCCGTCCAAGCGAAAGAGATGGCAGGAGCGATCAGGGATTGGGTGGCGCGGGCCCTGAACACTTAGCCGGTCTCTCATTTCTCCGGGGCCACGAGGTCTTCGTAGGTTTCGCGGCGGCGGATGATCTCGAATTGGCTGCCGGCTACGAGGACTTCCGGGGCGCGGGGCCGCGCGTTGTAGTTGCTGCTCATGGTGAATCCGTAGGCGCCCGCGGTAAAGACGGCCAGCAAATCGCCCCGCTGCACGGGGGGAATGGACCGGTCCTTCGCCAGGAAATCCGCGCCTTCGCAAATGGGTCCGACGATGTCCACGAGCTCGCTGCCCTCGACGTGCAGGTCTTGGCTTCGAACGGACGGCACGAATCGGGGCTCTACTTCTGCCGGCCAGATGAAGTGAAATGCACCATACAACGACGGGCGAATGAGATCGTTCATGCCGGCGTCGACGATCACGAACTTCTTGCTTCCCCCCTGCTTCGTGTAGAGGACCCGCGTCAACAGGATGCCGGCGTTGGCACTGATGCTCTTGCCGGGCTCGAGGATGAGCTGGAGATGCTTGCCCTTCAACAAGGGCACGATGCCGGCCGCGTAGTCTTCCGCCGAAGGCACGGACTCCGTCTCATAGTCGGCCCCGTACCCGCCGCCGAGATCCAAGGCCTCAATCGCGTATCCCTTGCCGCGCAGCCGGTCCACAAGCGGCAGGATCTTCTCCACGGCCTCCACGTACGGGTCGATCGTCTTGCCGCCTGTGCCGAGATGGACGTGAATCGCACACAACTGAATCGCCGGATGGTTGCCATATTTCTCGAAGACGGTGACCGCTCTTTCGATATCGACGCCGAACTTGGTCTCTTTCTTTCCCGTGGTCATGAAGGCGTGCGTCTGGTATTCGATGTCCGGGTTCACGCGCAGCGCCGCTTTAGGCCTCGCCTCCCGTCTCTGTGCGTGCTGTTGTGCCAGGCGGATGAAGTTCTCCAGCTCCTGCTCCGATTCGATGTTGAAGTATCCGATACCGGCTCGGAACGCCTCCATCATCTCCTCATCGGTCTTGCCCACGCCTGCGTAGACGGTCTTTGACGGATCGCCGCCCGCCTGGAGAACACGATATAGCTCACCGCCGCTGACGATGTCGAATCCACTGCCCAGCTCGGCCATGAGCTTCAGGATATGGACGTTGCCGCACGCCTTGACCGAGAAGCAGATGGTCGTATCGAGACCGCCGTACGCCTGCTGCATCTTACGCAGGTGGTCTTCAAACGTGCCCTTGCTGTAGATATAGGCAGGAGTTCCCACCTCCGCCGCAATCCGGCCGACCTCGACACCTTCCGCAAAGAGTCTGCCGCTCCTGTAGTTGAACGAGTCCATCGCCAGCACGGCTCCTAAAGTCGCATCTCATAATCCACCCCGGGAGCTGTGCCCGGGCGCGATGAACCAGTATAGAGAAATCAAGACGAATTACAAGAAATCCGATCGCGTCGAATGCATGAGGAGCGAAGTGATCGCGAGACCTGTGAACGTCGGGTGCGCCCATCCCCCAAAAGAAAATGGAAGGCTCTCTGATCGTTCGAGAACCTTCCATTTCCCGCAAGCCTGCCCGGATCGAATCACCTTCGGATTTTCGCTCACTCAGGACGACCCGAGTGGAGCTTCAGGATTTGTTACAACGGATGGTAGGCAGACTCTTGACTGATTGTTGCGCTACTTCCTCTTCGACTTCTTCTTTGTCGTTTTCTTTGTGGTCTTCTTCTTTGCTGCCTTTTTCTTGGCCATTACTTTTCTCCTTTAAGTTGACCGTTGAGTGGTGCTTTCTGTATTTACTCTACTGAGTACCACTAAAATTGCCGACCAAGTCCTTGTCAACAGATTACCAGATATGATAACAATTGTTATGTTCTTTATCGGCCAAATATTTATGAATCCTTCATAAAAACTTTTCTGGACCTTCGCGCGCGCTATGGTTCCGCCTCGAGACGGACACGTCGAGCGCGCGAACATCGAGTGTCTCTGCTCGATGATGTCACGATGTCGGCATTGTGAGAGAAACACGTGCACGGAGGCAAATCTTTGCCGTCTACAGGCCTCTCGTGCGTTGCATTGCTGAATGTGTTTCAGCCTGATCGTCACCTCATGGTGACAAAGGATCTGTTGCGTGCGAAACGAGAAAAAGCCGCTTGACTTTTCTCGCGTCTCCGTATTCTCTGAATGATTGTCACACCGAAAGAGCGTAGCAGGATTTCGGCGACAGTGACACGCGAAACACACAGGTTTGCTGTTAATAACTTATGGCACAAAGAAGAATTGCATTGTTCGGCGGCACCTTCGACCCCATCCACTTGGGTCACACGCGCGTAGCCGAGGCTGCCGCGAAACAGATTGGGGCAGAGAAGGTCGTCTTCATTCCCGCGAAAATTTCTCCACTGAAGGGGTTCTTTCCGTTTGCGAGCGACGAAGACCGCCTGACCATGATCCGGCTGGCGATGGCGGGCAACGACACGTTCGCCGTCAGCGATTGTGAGTTGCAGCGGCCGGCGCCGAGCTACACGCTCGATACGGTGCGACAGTTCCAACGAGACTACGGCCCGCAGACGGTCATCCATTGGCTGCTGGGAGCCGATAGTGTGGAGGACCTCGTGCACTGGTACAAGATCCGGGAGTTGCTCGATGAATGTAACCTGACCACGATGCAGCGCCCGGGCTACACACCGGACTTCGACCGATTTGAGCCCTTGTGGGGACGCGAGCGGATAGCCAAATTGAAGCAGAATGTTGTTCAGACGCCGCTGATCGATATCAGCAGCACCGAGGTCCGCAAGCGGCTGGCAGCCGGCGAAGACGTCAGCGGAATGCTCCATCCGGACGTAATCCGATACATCCGCGAGCACAATCTCTACCGCAAACCGCAGCCATAGGTCATCACCCGATGGCGTCTATCGCAGCGCACGCACCTGATTCGTCAGCCAGTCGTACCAGTCCTGCATGCCTTCGCCTGTCTTGGCGGACACCGGGAATATCTCAATGCCTTGGTTGAGCTTTCGGGCATCCGCTCGGACGCGCTCCAGATCGAAATCGACCTGCGCGCCGCCGGTGAGCAGATCCATCTTGTTCACCAGAAGGACCCTGGACTTGGCGAAGATGGCCGGATATTTAGCCGGTTTATCATCTCCCTCGGCGACAGAGAGCACGACAATCTTCCCATTTTCCCCCAACTCAAATGCGGAGGGACACACGAGATTGCCGACATTCTCAATGAAGACTATATCCAAACTATCGAACGGCAGTTTCTCCAAGGCCCGATTCACCTGAGCAGCGGACAGATGACACGCCCCCTGCGTGTTGATCTGGACGGCGGGCGCCTGGGCGGCCCGGATCCGCTCGGCATCGATATCCGTCTGGATGTCCCCTTCAATGACGCCGATTCGGATCGAGCCCGCCAGATCGTTGATCGTGCGGACCAGGATGGTCGTCTTGCCGGACCCGGGAGACGAAATGATGTTGAAACACGGCGTCTTGTGCCGGGCCAGAAGTTCGCGATTCTTCCCTGCGTACACCTCGTTGGCCCCCAGTATCTTCTTGCCGATATCAACTTTCGCCATCATTTGTTCCTTCAAATTCGATCTCTTCCAGCATCAAGGGAGCATCGGGAAGCAACTCGAAGTTCTGATCGCCACAGTTCGGGCACTTGGGGCCGGACAAACCCACGGCGAAGGTACGCCCACACACGTGGCATTTCGCCTGCAGCGGTTTATGTTCGATCTCCAACCTCATTCCTTCACAGAGTGTGCCCTGGGCGATCGCCTCGAACGCGAACGAAAGCACGTCATCGTTGACCGCGTTCAACTCGCCGCAGCTCATCTTTGCACGAAGAGGTTTCGCATGCCGTTTCTCGGCCTCCTGCGAAATCACCTCCACCAAGCTCTGAGCCATTGCCGTCTCGTGCATCAGCAAATCCTCGGCAGCTCGCGCCCGTACGGCATTTGCACGATCCGCCGGCCTCCGATTTTGGTGACCAGCTCCACGAGAGGGACGTCGCGCGTCGGGACAATTTCGCCGATGATGTCCGCATCCTTGCCCAAACGGTGCTCGCGGCAGATTCTCAGACACTCCTGGGCCGCATCTGGGGCCACAATCGCCACGAATTTGCCCTCGTTCGCCGCATTCAGCACATCGAAGCCGAGCATATCGGCCGCCGCCTGAACCGACGGCTTGATGGGAATCTCTCTCTCATGAACCTCCACGCTTAGACGGGTGGCTTCGACGATTTCGTTCAGCGTCGCCGCCAGACCGCCCCGTGTCGGGTCCCGCATGAACTTGATGCCGGGCACACTCTCCAACAAGGCGCACGTCAGCTCCGCCAGCCCCGCACAATCGCTGGCCAACGGCGACTCGAAGCTGATTCCTTCCCGCTGCGAGACGATTGTCATGCCGTGGTCGCCAATCGAGCCGTTGATGAGAATCCTGTCTCCGACCTCAATCTTGCCGAACCCAAGCTCCACATGCGGCAGCTTGACGCCAATCCCGGAGGTATTGATGAAAATCCCGTCGGCCGAGCCGCGTTCGACCGTTTTCGTATCCCCCGTCACCACCAGCACGTTGTTCTGTCGGGCCGCATCGCTGACGCTTTGCAGAATTTGCTCCAAGAGTCCGATCTCGAAGCCTTCTTCAATGATCAGGGACAGCGATAAAGCAACGGGTCTCGAGCCGGACACCGCCAGGTCGTTCACGGTCCCACAGACGGCGAGCTTGCCGATGTCTCCCCCTTTGAAAAACAGCGGCTTGACTACGTAGCTGTCCGTCGTGAAGCAGATCGCCGTGGCGGGCAGCGTCAAGTGAGCCGCATCGGTGAGCTCGGCGAGCGCCTCATTCCGGAATTTCGGAAGAATGTGCTCGCGGATGAGCTGATTGGTGAGCTGGCCTCCACCGCCGTGGGCAAGCAGGATTCTTTCCGGCTCGGTCGTCATCGTTCGCGTCATTTCCTCCGCCCATATTTGAACCACGCCGCACAGGTCCCCTCCGAGCTGACCATGCACGGGCCGACCGGTTTCTGCGTGGTACACTGCCTTGCGAACAGCGGGCATTGAGTCGGTTCGATGAGTCCGCACAGGACCTCGCCGCACCGGCATCCGCTATTGTCCTTGCCCGGCGCATCGGCCAGCCCGAACCGTTTGAAGGCATCGAATTGACTATATTCCTCTTTGAGGGCGAGCGTGCTTTTGCCTATTTTGCCGAGACCACGCCAATGGCCATCGACCGCATCGAAATACTCTGCAATGATATGCTGGGCGGAGGTGTTGCCTTTCTCCGTCACAACGGCATTGTAGATCGACTTCAACTGAGGCTTCCCCATCGAGAGCTGACGGCAGATCTCCGCCAGACCTTCGATGATTTGCAGCGGCTCGAAGCCCGCCACAACGCAGGGACGACCATAATCTTCCACAATTTCCGCGAAGGCGCCTGAGCCGATGATAACGCTGACGTGCCCCGGACACAGAAAGCCATCGATCCGGTCGTTCATGCCGTTGAGCAAAGCCCGCATCGCCGGAACGACCAGCTTGTGGCCGCTGAGCACGCAGAAATTCCCGACGCCCTCACGTGCCGCTTCCTGGACGACCACGGCGGTCGCGGGAGCCGTCGTCTCAAATCCGACCGCGATGAACACCACGGTCTTATTCGGATGGTCCCGGGCCAACTGGAGCGCGTCTTCGCTGCTCAGTACCACTTTCACGTTGCCCTTCGGCGCCCGCGTCTCAAGCGATCCGCTATTTCCCGGCACGCGAATCATGTCGCCGTACGTGGCAATCAGGCAGTCCTGGCGGTCCGCCAATTGCAGCACGGCGTCAATGTAGCCCTGGTCGGTGACGCAGACGGGACAGCCTGGGCCGGACAGCAGCTTCAGTCCGGCGGGCAACACCGATCGAATCCCGCTGCGAAAAATGGAGACCGTATGCGTCCCGCAAACCTCCATGATGGTGATCTGCCGGTCCAGCTTCCGGCAGGACTCGTCAATCGTATGTTGAGCTTTGGCAATCCTGTCCAACATCAGTGTCATCCGGAAACCTTGTTCCGCGTTTTCTCGAAGTTCTCAATCTCGGCAAAAAGCTCCCACGTCTTCTTCGCCTCTTCCTCATCCACGAGCGAGATCGCAAAGCCGGCGTGCACCAGTACCAGGTCCCCCAGCTTTGCGTCCGGCAAGAGCGTGGTCTTCGCCTTCCAGCGGTTGCCCATCGCATCGACCACCGCCCGGTCGCCCTCCAACTCAATGATTCGTGCCGGTATAGCCAAACACATGTTCCGTGTATCCTCTCAGGAGCTGCTCTTCAATATGTGTGCCGCGATCGCCGCCTGGCCGAGCGCGATGCCGCCGTCGTTGGACGGGACTTCGCGGTTCCATAATACCGTAAATCCTTCCTGCTGCAATCGCGCCGTCAGCCGGTTCAGCAGATAGCGATTGCAGAACACGCCGCCGCTCAGGGCCGCGATCTCCAACCGCGTGCTCTCTCGGGCCGCCTTAGCCATCGCCAACAAGGCCTCGGCCAGCGTGTTGTGAAACTTCGCGGAGACCACGGCCGGAGTTGTCTCGCGTCGAATATCCTCTACCAAGCTTCGCAGAGTCCTACGCAAATCCAATTGCAGCGGTTCACCACGGAGTTGGTGCAGGTCGAACTCGTAGCAATCCTCGACGCCGGTTGCCGTCAGCGATTCGAGCGCCATCGGAAGCTGTGCATCGAAATGGTTGTAGCTGCCCAGTCCGACCAGCGCTGCGACCGCATCGAAGACCCGGCCCAGACTGGAGGTGTTCACGCTGTTGATCCGCTTGTCGATCTGCTCGAGGATGAGCCTCAACTTGGCTTCGTCCGGCTCGATTCGCGCAAGCAGCGACCGGAATCGGTCGAGTGAGAACTCTGCGCCATATGCATCCTTGAGCAGACTCAAGGCCGGCCGGATCGCTTCCTTGCTCGCCTTGTCGCCGCCGGGCAAGAGGTAATACGCGAGATGGCCGAATCGCTCGAACCGCGTCAAAGACGCAATCATGCACTCACAACCCCAGATCGCCCCATCGGTGCCGTAGCCCGTGCCATCACATTCGAGACCAATCACCGGCCCGGCGAGGCCGTGCTCGGCCAGGACCGAGGCGATGTGGGCCCAGTGATGCTGAATCTGAATCAGCCGCACATCGGGAATGGATTGGGCATACTGCGTCGACAGATAGCCGGGGTGCAGATCGCACGCAACGATCTTGGGCTCGACCTCGAAGAGTCCTGCCAGATGCTTGATTGAGCCCATGTAGTGATGATAGACCTCCGCGTCTTCGAGATCGCCGATGTGCTCGCTGAGGATAAGCTGGTTCTGCTTCACCAGGCAGAAGGTGTTCTTCAGATCGGCGCCGGTCGCGAGAACCTCCTGTGGCGAAGGCTCCTCCATGAAAATAGGCGTCGGCACAGATCCCCTGGCCCGCCGCAGCACGACCTGCTCGCCGGCGGCGAAGTACACAATCGAGTCATCGACCTGCCGGTAGATCTCTCGATCGTGCATCAGGAACGCATCCGCCACGTCGCCGAGCCGCTCCAACGCCAGCTCGTTCCGGCAGATCAGCGGCTCATCCGAGAGGTTCGCGCTGGTCATCACGAGGACATCGAGCCCCTCCGCGAACAGCAGATGATGTAGGGGTGCGTAGCACAGCATGAAGCCGAACGTGTTGACGCCCTCCGCGACCGACGGGGCAATCGTACTGTCGGGCCTTTTCGGCAGGAGCACGATGGGGCTTTGCGAACTCGCCAGCGCCTCTTCCGCGGCGCGGTCCACCAGCGCGTACTTCCTCACGTCTCGAACGGAACGAGCCATCATGGCAAAGGGCTTGTGATCACGCCGCTTGCGCCGGCGCAGGGTGAGGACCGCCTCATCGTTGAGCGCATCGCAAGCCAGATGAAAGCCGCCAACGCCCTTGATAACGACAATCTTCCCCGCCCGCAGCAGCCGCGCTGCCTCTGCGACCACCTCGTCGCTGCCCGTTTGCAGGACCTTGCCGGCGGGGTCGGCCAGCCAGATGTGCGGCCCGCAGCGCGGGCAGGCCACGGGCTGTGCATGGAACCGGCGGTCCGCCACATCATGATACTGAGCCCCGCAGCGCTCGCACATCTCAAACGCCGACATCGTCGTATTGGGCCGGTCGTAGGGGATCGTCTTGATGATCGAATACCGGGGCCCGCAGTTGGTGCAATTAATGAAAGGATAGCGATACCGGAAATCTTGCGGATCACTTAGCTCGGCGAGGCAATCCTTGCAGGTAGCGATATCCGCAGTTACCTGAGACAAAGCCGTCCCTTGGGCGTCACTTTTTCCGATGATGAAACCTTCCTCTTGCGGCACCGGCCGAACATCGACCCGCTCATAAGAGCGGATCTCGGCCAGCGGCGGTTTGTCCGGCCCGGATTGCAGACGGCGAACAAAGTCATCGATCTTCCGCTCCTCGCCCTGGAGCTCGATCGTGACCCCCTTCGTGTCGTTGACAACCCATCCGGCCAATCCCAGCTCCCGGGCCAGTCGGTATACTGCCGGGCGAAATCCCACCCCCTGAACGCGGCCGTTCATTATGATTCTCTGTCTTTTGATCAAGCTGTACGGACCTCCACGCCTTCCCTGCCTGTATAGCGCTGTACCAGGCCCAAGGTTCGAATCAGGCATTATAAGTCTGCATCGGGGGCCTGTGCGACTAAGTTTTGCAGCCCAGATTGGCAGGGGTGCACGACAAAATTGTGGCAGGGCCACTACAATCGCTGGCTGTAATGACAATTCCCAAGGAATCCTGGGCTCTTTCTGTCATTTCGACCAAGGCCGAAGGCCGCGCGGAGAAATCTGGCCACGAATGGACGCCGCGCCAGATTCGAGGCCAGATGTCTCGACTCCGCTGCGCTCCGCTCGACATGACAAACAGTGCCAGGTTTTCTCCGAGTGGAGGTGAGGCCCAACGGCGACACGTCCTCAACTGCCACTTTTTCGTCGTGCACACGCGGGGGAAATAGCCGGAAAAATTGCTTGCCCGGCCCAGTCGGATGTGATATCATAGTACGGATTTATTGCCGGTCGCCGGGCGATAACGATTCATGGCGAATGACCGGCGACAGACCGACCGGGGCCATAGCTCAGTTGGGAGAGCGCTTGCATGGCATGCAAGAGGTCGTGGGTTCGAATCCCATTGGCTCCATTAATCCATGTCTATAGTGCGGAAAGCCCCCACGATTCTCAGTTCGGCCGAGACGGCATCCTGGCGGCTGCCGAAAGAATAGGTAAAGGGCCAAGTCTCATCCGGTATGATGTTCGTGCAGGAAGCGGGGTAGAAGTGCCCTACCGCCGTCAAGCGGCCGTTGCGATCCCGAAGTGTAGCCTGCAGCTCGACCCCGCGGGCGGCAGGGCCGACATTCCTGATTTCGCCTATGACGGACACCATGCCATACGCATCCCGGATCGCCCGGAACTCCAGCACGGCGAACCCGTAATCCTCCAGGCAAGGGCTCCTCGCTCTGCCCCTCGATTTGACTTGTGCCAGGTTGTCAGCGGCTTGCTGTTCGGTGGTAACTCCTGAATTGACAGGGTCTTGCGGTCGCGATGGACCCGTACACCCGCAGGCAGATAGTGCCACGCCGCCTGCCAGCAAAATGATATGGAGTCTTGTCATCACCTCTTTCCTTTGCCGATGGCGGCAATGGGACCCGGCAAGGTCCATGGCGGCCCCCATCCCGCTTCCCTGCTCGTGGGAATCCGTCGGAGTACTCGATACCCATCCTTCCAGCATTGATTATCCATTTTCCACCGTCACCTGTCAAGGCTTTCCGCTTTGTAAGCCGGGGCAATCTGGCGTGTCCCCACAAATTATCTTGTGTATGCCGGGGGGAAATGATAGAATTCGGATAACGGCAGCTTATTTGGAGGGCAGGTAAATAAAGACGATTTTGGCCGGAACACATGGGCGCTTATGCGCCTCCTATAAGCAGCGGCCGGAGAATCGAGCATATCCGGACGGCAAATACCGTCTCCTAAGACCTATTCCAAAGGAGGAAACGTGGCTATGAAGTCAAGAGGGTTCACGTTGATTGAACTGCTGGTGGTCATTGCCATCATTGCGATTTTGATGGCGATCTTGATGCCGTCGTTGCAGAGGGCGCGGGAACAGGGCAAGCGTGCGGCCTGTCTCAGTAACCTCAAGCAGCTCGGACTCGCTTGGATTTCCTACGCGGATGACAGCGATGACAAGATTGTCAACGGCGAGGCGGAGTACAATCAGGGTTCCGTGGGTACTTGCTCAGTACCGACGACCGGCCATCACGCGAGGGAGAAGTGGTGGGTGGGCACTGACTGTCATCCCAACTTCATGACGGGCGGTAAACATCCGGAGAACATGCAGATCGCGGCGGTCCGAGCCGGTGCCTTGTATCCTTTCATCCCGAATGATAAGGCCTACCGCTGCCCGACCGGCGTTCGCGGCGAGATGCGAACGTACACCATAACCGACGCGATGAACGGTCTTTACCGGGACGGGACACGCAACGCCGCCTCGAATACGGGGATGCGGGTCGGGCGGACCGTCCTGTGGGTCAAGAAGAGGACCGAGATCAGCCAGCCGGGGCCGGATGCCAGACTGGTCTTCCTCGATGAGGGCCGCGTGACGCCCGACAGCTATGCCACCCACTATCTCAACCCGCGTTGGTGGGACCCGCCGCACGTCCGCCACGGTGACGGCACGAACGTCTCTTTTGCCGACGGGCACAGCGGCTATTGGAAGTGGGAAGCCAACGAGACCAAGACAGTCGGCAAGCTGCCAAACCCCACGCACCAGTACCAGCCGAAGACCCCTGAAGGAGCGGACGATTTACAGAAAGTGCAGAAGGGCGTTTGGGGCCGGCTGGGCTACAACCCGTAAGAGCAACACACTTTCTTGCAGGCTTTTCATCAGGTTGTACGCCTGATTTTCAGAAAAAACTCGTGAGTTCCGAAGGCCGGTTATCGGGGTTAAATCGGGCAGGCTGGCTCATACAGGAGAACTTCTGTTGCGCCTGAGCGTGCGAGCATAGGCAGGACGCGGCAGGAAAGCAAGGGTCGTGTACCCGACCTCGTTATCTGCATTGATATCGACGATTTTAGTGACACAAGGACCTTCGAGAAAGATTCAAGAAAACGGGCCCAAGCGGCCGATGCTTGACAATGGATGGCTTGTGAATTGTGGCTCGAAGCTGGGGCCAGCAAGGTCGCGTTAGCTCAAACTTGGCTGTCCACCATGAGCTTGCACACGTCAGATCGTAGCACGGACGGCACAAGGGGCGGCTAAACAAAAAAGGAAAGAGCCACAGACACTCGAGCCACAGACAATCTGGTCGTGCCCCTGTGAAGTAGCAGGCGAGTATTACACTAAGGGACAACAGAAAAAAAAGATACCGAGTACCTCGCACTGCCGTCGCAGGGGCTTTTTTTCTGCCCGCAACCGAGGCTCGCGTTCGCCGCGGCCTGGCGAATCCGATCATCTCTTCAAATGGGCGCCCTGCCCGGGTATAATATCTGCCGGCATTTGATTGCCGGTGGATAAACCATGTTCGCACCTTCAACACCAGTGAGGCGGTCAGGCTCAGGGCAGTCTGGGACCGGCTATTTCTGATATCTTTCCTCCGGAGGGCCATTATGAATCACAGGGTATTGGGGCGGCGCACCTTCTTGAAGCAAACCGCAGGGGCGGCTCTCGGCGCCTTCGGCTTACTCCTGTTCATCCGATCCAGCGCGCTGGGAAAGGCTGGCAAGACCGCGCCCAGTGAGCGGATTACGATGGCCTCTATCGGCGTCGGCGGCATGGGGACCAACAACCTGCGGGCCTTTCTGGCCCAGCCCGATGTCCAGGTCCTGGCGGTCTGCGACGTGGTCGAGGCCAGCGATCAGTACGGGCACTGGTACAAGAAGGGCTGGAATGGCGAGTGGTTCGGTCGGGAGCCCGCCCGCAAGATTGTCGAGAGCGAGTATGCCCAGAAAAGCCCCTCTGGAAGCTACAAAGGCTGCAGCGCCTATGTGGATTTTCGGGAGATCATCGCGAGGGACGACCTCGACGCCGTCTGCGTGACCACGCCGGACCATTGGCACGCGATCCCCGTCATCATGGCGGCGGCCGCAGGCAAGGACATTTATTGCGAAAAGCCCTTGAGCCTGACGGTCGCGGAAGGCCGCGCGATGGCCCAGGCCGTGCAGCGGCATGGCACCGTCTTCCAGACGGGCACTATGCGCAGATCGAGCGAGCAGTACCGCTTGATCTGCGAGCTCGTCCGTAATGGCCGCATCGGCAAGCTCCAGCGAGTCGTCACCGCCATCGGGCCGAACAATAAGGAAGCCCCGCCAAGGGACTGGAAGCCGATGCCGGTCCCGGAATGGCTCGACTACGACATGTGGCTCGGTCCCGCCCCCTGGGCCCCCTACCACAAAGACCGATGCCTCTATACGTTCCGCTTCGGCCTCGATTATTCCGGCGGCCAAACCACGAACCTCGGCGCCCACGTCATCGACATCATCCAGTGGGCCAACGGCACCGATGAGACTGGTCCCGTCGAGTTCGAGGACTTGGGCAGCGAGTGGCCCACGGACGGTCTGTTTACGACCGCCACCAAGGTGCACTTCCGCGCCCGCTACGCCAACGACGTGGAGTTCACGTGCGAGACGCAGAAAACCGAGTCCTGGCGCTTCGAGGGGACGGACGGCTGGATCGACGTGCGGGACGACAAATGGACCGGCTCCCCGGAGTCTCTCAAGACGACGGTCATCGGCGCTAACGAAATCCACCTCTACAAGAGCAACGACCATCATCGCAACTTCGTGGACTGCATTAAGAGCCGCCAGCAGACAGCGGCCCCGGTGGAGACCGGCCACCGGTCCACATCGATCTGTCACCTCGGCAATATCGCGATGAGGCTCCAACGCAAGCTGCTGTGGGACCCGGTGAAAGAGCGCTTCACGAATTGCGAAGAAGCCAACCAGATGCTCGTGAAACCGATGCGAAGCCCCTGGCACCTGTGAGAGAACAGTAAAATGCGAAGATCAAGCGTCAGAATCGTGTTACTGAGTGTTGTCCTCGCTGTTGGTCCGGTGCTGGCCGCGAGCGGCACGGATAAGCCGGCGACGCTCGATACGGACCCCAACTTAGTCGGCTGGTGGAAGCTCGATGAAAACACGGGGAACGTCGCAGCCGATTCGAGCAGGCATCAGCGAAACGGGACAGTCAAAGGCGACCTCCCCTTGGACAAAAGCTCGGTCCCCGGCAAAATCGGCAAGGCCATTCAGTTCAATGGAAAGGACGCCTGGATCGAAGTCAAGGAGTACAAGGGCGTCGTCGGAACACGGCCGCGGAGTGTCGCAGCCTGGATCAAGACGGCGGTCCCGCAAGGAGAGATTGTCTCCTGGGGCACGGAGGACTTCGGCCAGATGTTCATCTTCGGCTTCATCCGGGGGCGCATCGGCGTCACGCCTCACGGCGGCTACCTCTACATGAATCCGGAGACCCACAACGACGAATGGCACCACGTCGCCGCGGTGGTGCAGCAAGCCGAACTGCCCAACCTGCATGATGATGTGAAGCTGTATCTGGATGGCGCCCCGGCCGAGATCCACGACATCGGTTTGCTGGACCTGTGGCCGATCCAAACCGGCAATACGTTGAACGTGCGCATCGGTCGGGGATTCAAGGGCGCTGTGGACGATCTTCGCGTCTACGACCGGCCTCTGTCCGACGAGGAAGTCAACGCCCTGTTCAAACTCGAGAGCAATCGTCCCTTGAACTCCTCTCCATCACAAAGGAAGTAGAACATGGACAATGAACGAATAACACGGCGCGAGTTTGTGCGCGATACCGCCGTCGCGGCGGCGGGCGTGGCAGCCACCTTAGCGAGTCAGAATACCTCAGCGGCCGGCGCGAAGCCCGTCGATACGTCCAAGATCCTCAACTACAATCCGAACATGGAGTACCGCCGGCACGGCAAGACCGGCTTGATGGTCTCGGCCGTCTGCTTAGGCGGACATTCGCGCAGCAACGACCAGGAGCGTGCCGAAATCATCAGTCGCTGCATTGACGCGGGCATCAACTATGTCGATGCCTGTTGGGATAACGAGGTCAAGCGGGACGCCGAGGCGCTCAAGGGGCGGCGCGACAAGATGTATCTGGCGCTGTCGCACGGCGCCAAGGAGGTACGCAACGAAGAGTTCCGCACTTCCAAGAAGCTCCTGGAGTCGCTCGATGAGCTCCTCAGGGACTCCAACCAGGAATACGCGGATCTGTGGCGCATCACCTGCCTGGAGCCCGGCGGCCGGCACACATTCAACACCGCCTGCGAGATCGTCGATGCCCTCGAAAAGGCCAAGAAGCAGGGCAAGGCCCGTTTCATTGGCTTCTCCTCGCACGACCGGCGGTGGATCAAGTTCATGATCGAGTATTTCCCGCAGATCGAAGTGGTTTGCTTCCCGTTCACCACGATGACCAAGAAGGCACCGCAGGACAGCCTCTTCGATACCCTGAAGAAGTGCGACGTCGGGGCGTTCGGCATCAAGCCCTTTGCGGCCGCTTCGCTCTTTGCGGGGACTCCCGAGGAGAACAACCAGCGGGGCCGCCTGGCGATCCGCTACATCCTGCGCAGCAACACCGTCGTTCCCATCCCCGGCATGAACAGCATTCAGGAGATCGACAATGTCGTCAAGGCCGTGAAGGAGCGGCGGGAGCTCGACGGGAAAGAGAGCGCGGAGCTGGACCAGGCCGGCAAAGAAGCATGGGCCAATCTGCCCGGGCACTACCAGTGGCTCAAGAACTGGGAATATGTCTGACCTCAAGTGACACTGCTTGCCTCTTGCATTGATGGATGTCCTGCATGAAGGCCGGTGTGTATTCTCGTTTGAAACGGATTCTCTTGTTCTCCGTGATGGGGACGCTCCTTATCAGCGGCTGCAAACAACCTGCGCCTGTGTCACCGCCACAAGTGGAAGCGGCCAAATCCAGCGATCCGCCCTCTGCCACGAAAGAATGCGCCAAGCCGGTGGCGGAAGCCCCGCTGCTGCTCGACGAGGACCCGGTCGCGGAAGCTTCGAGCGGCTCGACGGCCGACAACAGCCGCTGCTTTGTATGTCACGTCAACTACATGGAGGAGAAGCTCGCCGTCACCCACGCGCAGGCGAAGATCGGCTGCGCCGACTGCCACGGCGTCAGCGATGCCCACATCGCCGATGAATCATGGGCCTCCGGCGGCAACGGCACAGCGCCCGACATCATGTACCCGCGCGACAAGATCAATTCGTCCTGCCTGGCCTGCCACACAAGAGAGAAGATCAACACGCCGGAGCATCAGCCACTCCTCACCGGCGCCGCCGACAAAGTCTGCACCGACTGCCACGACCAGCACCGCCTGCCCCAGCGCCGCTGCAAATGGAAATAAGCACAGTCCAGCCATTGCCAGGACCTTCGGTCCTGAGGCTGCCACCCGATTGCAGCAAAGACTCTGTCGCCTTGAACGCGGCGAAGCAATCAGATGAGCTGTGTTTTGCCGGGGATGGGGACGGGGGCAACGGGCAGGTCACCCAACTCGTACTTTCCCGGTGAGAGGTCGAGCTTGGAGGCCTTCATGGCCCAATCCCACTTCAAAGCCCGCCCGGTGTAGGCGCTCATGCGACCCATGATAAGAGTCATCGTGCTCTCCGCGATGCGCCGGCACTCGTTGAGCGGCTTGTCGTCACGGATGCTCTTGATCAGGTTCGCGAACTGCGCCACCTCGCCGCTGTGGATGGGATCGTTGTAGGTGAAGACTTTGCGGCCTCGGGTATCTTCGATATAGCCCATGGAGCGGTCGGTGACGGTGGCCCCCTTCGTGCACAAGACCCGCTCGCCGACTCTCGGCGTCGAGCCCTCGATCTGCGAGCACATGCTCATCACGCGCACCCCGTTCGGGTACTCATATTCAACGGTGAAGTGATCGTAAATGTTGCCGAACTCCGGCCCGGTGCGCGACTGGCGGCCGCCCATGCCGAGACAGGAGACCGGATGCGAGCCGATGGCCCAGTTGATCACGTCCATGTTGTGCAGGTGCTGCTCGACAATGTGGTCACCCGAGAGCCAGGTGAAATAGGGCCAGCACCGAATCTGCCACTCCATGTCGGACCACCCAGGCTTTCGCTCTTCCCAGTGCCATTTCGAACTGCCCCAGTTCCAGTAGGCCTGCCCGCCGACGACCTCACCGAGATCGCCATTGAGAACGCGCCTCATCAGCTCCTGATAGTGCGGCTGCCACCGCTGCTGCGTCCCGACCACAATCGAGAGCTTCCTCTGGTCCGCCAGGTCGGCCGAGTCCATCAGCGAACGTATGCCGACCGGGTCTACCGCACCGGGCTTTTCCATGAAGATGTGTTTGCCGGCTTCGAGCGCAGCCCGGACCATCGGCGGACGAAAGCCCGGCGGCGTCAGGAGCAGTACGATGTCCACGTCCTTGAGTGCCAGCACTTTCTTGTAGGCGTCGAAGCCCAGGAAGCTGGTTTGCGGCGTTACCTTGACCTTGTCCGGGCACTCCTTCTTCAACTGCGCCAGAGAATCAGCGAGCCGGTCCTGGAACAAATCGGCCATGGCCACCATCTCCGCGCCGGCGTCCGTCTTGAGGCAATCGACGGCGTCCTTTGTCCCCCGGCTACCGCAGCCGATCATGGCGACACGTATCTTATCCGAGCCGGCGGCAAAGATCCGGCCCTGTGAAGACAACATGACACCCGCCGAGACGACAGCACCGGCTTTCAACAAATCTCTGCGCGAACGGGTGTTCTTTCGATTCTCCATCGTATGGGTCCTCCTTTTGTCGTGAGCGATCGTGTTGCACATTTCGACAAGAATATCAAAGAACGCTTGCGGCGTCCATCACACACGGCTATGATGAGTCGCCACGTGGGATAAATTGCGATTATGAAGACTCGGCAGGGTTCACGAGGGGAAAAAATGAGAGGAAAGACGGACGCAGCGAGCACGCAGGAGATACGGGAAAGGATGGATGCTTTCCGAGCCAAATGTCACGAGGTGGGTCTGAAGATCACTCCCCAACGTACGGCGGTCTACAAGACTCTCTTGGAGAGCACCGAACATCCGCCCGCGGAAGTGGTCTTCCGGCGGGTGCGACAAGTCCTTCCCAGCATCTCCCTCGATACAGTCAACAGGACCCTGCTGACCCTGAGCGATATCGGCGCGGCCTTCGTCGTGGAAGGCTCGGGCGAGGCCAAGCGGTTCGACGCCAATCTAAAAAATCATCAACATTTCAAATGCCTTAAGTGCAGGCGGATCATAGACTTCCATCACGAGCCCTTCGATCGGATCGATGTGCCGGAAAACCTTGCGACCCGATTCACCGTACTGAGGAAGACCATTTATCTCGAAGGTCTTTGCGACCTGTGCAAAAAACAGTTGTGAGTTTTGAGTTCCAGGTTCTTGGTTAGCAGGTCCGTGTCCTCCAACGCAAGACCGAGACTCAGACTCGTAGCAGATGGAGGCCGGGAATGGGTCTACGAGGCACAGAAACCGAAAAGAATCTGTTGACGGCGTTCGCAGGAGAATCCCAGGCCAGAAACCGTTACACGTACTTCGCCGAGCGAGCCGGAGAGGAAGGCTACGAGCAGATGGCGGCCATCTTCGAAGAGACCGCCAGCCAGGAGAAAGAGCACGCGAAGCGGCTCTTCAAGTTCCTCGAAGGAGGAGAGGTTCAACTCCAGGCCGCCTTCCCCGCCGGCGTTGTGAGCAGCACCCTGGAGAACCTGCGGGCGGCCGCGGCGGGTGAACACTACGAGAATACCGAGATGTACCCCGGATTCGCGCAAGTGGCGGAAAGAGAAGGGTTTGCGGCAATCGCCGCCGTGTTCAAAAAAATCGCCGTCGCCGAGAAGCGTCATGAGGACAGGTATGTCGCACTGGCGGGAAACATCTCCGATGGCCTCGTCTTCCAACGCAACACGCCTGTCCGGTGGGTCTGCCGCAATTGCGGATACGTGCACGAGGGGCCGGAAGCATTGAAGGTCTGCCCGGTCTGCACGAAGCCACGGGCGTTCTTCGAGCTTGAGGCCGCCAACTATTAGAAGGCTTCGGTGCAGGAAGGGGGATCGATATGCGGCGGCAAGATAGCTGGGCGCGCCTGCTGCTCCTGACGATGGTCATCGCAGCGGGCCTCGGATGTAAACCCCCTGCTGAAGGAAGGAAATCAGATATGCGGGAACGAACAGGCCTGGTGACAATGAAAGGTAGTCCGGTGACTCTGGTGGGGAACGAGGTGAGGGTGGGTCAGAAGGCTCCGGATGTAGAACTTGTGGCCAATGACCTTTCGATGGTCAGGCTGTCCTCTTTGTGGAAGGGAAAGGTCTGCATCATCACCGCCGTGCCGTCGCTCGACACGCCGGTCTGTGATGTGGAGACCCGACGATTCAACGAAGAGGCAGGCAAGATGGGTGACGGCGTCGTTGTCCTGACAGTCAGCATGGATCTGCCTTTTGCCCAGAAGCGATGGTGTGGTGCGGCGGGCGTGAAGAACGTCTTGACCCTCTCCGACCATCGCCAGGCGGCTTTCGGCACATCCTACAGCGACCTGATCAAAGACCTTCGCCTGCTGGCCCGAGCCGTGTACGTAGTGGACAAACAAGGGATGATAAGGTATACGGAGTTGGTTAAGGAAGTAGCCAGCGAGCCGGACTATGAGGCGGCGCTAAATGCGGCCAAGAAGCTGATGTAGCCTCGCCGATGCAGCAGGAACACCGTTGCCGAGCCGTGAATTATGAATCGTTCAAACAGCAGAATAGAGAGGATACCATGCAGCAGCTCAGGCCAAACGTCTATTCCATTCGTGCCATCGACTGGGATCGGAGGCTCTTTGATGAATTGATTCCGCTGCCTGAGGGGACCACCTACAACGCCTATCTCGTCATGGGCAATGAGAAGATCGCGTTGCTGGATACGGTGGATCCCACAAAGACCGGTACCCTTCTGAGCGAGCTGGCCGCACTGGAAATCGACCGGCTTGACTACATCGTGTCGCACCATGCCGAGCAGGACCATTCCGGCTCGATTCCGAGCGTTCTGTCCCGTTACCCGGGTGCGAGCGTCGTCACGAACGCCAAGTGCAAGTCCATGCTCATGGATCTCCTGCACGTTGACGAAAAGAAATTCACCACAATCACTGACGGCCAGACGCTGCCGCTCGGGGGCAAAACACTGCAATTCTTCGACATTCCGTGGGTCCATTGGCCCGAGACGATGTGCACGTACCTGCAGGAAGACCGAATCCTGTTCCCGTGCGACTTCTTCGGCTCGCATCTGGCCACGAGCAGCCTGTATGTCGATGATGAGCCGCTGGCCCATGAGTCGGCCAAGAGGTACTACGCTGAGATTATGATGCCCTTCCGGCCGGTGATTAGGAAGAATCTGGAGAAACTGGGCAAACTGAAGATTGATACGATCGCTCCAAGTCACGGCCCAGTCTACCGGAGGCCGGAGACTATCATCGATGCCTACAGGGATTGGGTCAGCGATGATGTCAAGAACGAGGTCGTGCTGGCTTATGTGTCCATGCACGAGAGCACAAAGAGGATGGTCGAGCACTTTGCCCGGGCTTTGATCCAGCGAAATATCACGGTCCGGCAGTTCAACCTCGTCTCGACGGATCTGGGCAGGCTCGCGATCGCCCTGGTCGATGCCGCCACGATCGTACTCGGCTCGCCGACCGTCCTGACGGGGGCACATCCGCAGGTTGCCTATGCGGCTTTCGTGGCCAACGCCCTGCGGCCCAAGACAAGATTCGCCTCGATCATCGGTTCCTTCGGTTGGGGCGGAAAAATGGTCGGGCAGTTGGCGGGTCTGCTCAGCAATATGAAAGTCGAGCTGATCGACCCCGTCATTGCAAGGGGCCACCCGAAGGACGAAGATTTTCACGCATTGGATCAGTTGGCCGACCAGATTCTGGCCAAGCACAAGGAAATTGGAATTGCCGGGTGAAAGCACCCCGGTCGCCGGTCGGCCGTAATATCATCTAACAGGACTTCTGCAAAACGGAGATTAGGCTTATATTATTCAAGGAAATCAGTTTTCGGATTTCCTTGAATAATCCGCCTGATGGATTATTTGTAGAGCCGTAGAATCTTGCGTCTTTGCCGTTTCGGAAGGAAAAATCACAAAGACGATTTTTCCTTCTTCAAGTAAGCCTAATCTCCATTTTGCAGAAGTCCACATCCAAGTGGAAAGGGGAAGAAGAATGGCGGAAAAGCTCCAGGTTTACAAGTGCGCCGATTGCGGCAACATGGCGGAGATTCTCACGGCGGGGGCGGGCAGCCTCGTGTGCTGCGGCAAGCCCATGCAGAGTCTGGCGGCCAAGACGGCCGACCAAGGCAAGGAAAAGCACGTGCCGGTCATCGAGAAATTCAATGGCGGCATCAAAGTGAAGATCGGCAGTGTGCCGCACCCGATGGAGGAGAAACATTACATCGAGTGGATCGAAATCGTTACCGACGGCAAAGTTTACCGTCAGTTTCTCCGTCCCGGCCAGGCCCCGGAGGCGGTCTTCAATGTGGGCACCGACAATGTGAAGGCAAGAGAACACTGTAATCTCCATGGAATGTGGGAGGCAATAACATGATCAGCAAGAAGGTGGAAAAAGCTCTCAACGAGCAACTCAACGCGGAGTTGTATTCGGCGTACCTTTATCTTTCGATGTCCGCCTGGTTCGAGTCGCAGAACCTGCCGGGCTGCGCGGCCTGGATGCGAATTCAAACGCGCGAAGAGAACACGCACAGCATGAAGTTCTTCGGCTTCGTGAACGAGCGTCGCGGCCGGGTCACGCTGAAAGCCATTGAGGAGCCCGCCAAGGAGTGGAAATCGCCCTTGGCGGCCTTCGAGGCGGCTTTGGAGCACGAGCAATACATCACGGGACGTATCGATGACCTCGTGAACCTGGCGGCGACGGAAAAGGACCATGCGACGGCCGCTTTCCTGCAATGGTTCGTCAACGAACAGGTCGAAGAGGAAGCTTCGGTGGACCGCATTATCCAGCAGCTCAAGATGGCGAGCAATGCCCCCGGCGCTTTGCTGATGCTGGACCACGAATTGGGCGAGCGCAAGTAAATGTGACGATACGGGAAGGAGATCGGGCATGAGTGTGACTTTCAATGCCGATGAGATTCTCGAGATGGCCGAGCAGATCGAACGCAACGCCGGGCGGTTCTACCGGGAGGCGGCGGCGAAGACGTCCGACCAGCAGATGAAGAGCATGTTCCTGAGTCTGGCCGCCATGGAAGACGGCCACCTGCGAACCTTTCAGGAGATGCGCAAGGGCCTCAGCGACCAGGAAAAAGGGGGAACGACGTTCGACCCGGACAACGAAGCCGTTTTGTACCTGCAGGCACTGGCCGACAGCAAGGGCTTCGAGGGCATGATAAGCCCGACCCGCAAGCTGACCGGCAAGGAGTCCCCGCGGGAGCTGCTCGAGATCGCCATCGCCGCGGAGAAAAACTCGGTCCTGTACTACGTCGGATTGAAAGATCTGGTGCCGACCGAGGCCAGTCGGGACAGAGTCGAGGCCATCATCCGGGAAGAGATGCAGCACCTGGCCGACCTGCGGCGGCAACTCAGCGCACTGGGTGCATAGGACCTTGCGTTGTGGACAGGGCTCGGACCCCGTCGCGCTCGAAGTAAGACCTCGCCATGAAGGGAAGATCATGAAGTACCGATGCATTTTGTGCAGCTACGTCTACGATCCCGCCGTCGGTGACCCGGACAACGGCGTGGAGCCCGGCACCGCGTTTGAGGACCTGCCGGATACCTGGGTCTGTCCGGATTGTGGAGCCGATAAAGACCAATTCGAGCCGGTCGAGGATTGATGAGGCCGTGCCGACGGAGCGCCTGAGCCGCAATCCGAAATCCGCGATCGGCTATAGGTAGATGCATGGGGGGCGTTTATGACAATGACGGCGGAGCAAATTCAACCTGTGTTGGCGGCACTGGAGACGATTTGCGCCGAAGTGGCGGCACCGCCCACGGCCATGGTCGTGTTCGGGGCCTCCGGCGACCTCGTCAGTCGAAAACTGCTGCCGAGCCTCGCCCAGATTCAGGAGCGAGGCCTGCTCAGCGACAATTTCTGCCTGCTGGGCTGCGGGAGGACCGAGTACTCCGACGAGCAGTTCCGACAACTCGCGAGCGACGCCATCAACGGAAGCTCGAATGGAGGCGCTGCCGGCGGCACGGTTAAAACGTTCGTCGAGAAACTCTACTACCTCAGCGGCGACTACGCGGATCCGCGCACGTACGACAGCATCAAAAACCGCCTGACGGAATTGCACCAGAAACATAACATCGACGGCTGCAATCTGTTCTACCTGGCGGTCCCGCCACTTCTCTACGCGACGATCGTCGAGCACCTGGGCTCGTCCGGTCTGTCCGGTAAGAATGAACCCCAGTGCGAGGGGCGGGCCAGACTCGTGGTGGAGAAACCCTTCGGCCGGGATCTCAAAACAGCGACGGAGCTGAACGACATTATCTCCAAGTGGTTTGAGGAATCGCAGATCTATCGCATCGATCACTACCTGGGCAAGGAGACGGTGCAGAACATCATGATCTTCCGATTCGCCAACGTGATCTTCGAGCCTATCTGGAACCGACACCACATTGATAACGTCCAGATCACGATTGCCGAGACGTTGGGAGTCGAGCATCGGGCCAGCTATTACGATCAAGCCGGGGCGCTGAGAGATATCTTCCAGAACCATATGCTCCAGATGTTGGCGCTGATGGCGATGGAGCCGCCGATTTCCTTTGGCTCCGATCAGGTCCGCGACGAAAAGGCCAAGCTACTGCGCTCGATCCGGCCGATCCCGCCGGCGCACCTAGACAGTCTCTTTGTCCGGGGTCAGTACGGCCCCGGCGTAATCAACGGGGAAGTGGTGCCCGGCTATCGGTCCGAGAAAGGCGTCAATCCCAGCTCTAAAACGGAGACGTTCGTCGCCGCCAAGCTGTTCATCGACAATTGGCGTTGGGCGGGCGTCCCCTTCTACCTGCGAACAGGCAAGCGACTGGCCAAGAAGGATACCGAGATCGCCGTGACCTTCAAGCGCCTCCCACACTCGCTCTTCAGCTCGGCCGGCCTCACCCAGATGCCCCCGAACATTCTCGTTTTCCGGATTCAGCCGGAGGAAGGAATCTCGCTGCGCTTCCAGGCCAAGCGGCCGGGCTCCAAAATCTGCATCGGCACCCTGGCGATGAGCTTCAGCTACCGGGACGTCTTCGGCGTAGAGATGCCCGAGGCCTACGAGCGGTTGCTGCTGGATTGCATGGCCGGAGATCAAACCCTCTTCACCCGCTTCGACAGCGTCAAGACCGCGTGGCAGCTCCTGACGCCCGTGCTGGAGGTGTGGGAGCAGAGCGAATCGGCGCCGATTTTCTATCCCGCCGGCAGCGAGAGCTTCCCCCAAGCCGATGCCCTCTTGGAAGTCGACGGTCGAAAATGGCATGGCCTCCTAGAATTGTGACAGCAAGCACGGTGCACATTCGACAAGGATTCACGGGAACCGCTTCATCAGATGCGTGGCGGACAGGACAGCCGCCATATTCCTCGTCGGCACGCCCGGCGGCACTCCCCCGCCGCAGGAGATGATAATCCGGCTCCTGTCGGCCAGCGGCTCGAGTGCTGCCTTCACGCTCTTGACGACGTCCTCAGGCGTACCTTGTGCCAAGACATCCCGCGGCGGGATGTTTCCCAACAGTGTGACGCCGCCGCCCGTTCGTTCCTTCATCTCCGTCAGCGAATGCTCGAAACTGAAGTTGAACAGGTTGATGCCAATCTCAGGCAGGAACCGGGCACACACAAGACCCCGGGCATCGTTGTGAAAGAACCGCACGGGCACATCGAGACAACGGAAAATGCGCTGCAGATGGGGCAAGGCGGTGCTCCGGAAGTCCTCTTCTCCGAGGAATCCCACGAGATCGTCGAGAATGAAGATGCCCTCGATCGATGGAAAACACTCCTTCTGGTACCGCAACCAGTCGACGATGAAATCCGTTATCAGCACCAGAAATCGCTGCATCTCGTCCGGGTGGGTGCGGATCGCCATGAGGAAATCCGTGGTTCCCATCAGGAAACTGGCAATATTCAGCGGCCCGCGCGAGACGGCGAATTTGATGGCGTGGCCGGCTTCCTCGATCCGCTTTTGATGAAGCCCGAGGCGACGAACCACAAAGGGCAGCAGGCCGTCGGTCTTCGGATTGGGCTTTTCCAGAGCGACTGCATCGCCTATGGTTTTGATGGCTCGATCCGCAAAGGGCAGCTCGTTCTCCGCCCAGCGGCATTTCGTGCCGAACGCCGACGGCTCGGTGCACATACCGAACTCGGACCAGAAGCCCGGCAGAAACAGGATATCCGGAAACGTCCGTACCGCCTTGAGATTGGCTTGAAACCATGCCTCGTCGCCGGCGTAGTAATCCAGCGTCGCCAGGCCCGCCCAGCCGGGAAGCCATGGACTGTCGATGATGAACCCGACCGGCAGCGGGTCGAGAACTTGGCCACTCATTACCGCGAGCAGCTTTTCCCATTGCTCGTTCGTCATCGCTCAGCCCAACGTGCGGCAACCGTCAAACGTCCGGACCGCGACTTCTATGCCCTTTCGCTCGGCGGAGACATAAGCACTGTAGATGGTCGATATGGCGTCGGCCGCGAGGCTGCTGTCACTTTCCACAGTTTCGCCATACGCGACGGTTCGATAGAACGCCTCCATCTCCTGCGGATAGCCCGTGAACCAGTCCTCGTCCGGCGAGGGATTCGTCCAGCCCTGTTTGGTCCCGATCTTCTCGACGACGTAGATATCCTGGAAATTCGCGTCCACAGGATTGTACGTCTGCATCGCCGTATTGGGGTTGATGTTGCAGATCGTCCGGTGGTTGTTCGCCGCCACCTCCAGCCAGTTGTGAATCCCGCCCAGAATGATGTCCGAGGCAAAAATCGTCGCGAGCGTCCCATCCTCGAAGACGACGTGCATCACGGAGAAATCATCGATGTCGAAGTAGTCGGATCGGATGTGTCCCTCGTCCCGAAAGCTCGGCATGCGCGTCAGGGCGTGCACGCGGGCGGAGACCGTCTTCGGCCGAATGGGCCGGCCGTCCCGCGCTTTGCCCTCCACTCGTTTCAGATACAGGGCCGCCGTCAGCGGATGACAGCCCTTGCCGATCATCACGCCGCCGCCGGAGTACTTCCAGTAGGCATACGTCTTCGCGTGCGACCCGGAATGGGCCTCCTCCGCATGAATCCACAGGACCTGCGCCCCGGTCTTTTCGATGATCTCCCGCTCCTTCTGGATCGAGGGGGCGTAAATCCAATTCTCGGCGTAGAGGATCCGCCCTTTGCTCGCGCTCTCGGCCTTCAGCATGCGCTCGATACTGGCTAACGCTTTCTCCCGGGCGATCTCCTTGGAGAATACCTCGCCGTTGAAATTCTCAAAGTTATCCCCGAAGAAGCCGGTCAAAGGCTTCTCCACGATGACGAACTTGCCGCGCTGCAAAGCGGCGACGGCGATGGGCTCGTGGGCCGAGGCCGTTGCACAGCAGTGGATCACGTCCACGTCTGCGAGAAGTCGTTCCAGAGAATCATAGACCGCGATTCCATGTCGCTGGGCATACGCCTCCGCGCCTTCGAGGGCGTACACACCCTTGACGTCGACGTTTGTGCCGTACACCTGCCGGATCGCTTCGAAATGAAACGAGGCGGAGAACCCCGCTCCGACAATGCCGGCGCGAATCGTTTTCTTTGTCATTCAGAATCTCCTCTTCCGCGGGCCGGATCCTTCGCTTTGCCTGGATGACGGGCCGGTTCAAGGCCCGTGACCTGCGGACGCCGTGCCGGCACGCGTTCATGGATCGGTCGGTATCAGTCATCCGGCAACTCGTGTCATTTCTTTGGGGCCTTGGCACTGGGCGTGGTGTCGGCCTTCAGATCGCCGAGAACGAATTGCATGCCGTCGAGGTAGTGCTGAAGCACGACGGGGTTCCAGAACAGCTCATGCTGGTGACCCAGGGCACAGTAGAAGACCCGCCCCTTGCCGTAGTTCTTGACCCATGTCATGGCGAAGTCCATGTCCTCACGATGAATGAGCTTCTTCTGCTCGGGGGTGATTCGGCTCCGCTCGGTATCGATGCTCATCAGAACCCGCAGGCTCGCGCGTGAATACGGGGCTTTCACCTGGTAAATCTCGTCGGTCACGATGAAGAAGGGCTCCTTAAACGCAGTGGTCAGCGGGTGGTCCGGCTCCTCGATGCGCAAGACCACGGTCGAGCCTGCTCCCCAGGGGTGATTATCGAAGCGGGCGCCGACGATATTCTCGAACTCGGGCCATTCCCGGAAGCTCGCGACGCCGGCATGGATAACCGCCAGACCGCCGCCCCCGCGCACGAAATCGGCGAAGCTCTTCTTGAGCATATCATCGCGCTGCTGGGCCTTGGCCTGCTCATCCGGGGACAGCTTGGCGAAATCCTCGGGCAGGAATATCTCTTCGTTCGTATTGTTGAGGACGACAGCATCGAACGCTTTCAGGTTCTGCGGCTCGAACACGCTGTCGTCGTTCTCCGCGAGCACGACGTCGAACGCCCCCGTCTTGCGGCCCATGATCTCGATGGCCTTGGCACCGTAAGGTCGGGCGGTGTGCTTATAACCCCAGGACCGCGAGAAGACCAGCAGCTTGCGGGGTCTCTCGGGCGGCACACAAGGTTTCTCCGGCATGGCCGCCTGCATCTTGGCGATCTCTTGGGCCGACGGGACCGCCTCCTGTGCCCGCAAGCACGGCGATATCAAGAGTGATATGCCCAGAACCAATGCGAACTCCACGCAACGCCTGTGACTACCCATCTCAAATCTCCTGTAATACCTCTCACATCGATCTCACCACAGATTCCACGGGGCCCGCATGGGCCTGGAGAGCATCCGATTGGCCTGGGCATCATCGATAAACTGCTCTTGGGCCGGGTCCCATCGCAGCTTCCGGCCGAGCCGCATGGCGATGTCGCCCAACAGGCAGACGGTGCACGAGCGATGCCCGACCTCCACCGGCGCAATCGTCTCCGCCCGCGATTTCACACACTCATAAAAATTGCCTTTGTGATTATTGCTCACGTAGAGCTTCGTTTCACCGGGGCCGATGGTCTCCTGTGGCAGGGACTTCGGTTCGGCGTCGATGTGACCTCGCGTGACGTAGACCCAGCCGTCAGTACCCTCAAACACGATGCCCGACTTGGTCTTTTGCTCGTCCGCGCAAATGACCTTCACTCCGCTGGCATAGGTGTATTCGATGCGGAACGGCCCGTGAACGTCCCACAGCCCGTCTTTGGGAAATTCCGCCTCGCCCTGAATCTCGACGGGGCCGGTGTACTCCGTGCCCATGGCCCACTGTGCGATGTCGAGGTGGTGACTGCCCCAGCCGGTAATCATCCCCGCGCCGTAATCGGAGATGCGCAGCCAGCCCGGCCGGTCGTAGCCTTGCTGCGGGTGGACACGCTGCTCGGTGTATTCCGCCCAGGGCGCCGGACCGAGCCACATCTCGTAATTGAGCCATTCGGGCACGGGCATCGCCGGCTGCGGGCTGCAACCGGGGTCCGTGCCGAAGCCGACCAGGACCCTCTGGAGCTTGCCCACCCGGCCGTTGCGGACCAGCTCACAAGCGAACCGGAAGCTCTTCTCCGACCGCTGCTGGCTGCCGACCTGAAAGACCCGGCCGAAGCGGCGCACCGTATCGCTCAGGACGCGCCCCTCGCGGATCGTGAGCGTCAGAGGCTTCTGCAGGAAGATGTCCTTGCCGGACCTTGCGGCCTCGATGGCGGGCAGCGCATGCCAATGGTCCGGCGTGGCAATCTGCACGGCATCGATGTCTTTGCGTGCCAGCAACTCCCGAAAATCACCGTAGACCGCACAGCCTGTATAGGTCCCGTCCGTGCTCTGCCCGGCGTAACGGGACTCCACCGTGGTCTGGGCGTTCTTGGCCCTATGGGCATCGAGGTCGCAGACGGCCACCACTTGCACCTGCTTGAAGCCGAGGGCTTCCTTGAGGTCATCCAGGCCCATGCGGCCAACGCCAATGCAACCGACCGTAATCCGCTCGCTCGGAGCCGCCGCACCGAACACAGAAGAAGGGACAATGGCGGGAAAGGCAAGGCCCACCCCTGCTGCTGCCGAGGCCCTGAGGAAGTTGCGGCGGGACAGTGTCCCCTGCGGGTACGATGTCGTCGGCTCGACGTTTTCGCGCGTGGCTCTCATAAGGTACTCCTCACAAGCAACGAGGCTGCGGCCGTCTGACGTTGCATGAGCTTATCGCGCCGGGGACTCGGTGTCAATGCAACCAGGCTGCGGCGTCGCGACCTGCTGGACGAAAGTGCCGTTTATCCTCATTGCCGTGCGCGAATTGTGGTATCATGTTGCCCGTGCCGGGCACCGGGTGCGGCATTCATGCTGGCGTGGACAAGGCCGACCGAAAGAAGGACATGCTTACGCCAGCGTAAGCATGGCACCCTGTGCCGCATGATCCGAAACAACGTCGTTATTGAGGAGATGACATCTATGGAGCGCATCCACAGCCGAAGAGAATTGTTGCAGGTCGCAACGGCAGGCACCGCCGCGGTGGTCGCCGGTTGCTCGTCGCCCAGCGAGGGTGCGGCGGATCGCAATCCGCCCTCCCAGATCCGAAGCCCGAAATTCGAGCTGGGTCTGGCCTCGTACACGCTCAGGAAATTCGACCTCGATAAGACACTGCAAATAACGAAGAAGGTGGGTCTCAAGCACATTGCGTTCAAGGACTTTCATCTGCCGCTCGACAGCAGCCCGGAGCGCATCAAGGAGACGGTCGCGAAAGTCAAGGACGCGGGCCTGGACCTCTACGGCGGCGGCGTCATCTATATGAAGGATGAACAGCAGGTCAATCGAGCCTTCGATTACGCCAGGGCCGCCGGAATGCGAGTCATTATCGGCGTGCCCGAGCCCGAATTGCTCCCGCTGGTGGACAAGAAAGTGAAGGAATACGATATTAAGGTCGCCATCCACAACCACGGGCCGGGCGACAAGGTGTACCCTGTGCCGGCAAGCGCCTACGAGAAGATCAAGGACCTCGACAAGCGAATCGGCCTGTGCAACGACATCGGCCATACCATTCGTGCGGGCGTGGACCCGGCGGCCTCCATCGAGCAGTTCCCCGATCGGCTCCTCGACGTTCATATCAAGGACGAGTCGGCGGCCAATGCCAAAGGCAACCCGGTGGAAGTCGGTCGTGGCGTAATCGACATCCCGCAGGTCCTCCGGACCCTCATCAAGATTAACTACACCGGCATCGTGTCGTTCGAGTACGAGAAGGACGAGAATGACCCGGTCGCCGGTCTGGCGGAATCCGTGGGCTACGTCCGGGGAGTGCTGAGAGTTCTGAGCTCGTAGATTCAGTCCTGCGTCACAGCGGACCCGGCAACGCAGACTCCGTACGCAAAATTGAGGACTCCTAAGAACAGACAGTCGTTAGTAATTAGCGAGGAACGGCCCAAACAGCAGGAACTCGTGCTCCGTATGGACGGAGAGTAGTCGCTGATGGCCGGGGTGAGTTGTCAGCGACTGGAGACTGATGACCTATAGCTAACGACTGTCTGTTATGCCATACAATATTCGCATTGTCAGTACGTATCCGCCGCGCAGGTGCGGGATCGGGACCTTCTCGCGCGACCTGGCTACGGCGCTCGCGCATTTCACGGCGGAAGTCGGCCACATCCGGGTCGCCGCCATCGATAACGGCAGTGGGCCCTACGACATTCCTGTCGACCTGGTGATCGACCAGTACAATCCCGAGTCCTGGCGCAACGCGATTACGCACATCTACACGCGCGCCAGTGAAGCCAAGAACCCCACCGTGGTCATTCTCCAGCACGAATTCGGATTAGACCCCTGCTTCGACGGCGAGCCCGCGCCGCGACTCGAACCCGTCATCCGCAATTCGCCATCAGGAACCGAAGGGAACTCCAGTTTCGTGAGCCTGGCGAAAGCTTTTCACGAGAGGGGATTGATCACGCTGATCTACCTGCACACGGTTCCCGATCAGCCCGATGCACACGAGAAAGCGACGATCCAGAGTCTCGCCGAATACAGCGACGGACTGATTGTCACAACCGAAAGCGCCATCCAGATTCTTGGATCGGAGGCGTACGGGATCCCTCTTGAGAAGCTGAAGCACATCGATCATGGTGTGCGCATGCACCATTCGTCCTATTTTGACCGGCTGGCCATCAAACGGGAATATGGCCTGGAGAACCGCTTTCTGATCACCACTTTGGGCATGCTCTCGCCAGGAAAGGGTCTGCCCTGCGGCATTCGCGGTTACGGCCGATTTCTGGAGGAATCCTGCACCGAAGAACAGCGAAAGAGGATGGTCTACCTCATTGCAGGCAAGCCTCATCCGGAATTCGTCCGGGCGCAGGGCGGGGAGCCCTACCGGCAGTTCCGGGCCGGCATCGACCAGGCCCTGGAGCAGGCGAAAGTCACCTCGTGCAAGGTCAAGGAGCTCGGCGGCACGAACTTTGACGAGTATGACGTCGTGTTCCTCGACACCTTTCTCGATGAAAACACCCTGTTGAAGCTGTACGGCGCCACGAATGTCATGCTCCTGCCATATCTCAACATGCAGCAGATCTCCAGCGGGATTCTCGCCGACACGCTCGGTGCCGGCCGGGTCGCCATCACGACAAAATTCCGCTACGCCCAGGAACTGCTCCTCTCCAATAAACCCTGCCCTGAAGGCCTGATCATGGGCCGGTACGCGCGCGGCATTCTGGTCGATCCGGGAGAACCATCGGTCGAGCAGATCGCCCAGGCGCTCGATTACCTCGTCTTCAACGAAAGCAAACGCCTGAGGATGGAGCGGCAGGCCCATCAAAGGGGCTACCAGATGCGCTGGTACAACAGCGCATGGGCTTTATTGCAGTACATCGACTTCATCCGGGAGGAGAAGGAGATCGTCACCGGGCGCGGCATCAAATTCACCCGCGAGAAACCGTCCAAGCTCGATATCTTCAAGTACAAACGAATCCAAGTGGCTCCCACCGTCATAGCCGTAACACAGGAACCCAAGCCCGGCGTGAAGCCCGACGAAGTCCTGAGTTCCAAGTCTTGAGCCGGCTATCCGCGAGTGCCATGGAGACCCAATTCTCAGCACTCTTGTGTGGATTCGGAAGAGTTCTCGCGTAGCAGGACTCTGTCATCCTGAGCCGAAGGCGAAGGATCTGGCCACCGAATGAGAGGTTTCTCCCATCCGCAGCCCAGGTCCTTCACTCCGCTGCGCTACGTTCAGGATGACACATCCCGCCGACGGTCAACCATGCTCCATATCAGGGCCGGTCCATCTTCACGACCTTCCCTTTTTGGGCCGACTGATAGATGGCCAGAATCACCGCCACGGCCTTCCGGGCCTCGGCGCCGCTGATCCAGAAGTCCTGGCCTTTTTCCAGGGCATCGAGAAACGCCCTAAAATTGCGCGTGTGATTCTCGTGTGTGATGGCGGCCGGATCGGCGACGCCGCCTCCGCCCTGAATTTTCATGAATTGCCGGCGGATCTGCTCGTCTTCGGGCTTCTCATCGGCAAACTGCCAGACGGTGATACTGTTCTCGACGTTGATCGCGGTTCCCCTGGTCCCCGTGATCTCGAAGCGACGGAATTGGCCCGGATACGAAGCGGTCGTGCCGTAAATCACGCCCAAGGCGCCGGTCGTGTAGCGCAGGATGGCCACCGCCGTATCCTCCGTCTCGATCTTATGCCCCAGCGCCGCACTGTAGGCCTGCACCGATTCAATTGGCGGCATCAGATCGCACAGCATATCCACCATGTGGATGGACTGATTCATCAGGGCGCCGCCGCCGTCGAGCTTCCAGGTCCCATGCCAGGAATCCTTGTAGTATGCATCGGTGCGCCACCACGGCACGTACACGCTGGCATAGGTGATCGTGCCGAAGCGGCCGGAATGGATCGCGCTGCGAAGCGGAGTCATCAGGTCGTTGAATCGATAAGGAAAGATGCCACCCAGCCGCGTGCCGGCTTCTTCATGCGCCGCGATCATGGTGTCGATGCGCTCCAGCGTGATTTCCAACGGCTTCTCGCAAAGCACGTGCTTGCCGGCCCCGGCCGCCGCGACGGTCGGCTCCATGTGCAGCCCGCTGGGCGTGGCAATCGTCACAACGTCGATGTCATCGCTCTGAACCATCTCCTCGTAGCTGCTGTAGGCCCGGGCCCCGTACTTGGCCGCGAGGGCCTCCGCCTTCGGCACGACCGTGTCACAACAGGCGACAAACCTGGCGTTCTGAATGTCGCGAATCGCCCGTGCGTGAAAATCCGCAATCAATCCGGCACCGACCACTCCGAAATTCCATGTCCTCATATTCAATGCCCTTTTCTTCTCGCATGAGATTCAATCACACTTCAGGCCCACTTCGGCGGCGAGGCTCCGTACGGCCGCGATGGCCCGGGAGAACGGCTCCGGACCGGTCGAGCCGCCAAACTGCCCGCCGACTTGCAGGTGCGGCTCCATCGTCAGGCACCCGTCATACTTCACTGCGGCCAGCTCGGCCAAAAGCTCCTTAATCTGGCCGTCGCCCTGGCCCGGCATGCTGCCAATGTCCTTGGCACCGAGTTTCCAGTCCTTGATGTGAACGTGGACGACGTACGGCTTCATCAGGGGCCAGCAGACCTCAACGTTGTTCGTGATTTTCTCACCCCAGACGAAGTTGGCGGGGTCATAGGCCAGCCGCAATTTCGGCGAATCTATCGTCTGGACGAGGTCCACGCAATTCGCGGCCGTGTGACCGTAGATATGAGCCTCATTCTCATGAACCATCATGACGTCGGTACCCGCCAGCACCTCGATCTTGGCGACCATGCGGTCCATAACCTGATGGCGATATTCGTCAATGTTCCTGCCCTCCGGGGCGTAGTAGCTGAACATGCGGATAAACGGCGTCCCGAAATACTGGGCCAGCTCGACGGCGTGCTTGAACTTACCCAAGTGCGGCTTGAACGGCTGATCCAGCCGGACTTTGCCAATCGGCGAGCCAATCGCGCTGACCTTCAGACCGTGATCCCGAATCAACTTGCGGGCCTCGCTCAACTCCTGCTGATTCAGATCCATGATGTTCTTCTTATTGACGAACCGTGGCTCGATGTAGCCAACCTTTTCCTTCACCAGGAATTCGACCTGGCCGCGAAAATCCTCCGTCACTTCATCTGCAAAAGCGCTTAGCCTTGCCATCTCACGTCACTCCCAAATCCCCATTGAACCCTTGCATTCATTTGTCATCGTGAGCGCGGCGCGGCCTCCGGCCGCAACCAAAAATGCTTGCTAAAAAAACAAGATGTTGCGCCTTTGCAGCGCAGCGAAGGATCTGGGCCACGAAGCGGAAACGGTCCCAATGATCGAGGATCGTCCCATCCGCAGGCCGGATGCTTCACTTCGTTCAGCATGACAAGTCGAATCAGCCACTCCGAGTCATTCATCTCGAAAAGCTCGCTGCTTTCTCCGGCAACTGTCGCTGGATCTCGTCGAGCCGGTAGCCAAAGCCCGGACCTTTCAGCGTGGACAGGTCCACTTCGCCGTTGCGCCGGCGATAGAGTCCCGGATGAACCGCTTCTTCCGGCGCCGAGGCGGCCGGGTAGAACTGCATTGCGTTCGTCTCGACACCCATAATGGTCCCCGCGTGGGCCGCCAGCAGGCAGTGCGGAATCTGCGCCAGCATCGGGTTCGTCAAGTCCTGGACCATGAGGGTCATCCCGTGGGCCTTGGCCCAGCACAGGCTCAGCAGCGCCCCGGTCTGCGTCTTACAGGTTTTCAGGGCGACGCCGGTCCAGCCCAACTGCCGCCCGAGCCGGATCAGCTTCCAGTCGTGGGCGCTCTCATCCATGAAGAGCGGCTTGCGGGCGGAGACGCTGTGCACGTCGATCTGATTGGCCTCCAGGTCGTACGGGAACGGCTGCTCCACGTACAAAATCATCTGATAGATGCGCGGCTGCTCTTTGACGAGCCGGTCCAGGATGTCATTGACGTAAGCCGGCTCTGTCACGGTGCAGTTGAAGTCACTGGTCAGCCATACAGCATTGCGTTTGATCGCAATCTCGCCGACTCGGACCAGCCGGTCATAGTCCCACTTCGCATCATTGCCTCGCAGCTTCACTTTGAGGCACTTGAGCCCATCCCGCTCAATCCAGTCCGGCAGAAGAACCGGATAGCCGTCCTTCGGCTCGCTGCCCGTCAACTCGGAGACATCGAGCAAGTCCTTGCCGCCCACCAGGTGCCAGGCAGGCAATCGCTGGGGGGCCGGGCGATTCAGGAAATCGGCCGGATACTTGCCCGCGAAAGAGACCTTGCTGCCCTCTGCCGGCTTGAGGAAGTAGCTCAAGTCCACGTTCATGTATTGGGCGTTATAGGTCTCGTAGATGGGCTTCTTCAGCAGTTGTCCGCAGGCGTCGTGCAAGGCGATATCGAATGCGGAGCAGCAGACCAGGGCCGCCAGCCACGGCATCGGCTCTTTGCCTGCGCCGCGTCCTTTATTGAACTCCTTGAGCAGGTCCGGCAGCACCGACTTGTCGAAGTCATAGCCGATCTCGATGGGATGACCTCTGCCGCGAAAATAGGCCCAGGCTTGTGCCAGCCGCCGGCAGAAATCCTGCATCGCGTCACAACGTTCCTGGTACGTCAGATTGCTCGGCCAGGTCCACTGCACGCTCAGCGGGGTCTCGCCCCACCCCTGGGCACGGCCGCCCTCTTTGCCCACGACCGTCATACACACCCGCGCACAGATGACCGAGGTCAGTGTCTCGGGCCCGAACTTCAGCGGCACCCGCGTCGTGACCGGGAGGAAATACAGATCAACGGAAACGGGATGGATGTCTGTCCCCATATTACCTCATTACCATCTAAACGAATTGGCACAGAGACCACACAACCGGCGTATCGCAAGGTTTACGGGCTGAGCGGGACCTTGTCAACCCTAAGTTTGTCCCGCCGACTGATCCACCCTTGCAGAGCCGTCCGTCACCCGGTATACTGGCTCCCCAAGGGCGGTTTCGCCCGCGTGAAAGCGGCCTTTTCGGTTGCTTTGCCGGTCCGAATCCCTATAATCGTCGGGAGGTTTCGCGCAGGAGGCAATACCTCTCAGGTCTGAAGGTCGTCGTCCGTTTCACGCGGGCGTGGATTGAAACAAACGTCCACAGCAGTCTTGATTAGAAAGGAGCAGGTATGAAACTCGACCGGAAGTTACGAATGGGTATGGTTGGCGGAGGCCCCGGGGCCTTCATCGGGGAAGTCCATCGCAAGGCTTCGCGTCTGGATGGGGAGATCGAGCTGGTGGCCGGAGCGTTCGATATCGATCCCAAGAAATCCAAGGACATGGGCAGACACCTGGCTCTGGATTCCAATCGCGTCTATAATGACTATGCCGAGATGATCAAGTCGGAATCCGCCCTGCCGCCGGAGCAGCGGATCGACTTTGTCGCCGTGACCACGCCCAACAACTGGCATTTTCCGATCGCACGGGACTTCCTGAAGGCCGGGTTCCACGTGATGTGCGAAAAGCCGATGACCATGAACTCCAAGGAGGCGAAAGAACTTCAGCGGCTGGTCCGGAAGAAGGGACTGGTCTTCGGCCTGATGCACAACTACACCGGGTACCCCATGGCGAAGCTGGCCCGTGACATGGTCAAGAAGGGCGACGTGGGCAATATCCGCAAGATTGTCGTTCAATATCCGCAGGGCTGGCTGGCCACCGCGTTGGAAAGGACCGGACAGATGCAGGCGAGCTGGCGGACCGACCCGAAGCAGAGCGGTGCCGGCGGCTGCGTCGGCGATATCGGCACCCACGCCGCGAACCTGGCCGAGTATATCTCGGGTCTGAAGATTACCCACATCTGCGCTGAGTTGAGCACGTTTGTCGCCGGACGCGTGCTCGATGACGACTGCAACTGCCTGCTCAAATTCGATAACGGAGCCAAGGGCGTGCTGCACGCCAGCCAGATCTCCATCGGCGAAGAGAACAACCTGGCCATCTGGGTCCATGGCGAGAAGGCCAGTCTCGAGTGGCACCAGGAGCATCCGAACTACCTGTACGTCCGGCGGATGAGCAAACCGGAAGAGGTGTGGAAGCGCGGCAACGACTATGTCGGCGCCTACAGCGCGGCGGCGGCCCGCAATACCCGCCTGCCCTCCGGCCACCCGGAAGCCTTCCTCGAGGCCTTTGCCAATAACTACGTGAACTTTGCCGAGACCGTGAAAAGTGTCATCGCCGGCGAGAAACCGAGCGACCTCGCCCTGGACTTCCCCGGCGTCAACGAAGGTGTCCGCGGCATGCTCTTCATCGAGACGGTCGTGGCGAGCTCGAAAAGCGCCCGGAAGTGGACCCCCATGAAAAAGTGACATCACATCGGCTTATTGGGATTACGCACGGTTCGGCGCACCGGCTCGTGTGCGTCGAACCGTGTTGTCTTGGGGCCAGGCAGGCCACAACCGGCAGAGAGAATCATGGAGGAGTGAACCATTCGAATACCAGTAACAGGAGCACAGACATGAAGAATCATCCAAATTCCGGCGTGTCCCGCCGCCACTTTATCTCGAGCGCGGCCGCCGCGGCCCTGGCGGTCTCCGCCACCCCGTCCCTGACTCAGGCCGCCGGCTCGAACAGGAAGTTCAAGCTCAAGTACGCGCCCAGCCTCGGGCAATTCCAGGAACACTCAGGAAAAGACCCGATCGATCAGCTCAAATTCATGGCTGACGAAGGCTTCTCCGCGATGTTCGACAACGGCCTGATGGGCAAGCCCCCGGAGTTGCAGGAGAAAATCGCCGGCGAGATGAACCGGCTTGGCATGACCCTGGGACCATTCGTCATGTATGCCGAGTTCGGCAAGCCGACCCTTGTCACCGCCGACAAGGAATTCCGCGACATGATTGTCAATCGCACGAAGGAGGCCGTGGAGACAGCCAAGCGCTCGAACGCCAAATGGGCCCTCATCGCCCCGGGTTGCTGCAGCCAGCGTCTGGAATGGGATTATCAAACCGCTAATCTGATCGACAATCTGCGGCGCTGCGTGGAGGTGGCCGAGCCAGCCGGCGTGGTTATCGTGATTGAGCCGCTGAACTGGTGGGCCAACCATCCCGGCCTGTTCCTCCAGAAGATCCCGCAGGCCTACCAGATCTGCAAGGCGGTCAACAGCTCGTCCTGCAAGATCATCAACGATCTGTACCATCAGCAGATCACCGAGGGCAACCTCATCCCGAATATCGATATGGCCTGGAGCGAGATCGGCGCCTTCCACATCGGGGATAACCCCGGCCGCAACGAGCCCGGCACCGGCGAGATCAACTACAAGAACATCTTCCGGCATCTCTATAAGAAGGGCTACCAGGGCACGTTGTGCATGGAGCACGGCAAGAGCAAACGCGGCAAGGAAGGCGAGCGGGCGGTGATCGATGCGTACCGGGCCTGCGACGATTTCGAGGTTTGACACGAATTGTGATTAGCTGCCATGCACGACACGTCATCCTGAACAGAGCGAAGCGGAGTAAAGGATCTGAGTTGCGCATCAGAGCAACCTCCTATTCGCAGGCCAGATCCCCTCGACTTCGCTCGGGACAGGCTCTTCGCCTTCGGCTCAGGATGACAGACTCGTGCTGCCTGGGGATTTTTCCTGACCCGTATGACACCTCCGTTGTGAGCCTGTCACAAGAATAGAAGCGGCAAGCGCAGAAAAATCGAAAGGAACCATCCATGAAGCACACATCAATCGAGAGAACAAGCGTCTCGCGGCGGGATTTCATTAAGACCTCCGCCGTGGGCATGGCCACCGTTTTGGCCGCGAAGAATGTCATGTTCGCCGCCTCGGCCCCGAAGAAGTTCCGCGTCGCCCTGATCGGCTGCGGCGGCCGCGGCACCGGGGCCCTGAAGGACTGTCACGAGGCCGCGAAGAAAATTGGCGCGGAACTGGAGGTCGTAGCCACCGCCGACTGGTTCAAGGATAGAGCCGAGAACGCCGGCAAGACCTACAATGTGCCGGCGAATCGATGCTTCTTTGGCGGCGACGCCTATAAGAAGCTGCTCGAGACCAACGCCGAGGTGGTCCTCATTGCGACCTCGCCAAACTTCCGGCCGGTGCACTTCGAGGCGGCCGTCAACGCCGGCAAGCACGTGTTCATGGAAAAGCCCGTGGCCGTGGACCCGCCCGGCGGACGTCGCGTCATCGCCGCCGGTGAAAAGGCCAAAGAGAAAAAGCTGGCCGTCGTGGCCGGGACGCAGCGCCGGCACGAGGCGAGCTATCTGCGAACCAAGTATGCAATCGACCAAGGCGCTATCGGCGAGATCGTGGGCGGGGCCATCTGGTGGTGCGGCGGCGCCCTGTGGTTCCAGACGAAAAAGCCCAATGAGAGCGACGCCGACTACATGGTTCGCAACTGGGTGAGCTTCTCGGAGATGTCGGGCGACCACATCGTCGAGCAGCACGTCCACAATCTGGACGTGGCCAACTGGTTCATCGGCCACCCGCCCGTCACGGCCCTCGGCTTCGGCGGCCGGGCCCGCCGCAAGACCGGCGACCAGTTCGATTTCTTCAGCCTCGACCTCGACTATGGCAACGGCTGCCGGATCCACAGCATGTGCCGCCAGATCAACGGAACCGACGGCGACGTCCGTGAGTTCTTCCGCGGCACCCAGGGCGAGACCGGGGGCGGCGGCGGCCTTAAAGGCGCCAAGCAGGTCGATATCCCGAAGTTCCCCGAGAACAACCCCTACGTGCAGGAACACATCGATCTGCTCAACAGTATCATCGAAGGCAAGCCGCTCAACGAGGCCCGCAACGTGGCCGAGTCAACGCTGACGGCGATCATGGGCCGCATCTCCACCTATACCGGCAAGCTGGTCCGCTGGAAGGACGTCGTGGAGAACCAGAACTCGCCGTGGTACAACCTGACGATGAAACCCACGGCCGAAGATTTCGAGAAGGGCCAGGTCGTGGCCCCGCCGGATGACATCGTACCCATCCCCGGCAAAGAAGCGTAATGTGGTTTCTCGTGCGCTGCTGGTCATCCTGAACGCAGTGCCGTGAAGAGCCTGTCCCGAGCGAAGTCGAGGGAATCTGGCCTGCGTATCGGAGAGACCTCTCCTCCGCAGGCCAGATCCTTCGCCTTCGGCTCAGGATGGCAGCCTCTCGCGCCGTGAGTTCTTCCCTCCGTGACAAAAAAAGAAGTCGCGTCCCTCGGCGCGACTTCTTTTTTGGATATCGTTATGCCCCGCTTTCGCAGGGATGCGTTCGAGCTGATGCCTAATCGAGCTGGACGATCTCGCTGAACTCGATCATGGCCCTGGCGGTCGCCTCGTGCGGCTCAATTTTCCCGACCAGGCCAACTTTATGGCCTACGAACTTGTTCAGGTCCATGCTCGCTGCCGAACCAGTGGGCATTACGTAGCAGACCGTCTTGCCGGAGCCGTCGAGAATGCGGAACCGCTTGGTCTGGCCGCCGGCATTGTAGACGCTCGAATTCTCAAACTTGCCCATGAGCGCGAACTTGCTGAGGTCCACGACCTGTGCCAGCCGTGCGGCCCGTGCCTCGTCGATCTTCGTCGTTACCTTCTGCAGCTCCTTGTTCTGAAGCTCCACTTCCTTCGATACCTTACAGGCCAGCTCGAGCCGCTCCACCTGCTTGAGGGTGTACTCCGCGTACCGGGCGGCGCGCCCGCTCTCTTTCCGAGCGACCAGCTCCGTCAGCTTCTGCTTCATCGCGGCGTAGTTCTGCTCGGCTACCGGTTTTTCGCGCTCCGCCTTGACCTGCTCCGCCAACGCGTAGTACAGATCGAGGTCGGATTTCGGTTCTGCTTTGACGCCCGGCTGCGTCTTGTCGGCCGACGTCTTGGCCATCGCGCCCACATCAACGATCGGCGGCTTGCCCGCCGGCGTACCGACAGACTGGACAAATTGAGCGCTGACCCACAGATACGCCCCTTGAGGCGGGGCGATCTTGTAGTAGTCGTCTTTCTCTTCGCCCAGCAGCTTGACGAGTTGGCCGCGATTCAACATGGCCTGCTTGCTGGTAGAGTGCATCGGCTCCACAATGTCCGACCCTGCGTAGACGCCGACGTTGTCGCCCGTGACGATGCCGACCGTCGGGTTCTCCAGGTTGATGCTCACGTACTGCATGGAGATCCACGAGAAGCATCCGGGGGGCGGAACGATGCAGGACCAGCCATCCTGGGACTTGATCACCTGGACACGGTCTCCCGCATAGAGCTTGCCGCAACGATAGAAGTTCGTGCCGGGACCGGACCGGATGTAGATATCGTTGCCGGCGGCCTCGCCGACGTAGGGACCGGCCGGCTCTGCACCTGTCACGGCCCCACCGGGAGACGGAGGGGGAACTTGGGCAGGTTGTGTGGCCCGATTCGGTTCATTCTGGGCTAATCCGACAATCGGCGAGCCCACGACAGCGGCCAGCAACAGCACAAGCAGCCAGCCACTCAACAACGTCACGCACACGGCGCGCTCTGGAGAATTCACGCGAGCTTGCATCCTTTGGCCTCCTAAAGACATTTTGCACAGATGCATTCGGAACTGCCCGCAGGTAGGGCGATCCTTCGACCGGTAATATTACGGGTCCCAGTGGGGGCGTGTCAAGCGCAAACTGCCCCACCACAACGAAATGATGTACAAAAATCGCGTTTCAGGCCCCCAATTTCGCCAGCTCGTCACGACACATCTGCAACTGCGCAGGGTCGGTAAGCTGCTCTACGGCGGTTTGGAGATGCTTGATAGCCTGCTGAGGGTCGTGCAAATAGCGAGAATAGAGGATTCCGAGCATCAGTTCCACCTGCTCGGCATACTCCGAGTGCCCATAGTGCATTAGGAATTGCTCGTAGGCCTGCGCCGCCTCTGCCGCCCGATGCTCACTGGCCAACTGGTTGGCAATATCCAGCAGATGCTGGCGTGGCAACAGTTGGTCGGGGTCGAGCTGCATCAGTTGGATGTAAAGATCGGCCGCCGTGGACAGGTTCCGCTCTTCGATCCGGAGAGTGATCTCGCGGCGGATCTGCTCGATCCGGGCTTGCCTCTGCAGCGTGGCATCCGGCCGGCGGACTTCCCGTATCTTTATCGGCTTGCGGGGTCCCATCCCTGCGAACGGGTCGTAGCTCCCTGCCACCACGTCACGATAGCTCCGGCGCCGGTTCCACAGCTTGAGCATGGACCACAGATCGAAACTGCTGCCGCTGATAAGCCGCGTGCTCAGAAGAAACACGGTGATACCGACGCCGTACGCATACCCCGCCAAATGGGCATCGTAAGCGACGCCCGGCGTCAGGCGTGCAATGACGTTGTCGAGCAGGATCATCTTGATGCCAATGAAATACAGGGCCGGGATCTCGATCGTTCCGATGAAGAAGAACCAGTACAGCACCGTGATCAGGGTCTGGGGGAAAAGCACCAGGTACGCCCCCGTAACCGCCGCCACCGCCCCGCTGGCCCCGAGAATCGGGCTGTAGGAGGACGAATTCACAAGCATGTGGCCTATACCACTGAAAAGGGCTCCGGCCAGGTAAAAAAGGGCATAGCGGACGTTGCCGAACTTGTCATTGATCACATTACCGAAGAGGTAAAGGAAGAACATATTGCCGATGATGTGCACGACCCCGCCGTGCAGGAAGGCATAGGTGAGGAACTGCCAATAGCGCCAGGCGGCGGGCACCAGCAACCATTCGGCCGCCCAGGGGCGAATCGGCAGATCCACCCCCGCCCCGGCAATGATGTACCGGTATGGCCCTCCATACGAGAGAAGAAACGCCACAACGTTAGCGACGATAAAAGCGTAGTTCGCGTATGGCGTCCGCCGGGCCCAAACGTTCGTCCGGATGGGTAGCAATATCATTCGTCAGTCGTTTCCAAAACGTCTTATCAGAAATCGTTATCAGACCAAACACGTATTCTAATGTACGATGGCAAAGGGAACAAGGCACAAAAAGGACGGCAGCCGCCGTCCTACTCGTGGGAATGAGTCTTGAAGGAGGACAGTTCTCCCCAGCGGAAAACACCGCGAACTGTCTGATCCGCAGTTACCAGCCTCCGCATATCCCGCTCTATGGAAAGTATAGGAAGCAAAAGGCCTCCCGGCCAAACCCGCCGATGAAAAGCCTTTATTTTCCGCCCGTTTCGTGGTATGCCATGCCCATTGGGCAATGGGCCGATAAAGAGACCTCGGGAGATACTGCCGAACGATGAATGCAGAGAGCATTGTGCGACGCGTTGAAACCGTCCGTGCCGAATCCGCCAGAAGGCGTATCGATGGCTTGATCCTCACAAAGCCGGCAGATGTTACTTACCTCACCGGCTTCTATGGCGAGGATAGCTGGGCGATTATCACAAAGAACGCAACATATCTTCTGACCGACAGCCGATACACCGAGCAGGCTCAAAAGGAATGTGTTCAGACGACGATTGTGGAACGCAAAGAGCCGATCGCCGCCGCGGCCGGCAAGCTCCTGGGCAAGCTCAAATCGGTGAAAATCGCGGCCGTAGAGCGGTCCGTATCGGTCGCCCTCTATATGGCCCTGAAAAAGAGCAGTGCGGTACCGTTGAAAACGGTCGACGATGTTGTCGAGGACCCGCGCAGCCGCAAAGATGAGAGCGAAATCGCCGCCATCGAAGCCGCGGCCGCCATTGCGGCAAGGGCGTTCGAGAGGGCTGTGCGTCGAGTCAAGCCGGGGATCACCGAGAGCGAACTGGCCGGCCGGCTCGACCTGGAGATGCGCAGGCTCGGAGCAAAGGTCGGCTTCGAGACCATCGTAGCGTTCGGCCCCAATGCCTCCCGGCCGCACCATCAACCCTCATCGAGAAGGCTTGGCCAAAGAGATACCATCCTCATCGACTTCGGGGCCAGGTACGAAGGCTATTGCTGCGACATCACCCGATCCTTCGCCTTCGGCAAGCCCACTGCCGCTTTTCGACGAGCCTATGAAGTCGTCGAAAGGGCTCAGGCCGCCGCCATGAAGTCCGCCAGAGCGGGGGTCGAGTTGACGGAAGTGGATGCCGCCGCCCGGAGAGTAATTCGAGAAAGCGGCCTGCCCGTGTATGGCCACGGCACCGGGCACGGTTTCGGCCTTGAAGTCCACGAAATCCCGTTTCTCAAGGAGGGGGCCAAGGGCAAGCTGCAAGCCGGGCAGGTCATCACGATCGAGCCCGGCGTTTACCTGCCCGGCAAGCTCGGCGTGCGCATCGAGGACGACATCCTCATCACCGATACCGGCTGCGAAGTCCTCACCGGCAGTTGCCCGCGCCAATCACCCTCATAGGCAGGCGGCGCACGCTAAATCGCGACTACCGGGGCAGACCTTTCTTCTGAACGGGTTTCTGGCCATCCGGCTTGGGGACGAACATGTCGGCCTTGGTCAGGCCGCAACGTCTTGCCATCTCCCGGCTGTAAGCCAGATCGCCCAGATCGTCCTTGCCGCCGTTGTTGGTTCCGTAGGAGAACTTGACGCCTGCCTGTTTTGCCTTGCGGATGAACGCCTCGCTGGGCAAACGGTAGCGCGCATTGATCTCGATGGCGACGCCGTTTCTGGCGGCAGCCTCAATCACACGGTCCATCCGCTCGTCAGTCCACAGGGTATCGTATTCGCTGGCGATGACCGCCGGCAGGAACGTCGGATTGACATAAATATCAATCGGCTCATTGTTGAGGATTCCGACCGTTTTCTCGACCAGCATGTCCATGAAGGCCTGCTTGTCATCAACCTGCACTTCGTTGGGTATCCACAGGCGGGTCCGCTTGCCTCTTTGATCCGTGAAGGTCATCGAATCCGTAAAGACGTAATCGAACTTCGCGATCATCTCGGGCGAAAACATTTTCACCCACTCGCGTCCCTCGGCCTGCATCGCCTTGTACACGGGCTTGCCCTCGAATTTCGCGAGCACCCGCTGCAAGGCCTCATCGTTCGTGGTCGGGAACCCGACGCCGCAGTTCTCGGCGATGCCGAACTTGACGCCCCGCTGCTTGGCAATCTCGATTGCCTGATCGAGCGTCAAGCCGCCTTTGAGGTGAATGTGGTAATCGACCAGCGGCGGCAAAGGCTTGACATAGCTGTTCTTGTAATACACCGTACTGCCCCGATCGTGGCCCTGCAGGGCGAAGGTGCCGCTGCCCAGCACGCGGTCCGGCTTGCCGGCCGGAGGCTTCGGCGGCTCCGGCTCCATCCAATCCACAAGCTTCTTGTCGTTGACACTAACCACGACCTGCTTGCCCTCGACGAGGACGTGGATCGTGAACCATTCATCATCCTTCACCGGCGCCTCGGTGACGTCCTGCACCTCGTAAAGGCTGCCGGTCCTGCGTGGGTCGCCGCGATAGCTGTTATTCACCTGGACCTCGAATCCCTTGTCGGGCCAGCCCTTCTCCTGGTACTTGGTGTGGAAGTAGATGCCCCCGTTGGAGCCTCGCTCGGTCTTCACGTCCGCTTTCAGCTCGAAGTTCTGAAAATCGGCGTTCTCCACCGGCCCGACGTAGAAGAGATGGCTTCTCCGCCCGTGCGCCACAATCGCCCCATCGCGAACGGAGAACGTGCCCGGGTTCTCGCCGGCCTTCCATCCGTCGAGGTTCTCGCCGTTGAACAGGCGAATCCACCCCTGCTCATCGACCTGCGCACCCGCCGGTGCGGCCAAGACCAACACACTCCATCCCATCCAAGTCATCAGCGCTTTTGGTTGCATCATCTTACAGTCTCCTGCCATGTCGAGAGAAACAGGCTCACGAACGTGACACCGCCGGACCCGAGCGAGGCACTCAGCCGGCCACCCACCATGAAACCACATTCCGGCCCGTCACGCAAGACGGAGGATGGCCTGGGCGTGTAGGCCAGATGATTGAACGCAGGTTGTGGTGAATCCTCGTGCCTAATGTGTCATCCTGAGCGACAGCGAAGGATCTGGTCAGCCGATTGAAAGCCGCCATTGCACCCCGTCCAAGCTCCTCATTCGTGGGCCGGATGCTTCACTCCGTTCAGCACGACAGAAGTGGGCGTGATGCTTCATCAGCAGGTGGCTTGACCGCGCATAAAAAAGGAGACCCGGACTCGAACATGATTACTGGTTGTAGGCCGGTCTCCTTGTTGCGGGGTGCCGTCATGCACCGTACCGCGGGTAGTGCCTGCGAGACCCACTGATCTCCGTCTGCACCCGCAACACTATATAGTCTACACCACGCCGCCCGTGGAGTCAAACGAAATTTCAGGCCGCCCCGCCGAAATTCAGCCAAAATTTCCCGGTCCGGATCCTCGGACTCTTCTGCATCCTATGAAAGTAAGTATGGTGCTTATACGGACTTATGGCTCGACATTCGCCGTGGACTCAGCTACAGGCCTCTGCCGGGATTCCGGGCTGCCTGGCATACCCCTCACGCGGACATCGCTTCCGAAAGCCCGGATATCGACGTGCTGCAACTCGACCGCCTGTGCCAGACTCGTCATCGGCTCGCCAATGTAGGCAGTCCCGCCCGCCGCGAGAATCCTGGGCGAGATGTACACGCAGACCTCGTCGGCGAGCCCCTCCTGCAGGAACGAAGCCAAGACCTGCGGCCCGCCCTCGACCAGGACCTGCGGAACGCCGCGTTTGCCCAATTCGTCGAGCAGGACACGCAGATTGGAGGTTCCGGCCGCCTCGTCATAGGTGAGCACCTCGGCTCCTTTCTTTTGGATTCGCTCGACCTGTTTCGGATTGGCCTCGGCGGCGGCCTTCCCCGTGTAGATCAGGACAGGAGCGGTCTTGATAGTCCGCAGGAGCCGGCATCCGAGCGGGATCTTGAGCGAGCTGTCCAGCACGACCCGGATCGGCCGCTTGCCTTTGCTCGGCCGGGGCGTCAGGAGCGGATCGTCGGCCAGAACCGTGTTGACCCCTACCACAATCGCTCCGACCCGACGGCGCAGTCTGTGGGCGTCGCTGCGGCTGAGCTCATTCGTAATCCATCGCTTCTCCGGCGACGGGTCCGCACAGGCGAGCTTGCCATCGATGCTCTGGGCCCACTTCAGCACGACCCAGCACTTGCCGGTCGTGACGTATTTGAAGAACGGCGCATTGAGCAACTTCGCTTCCTCTTCACAGAGCCCGACCTCGACGTTGATGCCGGCCTGCCGTAATTGCTCCAAGCCTTTGCCGCAGGCGTGCGCGGAGGGATCTCCCGTCGCGGCCACGACCCGCGCAAGACCCGCTGTGATGATCGCCTGGGTACAGGGACCGGTCTTGCCTTCATGGCAGCACGGCTCGAGCGTGACATACAGGATCCCGCCCTCCGGCCGGATGCCCAGATTCTTGCAGTCTTCGATGGCGTTGACCTCCGCGTGCGGCCCGCCGAACTTCTTGTGATAGCCCTTGCCGATGACCTGGCCGGCCTTGACAATGAGGCAGCCCACCGCCGGATTCGGCTCGACCGAGCCAATCCCCTTCTCGGCCAGCTTCAGAGCCGACCGCATGAATCTTTCGTCCTGTGTATTCACGTCACTTGCCCCCTTTTCCTAACATGGCCACAAACTGCTCTTCATCGATCACTTCCACCCCGAGCTGGCGGGCCTTCTCCAGCTTGCTGCCCGGGTCCTCCCCCGCCAGCACGAAGTCCGTCTTTTTGCTCACGCTGCCGGAAGCCTTGCCCCCCGCCTCCCGGATCGCCTGCTCCGCCTGTTGGCGGGAGAAGCTCTTCAAAGTCCCCGTGACGACGATCGTCTTGCCCTGCAGCGTGCCGCCTCGCTTTTTCCGCGCCGGCGACTGCGGCCGCACACCGGCGGCGAGGAGATCATCGATCACGGCGCGGTGCCGCGGAGCACGGAAATACTCATATACGCTCTCCGCCATGACAGGGCCGACCTGGTCCACCACCTGCAACTCGTCCTGGCCGGCGCTCATGAGGGCGTCGAGCGAGCCGAAATGGTCGGCCAGAATCTGTGCCGACTGCCCGCCGACGTGCCGGACACCCAGCGCCGCAACGAATCGCCACAGCGGCCGCGTTTTGCTCGCCTCAATCGCCGCGAGAACATTCTGGGCACTTTTTTCGCCCATCCGGTCCAGCGACATCAAATCGTCTTTGCGGAGACGGTAGAGGTCGGCGAAGTTTCGGACGAGCCCGCTGTCGATCAGTTGCTCGATGAGCGCGATCCCCAAATGCTCGATATCCATCTGGTCCCGGCCGGCGAAGTAGCGCAGTTTCTCCTTCCACTGACCCAGGCAATCCGGATTCGGACAGCGGACGCACACACCTTCCTCATCCTTGACCACGTCCGTATCGCAGTTCGGGCACTTCTTCGGCACGGCAAACGGCTCCGCGCCCTTCGGCCGCAGCTCCTTCCTGACCTCCACAACCTGAGGGATAATCTCGCCGGCCTTTTCAATCAGGACGGTATCGCCCGGCCGGACATCCAGCCGCCGCATCTCGTCGAAATTGTGCAGGCTGGCGCGCTTGACCGTGGTCCCCGCGAGCTGCACGGCCTTCAGATTCGCCACGGGTGTCAACGCCCCGGTCTTGCCGACCTGGACGGCGATGGACTCCACCACCGTCTGGGCCCGCTCCGCCGGGTATTTGTAGGCAATGCACCACCGCGGCGAGCGGCCCGTCGCCCCGAGAATATCGCGCTGGTCGTAACGGTTGACCTTGATGACCATGCCATCAATCTGGTAGGCTAGCGAAGTGCGCTTGTCGCTCCAGCTCTGGCAGATGGCGATGACCTCGTCGATATCCTTCGCCCTTTTGATGTGCGGATTGACGGGCAGACCCAGCTCCTTGAACCGCTGCAACGTCTGGTAGTGGTCCACCGCCGGCAGTTGGGAGACCTCGCCGATGCCATAGGCATAGAACGCCAGATTCCGCGTCGCCGTGATCCGGGCGTCGAGCAGCTTCAGCGAGCCGGCGGCCGCGTTACGCGGGTTGGCAAACGCCGGCTCCCCCGTTTTGGCCCGGGCCTTGTTCATCTCCACAAAGGATTTGGTGGGCATGTAGACCTCGCCCCGAACCTCGAGCACGCGGGGAACGTTTTCACCATCTCTCAGAGAAAGCGGGATGGCCCGGATCGTCCGGATATTGGCGGTCACATCGTCGCCGACCTCGCCATCGCCCCGCGTCGCCCCGGTCACCAGGACGCCATCCACGTACCTCAGACTTACCGCCAGACCATCGATCTTGTGCTCGACAACGTACTGGTAGTCGGTCTCGCCCAACTGCTTGCGGACCCGCTCGTCGAACGCCAGCAGCTCATCGGCGCTGTACGTGTTATCCACGCTCAGCATGGGGATGGCGTGCCGGACGGTCACGAATCCCTCCAGCGGCCGGCCCGCAACACGCTGGGTGGGCGAATCCGGCGTTACCAGCTCCGGATGCTCCGCTTCCAGCTTCGCGAGCTCCGCGAAGAGCTCGTCGTACTGCTGATCGGTGATCTCGGGCTGATTCAGGATGTAATAGAGGTAATCGTGCTTTCGCAACTCCTTCCTGAGCCAAGCCACCCGTTTTTTGAAATCGCCAACCATCCTGACCCCTGATTGATTGTGGATAAATGATTATGGATTATTCAAGCTGCTGATCGTAGGCTCTCCGCCGGTAGAAGCTTAGAAACAACAGCGGGCCCCACAACTGGCCGTCCAATCACCCATCATCCCTCATCCATAATCAATCATCCATCCCCATTGTCCTACTATCGGTGGGGCTGCCAAGTGCGATTATACCGCCTGCCCGCCCGCGCCGCCAGAGATTGTAGCAGGGGCACATTGGGGACCCAAAAAGTGAGATGGCAGAAGTTTGATTGTTGCTTGTTGATTCCTGAATCATAAATCAACAATCGCCTGGAAAGGAGACCGCGATGGAGACCCTTGCGAATGACGAGGAGCAGCGCGTACGTTTGGTGCGGGCGGCGCGGGTCGCCGTGCGGTTCTTCGCGCGGACGCAGCGTAAGGAAGAGGCGTTCTACCTGCATTTTCAGCTTCTGCCGGCGGGACACCTGCAGGCTTTGCAGGCGTGGTGGCAGGAGGCGGACGAGTGGAAGATCTTCCGGCGGATCGGCCGCTTCCGGGGTGTCGGCCGGTGGGCCCCCGCTGCCCCGGCGGGACCGCCTGTTCGAGCCGCGCGGCGCGTAAGCGCTGCGCTCGTGCACCTGGTTGCGCCGCGCGCATGGACGCGCTGTCCTTCGCGCGCCCTTTGTCAGCCGGCACGCGGTCTCAGCGGCGGGTGTCGGACGAGGACGCCGGCGTCGGCAGGCCGAACTTGCCGGATGCGAGATTGTACACGAAGTCCGCGCCCGAGCGAGACCGAATGAACAAATGCCCGCCGTTGACGGCAAAAACCGCCTCGGTCCGCTTGCCGTTGACGATTCCGGCGGCTCCCGACTTGAGCAGAGCATTGTGCAGATCCGGCCCCAGTTGGAGGATCTGCTCGTCTGTGAAGCCGACGCGCTGCATGACGCGCACGATATCGTCGGCACTCAGGTCGGCCACGTCCTTGTTGGTCCTGGGCACGACCTGCAGCGCGATCGGATCGCTGTCCAGACTGGACTCCGACTGCTTGCCCCACGTGAACAACCTGCCGCAGCCCACCACCTCCAAAGCCAGTAGAACCAGGACCAGCCACGTACCAGTCGTCGCACTGAACATGGATCCGCGTTTACTGCGCACTGTTGTCACACTCCTTAACTTGGGGGCTCCAAACGCGGCCTTTCGCGTTTAGGAACCCTGCCTGCCCGTCACTGATTCTGGCGGGACAAGGCTTCTGCAAGATTCTGTCTGAACTCATTGCGAGCGGGCTCCGTACGCATCGACGCTTCCGTCGGCTCCGGCGCCCGGAAATTCACATCCTTGGCGTCGCGGATCATGTACGCCGTCACGAAGACCGCGATTTCCCGGCTCGATTTGTCATTGTCCTTGTTGCGGAACAAGCCGCCGACCAGCGGGATATCGCTCATAAAGGGAACCCGCTGCTCCTTCTTGCGGGAGCGATTCTCCGTCAAGCCCGCGAGAGCCACCGTACCGCCATCCTCGACCGTGACCGAGTTTTGGGCCGTGCGCCGCGTCACCACCGGCAACTGGCTGCCCCGGCCGCTCGGGATGCTGTCGCTGACCTCGATGGCCAGATCGAGGGTGATATCATTGTTGTCGCCGATGTGCGGCGTGATGGACAGGACCGTTCCGGACTCGATCTTCTGGAGCTCCGACTGGGCGTAGAAGAGCTGCTGCTGCGTCGGGGAGGTCATCATGAACCATTCCTCCGTGACCTGCCGCAGCTGGGACTGGCGGCCGTCCTGCGCCAGGAGCTTCGGACTCGAGACGATATCCGCCTGGCTGTTCTCCTGCAGCAGTCTCAACGCGGCCAGCAAGGACTCGGTGAACTCACGCCCGGCGGTGTAGCCAATCCGAATGCCCATCATCGGGTTCTTCAGGACATTCTCCTGGTTCACGAGACTGGGGTCGTACATCACGCCGGCGCGGAACGTCGGGAAGCCCCACTGGACACCGAGGTTCAGCAGGTCGCCGCGCTCCATGACCACGACGCGTGCCTCCAGGAGGACTTGCCGCGGGCGGGTATCCAACTGCCGAATATCCTCGACGATCCGGTCGGCTATGGTCGGCGGCGCGGTAATCGTCAGGATATGGCCGCGGTTGTTGGGATCCCGGCTATCGACCGCCTCCGCCTTGACGTACTGACTGAAGGCCGTCGACAGCAGGGCGGCGATGCGTTCCGGCGTGTTGTAATTCACCCGAATCTGCCGCGTCTCACTGATCTGATCGAAGACAGGGCCCGCCGACCCACGATCGGCCACGAGGTAGTATTGGGGTGTCTTCTTGACTATGTACCCCGTTCCGGCCAGCATGATATCCAGGGCCGTCTCCAGAGGCTGGTCCTTGATGTCCACGTTGACCTGGCCGGTGACGTTCGGATCGGGAATGATCGGGATCTCCGTCAGGGTGGACAGGTCCGTCAAGGCCGTCCGCAGGTCACCGGTCACCGTCTGCGAGATCGGCTTGTACACGAGGAACGTGCTATCGCCCACCTGCCGCGACCGATAGGCCGTACCTTGCAGCATGGCGTTCAGCGCTCCCCCGACATACGGCAAGGTTACCGTGTTCAGATCGAAGGGAACCGCTACGGGCTCCCCGCGCTTGACCGTCAAATCAATGGCGATGTTGGCGCCCGTCCTCTGCGCGAGCGTCGTGAGCACCCCGACCAGATCGCTGCTGCTACCGAACACCGCAGCGCTCGGCGGCAACTGCGTCTGCTGCCAGGCAGGCTGAGTCCCGAAGGGCGGGAGCTGCGTGCCTGCCGGTATGGTCGGAATCTGGTCGCTGGGCAACTGGGTGTCCAGAGGCTTACCCTGCAGAACCGCCAGCTCCTGCTGGAGCTGCGCGATCCGCTTCGTCGTCTGCATCGGCACCTGTCGACGCTGCTGCGTGAGCTGGGCCACCTGGTTCTGCAGCCTGGTCAGTTCCTTCTGTTTCTGGTCGATCTGCTGCATCGCCTGCGGACTCAGCGTCGGAGCCGTCGGCGTCTGATTGGCGTCCGCCACCGGCTTGGTCGTCGGCGTCGGCCCCACCGGCGGCTTTGTCCCTGGCCCTCTGGTCGGCGGTGTCTGCACGGCCGGCGTCGGCCTCTTCGTCGTCGTGGTGTCGATATCTTCAATCACATTCGCGAACGGAATCTTGTTCGGATCGAATACGAATTCGGTGTGGTCCAGCACCAGATCCCCGGACCAGCCCCAGGGCACCTTGATGCTGTACTTGCCTTTGTTATCCGTGGTGGCCGTGTACTTGCCCGGTTCGGCCGTGATCTTCACATTGGCAATCGGCTCACCCTGCAACTGGATCAAGCTCGTGATGGAGATCATCTTGATCTTGCCGGTGAAGTTCTGCGTCGCGTTCTGGGCCAGCGTGTCAAACGGCTTGTTCCGCGGCTCGAACGTATAACCGTCTTTCTCCGGCGTGAGCTTGCCCTTCCAACCGTAGTTCACCTGCAACTGGAACTCGCCCTGGGCATCGGTCGTCGTGGAGCCCCCGTCATTATCGGCGAGAAGGAATACTTCCGCCACCGGGCCCGCTTCGCTGGTGATCCGGCCGGAGATCGTGTACTGGAGAATATTCGCCGTATAGTCCTGGGTGGCCAGATCCAGAACCTCTTTGTACTCCTGCTTGGCCGGCTCGAAGGTGTAGCCGGTCTTCGCGGGCGTCACCGTGCCGCTCCACTTGTAGGGCACGTTCACGCTGTAGCTGCCGTCCGGCCCGGAGACCGGCGAGTTGGGCAGACCCCGCAGGATGACCCCGCCGATGCCCGTACTGCCGGAAATCTGGAACGTGATCGCCTGCGCCTTGTAAGCCTGCGTCCCGTCCTTGCTGAGGGAATCGTAGGTCGAATTCGGCGGATCGAAGGAGTACCCTTCCTTCACGGGCGTCACGGACCCGGACCACCCGTACGGGACTTGCACGGTGTAGAGGCCCGTGGCATCGCTGGACGCCGCGCCGGGGAACCCTTCCAACGTGACATTACCGGTTCCGGTTTTACCGGAGATCTTCAGGTAGATCTCGGACGAGTTATAATCCTGCCGGTCCGTATCGGCGACCACTTTCGTCGTGTACTCCCGGGACGTCGGGCTGAACGTATAGCCGGCCTTCTCCGGAGTCACCTTGCCCGCCCACCCATGCTCGACGACCGCCGTGTAGAAGCCGTTGGCATCCGTCATGACATCCCCGGGCAGGCCCTTCAGGAGCACCCCGGGCATGCCGGTCGTGCCGGAAACCTTGTACGTGAAGACCGTGGCAGCGTAGTCCTCATTGCTTTGCGCCTCGATCACATCCGCGTAGTCGCGCGACGGCGGACTGAAGGTCCATCCCTCTTTGGTCGGAGTGATGGTTCCCTTCCACATCCAGCCCACCTCGGCCGTGTAGCTGCCGTCTTCCTTCGTCACCACCGGGGTCGGCAGCCCCTTCATCGTGACTCCCGCCGCACCGGCGGTGCCGGAAATCTTGAACGTCAGGGCCTTGGCCTTGAAGTCGGTGTTCTTGTGATCTTCCTTGACTTCACCGAACTGGCGGCTCATCGGCTCGAACTTGTAGCCCATCTTCTCCGGCGTCACCTCGCCACTGAAGCCGAATTCGACCGTCACGCTGTAGCGGCCGGTCTGATCGCTGATGGGCTCGCCCGGCAGACCGATCAACTTGACCCCCGCCAACTCCGTGGAGCCGGAAATGGTGAAGGTCAGGACGGTGCCCTTGAAGTCCTGATTGGCCAGGTTGGTCGTCACCTTCTGGTAGATCCGGTTCTTCGGCTCGAAGGTATGTCCGATTTTCACGGGCGTGACGGTCCCGCTCCAGTTGACCTCAACTTCAGCACTGTAGACACCGTTGTCGTCGGTTATCGGAGCACCGGGCAGGCCTTGCATCGTCACGCCAGCCAGACCGACCGAGCCTGAGATCTGATACTTCCTCTTGGTGATCTTCATGGTCTGGCTGCGGGTCTCTGGTGCCAATAAAAGAATTGCGCAGAGGGCTATCACCCCGCCCCATGATAGTTTACCGATGTGTGTCCTGGCCATAGGTTAACGTCCCTTTCTGCAGCCGTAACTACGCCATCCCACGGCTTTCCAACCTGTATCGGCAATCCTGCGCCCTGTTTTAAGCAAAAACCTCCCCTGCCGTATGCTACAATCGCTACAAGTTAATGACTGTCTTGCCGCCTACTCGGCTCATGTCCGTCACCTGAACCTCTTTGCCCCCGCCTTGCTCGATAACATCGATGGCAATCTGATCCTGAAAATTCTCTCCTTGTTTCTTGCCGTATTCCATGACCGCCGTCAGACGATAGGTTCCCACCTCCAGGCCGGAGACATCCAGCACCCCGGTGAAGTTGCGCACGTCCAAAGGCATCAGCATGGTCGTCTGATCGTAGCCTTCACTGCGGAGCGTGAATCGGGCGACCTCCAAGCCGCTCGCAGCCGTGCTGCTGCCGGCCGTGGTCACTACCGCTTTGCACGTGGGCACCACGTGGGTGTCTCCCGTGTTCATGAATCGGGCCGTGACAAAATAGCGCGACGGCGTCGATTGGGAGATCGTGAAGACCATCTTGTTGATCTGAATCGTATTCTCCGCCTTTTTGTTGTGCACGCACAGCGGAACGCGGGTGATGCCACCCGTCTGCCCGTCCGCATACGTCGCCGCCAGTGTGATAGCCCCGTAGTAGTTCGGGAGTGTCGCGGTGGCGGGCATTCGCGCGGCGATCCGCAGATTCTGCCGCCCGTGCCCCTGCAGGGTGAACTGCCTGGGCTCGACCGTTACCCATTCGGCGCATCCGAAGTCTTCTCCCGCAATGCCCTTGGCGGATACACGATTGCCCATGTGCTCCGGCAAAATCAGATCGGCATTGACCACGACCGGATCGTCGGAGGGATTCACGACCATAATAGACGTGGCTCGCGCTCCGCCCGGGAGCGTCTCTGTGACCACCTCCCTGGTACCGACCTCGAGATCCGCATCCGGGCTGGTGGAGTTCACTTTTGTGTCGCCCTTGAACTCCAGGATTTTCTCCGTTTGCCCGCTGCGCCGGTTATCCACCATCAGGAAGCCTTCGACTTTGTACGTTCCCGAGATCAGAGGCTTGCCGATGTTCTGGGTCAGATGCAACTGCACGCCGGGAATGATGCCCATATCGGTGTACTTCATCTCGCCGACCTTTCGCCAGCGGCCATTCACCTGGTGCCAGATGCGCCACATTCCCGCCAGACGGGAGTAGGTCCCTCCGTCATTTCGGATGTCCATCGAAGCCAGACAGAGCGCGGGTCGGTTTTCCGTCTCCTCCAGGAATTCGAGCCCCACATCCGTCAATTCGATCTGATGGCGCATCGGACGACCCGTCACTTCCAAGATGACCGGGATCACGAATTGGATGGCCATCTCCGTCGTCACGCCCTCCACCACCCCGGGTCGAGGAGCCGACTGGGCTTGGACCGCCGCGAAATAATAGCCGCGGGTCCCCGGCGGCACCTCGATTTTTATCTTGATCGGCTCGATGGTGAGCGGGCGCACGTCCGCGGTGTCTTTGTCGAAGCTAAGCCAGCTTGCGCAGCTCGCCAAGTTCGACTGGTCTATGTTGGGATCGTCCGAATTGAAGTCCAGCCACCCGCCGTCCGACCTCTGCGTCAACTCCACGATGCGCAGTCCGATCGTCTCCGTTACCGTCCTGTCCAGATTCTCAAGTTTGAATTCGGTCGTGAAACGCTTGCCTGGCTGCACGGGAATCTGGATCTTCATCGGCTGGACGAGAAATTCGCCAAATGCCGAGCTGCCGGCAACCAGAATAATCGCTGCGGTTCCGATAATCCGACCCAGAAACGTACTGCTCGCATACCGTGACTTGCCCGTCTGATGCCCCAAAGAGTTGAAATCCGTTCGCATAGATCGACTCCCCATCACCTGTGCCACTCCCAATTTCTCAGACTCAGTTCTCATCTGTGACCCTGATGCGTGCTCTATAGCCGGTCTTACGCTGATTCTGTAGTTTCTTACCTCTTCGGCAATCCAAAGAAGGCACTTGCCCTGTTTCTCGTGATTTCCCGTGAAACACCCCCAACCTACGGTGCCGCCTCCCGCCAGGACCGATCCCTCTTGTCCTGATATCCTTGGATAGGATATCACCAAGAGTATCAAATTTGGGTTGCCTTGTCAAGTCTATTTTGCCCATCCTCGCACATTTGCCCATTTTAACTCATCCGAGTCTTGGAACTACCCTGCCAGCGTGAAAGCTCCCTTCCTTGCGTAATCGTCGCCCTCCCGACCGTGGGAAAAGAAGAAGGGGAGAGATGGATTGTTGACATCCACCCCTCCCCTTTTGTTTGACCTACTCAGCCGTCATGAACACCGTCGTCGGCATCGGTTTTTGAAGGCTTAGTCAGAACCTTGCCAACTTCGGGCTCTGCCGACCGAGCTCTGCCATCAGAAGCTTAGGTCTGCGGTACCGGACGAACCTTCAGAATCACGGTCGCGACTTTGACATCCTTCTGGCCACCCTTCACTGCACCACCACTGTAGAGATCAGCATCGGTCAGTTTGGCACAAATCTTCGCTGTGGCGCCCGGAGGATCCATGATGGCGTTCTCGGTCACCTCAGCGGAATAGTTGCCGCCGACCTTGCCGGTGGCGGTAATGCTGACGCTCAACTCGATCTTCGTGTTTGTCTCAACGGGGACTTTGACGCAGCCGCTGTAGACATGGATGCTTTCCTGGCTCAGATGGATATGGTAATCGCCCTGATCCTTCACCCGGATCCAATACCCAATGTCCATCAAAACCGGGATCTGCATCAGCTCGACCGGCACAAACTCGCACGGCCACTCATGACTCTTGACCTCTCCGGCCGGTGCCATCGCGGCCAGCAAAGCTACCACTACGACTGCAAATAGTGCCTTCTTCATTTTCACTTCCTTTCCAATTTAACCCTCGCTCCGAGTTGGCCGATAGGCCAGATGGAGCTAACCCAGTCACTCCGGCTTGGCAAACGCATGCCTAAGCCGCACACTCCGGCGGGCACCTCAACTCTTAGCGACTTGTTCGAACCTGCCCGCTTCTGATCCAACACGTCGCGGCCCTTCAGACTCTTGTAAGATTTGACCTGCGATTTTCATTCCCACTTGGCATTTGACATCGTCCTACCGCCCGGAAAGAGGGCCAATCTCTCCGGACAACCCGCAAACCGTCCCCAGTTTGCGAGGTCTTTATGTCGTCACCTTACCTCCTTTCTCCCCTGTCCCTTGCCCAGGGGGGCTCGACCTGGGATCGCACCGTTTCTATAGGTCTGGGCAATCTATTCTCACGAGATAATGCCGGCCCGACAGAATCGGTGGCCAAACCCTGTTTCATCACCCTCTCCGAATCAAGGCCCTGCCATGACGGTGATCATCAAGGTTCCGCCGTACCGCCCTGCCGGGTAAGACGCTGACCCTTTCATGCCTACGCGAAGCTCGATCGGCACGTCGACGCCCTTACCCAGTGCCGGCTTCTGCGACGTGGCTACCAACACCCGTCTGTTTCCCACGGGCACCTCTCTGCCGTTGATGGCCACAGACATATTCGCCGCCGATAGTGCCACTTTCCCTCGCTCGTGCTTGAGGCCTTGGAACGAGGCTTCCACACGATACGAACAGTTGGACACCACGCGAGCGGTCACCTTGGCCGTGAGCTGCTTCGAGCCAGGTCCGTAGACCTCACCCAAATCCAATGGCTTGCTGGGTATCGACAGAGATACAAACGGCCGCGGCGGATGGACCGCCGACGCGATACCCGTCACGGCCAGGCAAGCCGCAACCATCGCATAAGTCTTCGCCAGACTCCACATCTCTTTACCCCCCAAAACTAACCGCGTCTTCGAAACACCTATGCGGTTCCATCCATCTGGCGCCTTCTGCTTCCTGCGTTCAGCTAAATCAAACTCATCCAGTTGTTTGAGAGCCCCTCTCCCTCGAATCATGTCTCCCTGTGCGTTCCTTGGCGACGACCTCATCCTCTTTGACGGTGTGAGAAACAGGAAGTACTACGAGGTGATACACCCAACCTGCGACCCTTCTCGACCCTCCTCACTTTCTCACTCTCCTGCCGTCCTGCCGGACCTAACTCCGTACGGAAATCTCAGATGTCCATCCGGCATATGGCGCTACAACTTCACAGTATCTGAGATTGTCTAAGTTACCAAGATTACCAGTTTTCACTATGCCTGTCAAGGCCAAAATCCAAAAATCTGCTTTTTTATCCTGGACCACTTAGCTTGCCACTTTACCGTATTTTACCCATACTTCCAATAAATGTCAACACCTTTGAGCAGGAATTTAGTTGTACGTTCTCAGGAGCTGCGTGGCAACAGAGACAGAATCCGCCGGACAGCCCCTCATGGGCAGGCAATCCGTCCACCGGCTACCCTGTGCGCACGTGATGACAGACGTGTAAATCACCGTAAAGTAAAGGCTTACGTACGGACGACACCGATGGTCCGGCCGAGCTCGCGGGGTGCGCCACTGCCATCCGTGCCGCACAAGACATGGGAGATATGATGCCCGAGACTTACAGAAAAAAACACGTAATAAGGGACGTGACTACTGTATCAACTCCCCGAGTAGGGCTCGAACCTACAACCTAGCGGTTAACAGCCGCTCGCTCTACCTATTGAGCTATCGGGGAATAGCATCGAAAGCGAAGCCCCGGGAGCGAACCTGAGGCCCCCACTATTATCGTCCAACCTCAAACGGATTTCAATGCTTTTGTCAAGATTTCTGTGGACGTGCCGATAGAGAAAAAGTCGCGGCCGTGCTGGACACGGACAATCCAGCCGACTAAATTAACTGGTTTACGTATCTTGCGTAGACTGGACCGGCGCCGAGTGCCGGCGGGATGCGCTCTGGCACTCACGCTCTGACACGGCCGCAGGATTCGAGGAACAACGCTATGCCGCAGCGCATCTACAAGGTTCATAGGAGCAATCATTGATCCTTCGGTTCTTAGGTTAGGGCTAACATGGCCAAAGATATTCTCAGCGTGGGGGGTTTCACAATCATCAAGCGGATTGGCAATGGAGCCCGCAGCACCATCTATCTCGCCACGGATGACCAGGACGGAACCGTCGTCGCCCTCAAACGCCTGATCTTCGAGAAACCGGAGGACCACCGGGTCTTCGAGCAGACGGAAAACGAATACAAAGTCGCCCAGCGAATTGACCATCCATACGTCCGGAAATGCTACAAGCTCCAAAAAATTCGCAGCATGTTCCGCGTCAGGGAGATGCTGCTTTCGATGGAGCACTTCGACGGCAAGACGCTCGAAGAGACCACGACGCTGAGCCTGGGGGACGTCCTGCTCGTATTCCGGATGGTGGCGACCGGGCTCAACACGATGCACCAGCAAGGGTACGTCCATTGCGACATAAAGCCCAATAACATCCTGATCAACAAGAGCGGCACGATCAAGATTATCGATCTGGGTCAGAGCTGCCGGATCGGGACCGTCAAATCGCGCATTCAAGGCACGCCCGACTACATCGCGCCCGAGCAGGTCCGGCGCAAGACCCTCGGCCCCAAGACCGACATCTTCAATCTCGGCGCGACCATGTACTGGGCCTTGACCGGCAAGAACGTGCCGACGCTCATTCCCAAGCGAAACGGGCTGCGCGCCGTCGAGCCCCCGAAGCGTCTCGCCCCCCACGAGCTCAAGAGGCAGTTGCCGATCGGGATTTCCAAACTGGTCATGGATTGCATCAAGGAGGACCCGGCCGAGCGGCCGGCGAATATGATGGACGTCATCTCCCGACTGGACATGATGATCCACAGCATCTTCGGAAGCAAGATCAAAGCGAACCGCAATGCCTCAGACAACCATCGCTCTGCTCAATAGGGGGATCCAGGCCAATCGGGCGGACCGGTTCCGGCGCGCCAATCTCATTGGTCTGCCCGCACCAGGCTCGCTGATCGTCGGCGGCGACATCCACGGGCACCGCCGGAATTTCGAGCGGCTGGTCGCGTACGCCGACCTGCCCAACCATCCGGATCGGCACGTCGTGCTCCAGGAGATCATCCACGGCGGCCCGGAAGATGAGGCGGGCGGATGCCTGTCTTATCAACTGTTGTTGGACGCCGTCCACTACAAGCTGGATTTCCCCGACCAGGTCCACTTCGTCATGGGAAACCACGATACGGCCAGCATCAGCAGCACGGAGGTCATGAAGAACGGCAAGGAGATGAACCGAGCCATGGCCTCGGCCCTCGAACGGGAGTTTCGCCAGGCCGGCCCCGACATCGGATCGGCGATAAGGCAATTCCTGTTTTCGCAGCCCCTGGCCGTCCGGTGCAGCAACCGGATCTGGATCTCTCATTCCCTGCCCAACGACCGCTGCGTCGATGCGTTCGATCCCGGCATCTTTGCCCGGGACCTCAAGCTCGGCGATTACGAAAAGCCCGGGTCGGCCTACCTGCTGACCTGGGGCCGCCAGCACAGCCAGGCCACGCTCGACCGCCTGGCCCGAACGCTCGACGTCGACTTCTTCGTGCTGGGGCACCAGCATCAGCAGAGAGGCTGGAGCCAGGCCGGCGACAACCTCGTCATTCTGGCCTCCGATCACAATCACGGCCATCTGCTTCGAATCGACCTGTCCAAGACCTACACGATCGCCCAGCTTATCGACTCCCTGGTTCCACTGGCCGCCATCGCCTGATCCGCCGGCCCCATTTCACAGTCCTGCCGATTGCGATGGCCTT
>Ga0315289_10000311_pt1 | contig 77155 bp, 58 predicted proteins | sample YL17G11_40_MG_FD_203452 | JGI IMG/M metagenome (GOLD analysis project Ga0315289, IMG submission 203452) | Sediment microbial communities from Yellowstone Lake, YNP, Wyoming, USA - YL17G11_40 | ecosystem: Environmental > Aquatic > Freshwater > Lake > Sediment | place: USA: Wyoming | collected...
CTTAACGGTGGCCTGTTTACACGTCACCAGCGAAGGCGTCTGTGACGAGCGAGAAAAGAAAAGTTATGGTATCAGGATTAAGTAAAAAGGAGGAGAAGCGATGATGAAAAGATTTTGTTTCCTAACCATCTTGCTATTTTTTATCTCAGGCTGTGCAGGAGTGAGAATTATAAAAATTACCCATGAAAATCCATATGAAGAAGGGATCAGGTTTTATGCTCCTCATCCTTATCTCTGGGTAACCAAAGATACGTCCGGAAACTTGCAAGCTTCCATCGTTTGGCTCCCCAATAAGAATGAGGAATATGTCATAAAGGTAAAATCAGGGATAGGTTCCGTTGATACTAAATTTACTCTTGAAAATGGCTGGAACCTTACCCAGTTCGGAGAGACCAGGGATTCAAAGACCCCAGAGTTGATCACTGCGCTCACCGGCTCTCTCAAAGATATAAAGGGAGTTTTTGAGAAGGTAAGAGAAGAAGAGCTTCATGTGGGGTTGTATATGTTTATCTTTGATGAAAAGACTGGGCTTGTCAGCGAAATCAAACCTGTTATACAGTTTAAATAATCAATCAGGAGGATGAGAATCCCTTGCTCGTCACGGACGCCATCGTCCGTTCTCCCCCGCCAATGGTTCGACTTTGCTCACCATAAAAGGCGGGATCAGGATGAATCCGCGACGGTTTGTGGTAACGGACAAGATACACCTTGCCAACAAGAGATTAACGAGAACATCCCCCTCATCCTTGCCCTCCTACGGATTTCGCTTCACTCAATTTTCCCAAAGGGGAGAGGATTAACCCTAGAGATGAACTTTGCGCTGATCTCCGTTGGTGAAGCTTGCGAGCCATGGAACGCCAACTGAGAGTGCGAGGCTCGTTTATGGTTGGCGAAGCTGGTCCTACGGATTTCGCTTGGCTCAATATCGAGGCTCGGCTTTAGAGGCTCGAAGCTCGGCTATCACGGCTTCAAACGTTGGTTCAGGGTACCCTTACCCTGAACCAAAGAAAAGTCAGGGGTGAGGGCACCCCTGACCAACAAGCGGAATTAAAGAAATAACCAGAGCGGCTAAAGCTAAAATGAAGGAACCCACAGCAACAAGAAAGTTGAATTGGTTGTTTAACCACATATGAAGAGAGTTATAGTTATTCACTATTAAAATCATATTTGATTCCAAAATATCAGTTAAATTTCTCATATTCTGGGTAGCGTGAAGATAAACAATAGAAGCGTTTTCATTTCTTGTTATCTTGTAGTGTGGATTCATTTGGAAATTGACTGCCCTCTTACGCCAATCTGTGTAATCCTTTTGCAATTTCGCAAGTTCAAAACCTATTTTGTTCAGCTTTTTGCGAGCTCGCCAAATAATCAATTTGGGAACTCTAATCTCATGGATTTGGTTATTGAGTTCATTCCAGCGCTTCTTCAGTTCGTTATGTTGGCCCCAAAGTCCGTAATATTCAGGGTTATCTGCCTCATCTAATTTTATCAATATTTGAGCCACCCGCTTTAGACCTCCTTTGACACTTCGATAATTCAATTGTCAAAGCTTGTTAATTCATTACCATTAGATGCAATCTTTTTCAGCTACGGTTCAAATATACATTCTTTTCACCACATAGGCATTTTAATTTCTCTAAAAGCTCTTTGGAAACTTCTACCGAAATATTTTTCAGCCTCATCTTTAGTTCTTTGGGTTCGCCAGGCTCACCACCAGCTTGCTCTGTCCTCACATGCAAAATCACGGGAGACTTACCCGGGTGAGAGGACAAGAGCTGTTTCAGCTCATTCAGTATGTCCTCACTTGCTCCAGAGGTCAAAAGAAGGACATGGAGCATGGTGTTCATCTTTTGATAAACCTTGCTTAAGCTCGTCACGTCGGATGCCACCACTTTGGCTTTCTCCCCCTCCTTGGTGGAAGCTCTCCCTTTGACCAAAACCATGGAGTCGGATCTGATAATTCTTCGGTTCTCCTCAAAACAATCGGAAAAGACCACCACTTCTATACTGCCCACAAAATCTTCCAGAGTGGCAAAAGCCATCTGTTTCTTTTTCCGGTCAATATTGGTTTTTACATTGGTGATCACCCCCCCGATGTAAACCTCCTCTCCGTCTTTAGCCTCTTCTATGGTCTCGGTGGTTCTGGTCGCAAAGGTCTTTAACTCCTCCTCATACTTGGTCAGAGGATGTCCGGAGACATAAAATCCCAGCATCTCCTTTTCTTTGGACAAAATCTCACTGATGGGCCATTCCGGCACTTCAAACATTTCGGGGGTTGGAGAGGTCTTTCCGCCAAAGGCGGATCCCTGCCCGCCGGCAGGCGCGGCGCCTCCGGCGGACGACTTTATTCCAACTTGTAGTGAGCTTGTCGAACCTATATCAAATAGAGAGGTCTGCCCCCTTTTTTTGTCTTCCTGGATGTTCTGTCCATAACTCATAGCTGTATCCAATGAAGCCATAAGCTGTGCCCTGTGCTTGGAAACCGAATCGAATGCTCCTGCCTGAATCAAACTCTCTATTACCCTTTTGTTTAAAGCACCCAGATCCACCTCTTCGCAAAATTGGAATAAACCGGTGAATTTTCCCACCTTCTCTTTGGCAGAAACGATAGCTTCGATGGCGCCGTGCCCCACGTTTTTTACCGCCTCCAAACCGAATCTGATTTTGGTCTCCACCACCTTAAAGCTCCCCACGCTTTCGTTCACATCCGGAGGCAAAACCTCAATCCCCATCCTTTTGGATTCCTCTATCAGGGTTACGATCCGGTTGGTGTTTCCTATTTCAGAAGACGTGGTGGCGGCCATGAACTGGACGGGATAGTGCGCTTTGAGATAGGCGGTCTGATAAGCAATGTAGGCGTATCCGGCGGAGTGCGCTTTGTTGAACCCGTATCTTCCGAAGGTGGCCATCAGATCGAAGATTTTGTCTGCCACCTCTTCTTTTATTCCTTTAGCCTTTGCCCCCTTTTTGAACTCCTCCCTTTGCTGAATCATAAGGTCTGCCTTCTTCTTTCCCATGGCTTTTCTCAAGATATCCGCTTTGCCCAAGCTGTACCCCCCCAGTTCGCTGGCAATTTTCAAAACCTGTTCCTGATAAACGATCACTCCATAGGTCTCTTTCAATATAGGCTCCAACAGGGGATGTTCATATACTATCCTTTTCTGCCCTCTTTTTCTCTGGATGTATTCATCGATCATGTAGCTGTCCAGAGGACCGGGGCGATAAAGAGCATTCATGGCGGTCAGCTCCCCCAGGCTCTCCGGCTTAAGTTTGCAAAGATAATCTCTCATCCCGGAGCTTTCAAATTGGAAGATTCCTACGGTCTCCCCACTTCCGAAAATCCGGTAAGTCTTTTTGTCGTCCAAAGGAATTGAATCTATGTCCAAAACCAAATTTAGGTCTTCTCTCAGCATCCTCAAGGTTTCATCGATCACGGTCAAGGTGCGAAGCCCCAAAAAATCCATTTTCAAAAGCCCGATATCCTCGATCCCTTTCATGTCGTATTGAGTGGTTATCTCCTCCTTGGTCCCCTTGTAAAGGGGAACGTATTCAGTCAAAGCTTCGGGAGCTATCACCACACCTGCGGCATGGGTGGAGGCGTGCCGGCATAAACCTTCAAGCACTTCGGAATAGGATATGAGCTTTTCTATTCGGGGGTCGCTTGAGACCAGATTGCGCAGCTCCGGCTCCCGCTCCAATGCAGTCTTCAGGGTCATATCCGGAAGCCAGGGGATCATTTTGGCGATTCGGTCCACCTCCGAATAGGGAATGTCCAAAACCCTTCCCACATCCCTTACCACTGCCCGTGCGGCCATAGTGCCGAAGGTGATGATCTGGGCAACGTTATCCTTGCCATACTTATTGATCACATATCTTATGATTTTGTCCCTTTCTCGATCTGAAAAATCTATGTCGATATCGGGAAGAGAAATTCTTTCAGGGTTTAGAAATCTTTCAAACAAAAGCCCGTATTTTATGGGATCCAGATTGGTTATGCCCAAAGCGTAAGCGACCAAGCTCCCTCCCACCGAACCCCTGCCCGGACCGACCCGAATGTCTTTGCTTTTGGCATAGTCGATGAAATCCTTGACGATCAGAAAGTATCCGGCAAACCCCATCTGTTTTATAACCTTCAATTCATATTCTAACCTTTCCTCCAGTCCCGGGGTGACTTTGGAATATCGGCAAGCCAAACCTTTGCGAGAAAGCAACTCCATATAGGAATCTAAATCGTCAAAACCCGGGGGAGGAGGAAAATCGGGAAGGTGGGTTTTTCCGAACTCCAAATCTAAGTTGCATTGTTCTGCGATCCTTATGGTGTTTTCTATGGCGCCGGGAAAATCTTCAAAGAGCTTTTTCATCTCCTCGGGAGATTTAAAATAGATCTGGTCGTTGGCGAATTTCAGGCGGTCTGCGTCTGTCACTTTCTTTCCGGTCTGGATACACAGGAGCGCATCATGGGCTTGGGCATGTTCTTTTTTGAGGTAATGACAATCGTTGGTCGCCACCAAGCCCACCTGGGTCTCTTGGGCTAATTTAGACAAAAGCTGGATAGCTTTTTTCTCCTCTTCGATTCCGTGGTTTTGTATCTCCAAAAAGAAATTACCTTCCCCGAACATGGATTTATATTCTTCAACCACCGCCTTTGCCTTATTATAATTATTCGCTAAAAGAAGAGATGGAATCTCCCCGTGAAGGCAACTGGAGAGGGCAAAAAGACCTTCGCTATGTTTTCTCAATACTTCCTTATCAATCCGCGGTTTGTGATAGAATCCCTCCAGATAGCCGATGGTGGAAAGTTTCATCAAGTTTTTGTATCCGGATAAATCTTTGACCAACAGGATTAGATGGTAGCCCGCATCTGGAAGACCTTTGATCGGCTCTTTTTTTTGCAGGTCCTGGGGAGCCACATAGACCTCGCAGCCTATGATAGGTTTAATGCCTGAAGCCATACATTTTTTATAAAAGTCAACCACCCCGAACATGTTCCCATGATCGGTGATGGCTAAGGCGGGCATTTTATATTCTTGTGCCTGGGCAATCAGATCGTCCAGCTTTATAGCTCCATCCAGGAGGCTATATTGAGTATGGACGTGAAGATGAACAAAATCTGCGTGTTTCATGTAATTATCCGGTCAACGGATTAAACGGATGGAACGGATGAATGATGCAAACTTCTTCTATCCGTTTCATTGTTCTAATCTCAAGGTGCATTCGCACTGACTTTAGTCGGGTTTTGTAACTTACGCCACTAAAGTGGCTGGGAACTACACATAATCTGCGTGTTTCATATTTGTATTTATCATTATACGTTCGTCACGGATTCATCCTGAACAGATTCACCGTGAACGGACGACCTTGTCCGTTACCAATGGACGAGGTATTCACTCACCCCCTAATCCCCCTCTCTATATTAGAGAGGGGTTCACCCTGCACTTCGTCCTGAGACTCAGTGTCGAAGGAAAGGGATTCACCCTGAAGGGGACACAGAGGGTGAGTTCTTGTGTTCGTCACGGATTCATCCTGACCCCGCCTTTTAGCGGGAGAACGGACGAGGGTCCGTTTCCAACGACAAAAAAACGGATGCGAAGTCATATGGAGATGCTCCGGCATTATGACCAAAGCATATAAAACGTTTGGTTCATAATTTTACTTTGCAATTAGGGGCCGCATTCATATTCTCGCTTTTGGGGCTATACTTAACAAAAACCATTTCATATATTAATTTGAACCATATAAAGATACAAGGGACGGCTTTCAAGACAAGAGGTTTGACAAGCTTGTCTTTTAAAAATTTTGGAAATATATCGGTTGGTGATAAGGACGTCAAAATAAAAGCAAAAATTAAAAGTGTCATATTTTCGGGTTTTTTTTGTTGAGAAAAATACCAAATTCCCACTCCGCTTAATGCTATCACAAACATTGGCGATTCGGCTTTATGGTTGAATATAACCATCCATAATAATACTGAGACAAGCGCCAGAAGTCGAAAATAAAAATCTTTGTAATACGATATTCTTATAAAGGGGATATAGAATATTAAACATCCTATCAAAAGAATAAGCATTTTATTTAGTTTTAGATTAAACCATGCCACAAGCCAACCCATAATTGATAGCCCATACGATATTGAATAATCATTGGTCAGTAACTTCAACCAGCTTGAATATAACAATCTTAGCTGGGAGAAGGATACGACAATTAAAGGAAGCATTGCTAAGATAGCGATCCACCATAAGGAGTAGCCGATAGATTTTATTCTTTTGGGATATAATAAAAACAAAGAAAAGGCTACAATTCCAAACACTTTTATAAAAATGGTTAGCGCGATGAACAACGCAGCCCATAAGTATTTATTTTTCTCAAGGAATACAAAAGATAATATTATCAAACCAGCCATCAAACCGTTGCTTTGTTCATTTTGCATGGAGGTCATCAGCTCAATTAAAACAAACCACAAGATATATGCTTTATCCTTGGTTCTCAATTGAGGAACCAATTTTATTGCTAAAAATAAAATTAAGGCATTGGCAGAATTCCATAAGAATAATCCCAAAAAATTGGGTAAGAAAGCGAAGATAGAGAATAGCAAAGCAAAGGTGGGGCTATATTTGAATAAATCCCAATGCTCCTCGGGATATAATCCGTATAAATCCTTCTTTTCCGTCAAATGGTGACAAGATTGTTTGAAGATCACATAATTATTGAAACGTGTATATTCACGACCTTCTGCTTGGTATTTTTTGGGACCTCGAAAATAGGACTGCGCACTTGCCGCCATTGAAAATAAAAGGTATGCTATAAAAATAAATTTGAAGTTATGGATTATCTTCAATAATTTCTGTTTCATCTTTGATTAATTTCTGGATGCTTCCGGGGAACAGATCCTCGAAACGCGCTACAGTCTTTCTGTCGGGTAGCTCTCCCGCCTCAGGCGGGGTCGCAACCCGACCTACAAATCCTTCAAAAACTTTACAAATTTCTCTCGGCAGTTTACGCACACCAGCCAATTGCGTTTCAAATATACTTCCTCCTCCAATTCCTTTTCCGTTACCTCTTTGGTCTCATTCAATATCGTTTTGATCTTCTTCTCCAAAAAATCTTCTGGTTTTTTGGAGACGTCTTCAATATATCCATCGAAATCTGAAATTATCTCCAAATTGATACGATATCGTGTGCCACCTTTTCGGAATCGTTTTCCACAGACATCACAGCGAAGTTTAGTTTTTGGGGTATTGGAATTTTCATTCATGAAAAGATCTTCTCTTTGAAAAACCGGTGAAAAGTTTGAAAAGCACAATGCCCGCCAAGAATCCACCCACGTGGGCAAAGAAGGCGACTCCGCCCGTGGTCGAGCCGATCGATGGCAGAGCATAAAGAAGCTGAAGTATAAACCAGAAGCCTAAGACAAGCAATGCCGGTATCCTGACAATACGGATGAAGAATCCAAACAAGACCAAAGTCAAAATTCTAGCATTGGGAAAGTTTATCATATAAGCTCCCAAGACCCCGGCAATGGCACCGGATGCTCCTATCATAGGGACTTGGGACTGGGGGCTGGTGAGAATATATAAAAGGCTTGCCGCCAGTCCAGAGAGAATATAGAAAACAAAAAACTTGAAATGACCCAGCCGATCCTCCACATTGTCGCCAAAAATCCACAAATAAAGCATGTTTCCTGCCAGATGAAGAAAGCCCCCGTGCATGAACATGGAAGAGAAAAGGGATAAGGGTATGGGAAAAGCCGCCTGGGGGGTTAACTCTTTTGCATGAGTTATCTCAAAGGGAATCGCTCCCCATTTGAATAAAGCGTTTTGAAATTCCTTACCCCAGGACAAAAGATAAAAAAAGACCAAGCAGTTGACCGAAATTAACGCTACCGTGACGATTGGCGGTCTGAAAGAAGGTATATCGTCTTTTAATGGTATCATATAACAAAAAAATTGTTGTAGGCACAGCTTTTTTCCGCCGGAGGTGGATCCGCCTTCGGCGGAAGGGTTAACTTCTTTTTCCCAATTAAAGGAGATTTTCTGTTCTTGGCAAGGAAATTTTATTGCTTTGGCAAGGAAGGAAAAAACTGGAGTGTCAAGCTTCAGCTTGACCGATATTTCCCAAACCCAAAGACGATTATAATGGTTCGCCTAAAGGGTGAGTTGAAAAACCATCTTGTTGGTGCGGGAATTAGAATTTCCCGCCTCTGGCGGAATCCTGGTGACCCGCACGGAATTGGTTCGGGAAATCCAACTCCCGAACCAATTTAAAACCAAAAAAATATTTTAATGGTTCGCCTAATGGTCATCAACTATTTAACTTGACATATTTTCCGCTCCAGGGCGGATGTTATCATCCGCCCTTATCCTGTGGGATGATAACCTCCCACAGGGAGCAAATTGTGTTATGTCCGCAGGATCCATAGGATCGGATTGTCACTATAATTAGTTGATAACCATAAGGCGAACACTCCAAGTCACACTTGAAATCAACTACAATCAAAATAGATCTTCTTTTCTCTTTTCCTCTCTTATTATCCTATAAAAGTTTTTGGCTTCTTCTTTTTTCACACTTTTGGATGGAACCTCCAGAACCTCCACCTCTAAGGTTCTGTTGGTGAAATTTATGGTGATGATCTGTCCTGCTTTCACTTCTTTGCCTGGTTTTGCCACCATCCCATCAATCAGGACGATTTGGTTTTCACAGGCTTTTTTGGCTTGAGTGCGTCTCTTTATCAGGCGAACCTCAGAAAGAAAACTATCTAAACGCAAGCTCACCTCTTTTTGTCGTTGGCGGACTCGTCTTAAAATACGCATGGTCCGGGGTTAGGGTTCATCCTGAAGGATTCACCCTGAAGGGAACCCCTGACCAACATTGATTTTATAATAATTTCCCCCTCACCCTATCCCCGCTATGCATTTCGCTTCGCTCAATCTCCCCTCAAGGGGAGAGGGAAATTGATCGATTTCCTCCTCCTGGGTAGGAAGGGACTAGTGGGGATTATGTCAATTTGTTTAATTCTTTGTTATAAATTTTTTTCTGGGCGGCGGACAGTGGACGGCGGATTTATCCTGACGGTTCGACTTTGCCCTTCGGCAGGCTCAGGGTGGTGAGCGAGGTCGAACCACTCACCGTCCCTGAGCAGAGTCGAAGGGAGCGAAGTCGAAGGACTGCGGACATCTTATAACCTTATCTCTACAAACGTTTCTTGGCGCATCTTTTCCACCCATTTTGTTACCTCTTGGTTGGTCTTTCTGCGACGCGCCATATCTTTTATGGTGTCCCAATCATCTTCCAGGGTTAGTTTTCTTTGTTCTTTTATATCCAAAACTTTCAAAATATGGATTCCGAATTGGCTCTGGATGGGTTTACTTATTTCCCCGGCTTTTAAGCCCTTCACTCCCTCTTTAAACTCCGGGGTCATCTCAGCCACCGGATACCACCCCAACTCCCCTCCCATCTTTCTGGATTCCTCATCGGAGGAATATTCCTTTGCCAGCTCTCCAAAATCCGCTCCTTTCAAAAGTCTATCATAAAGAGTGTCGGCTAAGCTCTGCACTCTGATAGTATCCTCGCTGGACGGTCGGATCAAGATGAGTATGTGTCGGGCGTGAACCTCATCATCCCTTTTCTCTTCCACTTTGATTATGTGATAACCGAATTCAGTCTCCACCAGATCACTTATCTCTCCGGGATTTAAGGCGAAGGCAACCTTTTCGAACTTTTCAATCATCTCTCCCTTTTTAAAAAATCCCAAATCCCCCCCGTTTTTGTTGCTGGTGGGATCTTCTGAATATTTTTCTGCCAGGCCGGCAAAGTCCTCCCCTTTTTTGGCTAAACCCAAAATCATCCCGGCTTTCTTCTTCAAAGAATCCAAGGTGCTCTGAGCGGGTTTAATCTCCAAAAGGATGTGGCTTAATTTTATGGATGCTGGCTGGTCAGGTATGCTGTCTTTATATGTCTGATAAAAATCCTTCACCTCTTTAGTGGAAACCGAAACTCGAGAGAGTTTTTTGGAGGTCAATCTATCGATAAGCATTTGCTTTTTTATCTGCTCCCGGTATTTTTTCTTCAATTCATTTTCGGTCAAGCCTTCGGTCTTAAGCTGATCTTGGAATGCTTCCTCTGAGGAGAACTGGGATTTAACCTTTTTCAGCTGATCCTCCACCGCAGTCTCCACCTCCTTGGAGGTCACCTCGATGGTGGTGTCCTTTTGCGCCTGAATCAGGAGCAAATTGTCATTGATCATCTGCTCCAAAAGCTCTTTTTCCATCTCTTCTTGCTTTTGCTCGTCTTTCAGATCAATTCCGAACTGGGTGGCGTACAAGGCTAACTGGGCTTTGAGCTCAGACTCCAGGATGATCTGGTTTCCCACCACCGCCACGATTCGGTCTAAAACCTCCTGGGCAGATGATAAGCCCGAAAGAAAATGAAATGAACAGAGAAAAAGAAAGACTGCCCTTCCCCAAAAAATCAAGAATTTTAGTTTATGAGCCTTCATTTGCGTATGGAATTTTTTAAAGGTTTTTCCACAGATGGGATGGAACCGGATATATAAAGTGATTGAGAACTCGTGCTGTAAGAGGGATGTCCCTCACTCGCCCTTAATTTCTTGTTGGTGAAGAACACCAACCGGAAGCCAGGGACTTTGTTCAATCCATTGAAAAAGAAAACGGTTCACCAGGAAGGGGAACCCATATTTATGAATTGGGACAAATCACCTGGTTTCATCTAAAGAAATGCCGGCGGCCCACCCGAAGGTCTGAATTTTGGCAGATTTTTTTAGCTCGTTGAAGAGTTTTTCCAGCTCTTTATTCTGTTTGGTGAAGGTCAAAGAGTCTGTCACCTCTTCTTTTGCCTGTTCATATTCTTTTATGCTCCCCTTTTCTTTTCTATCTGTAACCATCACTAGGTCAAATCCATAGTCTGTTTGTATGGGTGGGGAGATCTCTCCGGTTCTCAATTTTGTGACCGCTTCATAAAATTGAGGAGGAAGATTGGAAAGGGGAACATATCCTATATCTCCTCCCCTTTCTTTGGTCCCTTCATCTAAACTCAACTGTTTGGCGATCTGGTCAAAACTTTCGCCCCCTTGCATTTTCGCCCCAACCAATCCCGCCTCCGCAATATTTTTCACCAGAATATGGCTGATCCTAACCTCATCTTGCTCCCGTCGAAACTTGCTTTTGTTTTCCTGGTAGTATTGCTTCACCTCTTCTTCTGAAACTCCTACCCTGTCTTTCAGCACTTTTTCCAAAAAGCCCTCTATAATTATGTTCCGAACGGCTTGATCTATTCGCCATTTGATATTCTCATCTTGGTCTATTTTTTCCCTTTTGGCCTCCTGATATAAAATCTGGCTTTCAATCCATCTTCTCACATAGTCTCTCTTTTGCTCCGGAGACATAAAACCCTTCTCGGCTTCAGGAAGGCTTGACTCCAGGTCTTTTTCCGTCAAAACCTCTTCATTCACCCGCGCTATCATCTCCCCCGCCGAAGGCGGCACTCCCGATTGGGCTGGCTTTTGGAATGGCTCCTTCTTCTTGCAATCCCCAAAGCCTAAAAATAAGGTTAAAATTAAAAGAATAAATAAACTGAATTTCTTATACATTCTAAATTTGAGATTCTCCGTTCGACCCTGTGCCTCTTTGCTTTTAGCGGATATTATCATCCGCCAATCACTTAGAATTTTATCGAGGATGACGGAGACCCGTCTGGGATAACATCCTCGATTAGCCGTGGTCAAATCACTTTTTCAACAGCCTTTTAGCTAGACCCAAAAACCGCTTGTCCCCAGGATCCCGCTTCGCGGGACAGGACAAAGAGCTTTTATCTGATCCCGCTAAAGCGGAACACTCCAGAAAAACCTCTCTCCGTTTGACTTTTTCAGATACCTCTAATTCGTTTGCTATAAATTCGATATTCCCTGTTCATTCCCCCATTCGATCTTTATCACACCCCCGGGTTTAACTTGTCCCCTCAGTTTTTCCTTTCTCCCCGGTATCTTCTTTCACGGTCGACTTTAAAACATCCTCATTGATTTTTATGGAGAGTCTGGTTTTTTGCTCATCTATCCACTGGTTAAAGATTTTATTATCTTTTTCGTTTCGTGCCTGAGGAGTAACTTGATCTTTGATCTCGTCCAGGGGGGCCTTCCCCGCCTCCTTTTTTTCTATGAGTTTTATCACTGCATAGCTTTCGCCTAATTGCCGATCGGTGATTTTTATGGGTCCTTTGAGCTCCCCATTTTTCATTTGAGAGGCGGCATCAAAAAATTCAGGATATTGGGGGCGGCTAAAAGATCCTAAATCTCCACCCTTGCTTTTCACGTAGGCTCTGATGGTCTTCTCCTGAGCCAGCTTATCAAAATCAGCTCCTTTCTTCAGTTGCTTCAAAATATCTGAAGCCTCCTCTTCGGTTTTAACCAAAATTTCCTTTACGTGAACCTCGGACGGCTTTTCATATCGGTCCGGGTGCCTATCATAATAACTTTGTATCTCCTCCTCGGTTATTCCCACCCCTTTTAAGATCACCTCGGATCTCATCCTTTTTGCCATTTCTTGCTCCACAAACTTCCCCCAACTATCCTTGAAATCTTTGGTCTTTTCCAATCCCTGATCCTGCGCCTCCTTCTGGAGAAGATCCGTAACTATGCTTTGGAAGGCTATCTGCCCTATTTTCTCCTTATCATCCAACTTGGGTCGGTAAAAGGGAGGCATACCATTGAACTCCTCCACGAAAGCTTCCACCGTAGTCTGGCCACCTTTGTAGGTGAACAAATTCATGTTTTTCTCTTCATCCGTGAAATTATTTATGTCCAATTGGTCTCCCATTCTTCGTAAGCTTAAGGTGTCCGGCGGCGCCTCTGTCTTTTTGGACATCAAAAGCTCCAAAGCCTTTTCATTTAGCTTGAAGTCCACCTTCTTTTTCAATTCATCGAAATACTCCTTGACCCTTTTCTGGCTTTTATCTCGTTCCAACTGCGCCCGAATCATATCTTGGGCTTTCTCCAGAGGTGGTTGCTGGGCCTCTCTCCGTTCCACTAGTTTGATTATATGCCAGCCATACATGGTCTTCACGGGCCGGGATATCTCCCCTGGCTTTAGTTTGAAAGCTACCTCCTGAAACTCCGAGAGCATCTTTCCCCACCCAAAGAACCCTAAATCTCCGGCATTCTTCGGGGCGGAAGGATCAATACTTTTCTCTTTGGCTAGCTCTGCAAAATCCGCCCCATTCTTCAACTGTTGGTATATGCTCTCCGCTTGGGCTTCGGTCCCCACCAGGATGTGCCAGGCATGGATTTCCTCTTTCATCTTTTGATATTGATCCTTTATCTCCGAATCGGAAACTTTGGATTTGTTAAGAATCTCCGTTTTGTATAGCTCAGTCAGCAATACTTGCTTCTTTTGTTTCTGTACGTTGGTATCGTTTTCCACTTCATTATTTAACCCCTCCTTATACGCCCCTAAAATCACTATCTGGTCACGAACCAGCTTATCTAAAGCATCTTTTCTGCGATCCAATTCGGACCTCCCCTGGATGATCAGTCTGGATGCTTGTTTATATTCCTGTTCCAGATCGTCCACGGTGATTTTTCTGTCCCCCACCCGGGCCACTATTTTCCCCTCGTTTTTCGCACAACCTAAGATCAAAACGAACCAAAAGACCCCCAGACACAAAATCAGGTTGACTTTTTTCATTCTTCCATTCCTCCTTCTTTTAAAGAATTATTGTTTTCGCATAACCCTCAATTTTCAAAATATCTCAAATATCTTTTCCAATATAAGACCCCTTTACAATTTTAGCAAGAAGTTTTTAACAAATTCGGCTTTTTTTTCTGATGCCACTCCCGCGAGCTTCACATACATCTTAAGTGATTGATCCACCTTAAATTCCAAAGGGAGACCGGCCTTTTGTGACAGATTTTCTATCTCTTTTTTTCCCATTTTCTTATCAGGCGAAAACTCAAGCATCAAGAGGTCCTTTTTCAAAGATAGGCGAAAGATCCCTTTCATGGAGGCCGCGATTTTGGCACAGGTGAACTCCAAAAGGTCTTTGACCTCCTTTTTCGGTTTTCCAAACCGGTCAGAGAGTTCCGCTTTAATCATATCTACTTCTTCTACAGAAAAAGCCTCGGAAAGTTTCCTGTAAATATCCACCCTTTGCTGACTATCCGGGATATAGGATTCCGGAATATATATGTCCAGGTCGAACTCCATCTTCACCTGGGGCTTTTCTTGAGCCTTTTCCCCTTTCAACTCCCGGACCGCTTCATCTAAAAGCCGGCAGTAAAGATCAAAACCCACCTCCTCGATGAACCCATGTTGTTGGGAACCCAAAAGGTTGCCCGCTCCTCTGATTTCTAAATCTCTTAAAGCTAAATGAAAGCCGGAGCCGAGCTGGGTAAACTGTTCTAAAGCTTTCAGCCTTTTTCGCGCGGTGGGGGAGAGTAATTTAGCCTTTGGTATCAAAAGATAGGCATAGGCTTTGGTGCCGGATCTTCCCACCCGCCCCCTTAGCTGGTAAAGCTGAGCCAGTCCGAACTTGTCGGCTCTATTTATGATTATGGTATTGACCGTGGGAATATCGATGCCGGACTCGATGATGGAGGTAACCAAAAGGCAGTCATATTGATGGTCCAGAAATTCTAACATCACCTTTTCCAAAAGGCGTTCATCCATCTGCCCGTGAGCGATGGCGATCCTTATCTGCGGAACTAAAGTTTTCAAAAATCTATACATCGCCTCGATGGTTTGCACTCGATTATGAACAAAGTAGATTTGACCTCCTCGGTCAACTTCCCTAAGAATGGCTTCCGCAATAAGCTCCTTATCAAATTCCAAAATCTCCGTATGGATGGGAAGCCGATCCTTGGGAGGAGTGTTGATGATGGACATATCCCTGGCTCTGAACAGTGAAAGCTGCAAAGTGCGAGGGATAGGGGTGGCGGTCAGGGTTAAGACGTCCACCAACCGGCGCAATTTTTTTAATTTCTCCTTGTGGGTCACTCCGAATCTCTGCTCCTCATCGATTATCACCAATCCTAAATCCTTAAACTTTATGTCATTCGAGATCAAACGATGTGTCCCTATTACCACATCCACCTTTCCCTCTTTAAGACCTGAAACGATTTCTTTCTGCTCTTTTTTACTTTTGAATCGGGAAAGCATTTCAATGTTAACCGGATATTCTCTTAATCTTTCGGTGAAGGTGGTGAAGTGCTGAAAAGCCAAGATGGTGGTGGGAACTAAAACCGCCACCTGCTTTCCATCCATCACACATTTGAAAGCGGCTCTTATGGCTACCTCGGTCTTCCCATATCCCACATCTCCACAGATCAATCGGTCGGCTGGAGTCTCTTTCTCCATGTCCTGTTTTATAGCCTCGATGGCGGTAAGCTGATCAGGGGTTTCCTCATAGATAAAGGAAGCTTCCAGCTCTTTTTGCCAAAAGGTATCCGGGGAAAAGGCAAAGCCGGGTTTGGCTTTCCTTTCCGCATAAAGCTCGATCAACTCCTTTGCCATATCCTGAATGGCTTTTTTGGTTCTCCTTTTCAGTTTTTCCCAGGAAGTCCCCCCCAGTTTGGATAGGGCGGGGGCTCCCTCCTTGCCTATGAATCTGTGCACTCGATCGAACTCTTCAATGGGAACGTATAATTTATCCCCTCCCTGATAAAGGAGCTTAAGGCACTCCCGTTTTTTTTGATCTACCAGAAGGCTTTCCAGCCCTCCATATTTGCCTATTCCAAAATCTATATGCACCACAAAATCCCCCACAGAGAGAGCTGAGTAAGAGAATAAAGTTATTCCCTCATTGAATCTTCTTGTGCGCCGGCGCCTGAAATATCTGGAAAAGATTTGATGATCGGTCAAGGCGACCAAATCGATCTCGGGAAAGGAAAAACCGGAATCAAGAAGGCCCACCTCTAAGCTTGGTCCCTCTCTCTCATGATCCAGAAGCTCAGAAAGTCTCTCCTTCTGACCCAAGTTATCGCAGAAGATGTAAACCTTTTGCCTTTGGGTTTTGTAATCTCTAATGGCACTTCTTAATAAATCTATGCTTCCCCCAAATACCTCAGGTTCCCTCATCCCCAGATTTATGCTTTCCCTTTTTTCTTTTAAATTTCTTTCTCCCAAAGAAAGATTTTCGATCACTTGAAATTGATGCAATTGACTAAAAAAAATATCCCGATCATCAAACAACACTTTTGGCTCAGGCACCGCCTCCTCCCTTTTTTCCGCCTCCCCAAAGAGATGTTCGGTCTCCGTTTGAATTTGATCCAATTCATTTTGAATAAGTGAGGGCTCATCCAGAAAGAGGATGGAAGCTTTCGGGAGATAATCGAGGATTTTGGCTTGGGGAAGCTTGAATAAAGATGCCAGCCATTCCAGTCCCGGAACTTCCTCATAAAATCTGATTTTTTCTCTTAAGCTCTCACCCTGTTTTGGTCTTAATTTTGAAAGACACTCCTCTAATTTCTCATCGCTGATCAAAACTTCTCTGGAGGGGAGAATTAAAGCTGAGTCTATCTTTTCGATTGATCTTTGATCTAAGACCGCAAACGTCCTTATGGATTCGATCTGGTCTCCGAAGAATTCGATCCGGATGGGATCAGAATAGGAATAAGGAAAAATGTCCACGATCCCTCCTTTTATGCTGTATGATCCCACCTCCTCCACTTGCGGAAAACGCTTGAAGCCCAAATCAAAAAGCTGTTGGGACAGGTATTCAATATCTGTGCTTTCTCCGACTTTGAGCCTTATGGTTTTTTTCTTCAATTCCTCTGGAAGCATGGTCTTCTCCAGGCAGGACCTGATGGTAGACACCGTTAGGATGTTTTTTCTGCTGGCTAAATCATATAAAGTCTCTATCCTTCTGCCGATGACCTCCGAGTCTGGAATTTTCATCTCATAGGGAAGTATCTCCCAAGCAGGAAAAAGTCGGATTGCCTCTTGCCCCAAGAATGAGACCAGGTCATCATATATCTTCAGAGCTTCTTCGGGTTTGGCGGTTATCACCAGAAAAGGAAGATCCAAATGTTTTTTAAGGTGAGCCAAAAGCAAAGCCTTGCCAGAGCCTGCCAAACCTGAAATATAGATGACTTTTTCCCCGCAAGCAAGAACATCTCTGATCTTGGAGAAACTTTCAGAAGAATCGGCTAATTTTAATATTCCTGACCAAGGCATACAAGTCGCTTCAAATTTTTCGGTTGAAAAAGTATCTCTTTCTGTTTAAACTTAAAAAATACGCTTAAGGAGGCTTCAAAATTGGAAGACCTTTTGAGGATCTGTTATGAGCCCGGGAGGAGCAATTCCCCGCCTCTGGTATGAACCATGCGGTTCATACCTCTGGCGGGATGTTCCACCCAGACGGGTGGTCGTCCGACCGCATGAATCACCCCTACTATAGCAAATAGGCTAACTATTGTTACATATTGGAGCCATGTGCAATTAATTTTAAAAATCCCCCTTACTCCCCCTTTTTCAAAGGGGGAGATCCCTTTTTCCCCTCTTTGGAAAAGAGGGCGAGGGGAGATTTCGGGGCTAAAATCTTTATGGCTGGGCGTGCACAAAATCTCAAAGGTTAGAGAGTGTTTAACTTTCTGACTTTCAAACCTGTTAACTTGACAACTTTAGAAACTTAAGTTTTTCGAGAGATTAAAATCATGCGAGGAGAATCCAGGGAGTATTCTCTGAAATCGAAATCCCCGTAAACCGATTCTAAAATGAATCCAGATCTTTTTAGCAAATTCAGAATTTCGGTAAAAGTATACATCCTTAAAGAGAAGGAATTCTCTCTTTTTCTACCGTTCTCAAAAAGAAGGGTGCGGGTTAGCTCCCACCTGCTGGTGAAAAGATCGAAAAAGTTATCCTCCAGCATAATAAAATCCTCTTCTTGCCGCCATCTTCTCCTCTGGAAATTTCGGATCAAATACTCTCGATTCTTTAGGTCCAAAAGGAAAAGTCCACCTTTTTTTAAAGCCCGGGACACCCCCTTGGTGACTTTAAAATCATCTGATTCCTTGTCGAAAAAGCCGAAGGAGGTGAAGATGTTGACCACTGCATCAAACTCTTTTTCAAAAGGGAGCTTTCTCATATCTCCTTTCACAAATTCAATTTCCAGACCTAAATCTAAAGAATCCTTTTTAGCTTTTTCGATGAAGAAATCCGAAAGATCGTATCCGGTCACTTTGAGACCTCTCTGGGCAAACTCACTGGAATGCCTTCCATAGCCACAACACAGATCCAAAATCTTGGCTTTGGGCTTCAAATCCATCATCTTAACGATGGATTCCACCTCCCTGGAGGCCTCCTTCTCCAAGTCTTTATAGACTTTCAGATAATGCTCATCGAAATATTTCTGCCACCAGTACATGCGCTTCGCTTAATTTAAAATTTAAGATTCAAAATTCAAAATTGAAAATCAGAAAACTAACAACTATTCATGGTGGGATCAATTTCGCATTTTGCATATTGGTTTGGTCTTCTTAATCTTGAATCTTGAATTTTGAACCTTGAATCTTGCCATTTTTTAAAGTCTTTGTTCTTTGTTAACTATGTAGCCTATGATTTTGTAAATCAGCTTAGCCGCCAAAAAATCGGGCGCTACCAGACCGGGGATAGGACAAAGCTCAACACAATCGAAGCCCACTATGTTTTTGGTGTCTGCCACTTTTTTCAAAAGATCTAAGGTTTGATTCCAAAGAAGCCCACCCGGCTCCGGCGTCCCCACTGAAGGCATAATGGACGGATCCAAGAAATCCAAATCCATGGTTAAATAAACATTTTCTGGAAGCTTGCTTATGACTTGGTCTACCCACATATCGTCCTTTGCTAAATCTTTAGCAAAAAGCAAATCAATCTTTTTCTTTTGAATGAACTGGTGCTCCTCTAAACTTAGATTTCTTATTCCCACGCCCACAAAGGGAGCCATCTCTCCGATCCTCCGCATGGTGCAGGCATGACTGTATTTGGATTCCTGATAACTATCCCTTAAATCGGCATGCGCATCCAGTTGTAAAACCGAAAGGTTTTCATATTTCTCACTTTCCGCTTTGACCAAACCAATGCTTACGGTATGTTCTCCACCCAAAAGCACCACCCTTTTATTCATATCGACCAACTCTTTGCCTATTTTATAAACTTTTTCCACCATTTTTTCCGGACCTCTTGCGGTTATCTCCATTTCCTCCAAGGTGTGTATTCCCACTTTAAAAGGCTCCTGCTTCAGCTCCTCATCAAAGGTCTCCACCTCTTGGGAAGCATGAATGATGGCTTGTGGACCTTCCTTGGTGCCAGTCTTAAACGTGATGGTCCGCTCATAGGGAACCGGAAGAATCACAAATTCAGAATTTTCAAGCTCTGAAAACTCAGGAGGAAGACTTAAGAAATTATGAGGTCGAAAATCCATAGGATCCTTAGGAGCGGTTTTATGTAAATTTAAAATGCGTTGCTTGCTGTTTTACGTTTATCGGTTTAGGTTTAGTTCGACCCTTCGACGGTTCGACCATTCGACAGGCTCATGGTGCTGACCCTTCAATGAATTCAGGGTCACCCTGAACAAAGTTGAAGGGTGAGCGAAGTCGAACCGCAAGCTCACTACAAATCGGACACGTATCGGTTTCGTATTAAGGTTTGGCTTGTCGTCTTTCCTTAAAATTACTCCAAACAAGTGAAAGATTATATTTGGACTTTTTGACAATATCCATGCGTAACCTTTCTTTACGACCAACGATAAACGATACGTAACCGAAACTCGAAACCTTTCTTAGCGAAACCATGAAAAATAGTTCGGTAACAGATCTTCTGGTTATCCAAAAATTTTTAAATGGTTTCAACCTGCCACGAAGATAGCGGCCGCCACCACCGAGGTCCACAGTCCGTTTTTATCACCTTCTGCGGTCTGCGTGATGTTGGTGGTGCGGACGATCTCACCTGAGATTTTCCAGATCTCTTTTCTTTCGTCATAGCTTTTATCCACATCGAAGTCGATGCCCAAAGTGGTGGCTAACATGGTTGCGGCTAAGTCCTCGGCATAGTCGCCTGCTTTCTTCAGTGTCTGCCCGAATGCTTTATGCTCAGCCAAATAACCATATTTGGTTCTATCATTCGGAATTGCCATCCCCACTGAGGCGGAGACCAATCGGTTCGGCTCATTGGTAGCACTAGAGCTCATCACCGTGAATACCACCTGCCCATCTTTTAAAAGTCGCAACCCCAGTTTCGGGGCAATCAGCTTGCAACCCGGAGGGAAGATGCTGGAGACTCTGACTAAATTGAAATTGGCAATTCCCGCATCCCGCAAAGCCAACTCGAAGCTGGAGAGCTGTTCCTTATGCTTGCCCACCCCTTTGGTTAAAAACATCCTTTCGGGAATAATGACCATCTTTCCTCCTTTCATGAAAAGGATGACCACTTTAATTTTTGGTGTGAAAAAATAAATAAATTAAAATTAAAAAGCAATACAAAAGTAAAATTTTTTTAAAAGAAATTTCTTCGGGGAGCTGTTTTAATCCGAGCGTAATTATTTCCGTTACGATGCTGACCCCCTCTCCCTAACCCTCTCCCACAGGGGGAGGGTGTGTCAGAATTTCGGTTTTTGCAGCCGCCCCGCTTAGCGGGGCGAAATCGAGATGTTGAATCCCAATGACTTACGTCCATATGGACGGCTACAACCTCAAAACACAATTATGACACAGTCTCGGGGAGAGGGAAGGGAAAGTAGGAAATCAAGTAGAATATAAGAAAATTCTTTACGTTTGTATTAGTTCGAACACTCTTCCAAAGATTTAAAAGCCCCCTTGTTTTTGCCTAAAGCACATGGCCAAATCTGCCATAGGCAGATCCCGCTCTGCGGGACAAGAGGGCTTTTCGACTAACTTGCTAACCTTCTAACTTGCTAATCTCAAGATCCTGCGGACCTGCCAACCTTATTTTATAAGCACCATCTTCCGGGACTCGGTGAAATTGCCTGCTTCCAATTTATAGAAGTAAATTCCAGAGGCAACTTCTTTGCCTTTGTCGTCCCTCCCATTCCAATAGATGGTTTTATATCCTGCGGACTGACGTTCATCGACTAAGGTATTCACCTTCTGACCAGCAACATTATGGATAGCAAGCTTGACATAGCAATCTCTGGGTAGACCATAAGAAATCTCAGTCTCCGGGTTGAAAGGATTGGGATAGTTCTGCGACAGAGAGAATTCTTGAGGAATGGCAGATTTCTCACCTACGAGCTCTTCCCCTGATTCTTTCATCTTAGCGACTATCTGAACCGGAATCTTTTGAGCATTTTTGTCTACCAGAATGGCTTTGGTTATCTCCAAACCTGTAGTGAGCGAAGCGAACCTACTTGTCAAATCCGATCCCTTGATCTTCAGATTGACTAAAGCATTTGTCCCAGCCGAGATTTGGTGCTTGCCAGTCGGGTCGAGAATTCCGACTTGTAGTGAGCGGAGCGAATCTATCTTCTGGATGCCTTGGTTGGAGGAAGAATAAATGCTCAAGCCTTCGGTTTTTGGAGTCAAAGCTGGCTCCAAAAGGGTGATCTTTTTAGGATCGTATTTGATCTCCAATTGGACGGCGGCAAGATCAACGTCAAATTTGCCAATTACTGGGAGATTGAAGATGCCATCCTTTGAAATCGTGGGAGAGGAGAACCCGATCTGGGCTGGGGCTTTGCCTTTATTTAGCTCCAATCCATTGCTTGGAGATGGAGTCCCTTTGTCTTCGCATGGTGCGGGTCCACCGACAAACAGATAGTTGATGAGATACACCACATCGGAAACATCAACCACTTCATCAGAATTAGCATCCCCGACCCACAAAGGCACAGGTGCAGGTCCACCTATGAAGAGGTAATTTATCAAATAGACGACATCAGATATATCTATCACCCCATCTCTGGTGGCATCGCCGCGCATGAATGGGCTGAAAACAGCAAAGGCCCCGATGGTTCTGGTATGGATGGTTAGGGTTTGATTCACCGTATCAACAAAAGAACTCTCGCCGGCAGGAACCCAGCTGCCCAGTGAATCGTCGAATCGAAACATCACGAGTGAGTCTGGGTTCCCAAAATAAGTCAAGGTTATAAAGATAGGATTCACAAGCTCGTATTCCTCTGCCACATCCCGGAAGTCAAATACGCCACTTTCAAGGTTCAAGCCGGAGGGGATCGTCTCTGTCAACCGGCCCAACTGTCGAATGTGGAACATGGTTGGGGCAGAAATAGCTCCGGCTGGCACTATGAGACGCGCATCAAATGCGCGCGACGAATCGGGCAAGTATTCGGTGGTGCAGGCGAACTCGGGCGTAAACAAAATTGGGCAGTGATCATAACAATCCCCGTAGCATGTATCACCTTTAGGTTTTTTCTCAGTCAATGTATAATTGAAGGTAGCTGTGTGAGCATTAAGGCCCTGGATGATTTGCTTAACTGTCTGATACTGCTCATCAAACGGAAGGCTGCCAATCCAAGCTTTGACGGCCTCCTTTTGTTCCGCCGGAGGTATTATCCCCTCCTTTTTGAATCCGGCCTTTTTCATTTCCGGAGCATTAAAAAGCTTCCGCCAGGCGGCTTCCGCTTCGTCCTCGGTATTATTGGGGAACGTTATTTGTAACCCTACCTCAAGTTTGCCTTTTATTTTCCCGATGACGCTCCCGACAGCTGGGCACTGCTCTGCTGATTTAACGACCGAGATCGTATTGTTGCCGCCAGGATTAGAATCCGAATAGTCCACATCAAATTGAATGTCGACCTTGCTTCCATCTGCTCGCTGCAGTGGATAAACACCATCTTTGTAAGGAGCACGTGTCCCACCACCGCAAACGCCGGCATATTCCCTCTCATTGTCGCCCCTTAGACCTCCTCCCTGCCGTCTCTGCCCAGTGACCTTGTCCACGTACTCCAAACCTTGCTTTCTCCAGATAAATTTGGCATTTCCATCTTTGGGAGCATGTGGCCGATTAAATGCCTCCCTTATCGTGTTGTCGTGTGACGGTGGCGGTTCGTTTACATTCCATGCCTCTTTCTTCCCATCCAACGAGCGCAATCTGCTTATTATCTTGCTTTGGGCACCCGTGATGGCATAACCTAAACAGACACCTGCATCCTCAATAGGGCAGACCCTTTTTTGTTTGGGCTGAGGTTCGCACTTATCCCAATTGACTTTGCCCGGCTCTTTATCCTGATTCAATAGACCCAACTCATCCCAAATCGTTCCCTCACGCTTATTATCCGCCTTATCATCGTTAGTTAGGTTTTGGCCTGACAGCGGACGGTCGAATACATAAACCGCCTCTGGTCTCTCTGTCTCCAAGGGGACCTTAGTCGGCATCTCGGGGTAGACTCGCGGTGTAAAGCATATCGCATCGTATCTGACGAAGTACAGATGGTTTGCTGGTGGCCAGAACGTGCTGTCAAGACAAATCGCTGTGCTTTCGCAAGTATCGGGCATATAAACAAGGAAGGTCAAGGTGGCAAGAAGCTCTCTGCTTCCCTCCGGCCATGCTTGAGAGTTTGGTGCAATGCGGATCAAGGACAGGAAGACATGACCCGAGTCATGACTAACTACATCCAGGTTGCAGGTCCAGTCATCCAGACCTTCAGCGTTCATCAGCGCAAACCGGTTGTAAGTGGTATCACCGGTTTCAGGATCCACAAGGTGGCGGAACATGCTCCGGTTGAACTGTGGGTTAGTCGGATCGAATCTTTTGTTATTCCAGTGGTCATAAGTGGGGAAAACCACTGAATCCACACACCCTTGTGTCCAGAATTTAAGTGGAATCACGAAACCAGAAATGGAGTCTTGCACCCCTTGATATGGTCCAGAAGGAATAGTATTCGAATCGTGGGTCACATAAAGGGCGACCCGCACCGAATCATATCCCTCTGTTCCTTCGTAGGTCTGGTCACCATTGAACGGTTCCACATGTAGGGTATCGCATTTACCCAAGTCGTTCGGCTCCTGGGAACAGTTGAATGTAGGCTTCACGAGCACGGTAAAGGTGCACTCACCTGTCAAGCCGCACTCGTCTGTAACCCTAAGTCTAATGGTGAACATACCTGGTGGGTCAGATAGGGAGGCATACCACTCCACATGATTGCCCACTATTGTCGGGTTGTTGGTGGCAGGTGGAGTGATGCTCACGAACGATACGGTGACCGGTCCTCCCTCTGGGTCATTCTCAGTGAAATTACCGCTTATGAAAAGACCAACCCAAGTTGTGTCATTCGGTGGGCATGTGATTATCGGCGGAGCATTGGTCACGGTCAACTGGAAGCTGCAGTCATTGGTGGCACCGCAAACGTCAGTAGCCCGGACAGTAACGGTATAAGGTCCACCCACATCGCTACAGCCGGTGGGCCAGGTTATATTACCGTTGCTCGTAACATTCAAACCAGCAGGACCAGCCACCTTGAAAAAGGTAACTGCATCGCCATCCGGATCGGTGGCAGTAGCAGTGCCACTATATCCTACATTATAGGCAAAGGTAGCATTGCTCGGACAGTTTGCAACCGGCGGATCGTTGGTCAAAGTCACATTGAATGAGCATTGAGCCGTCAGTGGCGGTGAGCAGGTATTTGTGGCGGTCAGGGTTATGGCACCACCAGTTGAACAATGGCTTGCCACGGTATAGGTGATCTTTCCGGAAAGTGTGGCTGCCGGTGGGGGCGAATCATAACTCACTATCGGATTCGTAAGTCCCGGGGCTGTCGTAGCGGCTGTCACTCCGGTCAACACGATGCCCGGACCTCCACCAGCATTTGCAGTCCACGTGGTCGTGGTGGTGTAAGTGCCGTTGGCATGCTGGCTCTCATTAGACGGGCAGGTGATATTTGGCGGCGAGCAAGGCACGATGGATTCGGTGTCACAAACCGGCAGGAAGTGCCTCGGAACGTAGCCTTTCGCATCGTATCTGACGAAGGTTACGTTGTAGTCTCCTGGTTGCCAGTGCGTGCTATCAAGACAGATGGCTGAACTATCGCACTCTGGATGGTGCAGCCCATAAAGCAAGAAGGTCATGGTGCCAAGCAGCACTCTGCTTCCCTCCCACCATCTCTCACAGTCCGACGCCATGGGAATCACGTTCATGAAGAAATGGCCAGGGGCCTTATTAACCACATCAAAGTTGACTGTCCAGTCAGGGAAGCCAGCATCATGCATCAACGCTAACCGGTTGGAATCGGTAACACCAGTATGAGGGTTATAGAGGTGACGGAACACGCTGCGGGGAAACCTCGAGTTGCCTGGATTCATGATTTTGTTATTCCAGTATGCGAAAGGCCCTGAAGTGGGATACGGTGGCGTAGTGGGGAAAATCAAGGAATCCGCGCAACCTACCAGGGTGAAGTTAAGCGGAATCACGAAACCAGAAATGGAGTCTTGCACCCATTTCTCGTCGGGTGTTCCGGGCCAGGCTAAAAATGTGTTCGAATCGTGGGTCACATAAATGGCAACCCGCACCGAATCATAAGCCCCTGTGGCCTCGTAGGTATGGTCACAATCAAACGTTTCGACATAAATGGTGTCGCAGATACCCAGGTCGACACCCGGGTGTGTGGCGTCGCATTCAGCCCAGCTCTGGCTTGTGAAAAACAGTGTCGCCATAATCATTACTGCGAGAAGTAACAATTTCCGTTTCATTTTCTTGCTCCTTTCAAATAATAAGGTTAAAGGTGTTAGGTGATAGGTTAAAGGATTATTTTGGGGTTTCATTTTACTACTCCTTTCAGAAAGTAAGGTTAAAGGTTTTCTGCCAGAGGCAGATCCGCCTTCGGCGGAAAGGTTATAGATTAAAGGATTTTTTTGCGTTTTCATTTCAAATACCTCCAGTTTCGCTGGTTAGTTAATGGTTCATGGTTCATAGTTCCCTTCCACATCCCCACACTTTACGACTTGCCCCCTGACCCTAGCCCCCAAGTTTCTTCTCCATAGACACCTCCTGTGTTAATGGTTTAGTCTGGTTCAGATTCACCCTCCCCCTTATCCCCTCCCATCGAGGGAGAGGAATTTGAGTTCCCTCTCCCCTTGTGGGAGAGGGTTAGGGTGAGGGGTATGCAGATTTATTTGTAACGTCCTCCATAACTCTTCAGTTTTCAAAGATCATCCGAAAGAATTTTTATTCTTTCTGCAAACAACATAATTCTGAGGACTTAAGAAAACCCTTAAAAATTACTTAAAAAAACGGGACAAGATTGGTCATGTTTCTTTTGGGATAAGTTTTTGATATGATTGAAATTAGCCCTAAGGGATGTGAAAATTGCAAAATTCCGGCGAAAAATTGTTGCAAAAAGAAAAGATTTTTTTGAGATTTTTTTAGAAATCCTCCCCGCTGTTACCAAAAATTTAAAAGCCCCCTTGTTTTCTCTTGAGCACACGGTCAAACAAGAGGGCTTTTCCCGACTAACCTGCTAACTTTCTAACCTGCTAACCTTCTAACTTTCGAACCTGCTAACTTTATTTTATAAGCACCATTTTCCGGGACTCGGTGAAATTGCCTGCTTCCAATTTATAGAAGTAAATTCCAGAGGCAACTTCTTTGCCTTTGTCGTCCCTCCCATTCCAATGGCTGGTCTTATATCCTGCGGTCTGGTGTTCGTCAATTATGGTTTTCACCTTCTGCCCAGTGATATTATGGATGACAAGCTTGACATGGCAATCTGTGGGCAGAGCATAAGAAATCTCAGTCTCCGGATTGAAAGGATTGGGATAGTTCTGCGACAGAGAGAATTCTTGAGGAATAGAAGAGCTTCCCGCTATGAAACCTTCCTCTGCTTCTTTCATCTTAGAGACTATCTGAACCGGAATCTTCTGCGCACCTCTGTCCACAAGAATGGCTTTGGTTATTTCCAAACTGCTCAAAGTTGATCCCCTTATTCTCAGATTGACCAAAGCACCAGTTCCAGCAGAGATATCGTGCTGGGCACTTAAGTCCAGAATTCCGATTTTCTGAATCTCTTCTTTGGCAGAGGAATAAATCGTCAAGCCTCCGGTTCTTGGGGTTAAGGCAGGCTCCAAGAGAGTGATTTCTTTTGGATCGTATTTGATCTCCAATTGGACTGCTGAGAGATCAACGTCAAATTTGCCAATTACTGGGACATTGAAGATGCCATCCTTTGAAATGGCTGGAGAAGAGAACCCGATCTGGGCTGGGGCTTTGCCTTTATACAGTTCTAATCCACTTTCCGGAGATACAGGTGCGCTTGGCGGTGGTCCTCCTACGAACAGATAGTTGATCAGATAGACCACATCGGAAACATCAACCACTCCATCAGAATTAGCATCTCCCGCCCCCAAAGGCACAGGTGCAGGTCCACCTACGAAAAGGTAATTTATCAAATAGACGACGTCAGATATATCTATCACCCCATCTCCGCTGGCATCGCCGCAGATATATCCCACGCGGCTCCAGGAGCTCCCGTCCCAGCGGGCGAGGTAGTTAGCCGGGATTCCACCCGCTTGGGTGAAATCCCCACCTGCGATCAGGTAGGTATTGTAAACCGTCAGGGCAAATACCTTCGTGTAGGTCCCACCGCTCATCCCTGAGCCCAAGGCGCTCCAGGAACTTCCGTTCCAGCTGGCGATATAATTGGCCGAGGTCCCACTCGCTTGGGTGAAGTCCCCTCCCACGATCAGGTTGCCGCTGTAAACCGTCAAGGCAGAAACGTGCGTGAACGAACCACCACCCATGCCTGATCCCAAACTGCTCCAGGAACTCCCGTTCCAGCGGGCGATGTAGTTGGCTGAGGTCCCACCCGCCTGAGTGAAGATCCCTCCGGCGATCAGGTCGGTGCCGTAGACTGTCAGCGCATAGACCTGTGAGTTAATCCCCGATCCCAGTGAGCTCCAGGTGCTCCCGTTCCACCGAGCAATGTTGCGGGCTGGGGTTACACCCGCGGTGTCGAACACCCCTCCCACGATCAGGTCGGCATTATAAACTGTCAGCGTATAGACTGACGGTATGTAGAAGAAAGAACTTACGCCTTGTCCCAGAGGGCTCCAGGAGCTGCCGTTCCATCGGGCAATGCATTTAGCCGAGGTGCCACCCGCCTGGGCGAAGTTCCCTCCAGCAATCAGGTTGCCACCGTACACCGTCAAGGCATACACGACCGTGGCGGGCGAACCACCACTCATCCCCGATCCCAGTGCGCTCCAGGAGCTCCCGTTCCAACGGGCAATGCTGTTGGCTGGAGTTCCTGGCCAACAGCCCACGCCGTAGAAGTAGCCTCCCGCGATCAGGTCGCCGCTATAAACCGTGAGAGACACCTCCGTTAACCAGGAAGATATCCCACAACCCACATCGCTCCAAGAAGTCCCGTCCCAGCTGGCAATGCAGCTGACTGGGGTGCAGCCCGCCTTTTTGAAGGCTCCTCCTGCGATCAGATTGTTGTTATAAAGTGTCAGAGCTGTGACCGAATTGTTCACATTCTTCCCCTGCTGGCACAGGACAGATCCACCCCTCCAATGCTCCTGGTCATCGGTGAGCGCGCCTTCTTGGGCCACCGGCGAAAAGAGCGGCTCTTTTGTCTTTGGATCAAGGCGCATCGCAAAACCCGAAAGATCAAGTGTTCCCTCATAGCCGGAACGTCTCGCGGCCTCCAGGTCAAACCGGCCGTCCGATGTAAGGAATTCCTTCACGCTTTCCGCTTTTACGGTTGAGTAATCGGCCGGGTCGTTGATCGTGGTGCCAAACCCTGATTGGCAACAAATTGCCAAGAATACCCAGACCACAATTATTCTTGTAGTCATGTCTTGCCTCCTTTCAATTAGATAGATTCTACTTTCTCTTCCTTTGTTACTGCAACTCATACTTTTCACAACATCAGTGCCAAAAATGGCATTATTACTACCGCAACTAAGTTTTTTTTGAATTACTAATGGCAAACGCACTAAGCGTTTTTCCATTGTCATTACGAGCCCGAAAGGGCGTGCCAATCTCTTTCTATATGAGATTGCTTCGCCATCGCCCGCAACGACATTTTTTCTAATACGTTTGCATTAGTTTTGATCTTTACTCATCTCCGACTTGGCTAACGGTTCATGGTTTAGACTTCATAGCTTCACTTTCCCCCTTTTTCCATATTTTTTCTATAGAAACCTCCTTGTGTTAATAGTTCAGTTCTGTTTCGTCCCACACGGAGTTGGGATGCTATAAGCAGGTTGGTGGTTCACGTTTTTTAAACTCTTCAGTTTTCAGAGATCATGCGAAAGAATTTTTATTCTTTCTGCAAACAACATAATTCTGAGGACTTAAGAAAACCCTTAAAAATTACTTAAAAAAACGGGACAAGATCGGTCATGTTTCTTTTGGGATAAGTCTTTGATATGATTGAAATTAGTGTTAAGGAACCTGAAAATTGCCAATTTTGCCCTGAAAATTTTTCACAAAAAGAGGAAGATTTTTGAAGTTTTTTTATTTTTTTGAATTTTTTTGGTTTGAATTTTTCCTTTTGGGGAGTATAATTATATGGAAGCGGAAATTTTTGAACATAATTTTCTTTTTAAAGGGAAAATTGTTCGAGCTCACAAAGCTAAAGACCAAAGAGAAAGCCATTTTAGTGGGGGTTAGACTTCCTTCCTTCGGCAGATTTTACGTAGACGAATCTTTAGGGGAGCTAAAGCTTCTGGCTGAAACTGCTGGAGCAGAGGTGCTGGATACGGTGATTCAGGAGCGCCAGAAGCTTGATCCGGCTTTCTTCATAGGAAAAGGAAAGACAGAACAGATCGGTGATCTTTCCCGAAGAAAGGGTGCAAACATCATTATATTCGACGATGATCTTTCTCCTGCCCAGGTATATAATTTGGAAAAAAAGCTGGATATTAAGGTGATAGATCGAAGCACCTTGATTTTGGACATATTTGCCAAAAGGGCGAAGACCAAAGAAGCCAAAATACAGGTGGAGTTGGCACAGCTTTCGTATCTTTTGCCCAGATTGACCAGAGGATGGACACACCTTTCCAGACAGGAGGGAGGTATTGGAACAAAGGGTCCGGGAGAGACACAATTAGAGGTGGATCGAAGAAGGCTAAGAAGAAAAATTCAAGACTTAGAAAAGAGCCTGATCAAAATTGACAAGGAGAGAACTGTTCAAAGAAAGAGAAGAGAACTTATGTTTTCCGAAGGATCTGTCTCTGGCGGGAAAGTCACCTTGGTCGGTTATACTAATGCGGGCAAATCCACCCTTTTCAATCAGCTAACTAAAGCTTCCGCAAAGACGGAAGAAAAATTGTTCACCACTTTGGATTCCACCACCCGGTTAATCAGATTGACGGAAGATGGTAAACATCCCCATGATCTCAGAATAGTTTTAACCGACACTATTGGTTTCATAAGGAAGCTTCCCCATCATCTGGTGGCATCCTTCAAGTCCACTTTAGATGAGGTGAGATTAGCGGATATTTTATTGCACGTGGTGGACATAAGCCATCCCGACTTTGCTTCTCACATAGATAAAGTCAATCAGCTCCTTTCCGAGTTGGACTCTCTGGATAAACCCACCATCATGGTGTATAATAAAATCGACAGGTTAGACGGAAATTATCCCCCCTTGACCCGTCCCTACCTTTCCCATCCGGATCAGCGAGAAAATGGAATCTTCATCTCCGCAGAGAAGAAAGTTGGAATAACCGATCTTATTGCAAAAGTAAAGGAGCATCTCCACGGACTCGCCCGTAAGGACCATCCCGAAGGGAACTTAAGTGAGGCCTTCTTCTTTATAGACAATGCCAACTTGGATCTCCTACCCTCTTTTTATAAGATGGGAGTGGTTACTGAAAGTAAATTTGAGGGAGACGGGATCAGACTCAAGATCAAAGGAAAAAGGAAGGATTTGGAGAAGATAAAAAAGCTAAATGGGAAGGTAAAATTAATCTAAGGATGAAGATTCATATTAATTGAACCGATACAAAAATTAAGAAGTTAGAAGTAAGAAATTAGAAGTGAGAAATTGTAAGTGAAAAATTGGAGCTTAGGTAAATCCTTCGGGGCAGTTTTTGACGTTGCATTTCGAATTTTTAGTTTTCACTCCCATCCCTTCGACTTTGCTCCCTTCGGCTTCGCGCAGGGACGGTGAGCAGAAAGGTGAACCGTGAGCCGAACCCACCAGATATTGATCGTGGATGACAATCCCCACATGTCCAGTCTTTTGGCGGACACTCTGGAGTTTTTCGACTACCAGGGGATCGTAGCCAAAGACGGGGATGAGGCTTTGTGCAAGCTCAAAGAGGATTCATTCGATATGGTGATAACTGACCTGAGGATGCCCAAGATGGGGGGAATGGATCTTTTGCGAACCATCAAAGATAAATTCCCGAATCTTCCGGTGGTGGTGATCACCGGCTTTGGCACCGATTCTTCCAAAAGCGACGCACTTTCTGCCCATGCAGACGGCTTTTTACCCAAACCCTTCAAGATTGACGAAATCCAAGAGCTTTTGCAAAAGCATTTGGGTTATAGAGAATAACCGCATATAACAAACATTTCTTACTGGACTGCACCCATGAGACTGGACACAAAAGGTTAGGAGGATTTGGCACGGATTGGTATTTTGATACCAAGAAAGGATCAATGAATAACGGCAGGTCATTGATTAAAGAAACATTGAATGCCCCGTATTTTTCGATGGTATCCGGGCTTACATCAAAAATATCAGAAAAATATACCTTCATCTCGTAAACGCCTCTCTCAAGACCGATTGCATTAACTTTTCGGCTTGTTCTTTACGGTCAGTAACTTGCTTTTCCAGTGAATCAATCATGGACATGAGTTTTTCAATCGCCTGCACAATGGCTCGTTGTTCAGAAGAAGATGGTAAAGCGATAACAATAGGATACACACGTTTACCGGAAATCACGGGCTGCGCAGTTTCCCTCGCCCTGTTTCGCAAGTTAAGAGCCATTAGCAATTTCGGAAACCAATTTCCACACAAGAGATGCTCGGAGTAGTATGTAATAAAGGCATTATCTGTAACCCATGCCTTTTCTGGTGTAATATGAACTGCGCCACACAGAGCCCCGACACGGCCGATTACAATAGTGGGCTTTGAAACATTAAACTTGTCATGGTATCCGTTAATACCGTTGCCACCGAAAACCGGATAAGCACCACCTTTTGCCATTTCTTTTGATGTCAATCCATCTCCTGACGAAATTCTCAGTAACTCGCCCAACCTACACCACACCCATCCCTCCTGCAAATCAAATGGCTTTTCATCATCTGCGATTGGCGAAAGCGGTTTGCCTTTATTGATCTTGCCTTCTTTGACCAGCCGCTCTTTTTCGGCTTTGATTTTCTCAAGCAATTTTGAGGCGTGATTTTCGCCGCTAATCAATTCAGGATTCTGTTTCCGCCATTCGGCTGTGAGTTTGCCTTCGATTGCTTCCTGTAACACTGATTGTCGAAGTTTTCCAAAAAGGTCTATTTGGATATCCGATTCATTTAGAAAATCTTCGTGTTCATTAGAAATGCTGTCAATTTTACCCAAAATCTTTTTCTGCTCTACTAAAGACGGGAGCGGAACTTCGATATTTGAAATAGCGGTCACAGATAAAGACACATTGGCCGCCCCCTTCATTAAAGGCACAAGAACCCGATCTTTATTCTTTTGTAGATAAACATGAAGATACCGAGCATCCAATATCGTTTCATCGCGAGGCACAACTGCGGATAGTATTGAGCCAAGAGCAAACTTGCCTTCTTGATAATGAACATAGTTTAGTGTTTTCTTGCCATGCCCTGTTGACGACACCAAAGGGATACATACGGCTTTCGTATCGAATTGATAATCTATAGATGTTTTCCGTTCAGCACCTGTTGTAACTAACGGATAATTACCTGGTAGTGCCTTTGCTATGCCAGTGACACCTTTTTCAATATTACAAACATCTCCAATTTTCACCCGTTTCCACTCAGCCATTCTTGCGCCCCTTTTTTCCGGATAGGCGTTTGGCGGCTTTCTGTTCAATATCCTTTACCGCGCGGTCAAAGTCGGAAACGTAGTTCTTATCCCGATCTTTCCTGTATTTTTCAAATTGTTCTTCAGCTTTTTGCGCAGCATGTTCTGCGCTTACGCTTCCGGCGTTTGCAAGAAGTTCCCGCTCACTTAATTTCAAGAATTGGTCCAGTTTTTCAACCCAGTCCGCCATCTTCATCAGCCGGCCGTTGGTCGCCTGCAATTCAGCAAAATCAAGATACATGGATACTATCAGATTAAGCTGGTTTAACTCTTTTTCAAAGAGGTAATTTTTCGCGATTTTGGCATCTTGAGAAGTGATGTAATTACCTTTAAAGCTCGTAAGCCCCATGAGCGGTTTTTTGCTATCGGCGCGCTTTGCTACAATTTCCGCCGCAGTATGGCCGTGAACAGCATAGTGCATTTTATTCTGCACGACAGCGAAAAACTCTTTAGTAAGCTTGTCGTCCTTGAGGTAATCAATGCTGGTGGCGTAAATATCGGTAACTTTCTGGTAAAAATTGCGCTCGCTGCTGCGAATATCGCGGATGCGTTGTAAAAGTTCCTGAAAATACCGCGCTTTCTGGCCGCCCTGTTTTAATCGCTCATCGTCCAACGTAAATCCCTTGATGATATACTCTTTCAAGCGCTGAGTAGCCCAGATTCTAAATTGCGTCCCTCGAACCGATTTCACCCTGTAACCTACCGAGATAATGACATCCAAATTATAGTAATTTGTCGGTTTAGTAGAAAATTCGGAATTTCCGAATTTTCTCATCGTCTGGTCTTCCGCGAGCTCTTTTTCTTCATAAATATTTTTTATATGTTCATTAATGGTGGATTTTGATTTTTCAAACAACTCGGACATCTGGTCCTGCGTAAGCCAAACGGTCTCATCCTCCATTTTTACCTGAAGCTTAGTCTGCCCATCTTCGGTCCGATAGATTATCAACTCGGACTTATTTTCTTTATTTTCCATTGGCCAGCTCCTTTTTTAGCTTTTCAAGAAGCTCATCACTTTTGCGGAATGAATCGTGAAGCATTGCCATCAATTCCACACTTGTATGTTTTTGCACATCTTCAGGCGTATGGGGATTCTTAATATCAAGGCTATACCCATTCGATGAAATCGTATCGATAGATACTTTCCATGCTTGTTCGTTGTCCTTGCGCTTTTTCCACCACTTTTTTAGACCGTCAAATTCGCTTTTCTGAATCGGTTTTGTTTTATTGTATGCTTTTACGCCTTCGGGAAGTTTATGCTCCCAGTACCAGATTTCTTTGGTGGGTTTGCCTTTCTCAAAGAAAAGCAGGTTTGTAGCCACACTGGCATAGGGCTGAAAAACCGAATTGGGCAAGCGAACAATCGTATGCAGGTTACAGTTTTCTAGCAGATGTTGGCGTATCCGCTGTTTTACACCATCTCCAGTAAGCGATCCGTCAGGCAAAACGATCCCAGCACGCCCACCGTCCTTTAGATAACGGATCATCAGCATCAAGAAAAGATCGGCGCTTTCTGTGGTGCGGAAATTCTGAGGGAAATTTGTTTCAGCACCATCCGTAACAGACGCACCAAACGGTGGATTAGCAAGGATTACATCGACACGGTCTTTCTGGCTTATCGATGTGTATTCACGGTTCAAGCTGTCTATATAATCAATATTAGGGACCTCTATATCGTGCAGAATAAGGTTCGTGACGCTTAGCATAAAAGGCAGGGGCTTAAACTCCATGCCGTGAATATTTTCTTCGAGCTTTTTGATATCTTTGACGCCCTTAACATCTTGTCGCTTGCGAATATTCTCAATAGCGCTCGTCAAAAAACCGCCTGTGCCGCATGCCGGGTCTAAAACTTTTTCGCCCAGTCGCGGGTTAATCATTTCCGTAATAAACTCAGTAAGTGCGCGAGGAGTGTAAAACTCTCCGTAGTTACCGGCACTCTGCAGGTCTTTAAGAATCGTCTCATAAATGTCTCCAAACAAGTGACGGTCCTCGGAGCTGTTGAAGTCAATCTGGTTAAGCTGGTTTATGACTTGGCGAAGGATGGTACCGTTCTTCATATAGTTGTTCGTGCCGTCAAATATTTCACGAATAATACGTGCGCGTTTATTACCAGAACTCACATCAAGATTTTTAAGCTTTGGTATTAACGTGCCGTCAACAAAGTCTTTAAGCTCATCTCCGGTCATACCTTCATCATCAGCCGCCCAATTGCGCCACTGTAGATCCTTTGGCATAACCGATACATATTTGACGCTAAGTTGCTCCAGCTCTTTATCTTTATCATCCAAAATCTTGAGACTGATCATCCAGCCCAATTGCTCGATGCGTTGAGCGTCACCGGAAACGCCGGGGTCTTTACGCATAATGTTCTGTAATGTCTTGATAATATTGCCAAAGTTTTTCATTTTTTATGCCGCCGCGTAGAGTTCGTTTTCTAATTTTTCAATAACGTGCAAATATTCTTCTTTGCCTCCAAAAATCTGCAAGATTTCTATCGGAGTGCCTATCTGATTAAATGGGTCAATTCTTAAAACCGATAAATCCTCAATATTCTCAATACCTTCGCTGGCATATTTATCCAGCAGAGCATCTATAACGATGCGCGCTTTTTCACCATATTTAGTAAAGTAATTGCGCTTTTTAACCTTCTCCGCTCTCTCCCTGCGAGTAAGCGCGGGCATATCCCACGCAATATGGCAGATAAGGTCAAAGACATCTAAATCCTTCTTTACCTCAGCCATAAGGTTTTCAATAATTACGCCGTGCGATTCTAATTCCTCGATAACCGTCTTCTTTTTATGAGCGCTGTTCCACTTGGCAAGGAAATCATCAAGGGAGCGAAACTCCTGCAAGATGCTCTTTTTTGTAAAGTCCTTCAGTGTCTCCGTAATAAGTTTGCCGTTCGCATCCAGATGCTGAACCCTCTCGTTTAAAACCGAAACATCTACACCTGCCACATAAACCTTTGACCGAGGCTCGGATACTATTAGACCGCCTTGGATAATTTCCGGCTGCATCGGGTATTCTTTTGTTTCTTTTTTATCAAAATCAACAGGCTTACCGGTTTCCGGATCGATGATTTCCTGATCTTCTTCCGGATTAATATCTTGGTCAGTTAACTCCTCTTCTCCTTTGACTTGCTTGATCATAACTGGATTTCCATCAAAAGCCGGATCAGCAAAAAGATCGGTCACATTACGAAAATCCATAATGGCGAAAAACGTTTTGTCATAGTCTTCGTTAATGCGAGTTCCGCGTCCAATAATCTGCTTAAACTCAGTCATCGATTTGATATTTGAATCAAGCACGATCAATTTGCAGGTCTGCGCGTCGACGCCAGTCGTCATTAATTTTGAAGTAGTCGCGATAACGGGATAACGCTCCTCAGGATTTATGAAATTATCCACTTCCCGCTTACCTTCGTCATCATCACCGGTTATTCGCATAATATATTTGTAGTTCTCCAGCACCAAATCCGGGTTCTCATTAACTAGCGCTTGTTTCATGCGCTCGGCGTGTTCAATATCCACACAAAAGACTATCGTTTTGTCAAAACGGTTAGTCTTCCTCAAATACTCCGACACCTTCTTGGCAACGATCTTTGTCCGTTCATCAATCACAAGGTTCTTGTCAAAATCCTTAGTGTTATAAATCCGATCTTCAACCTCATTGCCGTCCTGATCTTTTTTACCTGCTTCCGGACGCCAGCCTTCAAGGTCGGTACTGAGTCCAACACGTATAACTTTATAGGGAGCCAAAAATCCGTCCTCTATACCTTGCTTGAGCGTGTAGGTATAAATAGGCTCGCCAAAATATTCAATATTGGAAATTTCTTTTGTTTCCCGAGGCGTTGCAGTAAGACCGATATGAGTCGCGGAACGAAAATAATCAAGTATCGCTCTCCATGCACTGTCAGCGGCCGCGCTTCCACGATGGCACTCATCAACAACCACAAGATCAAAGAAATCCCGGCTGAATTCTCTATAGGCATCTTTGTCTTCATTGTAGTTCGTTAACCCCTGATAAAGGGCAAGGTAAATTTCAAACGCCTTGTCGATCTTTTTCTTTTTGATGACCGTCATGCGGTCTTTAAAATGTTTAAAGTCATTGCGCTTAGTTTGATCGATAAGCACATTGCGATCTGCTAAAAAAAGAATCCGCTTCTTCCTTCCATTTTTCCAAAGCCGATATATTATCTGAAAAGCAGTATAGGTTTTTCCCGTGCCGGTAGCCATTACAAGAAGAACTCTGTTCTCACCACGTGCTATTGCTTCAACCGTTCTATTTATGGCTATCTGCTGATAGTAACGAGGCGCACGCCCTGAGCCATCAAAAAAGTATTCAAAGGAGGCGATCTTTTCCTGCTCAGGGGTTTCAATCTTTTTATATTTCTTGTACATATTCCACAGCTCGGATGGAGAAGGGAAATTGTCTAAAGATACTTCTTTTTCAATGACCGCAGAGAATCCAGAAAGATCATGCTGAATAAAACCATCACCATTTGAACTGAAGGCAACCGGGACATCGAGTATCTTCGCATAACCTAATGCCTGCTGTAACCCAGCCCCTACGGAATGATTGTTATCCTTAGCCTCAATAACAGCCACAGGAATATTCGGTTTAAGGTAGAGAATAAAATCGGTGCGCTTTCTCTCACCGCGTGCGGTTTTATTGCCTTTGACAAAAATACGCCCGTCAGTGAAATAAACCTCTTCCCGGATCTGTTTTGCGACATCCCACCCGGACTTTACGAGAGCAGGCAAGATGAATTGCGTGCAAATATCTCTTTCTGACAGTTCCTTTTTATTTGTCATTTTTCGTCTAATTTATCATCGGCATACTTACACCATTATTCCTTCATCCGCAAAACTAAAATACTCGTTGTCCCCAATAATGACATGATCAAGAACCTTGATTTCCATTAGCTTCCCGGCGTCGCATAGCTCTTTGGTGAACGTCTTGTCCTGCGTGCTTGGTGTTATATTCGCGCTGGGGTGATTATGGACGCAAATGATCGATGCTGCGAACTTCTGCAAAGCCAAATAAATTATCTCGCGAACGATCGGCATTGCTTGATTTACTGTGCCGCAAGCCGCGTCCACAATATCGATAATCCTGTTATTGCTATTAAGATAAACCACTTTGAAAACTTCGGTCTTTAAATCCCGCATTTGCGGCATAATGATATTGACAACCTCTTTGGCCGAAGCGATCTTCTGTTTCCCGATGGTCACTTCGTCCTCGCGATAGCGCCGTCCAATCTCAAGCGCGGCTTGGATTTGTGCAATTTTAGCAGGGCCGAGTCCCCTGAATCCCTTCCAGTCGCCCGGATCAGTATGTGTCATATTTCTGAATGTGCCGAATTTCTTCAATACATTTCGTGCAAGATCTATGGCGCTGCTTCCCGGCGCACCTACTCGCAAAAGAATAGCCAAAAGTTCAGAATTGCTCAACGCTTTCGCGCCTCTCTTGTGCAGTTTTTCCCTTGGCCTGTCATCTTTAGGCCAACTTTTTATACCTGCTGTTTTGCCTTTTTCTGTCAACTTTTTCTCCCCAGTTTTCTTTACAGTCAAATCTTGTTTCGAATTTCGCGCCATGTTGCACCACATTAGCGACTTATGTCCTTTGGTATCGCTTAAGCCGTTACCCAGCCTTTTGGGAGCCGCTACGATATCGGCTTGCAATGAGCTTTGAATTAGCTTGTTTGCAAAAAGGTCATAACACATTATAATACAAAAAAACGATGATTGCTATTTAAATTCATAGAGATCACCTTATAGAAACTGAGAGAACTTTTTCGCTTGACAAATTTCATTTTATTCTTTAACATAAACTGCCCAAAAGAAGGGTTTTTAATTATCCTTGATAGAAGTGTTGCGGGGTAAGGGTACCCCGCAACAACAGCTATATAGAGGTAATGTATGGATATATTCGACAAATGCTATAATTTCAAGAATGCCGAGGAAGTCAAAGAGATGGGGATATATCCCTATTTCAGAGCCATCTCATCCGGGCAGGATACCGAGGTGATGGTGGGCGGCAAAAAGATGATCATGATCGGGTCCAATAACTACCTGGGATTGACCTCGCACCCCAAGGTTAAGGAGGCGGCTTTGGAGGCGGTGAAAAAATATGGCTCCGGCTGTTCCGGCTCTAGATTTCTTAATGGCACCTTAGTCATTCACGAGGAGCTGGAACAAAGGTTAGCTAAATTCATGCGAAAAGAAGCAGCTCAGGTCTTTTCCACCGGGTTTTTGACCAATTTAGGAACCATCTCTACCTTGGTGAACAGAAAAGATTCCGTGATCACCGACCGATCCGATCATGCCAGCATTGTGGATGCCTGCCGGCTCTCCTTTGGAAGGGTGATCAAATTCAAGCATAACGATATGTCCGATTTGAAAAGAGTTTTAAGCTCGTGCGAGAAAAAAGCGGGAAAGCTCATCGTGGTGGATGGGGTCTTCAGCATGGAGGGGGATATTGCCAATCTTCCCGAAATTGTGAATTTAGCCAAACAATATAACGCTCGGGTGATGGTGGATGATGCCCATGCCATAGGAGTTTTAGGCGAAAATGGTCGGGGCACCGGTGAATATTTTAATCTTGAGGATAAGGTTGATATTGTGATGGGGACTTTTTCCAAATCCTTTGCCTCTTTAGGTGGATTCATTGCCTCAAGCGAAAGAGTGATAAATTATATCAGGCACTTTTCTCGGGCATTGATCTTCTCGGCAAGCCCACCCCCAGCCGCAGTGGCGGCTTGTTTAGCCGCTCTGGATATTATCGAAAGTGAGCCGGAAAGAAGAGAAAGATTATGGGAGATAACCCGAAGAATGCACAAGGAGTTCAAAGCCCTAGGATTTAATATAGGAAATTCTCAAACCCCTATAATTCCCATTTATATTGGCGATGACATCAAAACCTTTCAATTTTGGAAAATGTTATCGGATGAAGGAATTTTCACCAATCCTATAATCAGCCCGGCAGTCCCTCCCGGTTCTCAGCTAATTCGCACCAGCTACACCGCCACCCACACGGATGAACAATTAGATAAGGTGTTAGAGGTGTTTGAAAAGGTAGGGAAAAAGATGGGAGTAATTTAGACATGCTCCTTGATCTTGTTTGTGCGGGAATTGGATTTTTCCCCGCCAAAGGCGGGGAATCCTGGTGACCCGCACGAGTTAATTACTTAGGGTTCGGGAATTCCAATTCCCGAACCAACCTAGTCGGCTGTGACAAAAGCTCGGGGTCGATGTAGTTGCTCAATTTATTGAGCATTATTGTCGGGATGACTGATAAGCCAGGCAACTACAACAGAGAACGAATTTATGTTACAAACCACTAAATGTCAGCCCATAGAAAGGAGTGAGGACAGATGAATTCAGAAGGCTTATCTAAGATCCATTCCAACCTGTGGTTGGGGGTTAGCCTTGCTATTGGGCTTATAGTTTCAACATTGATCGTTGCCAATATGATGAGAACAGTCAAATTAGCCAATCAGACCATAACTGTGAAAGGGTATTCGGAAAAAAGAATACGTTCTGATTTTATCGTGTGGAAGGGGAGCTTCACGAACCGCTCCCCTCAGATCACAGAAGCTTACAAATCTCTCTCACATGATTTATCACTGGTAGAGGAGTATTTGACTTCCAGGGGGATCCCCAAGGATCAGATAACGGTTTCGTCCATCTCTACCCGAACCATGCCCAAGTATGATGAAAAGGGAAGACCTACAGATGAAATTGCAAGTTATGAGCTTAGTCAGGAGGTAGAAATCCAATCAAGTGAAGTGGACAAAGTCGCCGCCATTGCCCGGGAAGCAACGGAGTTGATAAATAAAGGGGTTTATTTTCAATCCCAGGTACCTAAGTATTTCTATACTAAATTAAGCGATCTAAAAGTTGAAATGGTGGCTTCTGCCACAAAGGATGCCAGACAAAGAGCGGAACAACTGGCAGTTAATAGTGGGTGTAGAGTTGGATCGCTCCGCTCGGCAACTATGGGAGTTTTCCAGATAACCAGAGCCTATTCCACAGAAATGGCTGACTATGGGATTTATGACACATCCACTTTGGAAAAAGATATAAAGGCGGTGGTGACCGCCAGTTTTTCGATTGAGTAACCGAGTTCCCATAAAGCGTCACGGATGAGATCGCCCGTGACGAACAAGATGGTCGAGGGTGAGGGCACCCTCGACCAACAGGAATTCACTTCACCAATAGATGCTTTCACCAAAACCTGCTTCTTTCCCCTAATCCTTAAAATATAAATGGAAACAATAGAGTTGAGCATAAAGGAAGCAGAAACAAAAAGGGACTTGGTGGAATTCATCAAACTCCCCTGGAAAATCTATAAAGATAACAAAAACTGGGTCCCGCCTTTACTCAGCGAAAGAAAAGAGTTTTTCGATAAGGGCAAAAATCCATTCTTTAAGCATGCTGAGGTGGTCTTTTATTTGGCGAAGAAGAATGAAAAGGTGGTTGGAAGAATTGCGGGGATTTTAAATCATAATCATATCGAATATCAAAAAGAAAAAGTTGGGTTCTTCGGTTTTTTTGAGTGTGTAAAGGATTATGAGGTTGCCATTGTTTTATTGGATACGGTAAGGAATTGGCTGAAATCCAAAGGAATGGAGACCATGCGGGGACCGGCAAATTTTTCCTCCAATGAAGAGTGGGGAATGCTTTTGGAAGGATTCGACTCGCCTCCGGTTTTTATGATGACCTATAATCCCAAATATTATCTGGATTTTATGGAAAGATATGGCATGCGAAAAGCTAAAGATTTGTATGCTTACTTCATAGATAAGGATTCCCCTCCGCCTGAAAGAGTAATAAAAATGGCGGAAAATATCAAACAGAAAGAAGAGATCAAGATTCACCACGTCAATATGAAAAACCTTAAAAATGAGGCGAAGAAGATAAAAGCTATTTATAATTCTGCTTGGTCCCCCAACTGGGGATTTATTCCCATGACCGATGAGGAATTCGATCACATGGTGAAGGGATTGAAACAGATAGTCGATCCCCATCTGGTTTTTATTGCGGAGGTAGATGGCAAGCCGGCTGGCTTCTCTTTGGCTTTGCCCGATGTGAATTTAGTGCTTCATAAAATCAATGGGAGGCTTTTCCCATTTGGTCTTCTCAAGCTCCTGTGGCATACAAAGATTAAAAACAAAATCAATGGAGTGAGAATCATCACCATGGGAGTTGTCCCTGAATTTCAAAAAAGAGGAATTGACTCAGTCTTTTATGTTGAGACTTTTAACGTGGGAGTAAAAAGAGGATACAGTTGGGCAGAGCTGTCCTGGGTTTTGGAAGATAATGTCATGATGAATAGAGTCTTGGATTTGCTGGGCGCAAGGCTTTATAAGAAATACCGAATCTACGAAATTGGCACATAAATTGAGTCTGTTGCCGAATTCTTTTTTCTGTTGGTAAAGATCAATAATAAAAATTAGCAACAAAATTCCGACACATTACCAAATAATTTATTCATTAATCTGTTAGGAACTAATCCAGCTTATAAAGTTTTTTTGGAGAATAACTGACAATTCCAGTCAGTATTATCGTAAAAATTTATGTATAATCGTAAGAAATTTCGAATATTTGAGCTATCTGGACTACAGATAAGAGATTTGTGTAGATACGAGTTAATTTATAAGTCTTTGTAAATTAAGTGGTTACGATTACAGCTGTATTGTTTTAATTCTCTTTGTTTAATTCTGGCATATTTCTTGCGTTTTACAAAATTGCATTTCTTTCCTTCTTTCAAGTAAAACAGCCCCTTCCAGGAGCCCCGCCGCTAGGCGGGGCTCCTCGGACCTCAAAAAGATGAATTGCTTGCTTATAGGTTTTCTTCAAAATATTCGCTAATGTATAACCTCATGCGAAGTATTAATGTGAATATTTTGCACCAAAAGGCAAGTTTACGGAGATCCATTCTGAGATGTCTGTTTTCTACCACCCATAAAATGAGGAAACTTCAATCCTTATTTTGTTTGACTTTTCTGGTCTTCTGTATTAATTTTGACTTTCAAACTGGTGGTAAATGTTTCAATTTTGCCGATGTAAATGCAATCGTTGAAATGGAGGTGGAGCTTGTTTAAAAATCCGAAAGAGGTGATGCGGTTTGCCCAAAACAAGAAAATCGAGATGGTGGACTTGAAATTTATTGATCTATTTGGGAGATGGCATCACCTTTCCTTACCCCAAAGTCAGCTGAATATGGATATGTTCAAAAAAGGAATTCCTTTTGATGGTTCTGCCACACCTGGATTTAAGTCTGTGGAGTCCGGGGATATGGTGCTCATACCGGATATCAAAACTGCCAAGTTGGATTCTTTCTGGAACGTGCCCACCTTAAGCTTCATCTGTAGCTCTTTTGAGATAAATGATTCCAAACCATTCAGAAGGGAACCGAGATATATTGCCCAGAAGGCGGAGGAATATTTGGTAAAAACAGGTGTTGCGGATAAAAGCCTGTGGAGCACAGAGTTTGAGTTTTACATCTTTGACAGCATCAGCTATAAGAATGATATTAACATGGCTTCCTATATCATAGATTCCAACGAAGCCGATTGGAATTCAGGGCTTCTGGAGGTCAAAAACTTAGGTCATAAAATCCCCAGCCACAGCGGCTATCATGCCATTCCCCCTTTAGATGATCTTTTCGATGTCCGAACGGAGATGGTCAAATTGATTGAGAAAGGCGGCATCCCGGTAAGGTATCATCACCACGAGGTGGGAGGTCCCGGACAATCGGAGATAGAAATTTTAGACGATACGCTCGCCAATATGGGTGACATAACCATGTGGATTAAATACGTGGTCAAGATGGTGGCGAAAAGACATGGCCACACCGTCACCTTCATGCCCAAGCCCTTGTATAACGAGGCTGGCAATGGCATGCATTTTCATCAACACCTTTTCAAAAATGGAAAACCGCTTTTCTATAGCAACAAAGGATATGCCGGCTTAAGCCAGTTGGCTCTTTATTATATTGGGGGACTTTTAAGCCACGGGAACGCTCTTTTAGCCTTCACCAATCCCAGCACTAATTCTTATAAGAGGCTGGTTCCTGGATTTGAAGCTCCGGTGAAACTCTTTTTCTCTTTAGCCAATCGAAGCGCGGCCATTCGTATTCCCAAATATGCCACGCAACCCCAGGAGAAAAGAATTGAATTCAGACCGCCAGACGGAACCTGTAATGTGTATCTGGCTTTAGCGGCTCAACTTATGGCGGGAATAGATGGGATAAAAAGAAAAATAGACCCCACCAAAGCTGGCTTTGGTCCTTTCGATCAAAACGTCTTCGTTTTGAGCCCTAAGGAAAAGGAGAGGATAAAATCTGTGCCTGCCACCCTAAAGGAGGCTTTGGAAGCTTTAAAAGAAGATCATCAGTTTCTTTTAGAGGGGAATGTCTTCACCGAAGATCTTTTGGAGATATGGATAGATCATAAACTGAATAAAGAATATAACGAGGTAAGAAATAGACCACATCCTTATGAGATGAGTCTTTATTATGATGTCTAACCTCGGAGTAGCAGAGCCTGCTCTGCGTTTGCTTTTTTTAACGCGAGACAAGTCTCGCTACTCCAAATTCGAAGGAAGGGAAAATTATGAAAAAAACCAAAGAAGAAGTGTTGGCTTTAATTGACGAAAACCAGGTGAAATATATCCGTCTCTGGTTTACCGACATTCTGGGACAGTTGAAGGGAATGTCCATCACCCGAAGCGAGATAGAGCATGTGCTGGAGGATGGACAAGGATTTGACGGCTCCTCGGTGGAAGGCTTTGTCCGCATTCATGAAAGTGATTTGGTAGCCATGCCCGATCCGCATACCTTTCGCATCCTGCCCTGGTCGGTGAACGATGAAAAGGTAGCCCTGCTCATCTGTGACGTGCTGAATCCGGATGGCTCACCGTTTGTAGGTGATCCGCGGTATGTGTTGAAGAGGACGTTGGGGGTGGCAGAAAAGAAGGGATGGAAATTCTACTGTGGGCCAGAGATCGAATATTTTTATTTTCCCCGGAAAGATGATCCTACTCCAGTGGACGAAGGTGGTTATTTCGATTACAGCACGGTGAGCGCGGGGACCAGAATGCGCAAGGCGGCGGCATCGGCTCTGGAGGCGATGGGGATTCCAGTGGAGTGCACTCATCACGAGGTAGCGCCCTCTCAACATGAGATCGATTTGCGTTATCAAGAAGCATTGATCATGGCGGATTTCGTGATGTTCTATCGTCTGACCGTGAAGGAGCTGGCTTTGAGGGAAGGTTTCTATGCCTCATTTATGCCGAAGCCGCTTTTTGGAGAAAACGGCTCAGGCATGCATACCCATCAATCCATATTTGAAAACGATAGAAATATCTTCTTCGATCCGGAGGAGAAAAAATATCATCTTTCCCCGGAAGCGAAATATTATATCGGGGGGATATTTCGTTATGTCAAGGAGATATGTTTGGTCTTAAGCCAGTGGGTCAACTCGTACAAACGTTTGGTTCCCGGATATGAAGCACCGGTTTATATCTGCTGGGGAACGCGTAACCGGTCGGCTCTGGTTCGCATCCCCGAATATAAGCCGGGCAAAGAAAAAGCCACCCGGATTGAGCTCCGATCACCAGACCCTGCCTGCAATCCTTATTTGGCCTTCGCCTTGATGCTGGGAGCGGGGATGAAAGGGATTGAGCAAAAGATGGAGGCGCCCCCGCCAGCGGAGATGAACATCTTCAGCTTATCGGAAAGCGAAAGACAAAAACAAAATATCGATTGTCTTCCCGGATCTTTGGAGGAAGCGATAGGGGAGTTTGAAAAAAGCCAGCTGGCAAAAGAGATATTAGGCGAACATGTCTTCAATTCACTTTTGGCTAACAAAAAAGTGGAGTGGGATCAGTATAGGGTTCACGTCAGCAAATATGAATTAGAAAAATATTTGCCCTGGCTTTAACCTCACCCCCTATATCCCCCTCTCCTTAATTAAGGAGAGGGGTTCACCCTGAAGGGATTCACCCTGAAGGGGATTACAGGGGGAGAGGTCTTTCCGTGCCGGTCGGGAACTTGGCAGGCGCGGAAATCGGGAACTGTAGCGGTTTGATTTATCAAACGGCATTTAAAAATTATAACAAAGCCTTTGTCGGTGAGGTGATGAAAAAGACTCAAGGGAAAGCCAATCCCAAGATCGTAAATGAAATCCTAAGGGAGAAACTTTTAAAATGAAGAACCTATGCGAGCTTGTATTCGTAACCGTGACAAGGCGCTTATTTATGGTTAGGTCGATTCTGTTTTTTGTGTTTATAGCTGTGCTAACCTGTGGTACTCTCCAAGCGCAGGACAAGGGTTTTGGATTAGGAATCATTGTGGATGAGCCAACAGGAATAAGTACCAAGCTGTGGACAGGAAAGAGCACGGCAATTGATGCGGAAGTTGCCTGGTCACAAGACGAGGACGATTTCCTGTATCTGCACGGAGATTTCCTTTTCCACAACCTGCATCTGTCACAAGAGGTGAAGGGTAAATTCCTCACTTATTACGGGATCGGAGTCAAAGTTGAGTTTGCGGACGGTAATAAAGTCGGGCTTCGAATTCCTCTGGGCATAGATTACATCTTCCCAAAGGCACCTCTCGACGTCTTTTTTGAGGTTGTCCCTTTGCTGGAGTTGGTGCCAGCGACAGAAAGTGATTTAAAGGCGGCCGTTGGGATCAGATTTGTTTTTGGGAAAGGCAATTCTGACTGATGGTGTCTGATGACGGATAAAAGTCTCGTAGGTCAAGCATGTCCAAAGGACTGCTTGACAAAGAATTATCTAATTGTTAAAAGAGCTTATGAATAGAACAACAAATCTGAAGTACCTGATAGAAAACGAATTTTTTATAATCTGTCCATTTCTTTCCACAGATCGATTTATTTCATATTGCAAAGACCGCGGCATTGAAACATGCAGAGAACAATTGGAGCGATTTGAGAAATTAGGAATTTTTTATCCCATTGCACGAGTTCATTATCGTAAGATCAAAATTAAAGTAGAATATGTTGACAATGACCGTGGACTTCGGGATTTGGGGATGTTAAGTGAAGGAGAAGAATGGTCCGGAGACATAAGAGAGGAGTATGCCCACTTCTGGTTTGAGAAAGAATATGCGAGGAATTGGTTAGAGAACGGTCTTTTATGGGAACCAGTCACCCGAGAGTTTGAATCTTGGGAAAAGTTCAATGATGAAAATGGAGATGCACAAATAGAAAGCTTTTACTCAATTTTCCAATGTTATACTCTTTACAACTTGATTCGATCAACCAAGATAGAACTTGGGATGGAAGACCTTTTATCTTATAACAAGGAAGATCTCAATAAGCTCTTAGTCGGTTTTAGGGAACCGGCAGAGAAGAGAATCTCTGCTTTTCAGAAAAAAGGAATCAGAGGGGACGCTGTAGCTGTATGTCAGATTATAGCCAATCGTTATTTCCCAGCAACCCAATCAGATCGTAGGTCAATCCAATTATCAATCTCTGGCGATTATCATAACTGGGATTGGTATGATTATTGCCGTAACTGGGATGCCAAAACTGTGCTTGCTGACCTGGGTATGAGCATTGATGAGTTAAAACGACTCCGCGAACTGGTTACCTCAGATGCAAAATTCGCTGATCCTTTAGAACGGTGGTATGAGCTTATCACATTTGTTTCTCTGGAACAGAAGAAAAAACTCAAAGGTAAGGCCTTACTCGCCCAAACCCTATATTCGATGGAACAAATGTTGCGTTTGTTTTATGAGGAGTTAACAGGTAATAAATTAAATCCACCAGATGAATCATCAGGTTGGAAAAAGGATAAGTTTTATGGAGAAGGTGTTACCCAAAACGAGTTGCAGCATCTGGAATTTCTCACAAACCGATACCACCTTAATCCAAGGCCCAAATTGATCCTTATTGTTGAAGGCGATGGAGAAGAGAACCAGTTCCCTCGTCTTGCTGAGCAACTTCTTGGGTATTCTTTTCCACGATTAGGTATCGAAGTTGTAAACCTTATAGGTGTTGGAGGTTTTACAGGTAGAAAAGGGATAGATAGGTGCGGGGCTTTAGAGAGGTTTATTGACGATTATCACTATAGGCAAACCATTGTCTTTGTTATTCTGGACAAAGAAGGTCGTGTATCTAATGTTAAGAAATGTTTAACGCAGGCACACTCGAAGTATTATCCAAAACGCACAGTTACCAAAGACGACTATATTCATGTATGGGATAAGAATATTGAATTTGATAACTTCAATCACGATGAAATTGCTAAGGCAATGACAGAACTCTGTGAGGGTACATATGTATTTAAAGCCGAGGAGATAGCGGATTGTGAAAATCGCCTTTCCGCTAAGGCAGGTAATCCGCTGGGCAAGCTTTTCAAAGAAAAGCTGCGCAATTATGACTTATCAAAACCAAACCTATTGAATATATTGTTTGGATTTATTATATCTAATCCAGAGAATGAATTAGATACAGGTCGCAAATTCAAAAGACCTGTGGTTCAAATAATACATAGAGTAATTGAATTAGCGGCAAGGAATTATCAACCAGTTACTTCGGATATTTGGCGAAGAAATCAAGAATCAGGATATTTTGGCGATTCGACAGCATAACAATGCATAATTGGTTGATTTATCAGACTATCATTATTCCTGTGCCCGTCGGGTCCCCCGACCTGATGAATAAAATGACAGAAACGGGATAGAAAAGTGTTAGTAGATCAAAAAGAAGCATTTGAAAAGTATCACGAGCAGATAGTTTCGATTTATAGACGATATAATATGATCGATGTAATTCATCAGGGAGGTTATCTAACAAAGTTCTCAAATTCTGTAGGTCATTTACGACCAAAGTATAACCTAAACGGACAAATAGATTTTCAAGAACAAGATCTATACAACATTGTCCATGAAACACGATTTGCGATTGCGAATACCGTTTTATTGTCTGAAATTGGTTTGACACCGTTCCTAATAAACCATATATATGATCCGGTCCCGCTTTTCTCTCCAACGGTAGTAGATATCCGCTTTTTTTATTTTATTGACGATGCATTTATGCGTCTATATAACTTCTGGAATAGAGTTGCAAATTTCTTGAACATCTTTTTTCAGATTGAAACAAATCCAGAAAAGGTCCTTTTTCCCTCTCTGATAGAGAAACTCGCTTCTCGTGTAGGAAACGACCTGAATTTCAAAAGCCTTCAAGAATTCAAAGAGAAGGAGTATAAGGATATAATCAACAGGAAACGACGAAAGGTAGTCCACAGAGAATCCTCGTCGTCCACCTATTTCAAATCATTTCTTGACAGTCTAGCAAAAAACTTTAAAGAAACATCGAAGCTTCAAGAACAACTGCGTGCACTCCAAAGAGAGAGGGATGAGTTGCCACCGTATTTTGTAACAAGCTACAAGCGAATGATTCAAGGGCTTGATGAGATGCTTGCTTTAATTAGAGATAATGTGAAATAGGTTTCTTGGAGAATAAATTGTCGAGAGGCTTCGCCATGCTCGACCTACAAAAAGCTGAGATTCTTCGCTACACCCAGAATGACAGATAGGAGATTTGCGAAATGAAAAAACTAAATCTTGTGGTTTTGGCTTCTGGTGGCGGGACCAACCTGCAAGCCATAATAGATAACATCGAAGCCGGAAAACTGGATGCGCAGATCAAGGCGGTGATAAGTAACAACAGCAAAGCGGGTGCTCTGGAGCGTGCCCGGAACCATAATATTCCCGCCATTCATCTAAGCCATAAGCAATTTGCCACCCCGGAAGAGTTTGATGAAAAACTCCTTTCCATTCTAAAAGAGAATGAAACCGATCTGGTGATTTTGGCAGGATACATGAAAATGCTTTCGCCCACGGTGATAAGAACCTATAAAAATAAAATATTGAACATTCATCCCGCGCTCCTACCATCTTTCGGCGGAGCCGGCATGTATGGAATTCATGTGCACGAGGCGGTGATCAATTCAGGAGTGAAAGTAACCGGAGTGACAGTCCACGTGGTGGACGAAGTTTATGATCATGGTGCCATCATCGTGCAGAAATGCGTCCCGGTTTTAAATGATGATACTCCGGAGACTCTGCAGCAGAGAGTGTTGCCGCGTGAACATGAGCTTTATTCCAAGGCGATTCAGCTTTTTGCAGAAGGAAAGGTCGAGATAAAGGATAATAAGGCATTTATAAGAGAATAAGGTCTGGAGTGCAAACCTTCAGGTTTGCCGTTTGATTTCTCCTCTATCTTATCGTAAAGCTAAAGGGACTGTTGAAAAAGTGGTTTTTGGAGTGCCAAAGCTTGTTTTTGCGATTTTTTGAAGTTTACATGTTCTTGTCTCCCAACAAACTAATTTTTGATAAAAACCGCACCAGCAAGCTGGTGCGCTCTGGATTTGGGTTTTTCAACACGCCCTAAAGAGCTTTACACTCCAGAGAGACAAACCTTTGAAGTCCCCCCTCACCCTGCCCTCTCCCCCAGGGGAGAGGGATACAGAGAGGGGTGGGCTTCGTGTAATAAATAAATGCGGTTATATTAGATTTTAGTGAATAAGACCTCCCTCAAAAAATGTCCACAATGTCCATAGAAAAGGAAGACACCAAGTATTTCAAATATCTTCTTTACCTCATCCTGGGGACAACCCTTTTTCGCTTGATTTATATTAATCTCCTCAACTTAGCTCCCCAGGAAGCTTATTATTGGAATTATTCAAGGCATCTGGCTTTAAGCTATCTGGACCATCCACCTATGCTGGCTTATTTAATTTTCATTTTTACCCATCTGGGAAGGCAAAGCGAGTTTTTCGTTCGGATAAGCTGTGTCCTGGTCTCTTTTGGACTGACCTACTTAACTTATCTTGTTGGTAAATTGCTTTTTGACCCGAAAGTCGGCTTTTTCTCTGCTCTGTTTTTAAATGGCATCTTGATTTTCTCTTTAGGCGCAATCATTGCTACTCCCGATACACCTATGATTTTTTTCTGGGTTCTTTCTTTTTATTTTTTCTCCAAGTTGATTTTAACTCAAGAAAAGAAGTGGTGGTATCTTTCGGGAATGAGCACGGGTTTGGGTTTGCTTTCAAAATATACCGCCATTTTCATCATTTTTTCAGTTTTTCTATATCTGGTTTTTTCAAAACAGAATCGAAGGTGGCTTCTTTCTAAAGAGCCATATTTAGCCTTGATCTTAGCAATTCTTATTTTCTCGCCAGTAATCATCTGGAATGCTCAAAATCACTGGGCTTCTTTTCTTTTTCAATCCTCCCGGAGAGCCAAGGAGTTGACTTCCTTTTCAGCTTGGCATTTCTTCGGCTATTTAGGGGCACAAATCGGGGTGGTCTCGCCTTTGATATATCTTAGTCTGATTTATGCTGTGATCAAAAGTGGAATAATTGGGTTCAAACGAAAGACGACAAAGTCTCCCCCTCACTCCCGCCTCTGGCGGGATTTTCAACCCATCCCTCCTATGGATTTCGCCTCGCTCAATCTCCCCAAGGGGGAGAGGGAATGTCCTCTAAATGAAAAATTCCTCCTTTGTTTTTCTTGGTCTTTTCCCATAATTTTGTTTTTTACTTTGGTTGCGACCAAATACTGGGTCAAAATAAATTGGGTTAGTGCTGGATATTTTTCGGCTTCAATTTCTCTGGTGGCTTTGTTTTTTCGACTTTTGGAAAAAGGGAGAAAATGGGTCAAGACCTGGGGAATTTCTGCATTAATTCTTAGCTTGATTTTTGTCTTGATTGCCCATATTTTACCCATAATGAAATTCATTCCGGTTTCGTCTTCACTTGATACCGTAACCGGATGGGAAGAATTAGCAAAAAGAGTGGAAAGGGAAAAAAGTAAAATGAAAGAAGGGACAATAGTAGTTGGTTACGGCTATAAAGTCCCCAGTGAGATTGCATTCTATAGTTCTTCTCAACTGGAAACATATTCTAACAACATCGTAGGTGAAAATGGGTTGCAATTTGATTTCTGGTCAAATCCCAAGGATTTTTTAGGAAAAGATGCTATTTTTGTTTATGACCAAAGGGAGAGGTATAAAAATCCGGAAAACCTGAAGAATTTCTTTGCTTCGGTCGAGGAAACAGAGCCGTTGAAAATCTATCGAGGGGGAAAGGTTTTGACTACTTTTCATATTTTCAAATGTTATGAGTATAAAGGTCATGGGGGCTAATCCCGGCTTTTTAATTAGTCATTAAGGGACTACCTTCCCAACAAAAAAACAATTGAGGTAAAAATGGAAGAGGTGATTTTGGAAACTGATATTAAGGAATTTCCTCTGTTTTCCAAAGGAAAGGTGCGGGATGTTTATAATTTGGAAGATAGGCTTTTGATTGTCGCCACCGATAGAATATCCGCTTTCGACGTGGTGCTTCCCACCGGCATTCCCGGCAAAGGTAAGATTTTGACCCAGATGTCTTTGTTCTGGTTTGATCTGGTCAAGGACATAGTCGAAAATCATCTGATCACCTCTGATGTTGACCAATACCCCGAAAATCTTAAGAAATACCGAAACGTCCTCGAAGGAAGGTCCATGTTAGTTAAAAAAGCCAAAAGGATTGATATCGAGTGCGTGGCGAGAGGATACATCTCCGGCTCTTGGTGGAAGGAATACAAGGAAAAAAGATTATATGAGGGCAAATCCAAAACAATAAAGCTTTTCGGAATCGAGCTCCCTACTCATTTGAAAGAATCAACCCGGCTCCCCTATCCCATTTTCACCCCCACCACCAAAGCTGAAGAGGGGCATGATGAAAATCTTTTCTTTGAAGACGTGATAAAAATGATCGGAGAAGATTTGGCTTTAAGTTTAAGGAGCAAAAGTATTCAGGTCTACAAAAAGGCGGCGGATTATGCGGAGAAAAGAGGAATGATCATTGCAGATACTAAGTTTGAGTTTGGGATGATAGATAAACAGATAATCTTGATCGATGAAATATTTTCCCCGGATTCATCCAGATTCTGGGATAAGAAAACCTACAAGCCCGGAAGACCACAGGAAGCTTTTGATAAACAATATGTTCGGGATTATCTGGAAGGGATGAATTGGAATAAAAAACCCCCGGCTCCGGAATTACCTGAAGAAGTGGTTTTGAAGACAAAGGAAAAATACCAGCAGGCATATAGAAGATTAATTGAATAAGGATCATCTCATAGAGAGCCACGCAAAAATTAAAAGATCAAAATTAAAAATGAAAAATTTCATTTCAAAATTCAAAATCACTCTTTTCCTGATTACCTTGAGAGGTTAAAGATTTAGCTTTTTAAGTTTCTGCCCCCGCCTTTGGCGGGGCTCGAATTTTTGAGGATAGGTATTCATATGAATAAGGATGGGAATCTCAGGACTTAATAAAGTAGGCATAACGGTAACCTCACCCCCTTTGTCCCCTTCAGGGTGAATCCCTTTCCTTCGACCCTGAGGTCTTCCTTCGACACTGAGTCTCAGGACGAAGTGCAGGACCGAAGGGCAGGGTGAACCCCTCTCCATTTTATGGAGAGGGGGTAGGGGAGAGGTAGTTAAAGGAGAAAACAAATGGCAAAGGAAAAAATGGGGTTAGGATGGGTAAAAATAAAAAGGGCTTTGTTGAGCGTGTCAGATAAAAGAGGCATAACTGAATTGGCCAAGGCTTTGTCAAAACTTAGGGTGGAAATCATCTCCACCGGAGGAACTCAAGCGGAGTTAAAAAAGGCACGCATAAAATCAATCTCCGTTTCATCCTTTACCGGCTTTCCTGAAATCTTGGGGGGGAGGGTAAAGACTTTGCATCCTAAAGTCTTCGGGGGCATCTTAGCCAAAAGGGAGGATGAACAGCACAAAAAGGAAATGGGGGAGCAGGACATAAAATATATTGATTTAATCGTGGTCAACCTTTACCCTTTTGAAGAGACGGTAAATAAGGCTGGTGTATCCCCAGAGGAGGCAATCGAAAACATCGACATCGGTGGTCCCAGCATGATCAGGGCGGCGGCTAAAAATTTCGAATCCGTGGCGGTGGTGGTAAATCCCAAAAGATATGACCAGATCATAGGGGAGCTTGAGGAAAATGAGGGTTCACTATCTCTTGCCACCCGTTTGGATTTAGCTTTTGAGGTATTCCAGTATACCGCTTTTTACGATACGATGATAGCCAATTATTTTAAGGCACTTTCACCACCAAAAGATGATGAATTCCCAAATTATTTAAGCCTGAGTTTTGAAAAGCTCCAGAGCTTGAGATACGGGGAAAATCCACATCAGAAAGCTTCGTTTTATAAAAGCCCACTCTTCAAAGGGGCGAGTATTCCCGGCTGTGAAGTCCTTGCAGGCAAAGAGCTTTCCTATAATAATATCAACGATCTGGATGCCGCCTTAGCCATGATAGAGGATTTCTCCGACGGATCCAGGGGACCGGAAAAACCGTTTGCCGTGTTGCTTAAGCATACCAATCCATGTGGAGCCGCCTGTGCGGATACTTTGGCTTGCGCCTATGAAGATGCCTTAGCTTGCGATCCGGTCTCCGCCTTTGGATGTATAATAGGTCTAAATAGGGTGGTCGATTTAGAGACCGCAAAAAAGATAGATGAGACATTTTTTGTGGAGTGTGTGATCGCACCGGGATATGAGAAAGAGGCGCTTGAGCTTTTGAAGAAAAAGAAAAATCGCAGATTTCTGGCATGTCCCCAATTGTTAGAATCAAAAAAGAAAAAAGAAAATGGGGTGAAAATAATCAAAGGAGGGGCTTTAGCTCAGACCCCGGACGACTATCAGATAAAAGAAAGCGATCTGAAGGTGGTGACCGAGATTTCTCCAACCCCGGAGCAGATCAAATCGCTTCTTTTCGCCTGGAGGATGGTAAAACACGTCAAATCCAATGCGATTCTTTTGGCGCAAGGTGAAAAGACCGTGGGGATAGGTGCAGGTCAGATGAGCCGGGTCGACTCCTCCATCATTGCGGCAAGAAAAGCCGGGGAAAAAGCAAAAGGCTCAGTTCTGGCATCAGACGCCTTCTTTCCTATGAGAGACGGTGTGGATGCGGCGGCGGAAGCCGGGGTGGTGGCAATCATACAGCCCGGAGGTTCCAAGGGCGATCCAGAAGTGATCAAAGCCGCCAACGAACACAAAATCGCCATGGTCTTTACCGGAATACGGCATTTCAGACATGGGTGAAAAAGGGTTTTGGAGTGTTCACCTTTAGGTGAACCAGATTTTAAAGTGTTTTTACTTTTCCTCCGCCAAAGGCGGGGGATTATGTATACTCTGCTTCCACTTAAGATCAAGGTTCAGTTCTCAGCCCATTTGGGCGTTAGCACCTAAACCTGACTAAAGTCAGTTAGAACAATATGTAGTTACAAGGGATGTCAAGTTAAATAGTTGATGACCTTTAGGTGAACCAAAACCCAAAGTGGACAAGAACCAAATTTTAAATCTTGATTTTAGAATAGAAATTTGTTATATAATGTTATGCAGAGTAAATGCAACTGTCAAAATCTAAACAAAGAGGTAGAAATGTTCAAAAAAATTGCTATCGTTTTAGGATTAGTGCTTGTTTCAACCACAAGCTTCGCCCAGCAAGGCTGGTTCTGGCAAAATCCTCTGCCTCAGGGGAATACCCTTAATAGTGTTTATTTCGCAAATGCCAATACTGGCTGGGCAGTAGGAGATATTGGCACAATCTTACACACCACTGATGGTGGAGACAATTGGAATGCTCAAAGTTCTGGAACTTTATATGACCTTTATAGTGTCTATTTTGCAAATGCCGATACCGGCTGGGCGACAGGAATTAGTGGCATAATCTTACACACCACCGACGGTGGAAATAGCTGGAGTCTTCAGGACTCTTTAGGTACCAGTGATTGGCTTAGTAGTCTTTATTTTATTAATGCTGATACCGGCTGGGTGGTCGGGAGGTTTGGCACAATCTTGCATACCACCGATGGAGGGAGCAACTGGATTGCTCAAACTTCCAAAACCGGCTACTGGCTTTATAGTGTCTATTTCACAGATGCCAATACTGGCTGGGCAGTAGGAATGTATGGCATAACCTTACGCACCACGAATGGCGGGAATAACTGGGATTCTCTAACTATAACCTCCAATAATCTTCATAGTGTCTGTTTTGCAAATGCCGATACCGGCTGGGCAGTCGGGACAAATAGCACAATCTTATACACCACGGATGGGGGAAATAATTGGAGTCCTCAACCATGCGGAAATCCCGGTCACCTTTATAGTGTATATTTTACAGATGTCGATACTGGCTGGGCAGTAGGAAGTGGCGGCACAATCTTGCACACCATCGATGGTGGAAGCCATTGGAATACCCAAGGTTCTGGAACTGTAGCGACCCTCTGGAGTGTCTATTTTGCAGACACCCATACTGGCTGGGCAGTAGGAAATTATGGCATAACCTTACACACCACTGATGAAGGAAGCAACTGGATTCGTCAAGGTTCTGGATCTACTCAAGGTCTTACCGACATCTGCTTTACCGATGCCAACACTGGCTTGGCAGTAGGAGCTTTGGGCACGATCTTACATACCACCGATGGTGGGAGTAGCTGGGATTCTCTAATCTCTGGCACTTCACACGACTTTGCAGATGTCAATTTTACAGATGTGAATATTGGTTGGGCAGTAGGAGAGCACGGCGAAGTTTTACATACTACCAATGGAGGAAACAACTGGAATTCTCAAACATCCGGAACTTCAAAGATGCTTCGTAGTGTCTATTTTATAGATACCGATACTGGCTGGGTGGTAGGAGATTCTGGTAAAATCTTCCATACCACCGACGGTGGAACCAACTGGAATCCTCAAACTTCTGGAACTCCGACGGATCTTTATGGGGTCTATTTTACCGATGCGGATACCGGCTGTGCGGTTGGAATGAATGGCAAAATTCTTCGCACCACCAATGGCGGAACCGACTGGGATTCTGTAAGTTCTCCAACTTCAAATCATCTTTATGGGGGAGTCTATTTTGCTGATGCCAATAATGGTTGGACAGTCGGATGGTTTAGCACAATCCTTCACACCACGGACGGTGGAGTCACCTGGAATCCCCAAACTCCTGGGACTGGCTATTATTTTTTTAGTGTCTTCTTTACTGACCCTGATACTGGCTGGGTAGTAGGACATTTTGGTGCAATCTTACACACTACCGATGGTGGAAGCACATGGAATCCCCAAAGTTCCGGAACTTTCAATCGCCTTGAAGGTGTTTATTTCACAGATGCCAAGACCGGCTGGGCAGCTGGTTATTCAGGCACAATCTTGCACACCACCAATGGCGGTTATACCTGGGTAGAAGAAGACAACAACTCTGTTGAGTTGCCCAAAGATTTCAGCTTAGCTCAAAACTATCCCAACCCGTTTAACCCCGCCACCACAATTCACTACACCGTTCGTGGTTCACGGTTCATCGTTCGTAGTCCCATCCACACCACCCTGACTGTATATAACATACTGGGGCAAAAGGTGAAAACTTTGGTGGATGAGCCTAAGGCACCTGGGAACTACGAAGTGATCTGGGATGGAAAAGATGATAAGGGAAAGGGAGTAGCCAGTGGAATCTATTTTTATCAGTTGAAGACTAAAGATTTTACCGAAACCAAGAAGATGGTGCTGTTGAAATAACGGAATACCTCACCCCCTTAGTCCCCCTCTCCATTTTATGGAGAGGGGGACTAAGGGGAAAAGGTCTATCTAAGAATCTTATGAATCTGCGTAGCCAAGCCTTCAGGGTTTGGTGCCAAGGCATAAAGCCTTGGCTACGCGAGTGAGAAACGGTAGAGACGGTATTGTGTAGGGACAGGACTTGTTGAGCTTGCGAAATCCCGCCGTGGCGGGGTCCCTGTTCGTGGTTTCTTAAAAAGGAGGTGGTGATGCTCAAAAAGATCGCTATCGTTTTAGGACTGTTGCTTGTTCCAGCCCTAAGTTACGCCCAGTCGGGCTGGTTCTGGCAAAATCCTCTGCCCCAGGGGAATCTCCTTAGAGGCGTCTCTTTTGTGGATGCCGATAATGGCTGGGCAGTAGGATGGGTGGGCACAATCTTACACACCACCGATGGTGGGGACAATTGGAATCTTCAAACTTCTGGGACTTCAAAACACCTTAATAGCGTCCACTTTGTGGATGTCAATAATGGCTGGGCAGTAGGACAGATTGACTCCGTCTTACATACCACCGATGGTGGAAACACCTGGAATCCTCAGACTTCTGGAACTTCTAATTGGCTTTCTGGTGTCTGTTTTACAGATGCCGATACTGGCTGGGCAGTAGGAGGAAACGGCACAATCTTACACACCACCGATGGAGGAAGCAACTGGAATCCTCAAAGTTCTAAAACTACTAATTGGCTTTATAGTGTCTACTTTACAGATGCAGATACTGGCTGGGCAGTAGGAGAGTATGGCACAATCCTACACACCACCGACGGGGGAGACAACTGGGACACCCTAACCTATGAAACCAATCTCGACCTTTACAGTGTGTATTTTACAGATGCCCAGAAGGGATGGGCAGTAGGATATGGAGAAGACAAATCGTTCGAGGAAGGTGTGATTTTGCATACCACTAATGGCGGAACCGACTGGAGTGCTCAAACTTCAGGGACTGACGAAGCCCTATACCGTGTCTCTTTTACAGATGCTGATACTGGCTGGGCAGTGGGAGATGGTGGCACAATCTTAAACACCACGGACGGTGGAAGCAACTGGAATGCTCAAACTTCTGGAATATATGACGCCATTTACAGTGTCTGTGGCATAGCTCCCCACAAAGGCTGGGTAGTGGGACAGGCGGGCAAAATCTTCCATACCACCGATGGTGGAACCAACTGGAATCCTCAATCTTCCGGAACTACGATTTCCCTCGAAAGTGTTTGTTTTGCATTACTGGATGAAGGCTGGGCAGTGGGAGGAAGTGGCACCATCCTTCATACTACGGATGGAGGAAACAACTGGAATTCTCAAACTTCTGGAACTTCAAAGATGCTTAGTAGTGTCTATTTTATAGATGCCGATACTGGCTGGGCAGTGGGAGATTCTGGCAAAATCTTCCACACCACCGATGGCGGGGACAACTGGGGAGGCCAGACTTCTGGAATTTCAAATACTTTGCAAGGTGTCTACTTTATAGATGATTCTACAGGCTGGGTAGTAGGGAACGATGGCAAAATCTTACACACTGAAGACGGAGGAGTCCAGTGGACACCTCAAAATTCTGGAATTTTAAATATCCTTTTTGATGTCTATTTCACGGATTCTGATAACGGCTGTATAGTTGGAACCAGTGGCAAAATCTTACATACTACCAATGGTGGAGAGAACTGGGATTCTGTAACCTCTGGAACTTTAAATTCCTTGTATAGAATACATTTAGTCCACGCCTCTCCTGATTACTATGGCTGGGCAGTAGGATATGAAGGAACAATCGTGCACACCACCAACGGAGGAGAGGATTGGAGTCCTCAAAGTTCTGGAATTTCATGGTATCTTGAAAGTGTCTATTTTACAGATAAGGATACAGGCTGGGCAGTAGGAGAACGTGGCATAATTTTACACACCACAAATGGTGGAACCATCTGGCATCCTCAGGGTTCTGGAACTAACAATTTGCTTTTTGGTGTCCATTTTGAAAACGCTAATACCGGCTGGGCAGTAGGAGACTATGGCACAATCTTGCACACCACCAATGGCGGTTATACCTGGGTAGAAGAAGATAACAACTCTGTTGAGTTGCCCAAAGATTTCAGCTTAGCTCAAAACTATCCCAATCCGTTTAACCCCGCCACCACAATCCACTACACCGTTCGTGGTTCACGGTTCATCGTTCGTAGTCCCATCTACACCACCCTGACTGTATATAACATACTGGGGCAAAAGGTGAAAACTTTGGTGGATGAGCCTAAGGCAGCTGGGAGCTACGAAGTGATCTGGGATGGAAAAGATGATAAGGGAAAGGGAGTAGCCAGTGGAATCTATTTTTATCAGTTGAAGACTAAAGACCTCACTGAAACCAAGAAGATGGTGCTGTTGAAATAGTCATAAATAACACTGAAGCGAAAGGCAGTTGTCATGCTGAGCGAAGCGAAGCATCTCATCTTTTGAGATTCTTCGCCCTGCGGGCTCAGAATGACACGGTCATCATGTTTTCCTTATATTATCGCGTAGCCAAGCCTTCAGGGCTTGGTGCCAAGGCATAAAGCCTTGGCTACGCGTCAATGTAGATCGCTTAGCTGTGAGATTTCATAAAGATGGTGATGCTTAAAGACAAAAAAATAATCTTGGGAATAACCGGTGGCATCGCCGCCTATAAAGCTTGTGATATAGTAAGGAGATTAAAAAAGTTAGGGGCACAAGTGATCGTGGTGATGACGGAGAATGCCCAAAAGTTCATCACTCCTCTAACTTTTGAGACCCTCTCCGGAAATGAGGTGGTCACCGAGATGTTTCCTGAAAAAAGATTTGTGGGGGTAAGACACGTGGATTTAGCAGGATGGGCGGATTTGATCCTGATCGCTCCAGCCACAGCTAACATAATCGGCAAAATAAAATCGGGCATTGCGGATGACATATTGACCACCATAGTCATCTCCTCCAAAACCCCGATTTTGATCGCTCCAGCCATGAACGTCAATATGTATGAAAATCCCATCTTTCAGGAAAATCTTTCCTATCTACAAAAATTAGGATATAAATTTGTGGAACCACAGGTGGGAGAGTTAGCCTCCGGCATAGTGGGGAAGGGAAGATTAGCTGAACCTGAGATCATCGTGGGCGAGGTCATAAAAATTTTGACTAAAGAAAAGGATTTGGAGAGAAAGTTGATTGTAGTTACCGCCGGCAGAACCGAAGAGCCTCTGGATCCCATCAGGTATCTTTCCAACCGCTCCAGCGGGAAAATGGGATATGCCCTAGCTCAAGAGGCTTACGAAAGAGGGGCAAAAGTGACTCTGATAAGTGGACCCTCAAACTTAACGCCTCCTTTTGGGTTAAATTTCATCCAAGTTCGAACAGCCAAAGAGATGCTTTCCGCGGTCAGTTCTGCTTTTAAAAAAGCGGACGCCTTGGTCATGTCCGCCGCAGTCTCCGATTTTTCTCCCATCTTGATCTCAAAGGAAAAGATTAAAAAGGGAGGGGAAGAAATCGTTTTGAAGCTTAAGCCCACTATAGATATTTTAAAAGAGATGGGTAGGAGGAAAAAAGATAAAGTGTTAGTTGGCTTCTCTTTGGAGACTGAGGATGAGATAAAAAACGCAAAAAAGAAATTAGCCGAAAAGAATTTGGATCTGATCGTGGTCAACAATCCCAACGTTCCTGGGGCAGGTTTTAAGGTGGATACCAATCAGGTTACTTTGATTGACAAACGGGGAAGGATAGAAAAGCTTCCCTTGCTTTCCAAAAAAGAGGTGGCGGAGAAGATATTGGATAAGGTAAGTTTACTTTTGAGGGGTCTCGAAAAAAGTTAAGGCACGGCGGGCTAAGAGCCCGCCCTACGCGGTTGGGCGGCAACCCACAATTACCTTAGTTCTGCGTAGGCGGGGTTCATCCTGAAGGGATTCACCCTGAAGGGCTCCCAACCCCGCAAAAAGATTCTCTTAAAGAAAAAAAGATGAAAATGGATGATCGCTACGAAAAAATGCTTCAAGCTTTTACTTTGGCAAAAAACTTCTTGAAACAGCAGGTGGACCTTGGATTTAATGAGGTTTATATCCAATCCATAAACAAAAAATCAAATCCGAAAAAACTTCATACCCCCGGTATGAACCATACGGTTCATACCACAACAAAAACTTTGACTGATTTCTATCAAGAGATAAAAGATTGTAAGAAATGTCATCTCCATAAGACCAGAACCAACTTCGTTTTTGGAGTGGGCAGCCAAAATGCTAAAGTTATGTTCATAGGAGAAGCACCGGGAAGAGAAGAAGACCTGCAAGGAGAGCCTTTTGTGGGAAAAGCAGGACAGCTTTTGGACAAGATTTTAGCCGCCATAAATTTCAAAAGGGATGAAGTTTATATCGCCAATATCTTAAAATGCCGTCCCCCGGAAAACCGGGATCCCTTACCGGATGAAATCGAGTTGTGTGAGCCGTATCTTTTGGAGCAGATAAAAATCATCCAGCCTAAGATAATCTGTGCATTAGGAAGAATATCCGCACAGGCGCTTTTAAAAACCAAGCAGACTTTAGGGCAAATGAGAGGAAAAATTCACGATTATGATGGGATCAAGTTTTTGGTAACTTATCACCCAGCCGCACTTTTGAGATACCCCCAATATAAAAGGGCGACTTGGGATGATGTGAGATTGTTAAGAAAAGAATTTGATAATTTAGGTTAAAAGGTTTGAAAGTTAGAAGGTTGAAAAGTTAGAAAGTTAAACCCGTGAACTTTAGAACTTTCAAGCTTGTCAACTTGCAAACCTGTGAACTTGCGCACTTTGAAACCTGCAAACCTTCGAGGACTTACCATGGCAGAAAGAAAAGAGACTTCGCGTGCGGAGAAAATTCCGCCACAATCCATAGAGGTGGAACAAGCAGTCTTGGGAGCTATGCTTTTAGATAAAGAGGCTATCGGAAGGGCTTTGGAGAGTCTCGACAGAGACTCTTTCTATCGGGATGACCATCAAAAAATATTCTCCGCCATCGTGGACCTCTATGACAAAAACCAGCCGGTGGACATTATCACCATCTCCGATGAATTAACCAAAAGAAAAGAGTTGGACAACGTAGGGGGAAGGATGTATCTTCTGGAGTTGACCGAAAAAATAGCCACCACCGCCAATATCGAATATCACTGCAATATAGTCTTGGAGAAATCCACCCTGCGGAAATTGATCGACACCTCCACCCGGATAGTCTCCCAATGTTATGATGCCGCCCTGGATGTGGATGATCTTCTGGATCGGGCGGAGCAGGGAATCTTTAACATCTCCGAGAAAAGAATAAAGGAGGGATTTATTCCCATTGGGGAGCTTCTTCCGCACACCTTTGAAGCCATAGAGGAATATCAAAAGAAAGGGGGGATGGTCACCGGTCTCTCCACAGGCTTTTTTGAATTGGATACTTTGACCGGCGGTCTTCAAAATTCGGATCTGGTCGTGGTGGCCAGCCGTCCTTCCATGGGGAAAACGTCCTTCTGTTTATCCATCGCCGAGCACACAGCCATCGAAGAGAAAACCCCGGTGGGAATTTTCAGCTTGGAGATGGCAAAAAATCAGTTGGCGCAAAGAATGCTTTGCAGCCGGGCACGGTTTTCCACCTATAAGATGAGAACCGGCAGGATATCAGACCATGAATACAGCAACCTGGCGGTAGCGGTGGGGCCTTTGGCTGAGGCTAAAATATTCATAGATGACACGCCCAATATCGGAATCCTGCAGATGCGGGCAAAAGCCAGAAGACTTAAGGCTCAATATGATGTGGGACTGGTTATAGTTGACTACCTGCAACTGATGCAGGGACCCAAAAACACAGAGTCCAGACAACAGGAGATCTCTCTGATCTCTAGATCGTTAAAAGGATTAGCCAAGGAGCTTAATATTCCGGTGGTTGCGGTGTCACAACTTTCCCGGAAGGTGGAGGATCGAGGCCCAGACAAAAGACCCCTGCTGGCTGATCTACGCGAATCCGGTGCCATCGAACAGGATGCGGACGTGGTGATTTTCGTATACCGTCCCGAATTCTATGGCATTGAAAAATTCAAAGATGGAGCTCCCAGTCAAGGGGTGGCTGAGATAATTGTGAGCAAACACCGGAATGGTCCCACCGGCGACCTGCGATTGACCTTCATAAAAGATTACGCCAGATTTGAAAATATGGAGTTTATTCATAAGGAGATACCATTCTAAGCGTTATTCCCCCTCCCTGGATGGTTCGACAAGCTCACCACAAGTGGGAGGGGGTTAGGGGGAGGGTGAAATATCATTCTACTCCAGGAGGAATAAAACGAGGTTTCTTACTACCCAAGAAAATGCTTTCAGCTTTGTAGTTCTCAGCCACTTTAGTGGCGTAAGTTATAACCCGACTAAAGTCAGTTAGAACCTCACTCCTCTCCCCTATGGGGAGAGGGAAGGGTGAAAATCCCGCCATAGGCGGGGGTGAGGGGGAAATCAAATAGAATAAGGAAAATGAGATTTCTAACCACTCAAGAAAACGCCTTCAGGTTAGTGGGAAGGAAGACCCTCATATTCTTTGAGGATGTTGGCGGGCTGGCAATTTTGATCAAAAGAATCTTTCTGGGTTTGCCGTCTGTTTTCAGCAAGTTCCGACTCACCACAGAGCAGATGCTTCTGATGGGGGTAAACTCTCTTCCATTGGTAGCCGTGGTCTCCGTTTTCACCGGAGGGGTATCTGCGGTTCAAGCGGTTTATCAGATATCGGATTACGTCCCCATGCGGTATATAGGCACCGCCGTAGGTAAAGCGGTGATGATCGAGCTTGCGCCCGTTTTAACCGCTTTGGTGGTGGCAGGGAGAGTGGGGGCATCAATAGCGGCTGAATTGGGCACCATGAAGGTTACCGAACAGATCGATGCTCTGGAGACTTTAGCTTTGGACCCGGTGAAATATTTAGTCGTTCCCAGATTCGTAGCCGGACTTCTTATGCTTCCGGTCCTCACTGTTTTTTCTGACACCGTGGCTTTACTGGGGGGATTAGGAGTATCAGCCTTTTCGCTGCACGTCTCCCCACACGTGTTTTTGAATGGTTTAAAAAGTTTTTTCAAAATGACGGATTTAACCTCCGGACTTTTAAAAGCTTTCGTCTTCGGCAGTATAATATCCACCATCGGCTGTTATCAAGGTTTCAAAACCGCAGGCGGCGCCGAAGGAGTAGGAAGATCAGCCACCAGAGCGGTGGTGTTATCGTCGGTGTTAATATTGATTGCAGATTACGTAGTGGCTTCGATTCTGTTTGGATAGACACATATTATGCACAATCAAATTAACCAAAATATTGATTGTTAGGGTGAAAAATGCCAAACGGAAAAATCCAAACGATTTTCTCTGCCCCTGATGTTAAGCATGGTTTGTCTCTTTTTACTACAAGGGAGATAAAGGAAATAGAGGGATTAATAATAGAACGAGATGGAAAATTCGTTCTTAAGTGTCAAAAAAAGAATACATACAAATCGGCAAAACCCGAGGAGATTGTAAGGCAACTTTGGATTCTCCGACTTCTCCAAGAATATAACTATCCAATAACCCGAATTGATATTGAAAAAGTTATCTATTTTGGTTCTCAGGATTCTGGGTTAGCTGACATTGTCGTTTTACATGAGGATTTAACCCATCCATATATCATATTTGAGGTAAAAAGACCAAAAAGAACCGATGGTTTAGAACAGCTTAAAAGTTACTGCAATGCCGAAGGTGCCCCTATTGGAGTATGGTCGAATGGAAATGAAATGATAAGACTTCACAGAGAAGAACCAAATATTTTTGTAGAGATTCCACACATTCCTAAAGTAACAGAAACTCTGAGAGAAATTCTAACCCAAAGATGGACGATTGGGTGGTTGGAAGAATATGATGAACTGAGACAAGGCAAAACAACACTCAAGAAAATTCTTTTGGACCTTGAAGAACTTGTTTTAGGTAATGCTGGCGTTGATCCCTTCGAGGAAATTTTTAAGCTCATCTATGCCAAGCTATACGATGAGTGGAAGGGCATAAACGATTCTAAATACCAGTTAGGTTTTTTTGTTGGTGATAAAAGCCCTGAGAAGATAAAAAGAGCGATTACTAATTTACTTGAGGGAGCAAAAAGACAGTGGAGTGGAGTATTTGAACCCACCGACAAAATAGAACTTAGAGATGAGCATTTAAAGGTTTGCGTCTCCTTTCTTGAAAAGATAAAACTATTCAATTCAAATCTTAGGATAATTGATGAGGCGTTTGAATACCTAATTCCACAAGTATCTAAGAAAAAGGAAGGGCAATTCTTCACACCGCGACCGGTTGAAGATATGGTTGTAGAGATGCTCAATCCCAAGCCAGACGAATTTGTTATAGATCCTGCATGTGGCTCAGCTGGTTTCCTTTTGCATTCTGTTATGCGGGTTGCTGGTGGTGCGATTACCGGCAAGGAGCTTCCGCCAGCCGCTAAGAATTTTGCCCAAAACAATATTGTGGGAATTGATTTTGCTAAAAAAGCAGTAAAGATAGCAAAAGCCATCAATCTCATAGTCGGAGATGGAAAGGCGCATGTGTATAAAGACAACTCTTTAGCGCCACAAACTTGGAATGATGAAACTAAGGCAGGATTAAGATCAAGACTCTTTAGGTTTAGTGAGTCGGAAAAGGATAAAGATAATCAAGAGAAATTCCTGTATTTTGATTTTGATGTCCTTATGACTAATCCGCCCTTCGCGGGAACTGTCAAGGAAAAGGATATCCTAAGGTTGTATGAGCTAGCTGAGAAAAATGGTAAATTAGTGAAAAAAATAGGGAGACATATTCTCTTTCTAAATCGTTGCCTCCAATTTATACGACCGGGCGGTAGAATGGCTATCGTTCTGCCCCAAGGCATATTAAATAATACAAATGCTGAATATATTCGCAGGTTCATTATTGAGCAAGCAACAATTTTGGCGGTCGTTGGGTTGCATGGAAATTCCTTTAAACCCCATACTGGAACAAAAACAAGCGTTTTATTCTTGCAGAAATACACGGACGAAGAAAAACAAAAAATTCAGCAAACGAAAGTAAAGTATGAAGGAGGATGGGAAGGTTTTATTGCAGAGTTAAAAGAGAAATACAAAGCGGTAAACTGGGCGAAGCCCGCAGATGAAGAGGAACTCCATGACGAACTAAGGTCTTTCATGGAAACTTATTTTGGTGGTATAGAAGAATTAGAAGAAGAGCAAACGGAAGAAGTTGAACAGGCTGAAGAAATTGAAACTGAGGGAACAAAGCCGATTAAGACTGTAATTGGCGAGATACAAGAACGGCAAGAAGTATTAGAAGAAAAACAGAAACAGTTGGACAGTGGCACAGAAGGTGATAGAAAAATAGAGTTGAAGAAAGAAATCAAAACCTTAAACACCAAACTCAAGAAACTTCATCGGGAAGTTTCAGAGAGAACATTGGGTGGGCAAATTTATTTGGTTTTGAATGATGAAAAGACAACCGAACAGTTCAAGAAATTCTGGCTGGATGGTAAAGTTCTAAAACAGATGGATTATCCTATATTCTTTGCTGTAAACGAGAAGCCAGTGAAAGACAATAGCGGAGAATATAGGTATAAAAGAGGTCCAAATGGTGAGCTTCTAGTCGGTAAAGATGAACACCCAGAAATAGATCACGATTTGGATGAGATAGCAGAAGCATTTGTTAAATTTGCCAAAGGACAAGGTTTTGATTTTTGGAGGTAATTTATGGCAGTAGTAACTTCTATTAGATTATCCGAAATAGAGGGGTCTTCTCGGCTTGATCCGGATTTTTATCACCCAAAGTATTTGGAAATAAAAAATAAACTATCTAATATAAAGAATATCCATTTGTTAAAAGAAGTCGCTATTATTGATACTGGGCCAGCATATTCAAGCAAGGAAATGGGAAGTACTTTTGATATCCCTCTTGCAAGGATAGGCGATATCACTAACAGAACAAATATTGTACAGTGGACTAAGCTTTCTAAAAAAGAGTTCGAAAGGTTTAAGAATAAAAAAATCGAAAACTTGGATATATTGGTAACAATGACTGGAGATCCACCAGATGTTGGAAAATGTAATTTAATAAAAATCTCCAATGACCAAGTCCTCGCTTTTAACCAGCGAGTAGCAAAATTAATGGCTAAAGTAAGTCCATATTATCTTTTCGCTTATTTATGTACTGAAACCGCCCGTTTACAATCTGAAAGAAATGCTTTAGGAATACGCCAAAGAAATGTTAGAATAAATGATATTAGAAGCATTCGCGTAGTTTTGACCGTATGTGAGGACATACTGAACAGAATTGATAACTTAACTATCAACTATCTGTACGAATTGGAAAGGTCAAAAAGCTTATACTCCCAGGCTGAAAACCTTCTTTTAGAAGAATTGAGACTAGAAGATTTTAAGCCAAAATATGAGCTTTCCTATACTGCTAATCTTTCCAAAGCATTTGGAGTTCACCGTGTAGATGCTGAGTACTTCCAGCCTGTTTACGAGACATTAATTGATCATATTACTCGTAAAGACTATTGTAGAATCAGAGACATCTTGACTTTCAACAAAAGAGGAGTTCAGCCTTTGTACGTTGAGGACGGACAGATAGCAGTAGTCACGAGTAAGCATTTAGGTCGAACATCTATCGACTACCACGGGCTTGAAAAAACAAGCTTGGATGAATGGGAGAAAAACAAAGATGCACAGATAAGCCAGTATGATATACTGACTTACACGACCGGCGCATATGTAGGAAGAGCAAATTGCTTTTTAGAAGAAGTTCGTGCCTTAGCAAGTAATCACATCAATATCTTGAGAGTAAGGAAGTTAAACCCAGTTTTTGTAAGCGTATACTTAAACTCGGTTTTAGGGCAAATGCAAGTGGAAAGATGCGTAACTGGTTCAGCGCAGGTTGAGCTATATCCTTCGCAGATATCAAACTTTGTTGTATGGAATGCTCCTCAATCGGTCCAGAATAAAATAGCCACGTTTATCCAACAATCACATGAAGCAAGAAAGAAGGCAAAAGAGTTATTAGAAGAGGCAAAAAGAAAGGTTGAAGAGGTAATAGAAGGAGAAATGGTTTAGAAATTTTAAGAAGTCAACATGATTGAGATAAAAGGCATTTTCAAAAGCTTCGGGGGGAATCAGGTTTTGCGGGGGGTGGATCTGACCATCCAAAAAGGCGAGACCATGGTCATCATCGGAAGAAGTGGCTGTGGTAAAAGCGTCCTTTTGAAGCTTATCATCGGGCTTTTAAAGCCGGATCAGGGGAAAATATTGGTGAATGGAGATGAGATCACCTCCTTGAATGATAGTCAACTGAACCAGGTCAGACAGAAGTTCGGAATGCTTTTTCAAGCCTCCGCCTTATTTGATTCCATGACCGTCGATGAAAATGTGGGTTTGGGTTTAAGAGAACATACCAAAATGCCGGAGGCGGAAATAAAAGAGAAAGTAATAGAGACTTTGAAACTGGTGGGGCTCTCCGGGATTGAAGATAAAAAGCCGGCTGAGCTTTCCGGTGGAATGAAAAAAAGGGTGGGACTGGCTCGGGCTATCGCCATGGATCCGGAGTATGTTCTTTATGATGAACCCACCACCGGCATAGACCCGATCATGGCGGATGTTATAAATGACCTCATCATTAACTTACGAAACACGCTTTCCATCACCTCCATCGCAGTCACCCATGACATAGTTTCAGCCTATAAGATTGCGGATCGGATCGCCATGTTATATGAGGGAAAGATCATCTTTACCGGAACCCCGGAGGAGACGAAAAATACTAATCATCCAGTAGTTAGGCAGTTTGTCGAAGGAAGTGCCCAGGGTCCGATTGCGGCATTGTAAGGACGTCCGCCGACCGCCGTCGGCCGTCCGCCGTCCGCAGCAAAACCATGGAGGTCTAAATGGCATTTAAATTTGAAAAATTGGAAGTGTGGCAGTTATCATTGGAGTATTCGGATAAGATATATGAACTAAATAAGGCATTTCCTGCAAAAGAACAATATAATTTAACGTCTCAAATGCTAAGAGCGTCCACCTCGATTTCATTAAATATTGCAGAAGGTTCCACCAGTCAATCAGATATGGAGTTTCACCGCTTTATCGGAATTGCCATTAGATCTTTGATAGAAGTTATTGGTTGTCTGCATTTAGCAAAACGAAGAAGTTAGGCCACCTATAGATGACGACAGGAGACAGATGCCATGAATACCAAAGATTCTTCATCCCTTATGGATTTTAGGCTCATAATAACCAGGGACAGGTCAGGATGGACAGCGTTACATATTGCTGTAAACGAATGCAACAAAGCCAAGTTGGAGGACCTGCTATCGAAACCGTGCAATGTCAATGTCGAGGATAGGATTGGACGGACGCCTTTGCACGTTGCGGCACAGACGAGCAGCAGCGTATCGTTGGCGGAATTACTTATTCAGCACGGGGCAAGTGTTAATGCCAGCGGATTGTTAAAAAAGGGTGTTACACCGCTGCATGTAGCTGCCCTTTGCGGTAACGTGGAAGTCGCAGCGTTGCTAATAAGCAAGGGTGCCGCTATTAACAAAATTGACGGTTACAGGTTCATCCCGCTTCACAATGCGGCAGCAGAAGGACATGGACGGGTAGTTGATTTGCTTATAAGGAGCGGGAGCAACATCAACGCAAAGGAAGAAGACGGGGCTACACCCCTATACTATGCGGCAAAACAAGGCCATCTCGATGTATCAAAACGTCTAATAGACGCCGGTGCCAATATAGATGAACGGGACAAGTGGGGGAATACGCCCTTGACCATTGTGTCTGATAAGAATCATGTCTCTCTGGCACAACTGCTTGTCGATGCCAAGGCGGATGTCAATGCCAGAGGCATGAGAATGAGAACGCCATTATTCTGGGCAACGAGCAGAGAGATGGCAGCGCTTCTTATACAAAAAGGCGCCGATGTCAACGCAAGAGATGAATGGCAGAATACTCCTTTACACGTGGCTGCAGAGAAAGGGAATGCACCCTTGGCGGAATTGCTTATAACCGAAGGAGCTGTTGTAGACGCGGAGAACAATAAGCGACGAACCCCTTTGCATTGGGCAGGAAATGGCAAGATGGCGGAACTTCTAATAAGAATGGGGGGTGATGTTAACAAGAAAGATAGAGAAGGGAAAACCCCATTCGACCTTTCCAAGAGCGAGGGACGGAATGAGGTCGCGAATATTCTAAGGAGAGGGACAAAGAAAAGCAGATGGTGGAGCTTAGGTTTGTAGGAAGTGTGATGTTGGTTATTTTTCTGGCCTGACAACTGCATGAACACGGACTGGCAATTCCGCTGCGCTCCATTGCCAGCCGGTTATGCGGAGCGTTATGTTGACGAGAAAGCTTTTGATGAAGTTTATACTTTTGGTGAAAAAATGTTCGCTAAATTACAAGCATTGAAAAAGAAGCTTGAATGAATTTGCGGCGGACAGCCGACTGCGGACAAAAAAACCATGTTGAATCAAAGCAAAATCAAAACCATATACATCTGTCAAGCCTGTGGCCATCATTCCCTACGCTGGTTAGGAAAATGTCCGGATTGCGGGGCATGGAACAGCATGGTTGAAGAGAGGGTGACCAAACATAAGAAAACTTACGCTAAGCAAAAAATGGCTCCCACTCCCTTGGGTGAGGTGAATATTCAAGATGAAGATCGGGTCAAAACTGGCATGAAAGAGTTCGATAGGGTGGTGGGAGGAGGAATCGTCAAGGGATCGGTTATCCTGGTGGGTGGAGATCCGGGAATCGGCAAATCGACTCTGCTTCTGCAAATATCCGAAAAGATCGCCTCCGGCTATGACAAGGTTTTGTATATCACCGGGGAGGAGTCCTTAAAGCAGATTAAACTGCGAGCGGAAAGGCTGAAAATCATCCCGGATAAAATCGATATCTTGACCGAAACCAACATCGATCTAATTTTGGGAGTTCTAAGACAAGATATTCCCTTTATGGTGGTGATCGATTCCATTCAGACCACTTACAGTCAAAATTTGGAGAGCACTCCCGGAAGCATCAGCCAGATCAGGGAATGCGCGTATAATCTCATTAACTTCGCCAAGGAAACCGGAAGCTCAGTTTTCTTGGTGGGTCATGTGACCAAGGATGGATCCATTGCCGGACCAAAGGTTCTGGAACATATGGTGGACACAGTCCTCTATTTTGAGGGCGAGAAAAATCATATTTATCGAATTTTAAGGACGGTGAAGAATCGTTTCGGTTCAACCAATGAAATCGGAATTTTTCAGATGCAGGAGAATGGTCTTGCCGAGGTGGAGAATCCTTCCCTTTTGTTCTTGTCCGAAAGACCAAGAAATATATCTGGGTCAGTGGTGGTATGCAGTGTGGAAGGAACCAGACCTCTGCTTTTGGAATTGCAAGCTTTGGTCTCTCCCTCCAACTATGGCATGCCCCAAAGGGTATGCTCCGGAATCGATTACAAAAGATTGGCTTTGCTTTTAGCTATATTGGAAAAAAGAGGGGACATAAGTCTGGGAGCTTTTGATGTATTTGTCAATGTGGCGGGAGGGGTTAAAATCGAGGAGCCGGCACTGGACCTGGGAACTTTAGTCGCTATGGCCTCCAGTTTCAAAGATGTTCCCGCCGATAACAAATCCGTTTTAGTTGGAGAGGTGGGATTGGGAGGGGAGGTGCGTGCGGTAAGCCAGATAGACAGGAGGATAAAAGAAGCGGAAAAATTGGGATTTGAAAACTGTATCATTCCGCAAGGAAACGTAAAAACTTTGAATCAAAAATTCAATATCAAGATAACCGGCGTGAAAAACATAAAAGAAACCTTTGATTTGATCCTGCCTTAAATGAAAAAGGATCTTAAGGAGAAACAACATGTAGTTGCCCAATTTATACCGCTTTTATCCCGCCCGAGGCGGGACAAAGGCGGTGATTGGGCTTCTGTAATACTCGATAAATCGAGCAACGGCAAACAAGACCTAATGGAGGTAAGATGAGGTTAAAAGTAAAAAAACTGTTAAGTGGCGGTGAATATCACATCTCTTTTGAGAACGTCGATTTCAATGAAGAGGAAATCAAAAGGATTGAGAAATTTGGGATGCCTTTTGTGGACTTTAGCTCGGATGGTCTTGGAACCAGAAGGCTGGATGAGATAAGCCTTTCCTTCAAATGTCAAACTCCCCAGGAGGCAGAGGAGATGTTTGAAAAAATAAAACAAACCATCAAAGATAAACTGACCGAGTTTCTAAGTCGGGTGGATATTTTCAGCGGCGAAGAGGTGGTGGAGATTTGAGGTTAATGATGGGGCAAGGGTTAAATCCCTGTCCCATCTGAGAGCCGAAGACACGTTCCTACCTCTCCCCCTTTATCCCCTTCAGGGTGAATCCCTTTCCTTCGACCCTGAGGTCTTCCTTCGACACTGAGTCTCAGGACGAAGTGCAGGACCGAAGGGCAGGATGAACCCCTCTCCATTTCATGGAGAGGGGGTAGGGGGTGAGGTCGCGAGACATGAACTTCGTGCCGCTAAAGTGGAAAAACCAAAAATAGTTTATTGGAGAAAAAGATGCCCAAAAAATTATTGGAACCGGAGACCACGTTAATTCCCATGCCAGTGGTGATGGTGAGCTGTCAAAAGAAAGACGAGATGCCTAATATCATCACTATCGCCTGGTCCGGCATAGCTTGTTCTGAGCCGCCCATGATAACCCTAGCCATAAGAAAAGGTCGGTTTTCCCATGGCATCATCTCAGAATCGAAGGAGTTTGTGGTCAACATCGTAACCGAGAACCTGCTTTCCCAAACCGATTATTGTGGAACAAAATCAGGAAGGAGTGTGGACAAATTTAAGGAAACGAAACTAACTCCAATTAAAGGAAAAAAGGTAAATGCTCCTCTAATCAAGGAATGTCCGATTAATCTTGAATGTGTGGTCAAAAATACTTTAAGTTTAGGATCTCACGATCTTTTCATCGGAGAGATCGTAGCCACACATATAGATTCGGAATATTTGGATGAGAAAGGAAGGCCCGACATCGCCAAATTGAAGCCGGTGGCATATTGCACCAAGGCTCAACAATATTGGGGATTATCTCAGCCCTTGGGAAGCTATGGATATACGAAAGGGAAAATTTGACTATTGGTTCGCTCCAACAATCTGTTCAGGAGAAGGGAGAAAAGCCAAGTTCTAACTGACTTTAGTCGGGACGTTACTACGCCACTAAAGTGGCTGGGAATTGACAAACCCTGAAAATTTGTATGCATCTTCAATTTTTTGTATTCTGCTTGAATCCCCCTCATCCTGCCCTCTCCCCACAGGGGAGAGGGGATAAGGTGAGGGATAGCTTAAGTGCGTCTTTATAAATAATTTTCTTGAAATCAAATTGGAAAATTTTGAATTTAGATTAATTAAGAAGGATAAAAATTGCCAAGCCCGGGCTGGGGTGATAAAAACTCCCCATGGGGAAGTGAATACCCCGGCCTTCATGCCGGTGGGAACTCAAGCTTCGGTGAAAACGTTATCATCTGAGGATCTAAAAGAGGTTGGTGCAGGACTAATCCTGGGGAATACTTATCATCTTTATTTAAGACCTGGACATCAATTGATAGAAAAAGCAGGTGATCTTCATAAATTCATGAGCTGGGAAAAGCCGATTCTGACGGACAGCGGAGGATTCCAGGTATTCAGCTTGAGCTCTTTGACCAAAACCACAGAAGAGGGGGTAAGATTTCAATCACATTTGGACGGCTCTTATCATCTTTTTACTCCAGAGAAAGTGATGGAGATTCAAAAATCCTTGGGCGCAGATATCGTTATGACTTTGGACCATCCGGTTTCCTACCCTTGTTCATTTGAACAGGCTAAAAGGGCAGATGATCTTACCAGCCTATGGGCAGAGCGGTGCCAGACTTTCTTTGAAAAGCCAACCTCAGAAAACCTAAACAAACGCAAGCAAGCTTTGTTCGGTATAATTCAGGGTAGCACTTATCCTGATTTAAGAAAGGAGTCAGTAAAGTATTTGGTGGATTTGAATTTTTCCGGATATGCCATCGGGGGTCTCTCCTTAGGCGAGCCCAAGGTGACCACCAACCAGATGATTGAGATTTGCATTTCGTATCTGCCAGAAGATAAACCCAGATACCTGATGGGAGTGGGGACGCCGGAGGACATGATCGAATCTGTTTACCGGGGAATGGATATGTTTGATTGCGTCTTGCCCACTCGGAATGCCAGAAACGGATCGCTTTTTACCCGGTTGGGCAAGATGATTATAAAGAATTCGGAGTATGCTTATGATTTTTCGCCGGTGGATTCGGAGTGCGGATGCTCCACCTGCAGAAATTACACCCGTGCTTATCTGAGGCACCTTTTTCATACCGGAGAGATCACCGCCCTGAGGCTGGCCACCATACACAGCCTATATTTTTATATGGACTTGATGAGAAGGATGCGGGAGGCGATTTTGTCTGATAAATTTTTACAATGGAGAGAAAAATTTCTATCACAGTATCGTATGGAAGAGAATCAGGTGGAAAAGGTCAAAAACTGGGGAGATGCTAAAGACGCCTAAAATCAAACCCTAAAAACTAATATCAAGGTGAATACCGGTTTGTGGTCAAGGTTGTGGATGGGTTCGGGAATGACGCAAACAAAGTCATAAAGGTGAAAGGATGAAAAATAAGAAGATAAAAGAGATTGAGCCTATTTTAGAAGAAGTAAAACGAAGTCTCCAAAAGATTTACGGGGATAAATTGAAAGGTATCATCCTTTATGGTTCATATGCCCGTGGTGATGCTACGGAGGGCTCGGACATCGACCTGATTCTACTTCTGGATGAAATTGAGGACCCTGTTTTAGAAATGGAAAAATACTTTGATGCCATCTGGAAACTTGACCTCAAGTATGATACTGTTATCTCCATACTCCCCATCGGAGAAGAGGAGTTTAGAATAAGAAGACTGCCTGTTCTTCTTAATGCCAAAAAGGAAGGCTTGATTATATGAGGGATAAAGATATTCTTGATCTTTTGGCTAAGGCAAAAGAAAGCGTTAAAGCTTCAGACTCTTTATTAAAAGATGGATTCTATGACTTCTCTGCAAGCCGTGCATATTATGCCACGTTTTATGCGGCTGAGGCGGTCCTATTAACCAAAGACTTGAGCTTCTCAAAACACAAAGCTGTTATAGCCGCATTTGGAAAGGAATTTGTTAAATCGGGACTTCTTCCTGCTCGTCTTCATGCCTACCTTGTAGGGGCTTTTGATTTAAGACAACTGGGAGATTATGGACCGACAGGGTCCTTAAGCAAAGAAAAGGCAGAAAGATTAATTAAGCAGGCAAGAGAATTCTTAGTGGTTGTGGAAGAATATTTGAGAAAAGAAGGTTACAGTTTATGAAGCCAAAAGAGATCTCTAATTTTTATTTTTGAATTTTTAATTTTTGGAGGAATCATGATCGAAACAGCTTATGCTATGGGCACTCAAGGGGGTGGAGGGCAAGGAGGAGGAATTGTAGCATTTTTGCCTTTCGTCGCCATGATAGTGATACTTTATCTTCTCCTTATGAGACCCCAACAGAAAAAACAAAAGGAGCATAAAATAATGCTCTCCGCCTTGAGAAAGGGGGATAAGGTGGTCACCAGCAGCGGCATGTTCGGCACCATCGTGGGGATAAATGAGAAAGAGAACACCGTGGTTTTGAAAGTGGCGGAAAATATGAAGATCGAATTCCTGAAAAGTTCTATCGCCGGCCGGGTAGGAACAGAAGAATAGAAGTTGGGGTAATGGAGTAGCAGAGCTTGTCGTAGCGAAGCGAAGATCCCGCCAAAGGCGGGGCTCTGCGTAAAAAGATCACGGAAAGAAGAGATATTCCATGGCTATTTTGCCCATCAGAATATATGGCGATCCCGTCTTGAGAAAGCAAGCTAAGAAGATCACTAAGGTTGATGAAGACACAAGAAAGTTAGCTTTCGAGATGCTCAAGACCCTGAAAGAAGCAAAGGGAATCGGATTATCTGCCAATCAGGTAGGGGAGGAGAAGAGACTTTTCGTGGTCGATCGTTCCATTTTTTCCACCTCACCGGAGGAGAACTCTCCTCTGATTGTAATCAACCCGGTTTTAATCGCATCGCATGGGGAGCAGACTTCCGAAGAGGGATGCCTCTCCATCCCCGGCACCTATGCGGATGTGACCCGGCAATTGGAAGTGTTGGTTAAAGGCATGGATTTAGACGAAAAAGAGATCGAGATTGAAGCCAAGGGACTTTTGAGTCGAGTCTTATTGCATGAGATCGATCATCTGAATGGACTTTTATTCATTGACCATCTGAGCTCGATCAGAAGACGCCTTTTAGCCAAGAAACTGAAGAAACTATCTACCAGATAATATGGAGAATTTGGAGTGTTCACCTTCAGGTGAACCATATAAAGATTCTTATCTTACAAGAGGTTTCAGGTCCCGCTAATGATTATCAACTAATTAACTTGACATCTCTTGTAAGCATAGGTTATTCTAACTGACTTTAGTCAGGTGTAGGTGCTAACGCCACTAAAGTGGCTAAGAACTA
>Ga0315289_10000312_pt1 | contig 77009 bp, 66 predicted proteins | sample YL17G11_40_MG_FD_203452 | JGI IMG/M metagenome (GOLD analysis project Ga0315289, IMG submission 203452) | Sediment microbial communities from Yellowstone Lake, YNP, Wyoming, USA - YL17G11_40 | ecosystem: Environmental > Aquatic > Freshwater > Lake > Sediment | place: USA: Wyoming | collected...
CGACCGGGTTTACGACGCTCGACGGCTTCAGTGTCTTGGGCCATGCACGAAGGCTAAGTCCGAGGCGAGGCAGAAATCAAGCCCCAGAGCCTGCAACAATTTCCGTGCCGAACAGTATTGGGACATCATACTAAACTATACGCCGGCCGAGCCTTCTGTGCTGCGCTTCTTGGGCCGCAAGCCACCTACAGCGCGGCAGCGGCTCGCCAACCCATCGGCCCTCCACCCATACCAAAAGGCCCTCACTTGCCAACCGCTATTCCGTCCGCTTGTGCCTTCCCGAACGGCGTCCCCCACTCATCTGCTCATTACATCGGAATCGATGTCGCGCTCCGGCAGAGGCGGACCTGCGGCACGCCCACGATAATAGCCGGTGGGGAGGCTCCGGTCAACACATAAGTATGGTTGCGTCATGCCGTACCATAAATGTTATCTGCTCCCATTGCTGCAGCCCCTGCTATCGGCCCCTTCGGCTCTGCTCTCTTCGAGCCTGAGCCTCCCTTCGGGTCTGAGCCTCAGGGTCGAAGACAGAGCCGAGGGCAGGGCGGGCACTGAGCCGGCTCAATCGCTTCCATCCCTGTCCATTCGTGCGCGTGTCCCTCCAATGCAGAATCCCTTCGGCAGCCCATCCCCGCGTTGTCATTATCCGGGCCCGTCAGACCCATTTGTCTGCGGTTCGCAGCGGTCCGCACTCGCAAAGCAGGGCGCCGAACAGAATCAACGCAGAAGCGCCCGCCGTACGGTGCGCTGAGACTGGCCAATTCGACGCCACCAACACCCGGCCGCAGAGCCCGAGCAAGGCATAGGCCGCCGCCGGGAGGGCAGACTGCCTACGTGCCTTCTGCCGGCCGCCCGGGAGGATTCAGCCTGCAGGGGGTGCTGTCCACGGGCTCGACGGTAGGTATCTCGGCGCCCATGGCGACGCCAAGGTCGCGGAAACCCCGGGCGGCCGGAAACACGCGCGTCTCCATCACGCCGAAAGCCTCTTTCTTGACGCCCTGAGGCCGCCGTAATTAGAATGAGGTGAGGAAAGCAGTAAGTGTGTTCGAGGCGGCCCGGTAAAGAAGCGCTCACGCGGACGAAGGTGAATGCATGCGCGAGGAATGGGGCAAGACGCTGGGGCCTTCGCACATCACAACGCAGTGCTCGTGCGAAGAGTGCCGGAAGGCGCCGGGAACCTGGCACGTCACCACGTTCATCCAGGGCCGGCCCGTCCAGCAGCACCTCTGCGATGAGTGCTACCGGAAGAAGGAACCCGCGGCCGCACAGGAAGACGCGGCCCTCGCGGCGTCCCGCGCACCTGCGCATGGCGGTCCCAAGTCTGAAGGCATGTTTGAACTGGCGATCGAGGACAGTTTCGCCGCGGCGCACAACCTGCGCGGATACCAGGGTGACTGCGAGCATCTGCACGGCCACAACTGGCGCGTGGAAGTCCGCGTGGCGGCCGCCGAGCTGGACGAACTGGGCATGGTGATGGACTTCCGCGAGCTGAAGGAGCACCTCGCCGAGGCCCTGAGAGCGCTCGATCACAAGTACCTTAACGAAGTGAAGCCGTTCGACGCCGTGAACCCTACAACGGAGAACATTTGCCGCCACATCGCCGACCGGCTGCGCGAAAAGCTGCCGCGTCGCATTTCGATACGGCGCGTCAGTTGCTGGGAGTCGGATAAGTGCAGCGCCAGCTACGAGCCATAAGGGGACAGGTCCCGCCGTGGCGGTGCCGGCGGCGACGCTGACGGGAAGGAAGCGCAATCGTGGACGAAGAAGAACGCATGTGCGAAGAGTGCCGGAAGGAGCGCGCGACCTGGCACATCACCACGTTCATCCAAGGCCGGCCCCTCCAGCAGCACTTGTGCGAAGAGTGCTACCGGAAGAAGGAAGCGGCTTCGGGCAGGTCGGATGGCGGCTTCACCAGCCTTATCGCGGCCATGGTGCCGGAGCTGAAAGACTTGGCGCAGCGGCAGTGCCCGTCCTGCGGGCTGGACTACCTGGAGTTCCGCCAGAGCATGCGGCTGGGCTGCCCTCGCGACTACGAAGCGTTCGAAAAACCGCTTGAGGAGTTGCTGGAGCGCATTCACGGCGCCGTCCGCCACATCGGCAAAGTGCCGCCGACGGCAGGCCGGCAAGAGGCCGTCCGCAGCCGCGTGCGGTCTCTGCGCAGACAGCAGAAGAAGGCCATCGCCGAAGAGAACTACGAGCTGGCCGCGGACCTGCGCGACCGGATAAAGAGATTGGAGCAGCATGGACCTGACGTTCCTCAAGAGTAAATCCGTCGAGTGGCTCCAGGGCGGGCCGGAAGGCGACGTCGTAGTGAGCAGCCGCGTCCGCCTGGCACGCAACATTGACGGGTTTCCATTCGTCCCCCGAGCCACTGAGCGACAGAGAGCGCGCATAGAGGAACTCCTGCACAACGTCATCCTGTCGTTGGACACGCAGCCTTCGCTGGAGTACGTCCGCGTGGACAAACTGGAGCCGTTGCTGCGGGAGCTATTGCTGGAAAGGCGCCTTATCAGCACGGAACACGCCGAGGCGGACTGGGTGCGGGGCCTGGCCTTGGACCAGGCCGGCCAGGTCAGTGTCATGGTCAACGAAGATGACCACTTGCGGCTCCAGTTCATGCGCGGGGGCTTCAGGCTGGAGGAAGTCTACGAGAGAGCCGACCGGTTTGACGACGCCCTGGCCGAGCGCATCCCGCTGGCGTTCTCCGACAAGTACGGCTATCTGACGGCCTGCCCGACGAACGTCGGCACTGGCCTGCGGGCGAGCCTGATGATGCATCTGCCGGGCATCGTGATGGCGCAGGAAATGGACAAGGTCGTCGAGATCGCCCGGGCGGCCAAGCTCGCTCTGCGCAGCGTCTACGGGGAAGGGACGCACGGGGCCGGCGACTTCTACCAGGTCTCAAACCACGTGACCCTCGGGCCCAGCGAAGACGAGATCATTGAGTCGGTCATGAGCGCGGGGCGGAAGCTTGTGGAACTGGAGCGCAACGCGCGCCACAGCCTCTACCAGAGCCACCCGGAGGAGTTCCAGGGCCGCATCAGGTCTGCCTTGAGGCTCTTGCGCTCGGTGTCGACCATCTCGTCCCAGGAAGCCCTGAGTTTCCTTTCGCAGGTCAGGATGGGCGTGGAGATGGGCCTGCTGCCGGAGACGCCGCGGGAGACGCTCAACGAGCTATTGCTCTTGACTTTACCCGCCCATTTGCAGACAATGAAAGGGAGGCTCCTGGACAGTTCCGTAAGGAACGAACTGAGAGCAAGTTACGTAAAAGGCCGTCTTTCAACCGGTTAGGGCAAGCCGACCGGAGAATATACATGTACGAGAAGTTGACGGAGAAAGCGCAGAAGGTCTTCAAGTACGCCCGGCAAGAAGCGCAACGCATGGGCCACCAATACATTGGCACGGAGCACCTGCTCCTCGGGCTCGTGCGGGAAGGCACGGGCGTCGCTGCTACCGTCCTGCAGCGGCTCGGCGTGGATCCGAAGAGGGTCCGGTTTGAAGTCGAGAAGATCGTCAAGGGCGGCACCGATGTCATCTCAACCGGCCGCGAGTTCACGCTGGCGCCCCGGGCGAAGAAAGCCTTCGAGTACGCCTTCGAAGAGGCCAAGCGGCTCGGCCAGAGTTACATCGGCACCGAGCACCTCCTGCTGGGGTTGCTGAGAGAGGAAGAAGGCATCGCCGCACAGGTGCTGCTCAACCTCGGCGTCGAGCTGGAGGAAGTGCAGGAAGCGGTCATGGAGCTTCTCGGCCCTGAGGCCGGCGAGGAGGAGGCTGAAGAAGGAGAGCCCCGAGGGGTGCCGGCCGGCAAGAGCAAGACCCCGGCGCTGGACTCGTTCGGGCGCGACCTTACCCAGCAAGCCGTGGACGGCGAACTCGATCCGGTGATCGGCCGGGCCCAGGAAATCGAACGCGTCATACAGGTGCTGTGCCGTCGCAAGAAGAACAACCCCGTGCTGCTCGGTGAAGCGGGCGTCGGCAAGACGGCGATCGTCGAAGGGCTGGCGCAGGACATCGTCAGCGGCAACGTGCCGCGACTGCTGCGCGATCGCCGCATCGTCATCGTTGACCTCGCCCTGATGGTGGCCGGCACAAAGTACCGCGGGCAGTTCGAGGAGCGCATCAAAGCCGTCATGCAGGAAGTGAAGAAGGCCAAGAACGTCATCCTGTTCATTGACGAGCTTCACACGCTGGTTGGCGCCGGCGGCGCAGAGGGCGCGATTGACGCGTCCAACGTTCTGAAGCCCGCGCTCGCTCGCGGCGAGGTCCAGTGCATCGGCGCCACTACGCCCGACGAGTACCGCAAGTATATTGAAAAGGACAGCGCGCTGGAGCGCAGGTTCCAGACCATCATGGTCGACCCGCCCGGCCGCGACGAAACCATAGACATACTCAAGGGCCTGCGCGACCGCTATGAGGCGCACCACTGCGTGCAGATCACCGACGAGGCGATCAAGGACGCCACCGATCTGTCCATGCGCTACATCACGGGGCGCTTCCTGCCCGACAAGGCGCTGGACGTCGTGGATGAGGCGTCCTCGCTCGTGCGCCTGCGCAGCATGACAACGCCGCCCGAGCTGAAAGAGGTCCAACAGGAGCTGGGCAAGCTTCAGCTCGAAAAGGACGAGGCGGTCGTGGAGCAGGATTTTGAGCGTGCGGCGGGCATCCGTGACCGGATCGAGAAGCTGGAGCAGAAAAAGCAGGCCTTCGAGCGTGCCGAGATGGATGTCGCCACGGAGGCCGTCGGCGTGGTGGACGGGGAGGTCGTGCGGGAGATCGTCTCGAAGATGACTGGCATCCCCCTGGCCCGGCTCGAGGTCGAAGAGGCTGGCCGCCTGCTCAGCATGGAAGAAGAGATCCACAAGATGCTCGTCAGCCAGAACGAGGCGGTCGGCGCTGTCAGCCGCGCGATACGCCGTTCGCGTTCCGGCATGAAGGACCCGCGCCGTCCCGTGGCGAGCTTCCTGTTCACCGGCCCTACCGGCGTGGGCAAGACGCTGCTTGCCCGCTCGCTGGCCAAATTCCTCTTCGGCGAGGAAGACGCGCTGACCCAGATAGACATGTCCGAGTACATGGAGAAGCACAACGTCTCCCGCCTGGTCGGCGCGCCTCCCGGCTACGTCGGCTACGAGGAGGGCGGCCAGCTCACAGAACGGATCCGCCGTCGCCCTTACGCGGTGGTCCTCTTCGACGAGATCGAGAAGGCCCACTCCGAAGTCTTCAACATGCTGTTGCAGATCATGGAAGACGGCCGCCTGACGGACAGCTTCGGCCGGCGCGTGGACTTCAGCAATACGGTCCTGATCATGACGTCGAACATCGGCGCCGAACTCATACGGAGCAGCGCGGGGCTCGGTTTCCGCATGCGCTCCGACGAGATGGACTACCAGACCATGAAGAAGCAGCTCATGGACGAGGTGGAGAAGCATTTCCGTCCCGAGTTCCTGAACCGGGTGGACGACATCATCGTGTTCCGTCCGCTCAACCGCGACGACCTGACCCACATCGTCAGGCTGGAGATAGACAAGGTCCGCGCGCGCTTGAACACGCAGGAGATGGAGCTGGTGGTCAGGAAGAAGGCGGTGGACCTGCTCATCGAGAAGGGCTACAACCCCGAGTTTGGCGCGCGTCCGCTGCGTCGGGCGGTCGAGAAGTACCTCGAGGACCCGCTCAGCGAGCAGATATTGGCGGGCAAGTTCAAAGGCGGCCGCGTCACCGTGGACGAGGTGGACGGGGACTTGACCTTCGACCGGGAAGAGATCGCCGAGGTAAGAGAAGAGGAGACCACCCCGGCCAAGTCATAGCTCAAAACTCCTGGACATCACAGGGACGGGCTCTCAGCTCGTCCCTTTTCGCGTACGCTCTGGTTCACCTGCCACAAGGCCAACTGTCAGTCGCGGCGGCCTCCAAGGAATCCCTCAGGAGGACGCATACCCGATGGCAGTCAAACCGGAGCGGCCATCGGCGCTTTCCCCTTATCTCCCCCGGCCTGACCGCGAGGGAGGGTTTTCGGGATTGACACCGGCGGCCTGTGCGCGTAGAATTGGCATTGGAAGTTGGAAAAGTTGTGAATAATTGAATGCGAACCTTGGATGAGTCTGGAGGGGCTGGATTCGGGGCGTCTGTGAGGATGCAGAGAGGTGCTTTCGATGTATGAGAAACTAACCGAGAAGGCACAGAAGGTATTCAAGTATGCGCGTCAGGAAGCAGAACGTATGGGCCACCAATACATTGGGACGGAGCATCTGCTCCTCGGGCTCGTGCGGGAAGGCACGGGTGTCGCTGCCACCGTCCTGCAGCGGCTCGGCGTGGATCCGGAGAGGGTCCGGGTTGAGGTTGAGAAGATCGTCAAGGGCGGCACCGATGTCATCTCAACCGGCCGGAAGTTCACGCTGGCGCCGCCAGCGAAGAAGGCCTTCGAGTACGCTTTCGAAGAGGCCAAGCGGCTCGGCCAGAACTACATCGGCACCGAGCACCTCCTCTTGGGGTTGCTGAGGCAAGAACAGGGCATCGCCGCACAGGTGTTGCTCAGCCTCGGCGTCGAGCTGGGGGAAGTGCGGGAGGCGCTCATGGAGTTGCTCGGCGCCCGAGGCGCTCAGCCGAAGGATGTGGCTATCTCGCTGGCTTTGGCGCAAGGCGTCAAGGATGTGCTTGAGCGCGCTGCGCAGGAGGCGAAGGACCGCGGAGCGTCGGAGGTCGAAATCGAACACCTGCTGCTCGCACTCGTCAGCCGGCAGAGGTGGCTGGTTCAGGATGCCCAGCGCCAACTGGCCGACCTGCGCGCTGAGATAGACAGGCGGCTTCAAGGCTTCGGCGAACCGGGCGGTCGTGACTCAGAGCGCCAGGGGGACAAGGAGACACAGTAGGCTCGGCTGCCGAAGCGGCCCATCGGACAAGTCCCCGGTCACTCCTCTGTTCTCAGTGTGTGCGTCAGCCGGAATGACATGACGCCAAGGAACACCTCCACCGTGAGAGGAAGGAACTCGAACGCAGCATGCTTGAGAGCGGCCACGGCCTCCAGGAAATGCCCCAGCAGGCCGCATGCCCGATGGCAGTCAAGCCGCAACGCGCATCAGCGCCGGGGGCACTGAAAACACGGACTGCATACTCATCGGAGATAACCCTCCAACCCCCTTCAACAGAAACAGTTGACAGAGCCCGAGGGCCGAGTGGTCTTGGCAAATGCAGTCGAGAGTGCTGTAGAGTAGCGCTTAGGTGCATCAAACGTTTGTGATCTGGGAGAGGACTCCGTATCGGGTCTCGATGGTGATCTGCATGCCGGAGGCGTTTCGTTTCGATTCCATTCTTTGCCGTCGTGGGAGACGCAGGCGCCAAACGAGTCCGCGCGCTGTCTCAACGAAGGGAGGTGGGACCGAAGGTTAGACTCAGGAGAGTTCCGGTCTTGAGGATGTACGCTCTCCATACCAAACTGGAGTCTTTCAGGAGCTGCAAAGATGTCTCTTCGCGCAATACTGGCTGGTTGTGTGGCTGTGATGCTGGTCGGCCTCGTCGGCACGGCGCTCGCTGCTGAGACGCCAACTCAGACTACTCTGACCGGTACCGTGAAGGCTGTCGGGCAGCCTGTGGCGGACGGGCCTGTCGCCATACTCGAAGTCCCCACAAAAACGGCAGCGGCAGGCACGCCGGTGCTGACAGTGAGCGGCTCGGACGGGCTGCAGGACCTCTTCAACATGCACATGAGCGGCAAGGCGCGGATTGCGCCCGGCACGCGGATCGTGCTGGCTCGCGGCTCATGGCACCAGTTCGACCCATCGGGAGCGGACCGAGGCCGTCCGCACAGGAACGTATATGTCGAGGACCTGCGGGGCGAGCCGGACAGCCCGATCGTCATCGAGGGGGACGGTTTCCGCCCCGGCGAGCCGAGTACCTATCTGGACATTGGGAACGGCGGCCTCCTGCTCGGCATGGAGTGCGACCACGTCTGGGTGCGGGGTCTGAGGACGAGCCGAAACGCCGTCTTCCGCAGCGCCATCTACCCGGGCAGGAGGATGGCGGGCCCGAACGAGATCTTCTGCTGGGGCAGCTTCATCGCCATCTACGGCAAGCACATCACGGTGAGCGACTTGGTGCTGGACGAGGGCGCCACCTCGGAATCTGGCCGGTGGGCTCCGCTGATCGGGGTGGACCTGAGCGCCGAGGATTACCGCATCGAACGGGTGGAAGGGGCGCGCTACCGGAGCATCCCCATCAGCATCAAGGTCGCCGACAAGCCCGCCCTGCCGGCCTTCCCGCGCAGCGCGCCCGTGCGCGGGTTCATAAAGAACGTGTGGCTGCGGGAAGGTTACCCGGGCGGGAGCGTTGGGAATACGGGGATTGACGTGCAGGTCGGGCAGGGCGCCTCGGACCTCGCCCTGTCCTGCGAGCTGCTGGTCGAGGACTGCGGCGTGGTGGACAGCGGCGGTTTCGGTTACGAGAGCAAGGCCACGGGTGTCACCTTTCGACGCGTCTACGTCATCGGCAGCGGCCAGGGGCCGTGCTACTGCCGTGCGGGCAGGGACAATGTGTGCGACCGATGCGCATCCATCGCTTCCTACGCCGGGCTGGAGACCTTCGGACAGAAGACCACGTACCAGGACTGTTACGTCGCTGCTCCGTTCTGCCCGGCGATCAGGCTGTACCGCGCCGCGCCGGCGCACGGCCCCGCGCTGGACTGCAAGTTCGTCCGGGTCGTCTGCGTCAAGACGGACTTCGACATGGTGGAGTCGGGCTACCGGGGGCCGGTCATCGAGTGGAATTCAGGCTGGCAGGAGCCCACGGGCGTGGAAACCGGCGGGCACGAGTTCGTGGATTGCGACTTCGTCTCGCTCGGCGCGAGCGCCATACTCGGGGCAAGGGGCCCGTTGAGTCTGTTCCCGAACGGGTCAACGTTCACGGACTGCACGGCATGGAACCCTACGGGTGAGAACTGGGGTCTGGGCCGCCTGCCGGGGGTGGTCTGGAAGGACCCGGGGTTCAAGTGGGAAGGCGCGACCCCGGGGCGCCCCCTCCCGCTGGACCTGCGCGCGGACGATGTGCACCCGGGCGTCGAGTTGCCCGTCCAGGGCTGGAAGCCGGCGTGGTGGGGGAGCCGCCAGACGCGGGTGGTCCTTCCGCACATCGTCCTGGAACGGCTCAGATCCTACTGAGTCTTGCATGAAAGAGTGATTTTGCCCTCTGGATTTTCGTAGCATGCCGGCAAGCCTCTTTAAGGGGATTGCCGGTATGAGTGAGTATCTTGAGCGTTTGGAGAAGCGCCGCATGAGAGCAGCCGCGCTCTTCGAGCAAGGCCTGTCCCAGGCGCAAGTGGCCAAGAAGCTCCGAGTGTCCTCCCAGAGTGCGCACCGCTGGCGCCAAGCCTGGGAACAAGGGGGAAAGGAGGCCCTAAGAAGCGCTCCGCGCAAGGGCCCTCCGCCGCGGCTCTCCGAGCCACAGTTGGGGCAGTTGGATGTGGCTCTGCTGGGTGGGCCCAGGCAGTTCGGGTTTTCAACGGATCTGTGGACGCTTCCCCGAATCGCACAGGTGATACGCACACTCTTTGGCGTCTCTTACCATGGCAGCCACGTGTGGCGGATCTTGCAGAAGCTCGGCTGGAGCTGCCAGAGGCCGGCCACACGGGCCAAGGAGCGCAACGAGCGAGAGATCCGCAGGTGGCTGACGCAGCGCTGGACCACAATAGGCGGCCATCCGCTACATAGCCAACCATCGGTCGCGGCGGCGAAGACTGTGCAGAACGGCATGCAGGGCAGAGAACAGTGCGGACTTGGCCCTCTCCTCTGGCAGCGAACCATGCTGTCAACGCCGCGCGCACGGTTCGCTCGGTCAGCGCGGCGCGATAGGACCGCCGAGCACGGCGTCCCTGCAGCGTCCACAGCCGGGCGCAGCGCAATGCGTGATCCGCGGGCGCTTCCTGATAGCCGCGGCTGCCTGCTCAACAGCCTGCCGCGCCGGGACGACTTGCCACAGTGAATTGCCTACGCGGCAGCTCGTTGTCAGAGGCCGCAGGACGGGCTCGAACTTGTGAAAACCGTTCGAGCAGCCGCCGACCTGGACGCCCATGGGACGTCCATCAGGGCCATTGGCCCACCGAACAAAGGGCTTGCGCCCCGCCATCTGTTCCGCAAGGTGGAGGAGCGTCATACTGTCAAAGCCAACGCCCATTAGCACGACGGAGCCGCCGGCCTCCACCAGCGCACGCAGGGGCGCCCAGACGTCCCATGGCCGCTGGGCGCTGATCAACACTCCTGCCAGGGGCCCGGCCGCAGAGAACGAACTCAACGGGTGGTCGCCCCGCCAGCGGCCCGGCCACAGCAGCACCGCTGCGGGCACGGCCCCCATGTCTCTGTCAATCTCGTTGCTGCTCGGATTGTACACACGCCCAAGGCCCGCGGCGGGCCCTGGGAACTCATCGTAGTCCCACCCGTTTCGCGCGGGACGATCCGACGCAGGAGGTGGCACTGCGAAGCCCCAGGAGAAGGTCGGGACTATGACGGTGCAAGCTTCTGCCAAGAACGCGGCCACCATCGCTTGAGCGCCGCCCTCAACCCAGCCGAATGAGCCCAGGGAGGCGTGCGGCAGACCGGCCGTCCAGATAGCTCCACGGCCCGCACAGCACTGCGGATGTCTTCGGCAGTCACGTTCATTCGTGCGTGCAATCGTCCTTGCCCTGTAGCGACGGGTCTTGGTGCAATAGGGCACGAGCGGCGCGAGGACGCTGGCCCGTCTGCCGCCAGAAGGCCGGCCGTCATGACTGACCTTCACGTCAAGGCCGGAGGGTTGCGTTTTTCCAGATGCCGGCCCTTGCGGCCTGGGCTTCCTTCTCCGCCTTCAGGTATTCGTCGAGACGCGGGTGGGGAAAGCCGCGGTACGCGACCGCGAGGCCCTCCCGCAACATCGTCAAGTTGAAGTCCTCCTCTTGCGCGGCCTCGCCGTGGAGATGGACGTAGGCGAGCGTGCGGCCGAAGCCGTCGCTCCGTTCCGGCCCGAAGTAGAGCGTCACCCGGCGTCCTTTGAGCTTGTCGCGCGCAAAGTCCGTGGCCCGGTCCGCCCATCGCTTGACATCCTCGACCGACATGCCGAAGCGCCGCGCCTGGCTGAAGGCCCGCTCAAGGTTATGGCCGTCCATGGAGTCAATGCCGATCAGCCTGACCCTGCCTGTGCCCATGACCTCGACGGTGTCGCCGTCGTAGACGTGCGTGACGCCGCCCTTGACGAAGGCCGGCGCGCCGGAAGTCGTACCGCTGCCAGGGCTCGCAGGGGCAGACGGCGAGGTGAGCTTAAGCTGGGCGACAAGGATGGCAACTGCCGCCGCAATTGCGGCCAGGAGCATCCTCGTGACCATTCTGTTGATCCGGTAGGCCACAGGCCTGCTCTCCGGGACTCAGGCCCCGCCAAGGGGGCGGCGTTCGCCGTGCAAGGTCACGCTGCCGTGCCGATGCGAGTGACACTCGAGGTTGACCGCGACCGGCAGGCTGGCGATGTGACAAGGCGCCCGCTCAATGACCACGGCGAGGGCGGTCGTCCGGCCACCGAACCCTTGCGGGCCGATGCCGAGTGCGTTCACACGCGCGAGTGCCTCCTCCTCAAGCTGGGCGAGGTCCGGCTGCGGGTTCTTCTCCCGCAGGTCTCTGAGCAGCGCGTGCTTAGCCAGCCATGCGGCCTTCTCGAAGTCCCCGCCGATGCCCACGCCCACGATGAGCGGCGGGCAGGCGTTCGCGCCGGCTGCGCTCACTGTCTCGACGATTGCCCGCAGAACCCCCTCCCGTCCGTCCGCCGGCGTCAGCATGTAAACCCGGCTCATGTTCTCAGCCCCGCCGCCCTTTGCGAGCAGCCGGATGGTCAGGTCGTCGCCCGGCGCCTGGTCAAGGTAGACGAGCGCGGGCGTGTTGTCGCCGACGTTGCGGCGCTCAAGCGGAAGCGCAACGGTCGAGGCCCGCAGCGGCTGCTCGCGCACTGCCCTTCGCACGCCTTCGTCAATGGCGCTCTGGATCGTGCCATCCGTGACGACGACGTTCGCGCCCATGCTGACGAACGCGACGGCCAGCCCCGTGTCCTGGCAGAGCGGCACGCCCTCCGTGCGGCTGATCCGCTCGTTCTGGATCAGCACGGTCAGCACCTCCCGCGCCAGGTCCGACTCCTCGCGCTGCAGCGCGTCGCCAAGCGCCTGGAGGACGTCCTCCCGCAACTGAGTGTTGATGCGACGGTAGAGGCCGCTGACGGCGTCGGCTATCGCCGAAGCTGTGATGACGGAGACGTATGCCACAAATGTACTCCTGGGGGACGCGCCGCCGCGAAGGACGGCGGGCGTGCTGTCACGGCGACGGTTGCCGACGCCGCCTTCGCCGCTGTCTCGACGAAGCGGAAGACGACGCTACCCTCATTCTCGCATTTTGGAGTAGATAAAACGAGCACATCGTCCGGCCCAGCTTGAGACGGGAAGGATGGGTCCTCCATCGTTCCGGTTCTGGCCCACACCCCGCGATCCGCCTGAGGCCCGCCAGACCGGCGGCGGGTGAACTCCGCGAGTAAACGTGGCACCCGGACGCAGAAGCACGGCCGGGGCGGCCGGGCCGCACCAATCGCGCAGCGGAGGCTCTCACGGGGTTACTACGTGCCGCCAGCAGGATGACGCATTTGACTTGCGCCTGAGGAAGGCTTAGATTCCCGGCTTCAGTGCCAAGGGCCGCTTGCGGCTGCCGACAACCCAACAAGGAGAGATTCGACGCTATGGCCGTGACCGTGCAGCACATAGGGTTCACCTGTAGGGACAAGACCGCCCAGGAGAAGTTCTACGTGAAGCACTTCGGTTTCCGGCGTGCCCGTGTCTTCAACGCCGGCAAGGCCGACGAGTTCGTCATGCTCAGGCTTGGCGGTGTGTGCCTGGAGCTATTCCCCGCAAGGGGGGCCGCCGTGACCGACCCCGGGAGCGAGCGGAACATCGGGTTCAGGCACCTGTGCTTGCAGGTGCCCGACGTCGCTGCGAAGGCCGCCGGGCTGAATGCCGACGGCGTGAAGACAGGATCCGTCATTGACGCGGGCCAGCATGTGCCGGGCCTGAAGGTGTGCTTCTTCAACGATCCGGACGGCAACGCCATCGAGCTGATGGAGGGGTGGGAAGACGATCCGAAACCGCCGCCCATGGCCTGACTCAGCTACGTGAGCAGAGCCCTCCGACCCCCCCGGTTGAGTACGAAGAGATCGTCGGCGATAGGCGACGCCGAAACCGGCGTGCTGCGGACACGAAAGGAGCTGCCGGCAGGTCGCGTGGGCCGCCTCTGGTGCAGTTCCTGCCGCGGAGCCGGGCGCCGAGAGGCCGGCTTGCCATCCGCCGTACTGCGAGCCAGCGGGCAAACCCACAACACGAATTGCTCGACCATCCGCCACAGACGCACCCGAGGCCGATGGCAGTCAGGAAGCCAGCGGCCAGCACGCCTTCCTTACCTGGGTCACCATGTCCAGGCAAGCAAACTTTCCTTTCGTTGACAGCCCCGGCGGGCGCAACTACAATCGAAAGTGGGCGAACACGCAGGGGTCGCCTTTGCCGGAGAGCCGCGCTTGACACAAGCTTCAGCAGTCCACGACGAGGCGCGCATCTGCGCGTGCAGCCTTCGCGATCAACTGAGCGGCGTCCTTCGACGCTTCCCGGCGGATCGCAGCAGCCTGATCCCCATCCTGCAAGCCGTCCAGCACGTGTTTGGCTACATACCCCCCGAGGCCATGGCGGGTGTCGCAGCGTACCTCAACGTGCCCGAGACCGCCGTCTACGGTGTGGCCACCTTCTATGCGCAGTTCTATCTCACGCCCCAGGGCAAACATAGGATAAAGGTCTGCCAGGGCACGGCATGCCACGTCCGTGGCGGCACGAGGATCATGCACGCCGTGAAGAAGGCGCTCGGCGTAAGCCCGGGCGAGACGACCGCAGACTTCCTGTTCAGCCTCGAAAGGGTGGCGTGCTTCGGCTCTTGCGCCCTGGCCCCGGTGATGGTGGTTGACGGCAAGGTGCACGGCCGAATGACACCCCAGCGGGCCATGGCGCTGTTGGAGGGCCTTGAGTGACGTTCGACCAGATACGGAAGAGGGCTGAGTCGGTCTGGGCTGACTTCAGTTCCCCTGACCGCCGGAGGGTCCTCATCGGAGATGGCACCTGCGGCAGGGCTTCCGGCGGCAGCGAGGTCTTAGAAGCCGTCCGGCGCTGCCTCGATCAGGCCGGCATCCAGGCTGCCACCTCCGGCGTCGGATGCCTGGGACTCTGCTATGCCGAGCCGGTCGTGGAACTCTCCGGTCCGGGCGTCCCCCGGATTCTGTATGGTCCCCTCAAGCCGGAACACATCCCCGGGCTCCTCACGGACTACTTCGGCGGGACAAGCCTTCGCTCGGACCTTGCCCTTGCGGTGATGGAGGGCGGTCCGGTTGCTGATATACCGGCCTTCAACGATCTGCCCATGCTACGGGGCCAGGTGCGCGTTGTGCTCCGCAACTGCGGCCTCATGGACCCGGAGAGCATTGACCATTACGTCGCACGCGGCGGCTATTCGGGCCTCGTCCGGGCGCTCGGCATGGCGCCCGAGCACGTCATCGGGGAGATCAAGAAGTCCGGGCTTCGGGGTCGCGGCGGCGCGGGCTTCCCCACCGGGCTGAAATGGGAGTTCTGCCGCCGCTCGCCCCAGGCGGAGAAGTACCTGGTCTGCAACGCCGACGAGGGAGACCCCGGCGCCTTCATGAACCGTTCGGTCCTTGAGGGCGATCCGCATTCGGTGCTCGAAGGGATGGCCATTGCCGCCTACGCCATCGGGGCCGTCCATGGCTACGTCTACGTGCGCGCTGAATATCCGTTGGCCATCGAGCGGCTTGAGAAGGCCATCGCCCAAGCGGAGGGTTACGAGCTGCTCGGCGACGACATCCTTGGCTCCGGCTTCCGCTTCCACGTGAAGCTCAAGGAAGGAGCCGGAGCCTTCGTCTGCGGCGAGGAGACGGCCCTGATCGCATCTATCGAGGGCAAGAGAGGCATGCCGCGCTCGCGGCCTCCTTTCCCCGCCGAGCAGGGGCTTTTCGGCAAGCCCACTAATATCAACAACGTCGAGACGCTGGCTAACGCATCGGTCATCATGCAGCGCGGCAGCGATTGGTTCGCACAGTACGGCACCGAGAAGAGCCGCGGCACGAAGACGTTCGCTCTTGCCGGTAAGGTCGTCCGAACGGGGCTCATTGAGGTCCCCCTCGGCATCACGTTGCGAGAGATCGTCTACGGCATCGGGGGGGGAATCCCGGAGGGCAAGGTTTTCAAAGCGGTCCAGACGGGCGGCCCGTCGGGGGGCTGCCTCCCGCGGAGCCTCCTCGACCTGAAGGTGGACTACGAGACGCTGGCCCAGGCCGGCTCGATCATGGGCTCCGGCGGCATGATCGTCATGGACGAAGACACCTGCATCGTTGACATCGCCCGCTACTTCGTGGACTTCACCCAGCGCGAGTCGTGCGGGAAGTGCGCCCCGTGCAGGCTCGGCACGCGGCAGATGCTCATGATACTGGACAACATAACGGCCGGCGGAGGCCGCCTCGAGGACATCGCCCTCTTAGAGGAGATCGGGCAGGCCGTCAAGCTGGGCGCGCTGTGCGGTTTGGGCCAGACGGCGCCCAATCCCGTCCTGACTACCATCCGATATTTCCGCGATGAATACGAGGCGCACATCGTGCGCAAGAAGTGCCCGGCCACCGTCTGCCGGCGGATTGTCGTGGCGCACTGCAAGCACACCTGCCCGGCGGGCATTGACGTGCCGCGCTACGTCCGCTTCATCCAGGCGAAACGCTACGCCGACGCGCTCGACGTTATCCGCGACAAGATCCCCTTCCCTTCGGTCTGCGGTTACGTCTGTTTCCATCCGTGCGAGGCCAGGTGCCGTCGCACGCAGCTTGACGATGCGATCGCAGTGCGGGCGCTGAAAAGGTTTGTAGCCGAGCGCGGTGCACGCCGCCGGCGCAAGCGTCTGCCCAAACCCCAGGCGACCGGCAAGCGGGTGGCCGTCGTGGGCTCGGGGCCGGGCGGCCTGAGCGCGGCCTACTTCCTGGCCAGGCGGGGCCACAAGGTCACCGTGTTCGAGAAGGGCCCTTCGCCGGGCGGCGTGCTTCGCACCGGCATCCCCGCCTTCCGCCTGCCCCGTGAGGTGATAGACGCCGAGATCAGCGACATCAGGAAGGCCGGCGTTCGCATCCGGACAAACGCCGCCGTGGGGTCCGTGGACAAGCTTTTCAAGAACGGGTACGACGCAGTCCTGCTGGCCTATGGGGCGGGCAAAGGGCTCAGGATGGGTATTCCCGGCGAGGACCTGCCCGGCGTGTCGGACTGCCTCAGCTTCTTGCAGCAGGCCAACAGCGACGGGACTGTCGGCATTGGCAATAGGGCCGTCGTCGTCGGCGGCGGCAGCTCTGCCATGGACGCGGCGCGCGCGGCCCGCCGCTTGGGCGCGCGCGACGTCACTGTGCTGTACCGCCGCACGCGCGCAGAGATGCCGGCTGCTCGCGAGGAGGTTGACGATGCATGCGCAGAAGGCGTGCGCATGGAGCTGCTTGCCGCGCCCACTGAGATCCGGCAGGACGCCGGCTCGCTCGCGCTGAAGTGCATTCGGATGGAGCTGGGGCCCGTGGACGAGGGCGGGCGGCCGAGTCCTGTGCCCGTGCAGGGCAGCGAGTTCGAGATGGAGGCGGACTCCGTCATAATGGCCGTGGGCCAGGCGCCGGAGGCCCTCTCCGACATTGGTTGCGAGCTGGACAGACGCGGCCGCGTGAAGGCAGACGCGCTGACCCTCCAAACCAGCCGGGCGGGCGTCTTCGCCGCCGGCGACGTGGTGACAGGCCCCGCCTCGATCATCGAAGCCATCGCCGCAGGTCGTCAGGCCGCTGCCTCCATAGACAAGTACCTCGGTGGCGAGGGCAGCATCGAAGAGGCCCGTGCCCCCGCTGAGGAGCCCGCCATCGCCCCGTTGCCCGAGGAACACGGGGAAAGGCGGCGAACTGAGATTCCCAAGCGGCTTGCGGCCGAGCGCGTGGCCGACTTCGCGGAAGTCGAGCTCACCCTGTCCGAGGAAGCTGCCCTCGCCGAGGCCGGCAGGTGCCTGCGCTGCGACTTAGAAGAATGGGAGGGCTGACCCGCGTGCCGGAAGTGTCCATTACAATAGACGGCCGGCAAGTCAGCATCCCGGAGGGCATGTCGGTGCTCGAGGCGGCGCGCGCCGCGGGCATCCATATTCCGACGCTCTGCTACGACCGCGACCTTGAGCCGGCCGGCGCCTGCCGCATGTGCATCGTCGAGATTGACGGAATGCGCGGCCTCCCCACCGCCTGCACAACGCTCGCGGCGAACGGCATGGTGGTCCACACGGACAGCGAGCAGGTCAACCGCGTGCGCCGCATCGTCTGCGAGATGCTGATAGCCGACCACCCGTCCGACTGCCTGACGTGTTCCTCCAACCAGCGCTGCGAGCTGCAAAAGGTGGCCTCTTACCTGGGTGTGACGCAGCAGCGCCTGGCTCGCATGCAGCGCGAATCGGTCCTTGACGAGAGCAATCCGTTCTTCTTGCGGGACCTGTCGAAGTGCATTCTCTGCGGCCGATGCGTGCGCGCCTGCCATGAACTGAGGGGAGTTGGCGCCATTGAGACCGTCGGGCGCGGTTTCAGCAGCCGCGTGGGGACGTTCCGTGACCTGCCCATCAGCGAGACCGTTTGCGAGTCCTGCGGCGAGTGCGTTGACCGCTGCCCTGTCGGCGCGCTCTCCGCCAAGAAGGAGGCCTTGGCTCCCGCCCGCTACGTGAAGACGACGTGCCCCTACTGCGGGTGCGGCTGCGGGCTTGTGCTGGGCGTGCGCGGGGAGCGCATCGTTCGCATTGCCGGCGATCCCGACCACCCGGTCAACAACGGAAGCCTCTGCGTCAAGGGGCGCTTCGCTCTTGACTTCGTGAACTCCCCCGACAGGCTCACCAGGCCCCTCATAAAGCGGAACGGGGGTTTTGAGGAGGCAAGCTGGGAAGAGGCCATCGAGCTGGTGGCCCGCCGCTTCGGAGAGATCAAGGCGGCCCACGGGCCGGATTCCCTGGCCGGGCTCTCTTCCGCCAAGTGCACGAACGAGGAGAACTACCTCTTCCAGAAGCTCGTCCGCGCCGTCCTGGGCACTAACAACGTGGACCATTGCGCCCGCCTTTGCCACGCCTCGACCTTGGCGGGCTTGGCGCGCGCCTTCGGCAGCGGCGCCATGACCAACTCCATCGCGGACATAGAGTTCGCCGACTGCATCCTCGTGACAGGCTCCAACACCACCGAGGCCCATCCGATCATCGCGCTCCGCATCAAGGCTGCCGTTACGCGCCACGGAGCGAAGCTGATCGTGGCCGACCCCCGACGCATTGACCTGGTCCGCTTCGCCGCCTTGCATCTGCGCCAGCGCCCCGGCACCGACGTGGCCCTCTTCAACGCCCTGATGAACGTCATCCTCTCGGAGGGCCTGTGGGACGGCCAATTCGTGGCCGCGCGCACCGAGGGCTTCGAAGAGTTCCGACAGAGCGTGGCGGCTTACACGCCAGAGCGGGCCGAGGCGATCACGGGCGTTCCTGCCGACGACATCCGCGCCGCCGCGCGCATGTACGCCGGCGCCGAGCGCGCATCCATCATCTACAGCATGGGCATCACGCAGCACACCACGGGCACGGACAACGTGCTCGCCCTGGCCAACCTGGCCATGCTCACGGGCAACCTCGGAAAGCTGTTCAGCGGCGTAAATCCCTTGCGCGGGCAGAATAACGTCCAGGGCGCGTGCGATATGGGCGCTCTGCCTGACCTTTACACGGGCTACCAGAGGGTGGACGACGCGGCGGCGCGAGGCAAGTTCGAGGATGCATGGGGCGTCTCCCTGCCGGACAAGCCCGGCCTGACGGTTGTGGAGATCATGAACGAGGCCGCAGCTGGCCGCATCAAAGGGCTCTACATCATGGGCGAGAACCCCATGCTTAGCGACCCCGATATCAACCACGTCCGCGGTGCCCTGGGCAAGCTCGAGTTCCTCTGCGTGCAGGACATCTTCCTGACCGAGACGGCGCAGCTCGCCGACATAGTGCTGCCAGCCTGCTCGTTCGCCGAGAAAGACGGCAGCTTCACCAACACCGAACGCCGCGTGCAGATGGTCCGGAAGGCGCTGGAGCCGCCGGGTCAGGCGCGCCAGGACTGGCGGATCATTTGCGAGCTTGGCAGCGCCATGGGATACCCCATGTCCTACGAAAGTCCATCCCGGGTCATGGACGAGATTGCGCGCCTCACGCCGATCTACGGCGGCATCAGCCTCGACCGCATCGCTGAGCGCGGGCTCCAGTGGCCCTGTCCGGACAGAGAGCATCCGGGCACGGCTTTCCTGCACGAAGGCCAATTCAAGCGGGGCCGCGGGAAGTTCCACGCGACGCCGTTTCGCGAGGCCGCCGAGCTGCCCGATGAAGAGTACCCGTATCTGCTCACGACCGGCCGGCTGCTCTATCACTTTCACACCGGCTCGATGACGCGCCGCACACCGGGCCTGGAGGAGATCGCGCCGCCGGCGCCGTTCGAGATCAACCCCGAGGATGCCGTGCGCGATGGCATTGCGCAAGGCGACCAGGTGGAGGTGACCAGCCGGCGCGGGTCCGTGCGGGCCACGGCGCTCATGACTGAGCGCGTTCCCAAGGGAACCGTCTTCATGCCGTTCCACTTCAGGGAGGCCCCTGCGAATATGCTAACGAATCCTGCGCTCGACCCGGTTGCCAAGATACCGGAGTTCAAGGTCTGCGCAGTGAAGCTGCGGAAGGTTGAGGAAGATGCGCGGGGGGGCGGCACGGCACCGCCCGTTCGACGCCATTGAGGAGGAGCCTCTTTTTTGGGGCGAAGCGATGTGCGCACAGAACATAACGCCGCCATGCGACAGCGGCCCTGGCAGGCCCCTGGTGATTACGGTCTCCGGTGCTTACAGCGGCGTCGGAAAGACCCGCGTCATCGAGCGGCTGCTGCCCATTTTGCGGAACGCCACCGCCGCCAAGGTGCGGACTGAACAGACGCGCCCTGCGACCAGGTACGAGGAGACCTCCGGCGACCAGAATGCGGCCAAGGATACCGGGCGCTACCTGACGGCAGGGGCGCGGCGCGCCTTTCTCTTGACCGGCCCCCTCGCCGACGCGCTGGCCATGGCGAAGGAGATACTTGCCAAGGCGGAGACTGACGTCGTCATCTTTGAGACGGACTCGCTGTCGGCGGCCCTTGGGCCTCACCTGGCGATCTTCGTGGCCGGCGATGGGCCGTGGAAGCCGGCCGCCGAGGAACGCCGCCGGCAGGCGCACATCGTCGTGACGGAAGCGCTCGCCGCGCGCAGCCGCGCCGGCAGCGAGAGAATGGAGGAGGCCGGCACGCCGGAAGGTGAGACCAAGAAGATTGCCAAAGCGGTGCGCGCCGAGGCGGAGGATAACCGCATCGCGTGCGCGAAGGCGCTCGCGCTGGCCCGGCGTCTGGGCGTTTCGCCCGACCAAGTGGGCGAAGCATGTAACCAGGCGCGCATCAAGATCGTCCAATGCCAACTGGGGTGCTTCAGATGAGCCTGAGAGCGAAGATATGGTTCGAGCTGGGCGGGGAGCACATCTTCGGCCCGGGCCGCGCTGCGCTGCTGGAAGCGATTGAGCGCGAGGGCTCCATCCAGGCCGCCGCTGCGAAGGTAGGGCTCTCCTATCGTCATGCATGGAGCATGCTGAGGGCGAGCGAGCGCCGCTGGGGCAGGAAGCTCATCGAGACCAGCCGCGGCGGCAGCGGAGGCGGCGGAGCGCGCCTTACGGACGCGGGACGCGCGCTCCTCAGAGTGTTCCGCCGGGTCGAATCCGGGCTTCAGAAAGCATTTCAGGAGCAACAACATGAGCTGGAAAGTGCCGGCATTTAGCGCCTTTATGGTTCTCTTCGCGGCCGGATGCGGACGGCAGGCTGACACGGTTCTCAAGGTCCTCCATGCCGGCAGCCTCATCGTGCCGTTCCAGCAGTTGAAGCAAGCCTTCGAGGCGCAGAATCCGGGCGTGGAAGTTCAGTTGGAATCCTACGGCAGCGCAACGGCGATCCGGCAGGTGACCGAGCTCGGCCGCCTGGCGGATGTGATCGCCTCCTCCGACTACAGGCTGATTGATGAGCTGATGATAGACAGCCCGCGCAGATGGGCGGACTGGAACGTGCTCTTCGCCCGCAACGAACTGTGCATTGTCTATCAGGGCAAGGAGAGGGCGATCACGCAGGCCGACTGGGCTGAAGTCCTCGGCCGTCCCGACGTCAGGGTAGGCATATCGGATCCGAACCAGGACCCGTGCGGCTACCGGAGCCTGTTCTGCCTCTATCTTGCGGAAACGCGCCTCGGCAAGAAAGGGCTCTTCGAGGGGCTCGTGTGCGCCAACTCGAATGTCACAGTCGAGCGCTCGGCGAGCGGCGAGGCGGTCATACGTGTGCCCGCGCGCGTCGAGTACCGCGGCCGGCTGGTCCTGCGTCCGAAGGAGACCGACCTTGTCGCGCTCATCGAAGCGGGCGCCATAGACTACCTCCTGATCTACCGCAGCGTGGCGGTTCAGCACAAGCTGGACTTCCTGGCCCTGCCCGACGAGGTGAACCTGGGCAGCCCGGCCCTGGCGGGGGAATACCGGCGGGTGAGCGTGTTGCAGTCGGCCGACGCGCCGGGCGGCTCAACGCAGATCATCGCCGGCCCGATCGCCTACGGCCTGACTATGCCGTCCTCGGCGCCGCAGCCGCGTCTGGCGGAGGCGTTCGTCCGGCTGGCGCTCTCCGAAGAGGGGCGGCGCATCATGGAGGAGAGCGGCCAGCCCGCGCTGACTCCTGCGCTCTTTTCGCCCGCCAGCCGAACTGGAGGGGCGCCTTTTGCGCTTGCAACGATGGCCAAGTAGGAGGCCGACATGCGAAGGACTCTCCTGACGCCGGTCTTCACTGCTTTCGGCGCGGTACTGCTCTTGTTTGTTTCCGTGCCGATAGTCGTCATGGTGACGCGACAGACGCCGGCCTCCCTCTGGAGGGCGCTGCAGGAGGCTGACGTGCGGTCGGCCCTCTGGGTGTCGGTCAGCGGCGCCGCCGCGGCCACGGCCATCGCGTTGGCGCTCGGCGTGCCGCTGGGTTACATCCTGGCCCGGCGGGAGTTCCCCGGCAAATCGGTTGTGCAGGGACTGGTGGACATGCCGGTGGTCGTTCCGCACACGGTCGCTGGCATCGCCCTGCTCACCGTGCTGAGTCCGGCGGGGATCGTCGGCAGTCCGGCGCAGGCCGCGGGCATCCGCTTCGTGGACGCCTTCCCCGGCACGGTTGCAGCGATGCTCTTCCTGTCCGCGCCGTTTGTCATCAACGCCGCCCGGTCGGGATTCGAGGCCGTAAGCCCGCGGCTCGAAAACGTTTCCCGCAGCCTTGGGGCCGGCGCGTGGCAGACGTTCCTCCTCGTCTCCCTGCCGCTGGCCTCCGGCGCGATCGTGTCCGGCGCGGTCATGTGCTGGGCGCGCGCGGTGTCGGAGTTCGGCGCGGTCATTGTTCTTGCATACTATCCGCGCGTCGCGTGCACGCTCATTTATGAGCGGTATACGGGCCAGGGGTTGTCCGGCTCGCGGCCCGTGGCGGTGCTCTTAGTGCTGGTTTGCCTGCTGTTTTTCGTCCTGCTTCGCCTCGCCGCGCGTTGGCGGGTCGGGCCGACGGGAGCGGCCACCAATGCTTGAGCTGCGGGACGTGAGCAAGCAGTGGCAGGGGTTCTCGCTGAGCCGAATCGCCCTTCACGTAGCTGACGGCGAGTTCTTCGTGCTGCTCGGGCCGAGCGGCGCAGGCAAGAGCCTGCTGCTGGAGCTTATCGCGGGCTTCCACAAGCCGGACAGCGGCGAGATCCTCATCAGAGGCCGAGCGGTCTCGCACCTGCCGCCCGAAAGGCGGCAGGTTGGGCTCGTCTGTCAGGACAGCATGCTTTTCCCCCACCGGACTGCATTCGAGAACATCGCCTTCAGCCTGCGGCTGCGCGGGCAGAAGGGGGGCGTTCTGCGGGAGGGCGTCGCGCGCCTGGCCGGGATGCTGCGCATCGAGCACGTCCTGGGCCGCAGGCCGGACGCGCTCAGCGGCGGCGAGAAGCAGCGGGTCGCGATTGCCAGGGCCCTTGCAGTGGAACCGCAGCTCCTCCTGATGGATGAGCCGTTCGGCGCTCTGGACCCGGTCACGCAGCGGAGCCTGCGCGCGGAGCTTAAGCGCCTCCACCAGGAAACGGGCTTGACAGTCCTGCACGTGACGCACGACCAGGCCGAGGCGCGGGAGCTCGGCAGCCGCATCGGCATCATGCAGCACGGCCGGTTGGCGCAGGTGGGCGAGGCGGCGGAGGTCTTCGAGAGGCCCCGTGACGCCTTCGTTGCGGAGTTCACCGATTGCCGCAACATCTACTCGGGGACGGCCGAGCGCGACGGCGACGTCACGGTGTTCCGCTCGGGCGCGCTCACGCTCTACTCAACGGCGCAGGTCTCGGGGCCTGCGCGCGCGGCCGTGCGCCCCGAGAACATCATTATCTCAGCGGAGCCGGTCAAGACGAGCGCTCGCAACCAGTTCGCCGGGCGGGTGACCGGCGTCGAGCGGCAGGGAAGCGTCTACGCCGTGCGGGCGCTGTTCGGCGGCCGGGAGATGACTTCCCTCGTAACCGCGCATTCTGTGCAGGAACTCGGCATCCGTCCCGGCGCCCTCGTCTACTTCTCGTTCAAGGCGAACAGCCTGCACCTGATGAGCGCCGAGGGCATGGCGGGGAGCCCGGCGGATGCGGGCGGCGGGCGGGGCGCCGTGCTGGGGGATGAGGAGGCAGGGCGTGATTGACTATGAGGAAGCGCGTGCGCTGGTGCTCGAGAGGGCGACGACCCGCGGTTTCGAGCGCATGGAGGTGGCCCGAGCGGTTGGGCGGGTGCTGGCGCAGGACGTCATCGCCCGCATCGCCAGCCCGCCGTTCAACAAATCCGCCATGGACGGGTATGCCATCCGGCAGGCTGACGTGGCGAAGCTGCCGGCGGAACTCGTGGTGATCGGTGAGATCTTCGCTGGCCAGGCTCCCGATATCGCCGTGGGCGCCGGGCAAGCGGTAGCGATCTCCACAGGCGCGCCTGTCCCAACGGGCGCGGACATGGTCGTGATGCTCGAGGACACCAAGCCGGCGGGCAAGGCCCGCATCCGCGCGGGCAAGGCCCGCATCCGCGCGGGCAAGACCCGCATCTGCGTCCTCAAGCTCTCCGGCCCGAACATCTGCCCGGCCGGCGAAGACGCGCGGGCCGGCGAGACGGTGCTGAGGGCCGGCCAGGTGCTGACGCCCCTTCGCGTCGGCGTGGCCGCGGCTGCCGGGCATGCCGTTCTCGCCGTTCATCGGCGCCCGACGGGCGCCCTTATCTGCACCGGGACGGAAGTGGTGGAACCCGGCCGGACGGTCCCCGGAGGCAAGATATGCAATGCCAACGGGCCGATGCTATCGTCCCTGATGGCGCCGGTCTGCCGAGAGTTCGCCTATCTGGGCATAGTCGGCGACGACGAGGAGGAGCTTGCAGCCAGGGTGCGAGACGGGCTGAAGTACGATGTCCTGATCCTGAGCGGCGGCGTCTCGGTGGGCAAGCGCGACCTCGTGCCGGGGGCGCTCGAACAGGCGGGGGTGGAGCAGGCCTTTCACGAGGTAGCGATCAAGCCGGGCAAGCCCGTCCTTTTCGGGACCGCTGGGCCAAGCCTTGTTTTCGGGATGCCGGGGAACCCGCAGTCCTGCTTCGTGGTCTTCCACATGTTGGTGGCCCCTGCCATCGCCGCAATGAGCGGCGCGTCGGACCTGCCCCCGTTCTTCGAGGAGGGCGTCATGGCGGAGGGGTTCGGGAACAAGCCGGAACGCATGAACGTCATGCCTTGCATGGTGGAGCGCCGCGAGGGCCTCGCCACCCTCCGGCGGTGCCATTTCCACGGAGCCGCCGACATCATGGGACCAAGCACCGCGAACGCTTACGTAATCGTGCCCCGCGGCGTGGATTACGTGCAGGAGGGCCAGAAACTGAGGTTCTTCAGGATATGACGGGTCGAAGCTTCCAATACCTGCGGCTCTCGGTCACGAGCCGCTGCTCGCTCAACTGCCTGTACTGCCGCCCGCCGGGAACCGGCGGCAACGGGCAAGGGGAAGATCTCGGAGTCCAGGAGCTGCGATTCCTTGTGGAGTGCGCCGCCGCTGAGGGAGCACGCAAAGTCCGCATCACCGGCGGCGAGCCGCTGGAACGCGCGGACTTGGAAGAGGTTATTGCAGCCGTCAGCTCGGTGCCGGGCATCGCAGAGATGGCCATGACGACCAACGGCGTGGGCCTGGCCGGCCGCGCCCGCGCGCTGAAGGAGGCCGGCCTGCGGCGTGTGAACGTAAGCCTGGACACGCTCCGGCCGGAGCGTTTTGCGGACATCTGCGGCCAGGACCTGCATGCCGAGGTCCTTCGGGGCATAGAGCGGGCGGTGCGCACCTTCGGCGCCGTCAAGGTCAACACCGTACTGCTGCGCGGCGTTAACGATGACGAGATAGAAGACCTTGTGCGCTTTGGCGCAGAGGCGGGGGTGCGGGTGAGGTTCATCGAGCGCTACGGAGCCGGCTGCGATTCCCACTTCGGGGAGCTTTTGCCCTCCGAGGAGGTGCGGAGGCGCCTTCAGGCGGCCTTCGGGGCTCTTGTGCCGATAGCGCCGGACCCCCTTTCCGTGGAGGCTGTCTACCGGATCCCATCACTGAGGGGCGCCACGGTGGGCCTGATTGCCAGTGCGACCGGGCCTCCATGCGGGCGGTGCACGAAGTTGCGCCTCGCAGGGTCGGGGCAGTTGCTGCCGTGTCTCTTCGCGCGCAAAGGGGTGCAACTGCGCGGCCTGCTTCAGAACAGGCACCGTGAAGGGGTCAGATCGGCCATCCGGAAGGTGCTGGGCATGAAGGCGGGTTCCTCCGGGGGCAGGTGGGTTTCGGGGGCGGTGTCGCGGGTCGGCGGGTGATGGGTTTCCTGAGCCGGCCCGGCACGGCAGCCACGATTCCACGGTCCAGCCCGACTTGTAACCGGTCCGGCGCAAACGGTACAATGCCATCGGAGGCAAGAGAATGGCTGAAGCGGTCGTGCCGCAAGAGTCGGTCCGCATGTGGTGCGTGTGCGGGAGGCCCATCCAATTCGAGGGGCACCTTCTCGGGCGGATCATGACCTGCCCGTACTGCGGCCGCTACTTCAGGCCGGCGCTCCAGTTCCTGCTTGCCGACCAGGCACTCGCTCCCAACCTGACTGCGCAATGCACCTGCGGGCATTTCATCGTTGAGGACACGAACAAAGCGGGGAAACGGGCGCGGTGCAAAGTGTGCAAGAGCCATTTGCTCCTGCCCCGGGCGGTCGTGAAGTTCAACGTAGATCAGCTTGTGCGGGTTCCGCGCAAGGCGTTGCAGAACCAATTGAAGCGGGTGGACGCAGAGCGGGAGCGCGCGCCTGCGGAGATGACGAGGCTCGGCAGTGCTACGCACGCAGGCCGCATCAGCTTGCGGCCGGGGGAGCACATTTGCGTGAACCCGAACTGCGGGGCGCTGCTGGCGGCGCGAGCCAACGTGTGTCCCAAGTGCGGGACCAACCGCCTGACGGGCGAGCGCTATGTGGGGCCAGGGCCGGCTCGTGATCCGGCCGGCAAGTGGGAACAGCCCTGACGGCGCGTCGGCCGGTCTGCGCTGTTCCAGGCAGTGCAGCGGACAGCAGTCGTCCTACTGGTGTCGAGCTCCGGTAATGTCACCTTTTCTCAGCCTTGAAGCCCACGAATGGGAGCGGTTCAGCGTGCCGCACAGCGTGCGGCTCGTGGGCGAGGAACAGCACCTGCTGGGTGCCGGTTCCGTCTCGGTCGCCACCACTCTGAGGGTGCATGTCGAAGTGGAAGAGACGGGCGGCGAGTTCTCGTTGAGCTTCGGCGGGGGGCCGAGGGATGAGGACGGCCGTTGGCAGGAAGTGGAGGAACCCCTCGCCGAGTTTGCCGCGCGGTGGGAGAACGCCGTCCATTCGGTCTTCGCGGACGAGCCGTCGGCGCCGGAGGGCCTGGACATCGAGGTGGACTTTGGGCCGCTGTGGCAGGTCTGCCCGCCTGGGATCTTGACCGCGTCGCCGGCTGTTGCCGTGGCTATGGCCGTCGCCGTCGCCGCGCACCGTGGCGAGGGGCGGCAGGTGGCCGAGACAGAACTGGCCGAGCTTGCCTGTCGGCTGCACTACGTCGCAGCCGGGGCCGGGCGTTCCACCGAGGACCGTTTCTACAGCGACGCACTGCTGAGCATCATCGGCGGGGCCGGCTATGTGGAGCCGCATGGAGAGCGCCTGAACGTGCAGCAACTCCTGCCGCCGGAGGCGCTGCTGCTGGTCGTGATGCCGGGTGTGGAAGGGGCAGGAGCGGGCCACCAGTTGGACGAGGCCGTGCTGCGAGCGAGGGCGAAGGCGAAGGAGGCCGGGGGAGACCTCACGCAGCCCGGCGACGCCGGCTTCTCTGCGCTCTTCGCGCTCGCCGACGTCGCCCTGAGCCGGGAGGAGGTCGCGATGCTGTACGGCCTGATGCGCGTGCGGCAGATGGTCGAAGGGTTCCTGGAGCACCTGGGCGAGCCGCATGTGGACAACGACCGCCTTGCGGGGATTTGCGACGAGGAGAGCGCGATCCTGGCGGATTACTTCGGCTTTCCGGGGGCGCCATACGAGCGCGTGCGCGCGGCCGCGGGCAAAGCGGGCGCGCTGGGCACAAAGCTGACGTGGGCATTCGGCGGCTACCCGGCGGCCCTCGTCGTAGCGCCGGGGCAGCGCAGGGAAGCGGGGGAAGCTCTGACCAGGACGTTTCCAGGCCTCTACTGCCTGTTAGTGGACATGGACCCGGCGGGGCTCTTGCGCGGCGAAGAGGAAGAGGCGGTCCTGCGCGACGAGTTTTAGCGGGCAGGATTCGGGCCTGACCCGCGCGGGAACGACCCCGGGACAGCCGCCCTGCAAAGTCCAGGCCCTTGGGGCACGGCCTCCGCGGAGCTAAGGCGTGCCCCTCGCTCCGGCCGGTTCCGCAGTCGCAGGCGCTTCAGCAGGCACAGCCGCCTCTCCCGCGCCGGAGCCCTCCGTCGGCTCGAGCGAGGACACAACTGCGATTGACTGGAGCGGGACGCTGATCACGAACGGGTCTTCCTGCTTGAAGTCGTTGTGAAGCCGCACCCTCATGTAATACGCGATTGCAGGCGGGCCGGCCACAAGCAGCAGGTCGTTTCGCTCCTGCACGACCTCTTTCTGGCCGGGCGGAATCCACCCGCCCATCACGTTCTCAATCAGGGTATAGCCGCCGGCTTTCTGGCCCATCTCCTGGAGCAGGGCGGCCAGTTGCTCCGTCGGTCGCTCGCCGTCGGGGAGAATGCGGGGCACGGCGGCTATGTGGAGCAGCCGGTCGCCGCTGACCTGCACGGTGACCTGGGTCGTCTGAATTCTGTTCCACGAGCCGCAGCCCGTGGCCGAGAGAGCCACGCCGCCGGCAAGAACCAGCATAAGGAGGCATCGCAAGCCTGATCGCTTCATCCTTCGTCCTTTCAGTCCTGTCCATGTTGAAAGACGGCCGTCAGACTATCCGGGCGGCCTCAAAAATCAAGTGCAGGCGCCCGCGCTTCGGACCGGCTTGTGCTCGTCGCTGCGAGGGGGAAGAGGGCCATCGAGCAGTGCACTCCGTGGCAGTAAACTCCAACCAGGATCATGTGTGCCCCCCCACGGGGCGCGAAACCTTGTCTGCGCCGCCCAGGCAGTGCGCGAACCAGTCCGAGGCGAGGCGGGCGACTTCCTCCAGCTTGCCGGGCTCCTCGAACAGGTGACTGGCCCCCGGCACGATCACCAGCTCCTTCTGGCAAGCCATCTGGGCCATCGCCTCGCGGTTCATTTCGATGACCGGCCCGTCCCAGCTCCCCACGATGAGGAGCGTGGGGGCCTTCACGCGGCCCAGGTGAGGCGCTGCGAGATCGGGCCGGCCCCCGCGCGATACGATCGCGCCCACCTCGTCCGGCAACTTGGCGGCTGCAACCAGCGCCGCCGCAGCGCCTGTGCTCGCGCCGAAGTAACCCAGCTTGAGGCCCGCGATGCTCGGCGTGCGCTTGATCCACTCCGTCGCGCCGACCATCCGCTCGGCAAGCAGGCGTATGTCGAAGCGCAGCTCGCGCGTGACCTCGTCTATCGCCTCCTCCTTCTCCGTCAGGAGGTCGAAGAGGAGGGTCGCAAGGCCGGCTTTGCGCAGTTCCCCGGCGACGTAGCGATTGCGGGGGCTGAAGCGGCTGCTCCCGCCGCCGTGCGCGAACACAACGATCCCCCGCGCCCCTTCGGGGATTGCCAGGTTCCCTTCGAGGGCTAACGGCCCCGCCTGAAGCTGCACCACCGTTTCTTCCGGGTCCGCCCGCGTCCTCCCAGCCGACATAGGCCCCCTCCCTGAGATCGCTTCCGACAGTACCAATGATACATTCGCAATGGGGTTGGCGCCAGGAGAGATGAAGGAACTGGTCGGGAAGTAGCGCGACCTTGTAACGCCGGTGGACATTGACAGGCCCACGGGTTCGCCGTATATTCCCCGGACCGATTCGCACTGCGCGCTTTCCGAGGCGGGTGGAGGGCCTCATGCGCGCACAACTGGGTCAAGTCAGACGCCCACGCGACCGCCCCGCGCGCGACTTTGAGCGGGGCAACCGGCCGCGCTGTGCCGGGCAGGTGTCCCGGCCGCCGGCCAAGGAGGAGATGGCAGATGAGCGGCTTCCGAGCAGGAATCATAGGCTGCGGCGACGATCCGGCCAAGCGGAGCATCAAGGGTTATGCGATGGCCTACAAGCATGCGCCAGGGTACCAGGCGCTGGGCGACAGGTGTCGGCTGGTGGCGTGCGCGGACATCATCCCAGAGCGTGCCGAGAGGTTCGCCAAGACGTTCAACGTGCCGCACACTTATACGGACTACCACGAGATGCTCGCGAAGGAGAAGCTGGACATCGTGAGCATCTGCACGTGGATGCATTTGCACGAACAGATGACTGTGGACTGCGCCGAGGCCGGCGTGCGCGCAGTGCATTGCGAGAAACCGATGGCCATCACGTGGGGCGGGGCCAAGCGCATGGCTCGCGTCTGTCAGGAAAAGGGCGTGCAGCTCACGTTCAATCACATGCGGCGCTTTGGCGGGCCGTTTCGAAAGGCGAAGGAACTGCTCGACGCCGGCGAGATCGGGAAGTTGGTGCTGATGCAGTACGGCGAGTCGAATCTCTACGACGGCGGCACGCACCACATGGACATGCAAGGATTCTTCAACGACCAGACGCCGGCCGAGTGGGCGATAGCCCAGATTGACTACCGCAAGGAGCTCTTAGTGTTCGGCAGCCATAATGAGAACATGGCCTACGGAGTCTGGAAGTACAAGAACGGCGTCTTCGGCCAGTGCCTGACATCGCCGCGCGACGCGGCGATCGCGGTTGTGGGCGCGTATGACAAACTGGTGGGCACCGACGGCGTCATCGAGGTCGGCCCCCTCCCGCTCGGGCAGGGCACGCCGCTGCTGCGCATCAAACGGAAGGGCAGCGTCGCGTGGGAGAATATTGACACCGGCGGCGAGGGCCTGCACGGCCGCAACGATGCACCTAATGCCTACCACGACAGGTCCATAGCCGAGGCCGTGGATTGCCTGGAAAAGGGCACCGAGCCGGAGAACGGCGCGAAAAACGCCCTTCAGTCCACTGAGATCATCTTCGCGTGCTGGGAGTCCGTGCGCCGGCGGGGGATGGTTGAGCTGCCCCTCAACATCGAAGACAACCCGCTTGCCGAGATGGTCAAGTCCGGCGCCCTGAAACCGGCGAAGCAGCAGGCATAGTACCGCGGCCCCGGGAGTCTTATCTGTCTCCGGGGGGCTATGGTAGCCCCCTCTGCGGGGACCTTCGTGCATCACTGGGGCGTTGCTATCGCGGCTGCCGGGGCGGAGGCCGGCTTCCTCCCAGGCTCAGCATGCGGCCCGGCAACGCACCGGTGTGCCGGCCTTGGTCCCTGACCAAGCAAGCCGTTAACTGCCACGTAATGGAAGCCCCTCGGACGCTGCGCAAAGGGTGTGAGAGTCGGAGGTCAAGGGCCGGGGGTGTATCCACGGATTGCCCGCCTCTTGAACCGGGCGGGGCGTGCTGTGCTGGGGTGAGCAGGTCGAGGGCCTTCTTCTCCCGTTGTGGCCAACAGCAAGGAGGCAATAGCATGGGCGACTTCGTGAGCATCATGCCGTGCCTGGACATGAAGGACGGGCGGGTCGTCAAAGGGGTGCGATTCGTGAACCTGCGGGACGCGGGAGATCCGGTAGCGTGTGCCCGGGCCTACGAGGAGGGCGGGGCGGACGAGCTGGCGTTCCTGGACATCACCGCCACCGTGGAGAAGCGCAAGGCCATGCTGGACGTTTTCCGCAAAGTGGCAGATGCGGTCAAGCTGCCGTTGACCCTCGGCGGCGGCATCAGCACACTGGCGGACATAGAGGCCGCGTTGGATGCGGGCGCAGATAAGGTGAGCATGGGAAGCGTGGCCCTGCGCAGGCCGACGCTCGTCGAAGAGGCCGCCACTGAATTCGGCTCAGACAAGATTGTCGTGGCCATAGATGCGGACGTTTCGAAGGGACTCCCGAGCGGCTATGAAGTCTACGTAGACGGCGGCCGGACGGCGACGGGCATTGACGCCTTTGAGTTTGCGAAGGCGGCGGAAGGCCGCGGGGCGGGGGCCATTCTCCCGACAAGCAGGGCCACTGACGGGACAAAGGCCGGATACGACATACCGCTGACGAGGGGCATCGCGGAGAGGGTGAAGGTGCCGGTGATCGCGAGCGGCGGCGCGGGGAGAATGGAACACTTCCACGCGGCGGCCACGGAGGGCAAGGCGGCCGTGCTGCTCGCCGCGAGCGTATTCCACTTCGGGGAGATCAGCATCCCGGAGCTAAAGGCGTACCTGAAGGAAAAGGGCGTCAAGGTGCGGATGTAAGCCGCGAGGGGCGAGTCTGCGCGTCGCTCGACGGAATGCCCGAAGCTCAAAGCGGGCGGTAAGGGCGGGTCGCCTGACGGCTCAGTCCTCGCCGACGACCTCAGCGTATTCGTCGAGCTTCTCAAGCAGGATGGCCGTGCCGCGGGCCACGGCGGTGATGGGGTCCTTGGCGGCCCGCGTGTCCAGGCCGGTCTCCTCCGCTACGAGTTCGGCGAGGCCGGGGATCATGGCGCCGCCGCCGACGAGTGTGATGCCGGTCTTGAGGAGGTCGCTCGCGAGTTCGGGCGGAGTCCTGTCGAGGCACGATTTTGTCGCGTCAATGATGCGCTGGATAGGCCCGCTGATGGCTTCCCTAATCTCGGCGCTGGACACCTGAAGGCGGCGAGGGAGGCCGGCTGCGATGTCCTTTCCGCGTATCTCGTAACTCACCTCCTCCTGGAGGGGATAGGCCGAGCCGATCGCTATCTTGACCTCCTCGGCGGTGCGGTGACCGATCTCCAGGCCGTACATGTCGCGCATGTAAGTGACGACGGCCTCGTCCATCTCGTCGCCGGCGACGCCGAAGCTCTCAAGCGTGACAATCTCGCCGAGGCTGATGACGGCGACCTCCGTGGTGCCTCCGCCGATGTCAATGACCATGTTGCCGACGGGCTCGCTGATATTCAGCCCGGCCCCGATTGCGCCGGCCTTCGGCTCGGCGACGGTGTAGACCTTGCGGGCGCCCGCGTGGATGGCGCTGTTCTTGACGGCTTTCTTCTCGACGGCGGTGATGCCGCTGGGGACGCTGACCAGCACGCGGGGCCGCACGCCCCAGGAGCGCGGCTGCACTTTCTGGATGAAGTAGCGCAGCATGATCTCGGTGATCTCGAAGTCAGCTATCACGCCGTCCTTGAGAGGCCGGATGGCTCTGATGCTCTCGGGCGTGCGCTCAAGCATGCGCTTGGCTTCGTAGCCGACAGCGCGCCCGTCCATCGGGACCACGGGAGGGTTAGTGCCGGTCTTGACGGCGACCACCGACGGCTCCATGAGGACTATGCCCTTGCCGGGGACGCAGACGAGGGTGTTTGCCGTGCCCAGGTCAATGCCCAGGTCCAACGCCCCCAGGCTCATGACGTAGTTGAGCACTTTCCGCAGACTTGCACTGATACTGGGCTCGGCAGCCATTCTCACAGCGACCTCCGCGTGCGGCTCCGTCCGGCGTCTGCCTTCGGCCTTCGGGCGGCAATTATATGCTCAGGGCATCAACAGTGCAACACTTCCCTGGCGGCCGCGGCCTGCGGTTCCGGCCACCGGGCTTCTTGGCGGTCCGGTGCCCGTCTATCGTTCGCAGCCCCAAATGAAAAGGCCAGCGTAGCCTCGAAGATAATGAGGGCTATCTGGCCGCTCAATACGCACCTATCCGGCCGTTTGGGGGCTCAGAGCTACCTGTAGCGTCACGCGCCTCCAGGGTGCGCGTCAGTCTCTCATTGTCCGCCGGCCGGGGGGGCGGGCGCTGGCGCAGCCGCGGCCCTCCCAGTCGGTGCCGGCGTAGCTGCAGGGGCGGCGGCTGGCGGCGCTCCAGTGGTTGCCGGTGCGGGTCCTGCTGCAGCCGGCGCCGCAGGTGCAGGCGCCGGGGCTCCGGCAGGTGCCGCGCCCGTGGCCGGTGCGGGCGCCGGGGCAGGCGTTACAGGCGTTTCAGCCGGGACCGCCATCGGCTGTGTGGGAGCGGCAGCCCGTGAGGACGGGAGCTGCTCCTCAATGCCCCTGTACTGCAGGATGTCCGCGACGGCGAGGCCAATGGCGACAAGCAGAGCGATACACGCGGCAATCAGCAGGCCCTGGATGAGTTTGCTGTCCATGTTCAGAGCGCCTTTAGAGATGAGCAGGGGATCGTGACGGCCTCAGGGGATCCTCGTTGTCGCGCTGTCTCCGAGCGCGACCTCTTTTGCCAATAGACGGAGTTGGCCGGCGGAGACGTCCGGCTGGACATCGTGGATGATGAGCCTCCCCACATATCCGTCTCCGTTGTAGATCACGAACTGGGTGTTCGGCTTGACCCCTTCCTTGGAGCCCCTGTCCACGACAGCGACACCGTCTCTGACGCCCACGATCCTGCCGTCTATGAGCGGTAGCGGCACCGGCGGCACCTGAATGCCTCGCTGCACCAGTTCGGCGATGATGGCCTCAAGCTGGGTCTCGCTTTCCGTCACCTTCGCAAGCGTCTTCTTAGTGTCCGTCAGTTTAATGTCCAAATCGGCGATCTTGGCGTCCCTCTCGGCCACTGCCTTCTGGAGGCCGTCTACCTGGTCCAGATTCCGCTTGATGGCCTGCTCGCGCTCGGCCACGGCAGCACGCAGTCCTTCGATGGTCCGGTCACGGCTGTTCACGTCGGCGCGAAGGCCGTTGGTCGTTCCGGTGAGGCCCTGGACGCTGGTGGTCAGTTGGCCAACCTCTTTGTCGAGGCCGACCGAACGAGCCTTCTCATTGTCCAGGCTGGTCTTGAGCGTGAGGATTTCGGTGTCTTTCTTCTCCTTGAGGGTGTCAAGGTCCCGGCGTGTGTCGGAAAGCTGCTTCTGGGCACCGTTCAGCGCTTCTTGAACAGCGGCGTGTTTTTTGGCTTCGTCAATGTACTTCTTGCCGTAGTCCTCCCTCTTGGCATACAGAACTATCTCGGCAGCGGCGAAGCCCACACTCAGCACAAGGACGAGAACCACCAGCACCTTCGCTAAAGCGTTCATTTAGACCCTCCTCAGCCGGTTTTCTATCTTCCCAGGAGCTGCGGGATTGACCGTAAATTATAGAGGCCGTGCGCGCAAAGTCAAGTCACTGTCTTGCCGCAAACGGTTTCCGGCAATAGCCAGGATCGAAAATGGCCCCATGGGGCCGGAGGCTCGGGCTGCTGCGCCGGCGCCGCACCAGGGGGTACCGGCTTCCGGGAGATGGGGTTCAGCGGGGCGCAAAGCAAGGACTCGTACCTGCGGGCGAGCCTCCGACGGAACGTTTGACAGGGCCGAAGAGGCCCCGTAAACTGGCGCGGACGGTCAGCCTTTGCGTTGCGCCGTCCCATCAGTCCCCCGAGGGGCCGAGGGAGATCGAAGCGCGGGAGAGACCTTTTTCATACGGCCGGATGCGACCGAGCCGATAGGAGGCGAAGATGAAGCTGAGTTGCTGCGGCTATTCGTTCAGGGACCAGTTGACCAGCGGCAAGATGACGATGGAGACTTTCCTTGACAAGTGCGTCGAGCTGGGGTTCGACGGCGTCGAGTTGACGCAATACTACTTCCCGGAGGAGAGCGACCAGTATCTGAACCACGTCAAACGGGAGGCGTTCAAGCGGGGGCTGGACATATCAGGCACGGCGGTCGGCGGGAACTTTGCCAATGCCGACGCAGCGGCGCGTGAAAAGCAGGTCAGACACGTGCTGGACTGGGTTGAGAAGTCCGCGAAGCTCAGCTCGCCGGTTCTGCGCGTATTCGCGGGGGGGCAGCCGCAAGGCACGGATCTGGAGACCGCCAGCGCGTGGGTGAGGGAGGGACTGGCGCGCTGTGCCGAGGCGGGGGAGCGGTACGGTGTGGCCCTTGGGCTCGAGAACCACGGTGGCCTCACGGCGAATGCAGACGGAGTGCTTGGACTGTTGCGCCCGTTTGCCGGCAACGCATGGGTGGGCCTGAATCTCGATTTTGGCAACTTCACGGGCGACATTTACGAGCAGTACAGGCGTTGCTCTCCCGTGACCATAACCACGCACGCCAAGGTGACGGTCCGCCAGGGAGAGGGGCGGGAGTTCGTTGACTACCGGCGGGTCGTCCGGATCATGCGTGAGGCCGGCTACAGGGGCTACCTCGCCATAGAGTATGAGGAGCCGGGCGAGGCGCTGGTAGGCGTAGACAGGTTCTGCGCGTACTTGCGGGGCTGCCTGGTGGACGCGTGAGCCGGGAGCATGCGCGGTCTTCGGCCCAGCGTGTTGCAGGTGCAGAGGCGTTGAAGAGACTTCTCTACGTAATCGCGCTGGTCCTCGCAGCCGCAGCGGGAGGCTGCCTCGCGGCCCTGGAGGAAAAACCGGCGGACTCTACGGTGGTGTTCGTCCTCGATGCGCCGATGGATGAGGATTTCGTCGAGGGACGGGCGGTCGGCCTGCAAATATCTCAGGTGAGCCACGGAAGCCTTGTGGGGCGTGTCATCCGGAGCTATTGTCGCGCCCCTCTGGTTTCGGTGCCGGTGGAGGATCCGGGGGGCGGCGTCAGCAAGTCGGCGTACGTGGAAGGGCTGCGAACCGTGGCTCGGTATGTTGAGAATCATCCCCAGGCGCGGGCAGTCGTCAACATCAGCCTCGGGTCTTCGACGCCCGACGCCGAGGAGGAAGGGGTCATCCGACGGCTGACAGAGACGGGCGCCCTGGTAATTGCAGCGGCGGGCAACGACGCCAAGGAACGGCTCACGTATCCGGCCGCCTATCCGGGCGTCATCGCCGTGGCCGGCGCGACAAGGTACGCCAAGGCGCGCAGCTCCAATTACGGGCAGCACGTGGGCATCTCGGCTTCGGGCGACATCACCTTCATTGACTACGAATTCCTTCCGCAGGAGTGGCTGCGGCGCCGCACGGAGGCGGAGGGCACCTCCTTCGCTGCGCCAAAGGTCGCAGCCACGATCGCGTATCTGTTGGAGATGAAGGCACAACTGACGCCCCGGCAGGCTTATGACATCGTGCGGGCCACGTCGCAACCCGTGGCCGACAGTTATTTCCGGCGGGGCCTGTTGGGGGCAGGGGTGCTTGACGTTCACCGCGCCAAGTCGGCGGTGGATCCCCTGTACAGCTTCGTGCATCTGGTCCTGCCGGTCAGCGTGTGGATTGTGCTCGGCATCACGTCCTTATACCTTTGCGTGCGCTACACGCTGGTCGGCGTGTTCCTGACGCTGGTGCTATGGCTTGCGGCGCTGCCGGCGTCAGTTCTGCTGGTCATCAAGTTGGGGGACTGCCTGGAGTTCGTGGGGGGCGGGAGCCTTGTCCTGGGATTGGGCGTGACAGGCATCTTTGCGGCGGGCGTGGCGGTGGCGGCGCTGATCCAGCAGTGGCAGCTCGCGAAAGCGGTGGCCGCCCTCTCTGTGCCATTTGTGGGTTTTGTCACCTTGGCATCGGTGGGCCTGACGCCCAGAGGCGGGCCGATAGCGGGCGCGACCGGCGCGGCGGCCGCCGGCATAGGGGGCGCCCTGGTCCTGGAAATGATGACCCGCCGCAGGCTCCAGCGGATCAGGTTGTACCCTCGGGCGGCTGGCGACACGTCGGGTCCACTCCTCGCCGCTTACAGGCGCGCCTTTGACGGGCGCGTGAAGGCGGCCGTCGTCGAGGCGCTGCAAAGGGTGCCGGACGACGATGCGGTGGGATTCCTCCTGCAGGAGAGGAGGTGCAGGCCTGCCGTGGCGCGCTCGCTCACCCGAATCGCCGCCGACCACCTGGAGGCGCTGGTTCCCCCGATAGGTCGCTTGCGATCCCTAAAACAGTTTGAGCGCGAGCGATTGCTGGCGGCGTTGCGCAGGGCCGGGAACGCGGCGGCGGTGCCGTACCTCGAAGAGGCGGCCGCGGGCGACCGGACCGGCGACGTGCAACGGTTGATCGAGTCGTTGAAGGCGGCGGCTCCCGGTGCTCCTTAGTGAAGGAAGCCCAGTAGGTGCCCGGGCTGAAGCCATGGGAGGGATAGCATGGCACGCGAGTTCTGTCCGAAGTGCGGAGTTGAAAGGAATATGGAAGTTACGGTGTCTCGGCGGAAAGAAGTTGACGATAAGGGCAACATCAGGGAGGTCACGACTCGGGCCTACCATTGCGAGGTTTGCCATTCTTTCGTACGCACCGAGAGATCGGAGGCTGCCGGGAAAGACCACGCTGGCTCGTGAAGTGATTGTCATGAAGCTGAAAATGGACCATCGCCGGGCGCTCCCGCTTCCGATCCCGCAGGGACGCCGGACCCCTGAGCTGATGGGGAACGCCCTGCCCGGATGGCAGGTTGTGCCAGCGACCTGCTGACGTACTTGGTTAGCCGGAAATAGTGCGCTCGGGCGGGCTCATTCCTCGGGCATCCAATGGGGGTCCTTGCCCCACCACTTGACCGAGCAACCGACCGGCTTGGTGGTAGTTACGGAGACCGGCTTGCCCCCGAGCACCTGGTTCAGCGCTTCCCGGAGGTCATGCCGGCCCACCGCAGTCGGGTCGTCGGGGTTGTCGTCAATCCGCCCATGGTAGACGACCTTGCGCTTCCCGTCGAGCAGGAAGACATGGGGCGTGCGCACGGCGCCGTATGCTTTGGCCACGTCCTGGGTTTCGTCCCGCAGATAAGGGAAGTTGAAGCCCTTCTTCTTGGCGCGCACGATCATCTCCGGGTAGCTGTCCGTCGGGTGTCCCTTATCCTCGTTGGGGTTGATCGCCACGAGTTGGACGCTCTTGCCGGCGTAGTCCTTCTGAAGCTGGATCAGGCGATCCTCGTACTGGACTGCGGTGGGGCAGTGGTTGCAGGTGAAGACGACAACCACGGCCTTCTTGTCCGCGTAGTCGGTGAGCTTGTGAAGCTTGCCGTCAACGCCCTTGAGATTGAACCCGGGCGCAAGCGTTCCAATGCCGATTGTGAATGCCATTTTTCATTCCTTTCTAAGCGGAACCGCCCTGTCTGGCCACGAACAGGCCGCATTCGCACTCCCCTGACCGCGCGACCTCCTTGCGGCCCGCGCGGCAGGGACAGATATTGGCACGATCTACCTGCTCGGAACCGGCGACCTCACGGCAGGGACAGTAGGGCTTGCCGTAGCTGACGAGGTTGCGCGCGAGCCCGCGCAACACGTGCCGGCGGACGGCGAGATCGGGGTTCAGTGCAAGCCCGCTCTTCTCGGCGGAGCGCTGGACGACGCGCTGCACACGTGCCAGTGCCGCTTCCAGGGCTTCTTCCCCCTTGTCTGCCATGGGCGTTCAGGCCCGAATCATGATGAGCATCATCTTGAAGCGGCCGGCTGCCCTGACGGCATGAGGCACGTTGGCAGGCATGAGCACCACCTGTCCCGCTCCAGCCCTCACAGCTTTGCCGCCAACGGTCAGCTTCGCCTCTCCGTCCAGCACGACCACGTATGCGTCAAACGGAGCCGTGTGCTCGCTCAAGCCCTGGGCTTCGTCGAAGGCAAAGAGCGTCAGCGTGCCCTGTTCTTTGTCCACGAGGGTTCTGCTCACGATGGAGCCCTCGGCGTACTCGACCAAGGCTGCCAGGGATAAGGCCGTGGCGGGCTCGATGCCACCGGGAGTCTTCTTCCCTCTTTGTTGTCCGGGCATGGCGACCTCTTGCCAACGCAACGGCGAACAAGCTCCTCTGGCCTGTTCGAGAAACCGCGCGCTTGCCGTAGCCGACAAAGCAGCCCCCGTTCGCGCGGCAACTTGCAGACGATAAACCCATCGGGCAGGACAGCGGCTCTGCCGCCCATTGACGACGCCGGCCACCCTCCCGCCCGTCTCGACCAGCCTACTGTGCGTGCAGGCCAGCATAATGGACGCGGCGGCTGTCGTCAACCTGCCGACGGCCAGATTCCCCCTGGCGCGGGCGATTGGGATGCTGCATAGCGTGATGCCGGCGCAACACATCAGCCTCCGAGAAGTGGACGACGGAGCCCTGCGGGGGGCCGTGACGAGGGCAGCGAAGGAGCGGCTCTCACGGAAGGCGCTCATCGAGGGCAAGGCGCCGCCCCCGACCCCTGGGACGTGCGGCGAGCTATGGGGACGCCGCACGCGCCACCGCTCCTCAATCCGTAAGGGCGCCACTGGCAACTTGATTTTCGTCCCCGGCTCAACTACATTGGCGCATTCGGGCTCCCAGGCCTTTTGGCCGGCGCCTCTCGGTGCCAGAGTGGCGGAATGGCATACGCGTCGGTTTCAAAAACCGATGGGCGTTGCAGCCCGTGAGGGTTCGAATCCCTCCTCTGGCACCACTCTCCTCGCGGTCGAGACTTGTGCCCGCAGCCCGGGCGGGCATGACGGGGGAAGGCGCGCAGGAAGTGGGGACTCAGAACGGTGCGTAGTCGTCGAACCGTGCAGGGGGCGTCTCCGGGACGTAATCCAGGTACCGCTTGTCAAGAACGTACCTCGCCCGCGAGCCGCGGGACAGTGTGCTCTTGAGCGCCTCGGCCAGGTAATCTATCTCCTCAACCGTGTTGTACATGGCGAGGCTGACCCTGACCATCCCGGGAACGCTCGCGTGGTCGCCGGCCGCCAGTTTCCCGATGATCTCGTCCATCTGTGCTGCAGAGACGCCGAGGAGCTTCCGCACGTAGGGCTGCGCGCAGAAGCATCCGTTCCGCACGCCGATGCCCCATTCATGCCCCAGGATGGCGGCCAGGTGTGCATGATCATACCGCTCGGCATTGAAGGTGATAACGCCGAGGCGGTCGTGCCTCAGGTCGTGATCTGCCGGCCCGTAAAGCTTTATGCCTTCGATGCGTGAGAGCTTCTGGAGCGCCCGGCGCGTAAGCCCTCTCTCATGCTCGGCCAGTTCCTCTCTGCCCACCGTGCCCAGGAATTTCGCCGCGCAGGCGAGGGCGATGGAGCCCAGCACGTTCGGAGTGCCGGCCTCCTCGTTCTCCGGAGGGGCGGCCCACCAGACCTCATCCATCGTTACGGCGTTGGCGGTCCCGCCGCCTACCATGTCCGGCCAGCCTTCCTGGAAGACCCGTTGCGGGCCGACGAGGACGCCCGAGCCGAAGGGCGCATACATCTTATGCCCGCTGAAGGCCAGGAAATCAACGCGTTCCGGATCGTCCGGCGCCCCCATCTCGAAGGGACGGTGGGGCACGAGCTGAGCCCCGTCTACTGCAATCATCGCGTCATGCTCATGCGCAAGCCGCGCAATGCGGCGGATGGGCGGAAGGATGCCGGTCACGTTTGAAGCGCCCGTGACGGTCACCAGTCTAAGCCGGCCCTTTGCGCTGCGGACCTTGCGTTCCAGGTCCGCCATGTCGAGTGCCCCATCTGTCGCGCTCGCGTCTGCATAGAGGAGCGCGCAGCCCGCTCTACGCCATGGCAAGATGTTCGAGTGGTGCTCGGCCTCGGTCGTTAGAACCGTTTGGCCGGGGGAGGGACAGAGGCGGGATGCCAGCTTGTTCAGGGCATGCGTCGCATTCTGCGTGAAGATAACGGTGTGGTAGGAGAGGTCGGCGCCGACGAAGTCCGCGACCTGCTGCCTGCACTTCTCGTAAGTGTGGGTCGAAAGCAGCGACTTGAAGCCGCTTCCGCGGTGCACGCTCGCATACCATTCAAAGAACTGCCGCTGGCAGTCAAGCATGGGGACCAGGGGCGGGGTGGTCGCCGCGTTGTCCAGGTTGACGTACCTGGCGGACCGGCCCCCGAGCAGCGGCACCTCTCTGTCCACGCCCACGACGAACTCGCGCAGGTTCCGCACGCTTACCGTGCGGATCTTCTGCTCGTACCCGCGGTAGAGTTCAAGGACTTCAGACTCTATGGACATTCACTTTCTCGCCCATAAGCCTATCACTTCCGGGCGGACACTGTGTCTGCGGCCGCCACGGCGCCATACCTGGCCACGATCTTCCGCTCCACGTCGTCCCTGAAGAGCGTGTAGGAGCAAACCGGGACGACCTTGACCTGACCGCTGTCAGGGTCTTCAAAGGCGAACCCCGCCTTGCAGTTCTGCAGCCTCTCGCTGTCTATGGAGTGGTACTCCTCGAACGGCAGGACAACCATCCCCAGAGTGTCCGTGACCGTCAAGTGTTTGCGGACCTGGTCCTTGAGCCGTTTGCCGACCAGCAGCCCCGCCAGTATTTTCAACGCCGCGACGACCGGGAGGCCCTTCGCTATTCTCTTGAAGTCCAGGGATCTCAGCAGCACGGGGGCAAAGGTCCGCGTCACGATGAGCCGCCCCTGCCAGCGCTGCAAAAACCGTTCCGGATTGAGCCTGGCCAGCTTGCCGTCTATCTTGTTGGCGCGCCCGATGACCTCGTCGGCGACCTCGTGCAGGGGTCTCTTCAGGTAATGACCGATGGGCCTGTATCGTTCGCCGTCTGAAAGGAAGAGCGTCGCCGATTCGCAGTTCGGGTGGACCCCGCCGAAGGTGAACCGGAAGTTCCCGAAAAATGATCCGGCTTGCAACAGGTGGTGTCCCAGCCCTGCCGGCAGGAACTCCACCGGCTCCCCCGGGAAAGATGCAGCGATGATCTGCTCGACATCCTCTATCGTCGTCGTGACGTCAGTCTCGAACTCGCCCTCCTCCCACGTCTCCGTGAGGGGGATCAAGTGCAGGTGTGAGATGTAGTCCCTGTTTTCGTGGCAGAACTCGACCAGGTCCCGCATGTGCTTGTCGTTTATCCCCCGTGCGACGCAGCACATGATGGTATTCTTGCGTTTGCTGTACTTCTTCAAGTTGCCCAGGGCGGCCAACTTCTTGAAGTACGCCGGACGGTTCTTCCGCAGCCGCGCGTAGATCTCCGGATCCCGCCCGTCAAAGGCCAGCAGCACGGGCACCCCGGCCTCGCAGAGCTTCTTGCAGAACTCCTCGTCCGCAAGCTTCAAGCCGTTCGTCACGATCCGTACCCTCAGCCCCTTCTCCTGGGCCATGGCGATGATCTCGAAGAGGTCCTCGCGGAGCGTCGGCTCCCCGCCGAAGAGCTGGACGGTCGGTCGAGGTTCCATCTTGCTCAGCCCGTCCAGCACGCGCTCAAAGTACTCCAGCGGCGGGTGGAACTCGAAACCCATGCCCGGGATGTTCGCGATGCAGATGGGGCAGTTCATGTTGCAGCGGTTGGTCAGGTCAAGAAAGACCATCCGGGGACCGTGAGCGCGCCCGCAGCTCCGGCAGTTCATCAAGCATTCTCTGGCCGTCGCCGGATCGTAGCGCCAGAGTTCCCGCTTGCCGCGCCAGGCCTTCGCGTCGGAACTGACCAACGCTTCCGTTCTGCCGCAGTCGGGGCACTGTTTGCTGACATAGACGCGGCCGTCCCGCGCAATGTGCTCGGCGGGGACCAGCTTGCGGCACTTCTCGCATACGGCGCGCTTAACTGCGGACATGCTGACTACGCCCCCCGCGTTCCCGGTGCCTGAGTTGAGCTGGCGGTTTCCGGCGGGGGCGCCGTCCCCCCCTTCGCAGCCTTGCCTGCTGTGTCGTCACCCATAAGGTCATAGGTCGTCCAGCCGAGGATGAAGTCGGCAATCTCGCCGAACTTGCAGTTAAGCGTCAACCCCACCCAGCCCAAGTGCAAGAGCTTCGGGCAGCTCACAATGTGCCCGTTGTACGGACCAGGGCCCTCTATCAGACCCATAATCCCCACCCGCCACGAAGGCGGCTTCTCCGGATCCTGACGGTCGAAGTCCTCATACGCGAACTCCTCTTTGCCCCACAGGAGCAGCCCGGCGGCCCGTTGTCTCATCGGGATGTAGCCGGCGTACCCGCCGCCCAGGCCGATGATGTGCCCGTCCACGTGGGAGTACCCTAACGCCGCGATGTTCAGGAAGTCGGCATAAAGGCTGAAGCCCGGCTTGCTGGAAACTGTGACTCCCACGTCGAGCGTGCTCTGTGCGTCATCCAGCCGGTTCTGAAGGTAACTGCAGCCCGTCAGAAGGAAGACCGCTCCCAAGAGCCCGACCTGCGAGAACCGCCACACGTACCGTTCCATTGACAGCATCTCTTCGTGCCCCTTCTAACAGGCAAGTATCCCCCCCAAGGCTGGCCTCTGCGAGTATAACCTCTCACGCGACAAAGTCAAGCAGCGCCACGGCCCGGTCTTCCTTCCGTTCCCTCGACTTATGACAGCCTGCAGATGCCGGGGCACCGAAGGCTTCGGCGAAGCGCAGAGGCGCTTCGTTGACAGGTGCGTCCGCGTAACGTATCCTGTCGGAAATAGGGTCGTAATCCGTGCGGGACAGGCCTTCACAACTGCCTGCGTTTCACTATTGCACGTGTCAGGTCGGCGCGTGCTCGGGGCGGCCCCTGATCCGATTCTGCGCTCGGAGCCTTCGCTTTTCGCTGCCCCGCTCGCGTGGCTTCAGGCTTGAGGTAAGGATAGTGGAGTCGAGACAATGACGAGCAAGGTGTTCTACGTCCGGTTCGGTGATGCTGAAAACGAGAAGACCATTTGCGGGAAAGCCCGGCGCCTTTTCGGGGAGGCCGGCATCGGCGCTGTGGCCGCTTCCGATGGGGTTACTGCTGTCAAGACGCATTTCGGCGAAGAGGGAAACACGAGCTACCTCCCGCCCCCACTTGTGAAGGCCCTCGTGGACGAAGTGCGCAAAGCGGGCGGAGAGCCCATCCTGGTGGAGACCTCCACGCTGTACCGCGGCCGGCGACACAACGCCGTAGACCACTTCAACCTGGCCGTTGAGCACGGCTTCGGCCCCGAGGCGGTGGGCTGCCCGCTGCTGTTTCTCGACGGCCTGCGCGGAAACCTGCACGTCGAGGAGAAGGTCGGCCTTAAGCACTGCCGCACCGTGGCTGTCGCGGGCGACTTTACGCACATCCCTTCCGCTGTCATCGTGACCCACTTGACGGGACACATGCTGAGCGGCCTCGGGGGAGCCATAAAGAACGTGGCCATGGGCCTTTCGTCCCGCGCGGGCAAGCTGCGCCAGCACTCCGACGGGCGTCCGAGCATAACGAAAACCAAGTGTACCGCGTGCGGCACCTGCGCGAAGTGGTGCCCGGAGGATGCCATCACTGTGGGCGAGAAGGCTGAGATAGACTATGCCCGTTGCATCGGCTGTGGCGAGTGCTTGGCCGTCTGCCCGGCGGATGCCGTCGGCTTCTCGTGGGACGTGTCTCCGCTGAGCTTCAACGAGAAAATGGCCGAATATGCCTTCGGCATCCTGAAGGGGAAGCGCGCAGGCTTCCTTACCTTTATCTACAGGACGACCCGGGACTGTAACTGCATGGGGAGCAAAGGCAAGGCGGTCTGTCGCGACCTGGGAATTCTGGCCTCATCGGATGCTGTGGCAGTTGACCAGGCAGCGGCCGACCTGGTCAATGAGGCGTCCGGGCGCGACCTGTTCGAGGAAATGTGGCCCGGAAATCACTACACCGCGCAGCTTGCTCACGCGGAGAAGATCGGGCTCGGCAGCCGTCGCTACGACCTCGTAACCATCTGATCGGCCCCGCCGCACCCGTGGCGCCGTGGGCCGGTCGGCATCTTCCGCCGTCATGGAGATATCCTTTGCATTTTGCCTCCGACGCCCCAGGGGCGATGCTTGCGGGGCTGGGGCGACTCGGCCACCGTGTATGCTGACCATCGGCAAGCGGACGGCACCTTCTTCCATCGTGGGCCTCGCTGCCGACCGGCGCCTCACGTTCCCGGGTGGTGCCCCGACTGCAGCCGGCGGTCTCCTTGACGCCTTCCGAACGGACGGCTACAATTGGAATGGCGTTATCCGTGTCTGGGGTGTAAAAGTCGGGTGCGGGGGAAGCGAGGAGCCGAAAGGCTGGTAAATGCTCGAGATCGGTTTTGACGACGATTTCGCACGGAGCCTTCTGACTGCTTCTGCTGAGCACTCTTCCGAGGGTCGTCGGACTGCTCCCAAGCCCCGGGCCTTGCCGCCTGACAGCCTCGGACGTGAGCATGGCAGCTTTCCGCAGTGGCTCGGGGCAGACCGCGCCGTGTGCATCATGGGCTTCAGCGGGTCTGCGCCGGGGGCTTCAGAAGTCAGTGTGCGTCATCTCTTTTCGGCGGGCTCGGGGACCTGCGCCCGGCCGGACCACTCGAGGCTTGCGGCATCCGCTGTTTCTGTAGTGAAAGGGCCCAAGAGAGGTGGATATCGAGATCACGGGAAAACACATTGAGGTCACGGAACCGATGGAGCGGCACATCCGGCAGCGCATCGAGAAGCTGCCGAGGTGGGCAGAGATTGTACAGTACTTTACTGTGACGCTCCGCAAAGACTCCGGCAGCCTGATGGCGGAGATCATCGCGAAGTGCCCGCGGGCGGATCTCGTCGTGGAAGCCACGAGTCACGATATGTACCAGTCCATTGATGACGCCTTCAGCAAGATGGAGCACCGCTTGACGCGCTATCATGACAAGCTGGTCAACGGCCGGGCAAGGAAGGCCCAGCGGGCTTCAGAGGTGGACAAACGGCCTGACGGACCTTTGCGGCCGCCGTGACGGCGGCCGTTGAAACCAGCCTGGCGATTCTCGCGCAGGTAAGTGCGGTGCGCCGAATACTTCTTTGCATTTGAGGGTCTGGGCCAAGACGCGTTCTACGGCAGGGGTCCAGGCAAACGCGCGGAATGGAATCGTCAACAGGCTTAAAGGCACCTCTGACGCACCGCATTGGCCGGATACAAGCTCATCGCTCTTGATTCTTGAACGGAGCGGCGCAATGGCGCTGGCCGATTATCTCTCGGAAAAGCTGATCTGCATGGACCTCCAATCACGTGAGCGCGACGAGGTGATCCGCGATCTGTTGAACACGCTTGTCGCCTGCAAGGCCATGCCCGCCAAGCTGGTAGAGCGGGCCCTTGCCGCCATCCTCGACAGGGAGCGGCTGGGCAGCACCGCCATCGGCAGAGGCGTTGCGGTCCCGCACGCGCGCCTGGAGGAACTGGAGGAGGTGCTCGTCGCGTTCGGCTACAGCCGGGCCGGCGTCCAGTTCAACGCCCTCGATAGCCAGCCGGTGCATGACGTGTTTCTGGTGATCGCCGCCAGGGGCCGCGCCGATGAGTACTTGGACCTGATGGAGCGCATCACACACCTGGTGCAGAACGACGATTTCCGGCGGTTCGTGTCGCGCGCCAAGGGCCAGCGCGAAGTCATCGAACTGATAAAGGAGATGGACCGATAGGGAGGCGCAGGTGCGCCTCCGACCGCGCCGTGAGTGTCGCGGGTGCTCCGTTGGGGGAACAGATGGAAGGGCCGGCCGAACACAGCGTCGAGGTTACGATCAAGAACCCCCTGGGTTTCCACGTCAGGCCGGTCCAGCGCTTCGCGTCTCTGGCGCTCCTGTTCAGGTCGGACGTCGAAGTCCACCTCCGCAGCCGCACCGTGCCGGGCAAGAGCGTCATTAACCTCGTCAGCCTGGGCGGCAGGTGCGGGGACGCTATGATCATCACGGCCAAAGGCGAGGATGCCCGCCAGTGCGTGGAAGTGCTTCAGTTCCTCGCGGAAAGCAGCTTCTTCGTCGAAGATAGCATTGACACGGCTGCCCAGCCCAGCCGTCACATAGAGCGCCTTGCCCGGATTGCCTCCTGTTTCGAGAGCGACATCAAAGTCATCCTGAACGGCAAGGTGGCCGACGCGAAGGCGGTCAACTCGCTGTCCGCTTTGGGCCTGAAACCCACCTCTGTGCCGCGCTTCCAGATTCACGGCAGAGACCAGGAGCAGGCGCTCGCAGTCCTCGAGAACCTGGTGGCTTCTTGCTTCTATGTTGAGGACAAGATGGGCCGGCGGCCCCGGAAGGCTACCTGACATATGGACATAAAGCGCGGCATACCCGTCAGCCCCGGCATCGCCATCGGGGAAGTGTTTCTGCTGGAAGCCGAGGGCGTCCGCATCCCTGAGCACTTCATCTCCCAAAGCCGGGTGGAGAGCGAAATCGAACGCCTGGAGAAGGCCATGGCTCAGGCGCTCGCCGAGCTTGAAGAGCTGGCCGCCAAGGTCACCGCCAAAGCGGGCTCCACCATCGCCGAGATCTTCAATGCGCATGCCGGCATGCTCCGCGACAAATACTTCCGCGACGAATTCGTCGAACGGATCGTGAACAAGAGGTACACGGCCGAGTTCGCCGTCTCGCGCACCATGCGGCAGTGGAGGAAGGTCTTCCAGGAGGACGCCTTTCTGGCCACCCGCGTGCCGGACTTGGACGACCTGGAACGCCGGCTGCTGCGCAACCTCTTGGGGGCCAAGCGCGAAGAGCTTGGCACGCTCAAGAGCGAAGTGGTCCTGGTCGCGCACGACCTGAGCCCCAGCCAGACGGCCACGGTGGACACCGCCAGGGTCAAGGCTATCGCCATTGACGCCGGCGGCCCGACAGGCCACACGGCGATCATCGCCAGCGCTCTCGGGATTCCCGCCGTCGTCGGCTGCACTTCGCTGAGCGGGATGGTCAGCGGCGGCGACACCGTCATCGTGGACGGCGTCAGAGGCGTCGTCATCATTGACCCTGACGAGGAGACGTTGGCCTCCTATCGGATGCAGCGCACGGAGGCCATGCGGGTCGAGAAGACATTGCTGCACGAGTTCCGGGACCAGCCCGCGCAGACGCTCGACGGGCGGCGGGTCCGCATCTATGCGAACATAGAGTTCCCCCGCGAGGTCACCCGCGCCGTTCAGCACGGTGCCGAGGGCATCGGCCTCTATCGCACTGAGTTCCTCTACCTGACCAGCGAGAGGTCGCCCACCGAGGAGGAGCACTTTGAAGCCTATATGGAAGCGATCCGTCAGCTCGACGGCCGCCCCATCATAATCCGCACCGTGGACCTGGGCGCGGACAAGTTCGCCGGCACCCACGATGTGGACATCGAGAGGAATCCCTTCCTGGGCCGCCGCTCAATCCGCTATTGCCTGGAGCACCCGGATGTGCTCCAGGCGCAGTTGCGTGCGATCCTCAGGGCCAGCGTCCATGGAAACGTCCACGTGATGTTCCCCCTCGTGTCCAGCCTGGAGGAACTCGTGTGGCTGAAGGCCTGCCTTGAGGAGCTGCGGCAGGACTTCGAGCGGCGCGGCCAAGCCTACGACCGTGACATGGAGGTCGGGATCATGATCGAGGTGCCCAGCGCAGCCGTGGTCGCGTCCATGCTGGCTCCTCACGTGGACTTCTTCAGCATCGGCACCAACGACCTGATCCAATACACAATTGCCATTGACCGCGCCAACGAGCACGTGGCGCACATGTACCGCCCCCTGCATCCGGCTGTGCTTCGGCTTATCAAGATGACCGCCGATGCCGCCCATGACGCCGGCATCGAGGTGGGGCTCTGCGGCGAGATGGCAAGCGAGGTTATCTACGGCATCCTGCTCCTCGGGCTTGGCATTGACCACCTCAGCGTGGCGCCCGCCGTTGTCGTCCCGGAGCTGAAGAAGATCATCCGCAGCGTCCGTTCGGAGGACGCGCGCAAGATAGCCGAGCGGATCCTTGCCTGCAGCGAGGCGGACGCCGCCATGGCCACTCTGATGCAGTTCAACCGCGAGCTGTGCCCCGACCTGTTTCCGTCGCCCCCCGGCGGGGCCGCCGCCCGCCCATGAGAGCCCGTCTCAGTCCGTGCCGCCCTCCGGCCCCGCGGTTTGTTCCGGCCAGCGGATCTTGCTTACAAGCAGTCTCTTGTAGACGGGTTCGGGCACGTACGGCTTGACCACCTGCTCCCAGCCGTTGAAGCCGACCAGGCCCTTGACGAAACTGCTGCTGACCTCGCAGATCTGCCGGGGCGGAATCAGGAAAACGGTCGTGATCCCCGGCTCCAGATCCTCGTTGACGTTCCGCATGGCATGCTCGAAGCGGTAGTCCTCGTCGCTTCGGATCCCTCTGAGGATGTACCCCGCGCCCTTTGAGTGCGCATAGTGGGCCAGGAACTGCCCTTCGAAGCTGTCCACCTCCACGTTGCCAAGCACGCTTGTGCACTCCCCCAACATCTCCAGCCTCGCCCGCAGGGGGAACGTGTAGCTCTTGTTGGGGTTCACGCCCACCGCCACCACGAGGCGCTCAAAGAGATCGGCCCCCTTCTCGATCATGTACATGTGTCCGTTAGTCGGCGGATCAAAGCTGCCGGCGTAGACGCACGTCTTCGGCCCCTCTTTGCCTGCGGTCTTGCCCACGAGTCTGCCCTCCTTCACCGTCCATCCTTCGTGCGTCAGCAAGTTAACCTTCCAGCTCAGGCCGGCACTGAAGCCCCCCAGGCCGGCGTTGGCGGCGACAACCCGATGGCAGGGGACGAAGATAGGCAGAGGGTTGGCCCCGACGGCCTGGCCCACGGCCCGCGCTCCTCGCCGCGCGCCAACCCGGGCCGCCAACTCGGCGTAAGTCACCACCTCCCCGAACGGCACCTTCAGCAACGCCTCGTAGACGCGTCGCCGGAACGCCCCGACGCCCGACAGGTCCAGTGCTTCGGCGGGCACCGCCGCGCCGCGGCCCTGGAAGTACCGGCCCAGCGCTTCGATGAACGGAGCCGTCCGTTGAGAGGCCTCCGTCTGCCCGCGCGCCCCGCCATGCTCCTCTTCAGGCAGCCGGAGCTGCACGCGGACGAGCTTGCCCGCACGGACCTCGACCTCTATCTGTCCGTAGGGGCTCCGGTATTCCGTTTTTTCCACGTCCCACGCGGTCCGCTTATGCGGGGCACGGAGGGGTTGCCTCTCGGCCGGGCGCGCGGCAGCTAAGAGCTGGCGGGGGGTCGCGCCCCGCTTTTCAGGTCACTCCGTCATGGGCACAACGTTGTAGCCGCCCGGCGGCTCGTAGTTGAACTGTGCGTCCTTGACGCCCGTGTTGATCCGAATGTCGCTCAAGACGTAGGTGTGGACGATCTCTCCGTCGCTTTCGTGCAGGACCAGCACGCGCGGCAGCCAGAGCTTGTCCGAGACCTGCACCTCGATGGCCGCGTATCGCGCCGGCCGGTCAGGTCTCTGTCGCGGCGTCAGTTTCAGGTGGTAGACCGTTTCCTTCCCATCGGATTGCGCCTCAGTCTTGCCCGTCAACTCCACGTTGTAGTCCTGGAGCAACTTCTTTGAGCTGCTGCCGTAACCGAAGTCAAGGAACGCGGCCTCCTGGCTGCCCTGCCCGGCCTTGGCGGCTGTGTATATCTCCACCTGCTTCCGGTCCTTGCTGACCACCCACCACTTCTCGCCGTTGGTGTACACCTCTTCGTTTCGCGGTTTTCCGAGCTTCAGGATTATGAAGTCCGGTTTCTTGAAGACCAGGCTGCCCAGCGACTTCTGCTTCTCGTCCAGCAAGGAAATCGCGCGCTCGTAGGCCACCTTCGCCGTGACATCCTCCAACTTGCGGTTCGCTTCGTCGAGGTTGTTCAGCACCGTTTGGAGCTCAGGGGGCAGTGCCTTCAGGGCGGCGTCGCCTTGCCCCGTTTCGGGCTGCGCAGGCGTCGGCGCCGAGAGGCTTGGTTCCTGCTGCGCGCACACACGCTCCGTGGGGGCGATGGGGAATGCCATGCTCAAAAGCAGCAAAGCCCACAGGCGTTTCATGGCCGACAGGCCCTCCACGATCGCGATTCCTTTAGACTGGCGGCAACGCCTCGAGCAACTCCCGGAGATCCACTATGACCACGTCCGCCCCGGCGGGCGGAGGAACGCCATTCCGGGCCTTCACGAAGGCCGTCCGAGCCCCCGCCGCCTTGCCCGCTTCTACGTCGAAGATGTAGTCACCGACCACAAGAAGCTCCGCCGGCGCCAACCCGAACGCTCGAGCTATCTTCAGCACCGGCTGAGGCGACGGTTTGGGTTCGGCATCCTCCCGGCTCAGCCACAGGCTGAAGCGGAGCCCGAAGCGCCGCAGAACGGTCTGCACCGATTCGGCTGAGTTTCGGGTCAAGAGAGCGGTCTTGAGCCCGCGGCGCAGCAGCTCCTCCGTGACCTCCCTCGCACCCTCGCGCAGCGTGCAGTCCTCCGCGGCGCGCCGTTCATGCCGATCCAGAATGGCCTCGGCCCGCCGCCGCTCGGGTTCGGCTGCGCCCCGCAGGAATTCCAGGATAGGCTGGCCTTGCGGCACTCCGCACTCAGCCCGGATCACGTTGAAGTCCAGCGGCGAATCCGTCAGGGTGCCGTCCATGTCAAAGACGACGCCCTTGACGTTGGCCAAGGCATTTTGTCCTCCCATCTCGCCTCCGATCGGCTCGCGCTACAGACGCCCTTTATATGATAGCCGGCAGGGCAGCGAAGTTCCACGCCCTTCGCCGCCATGTGCACGCGTCCGCGCGCTCGTCCTCTTCGTGGGAAAAGCAAGCGGCTTTCCTGTACGATAGGGTTCTCAGGTCGGTTCTCCCGTTGTCGCCTACCGCACCAGCGAGCGGTCCGATGAGCGAATCCGAGCTTTTTGGGGCCATCGAGCCCACCGAGCAGGGCGTCGAGGTGAGGCGCTACGAGTTCGACATCAGCGGGCGTCAGGTGGGCCGCCGGCTGGATGTGTACCTGGCAGCCCGTTTCTCCGAGTACTCGCGCACGTTTATCCAGGCACTGATGAAAGACAAGCGCATCACCGTCAACGGCAAGCCCGTCAAGGCTTCTTACTCACCCTGCGAGGGGGACCATGTGGTGGTGCTCGTTCCCGTGCGCCACTACGAGGCAATTCCTGCCGAGGACATCCCGCTCGATATCGTCTACGAGGACCAGTGGCTCGTAGTCGTGAACAAGCCGCCGGACCTCGTCGTGCATCCTGCCAAGGGGCACCAGACGGGCACGCTGGTCAACGCGCTCGTCCACCGCTTCAAGCACCTGAGCGGGCTGTACGGACCGCAGAGGCCCGGCATCGTGCACCGGCTCGACCGCGATACCAGCGGCTTGATCCTCGTAATCAAGGATGAATCGGTGCACGAGCAGGTTGCGCGTCAATTCGAGGACCGTGACGTCGATAAGGAATATGTCGCCATCTGCGAGGGGCGCATCGAGCTGGACGGCGACCTCATAGACGCGCCCATCGGGCCGGACCTGCGCGACCGCCAGAAGATGACCATTCGGCAGTCGGGAGGTAGGCCGGCCCGCACCGTCTACGAGGTGATCGAGCGCTTCCGCAGGTTCACGATCGCGCGCTGTTTCCCCCAGACGGGGCGCACGCACCAGATCCGGCTCCACCTGCGCTACATCGGCCACCCCATCGTGGCTGACGTCCTCTACGGACACCGCGACTCGCTCTGCCTCTCGAACCTGACGCGCCGCGAGCACTTGCCCGAGGAAGAGCCGCTTCTAGACAGGCAGGCGCTCCATGCCCGCCGGCTCACCATCTACCACCCCGTGCTGAAAAGGGAGATGACCTTCGAGGCGTCCGTTCCTGCAGACATGATGCGCTTGATCGAGGCGCTCCGCGAACATGATAGATGAGCGGGGGCTCCTTCCGGTCCAAGGCGGGCCTATGGGGCGCGCTCCGAAAGGCGATCACAAAGGGGTAGGCCTGCGCATCGTCGCGTGCACGACTACGCGTATTCGCGCATGCCCTCGGCAAGGACAGCGTCTTCAACGAAGATGGGAGCGCTCTTCTGCGCAGCGAGCACGATCGCGTCGCTCGGACGACTGTCAATGTCGTATGTCCGGCCGTTCCTCTTCAGGATCAGCCGAGCGAAATACGTTGTCTCGACCAGCTCGGTGATCACGACCCTTTCGACGGTCACGCCCAGGGCATCGAGGACGCTTCCGAAGAGCTCGTGCGTAAGCGGCCGCGGCGGCACGTAGTTGTTTATAACGCGATCCAGGGCAAAGACTTCGGACGGGCCGATCAAGATCGGCATCTTGCGCTCGCCGTTCTTCTCTTTCAGGACGATAACCTGGCGGTGCCGGGTCTCGCTCATCACCACTCGGGCCAGCTCGCACTCCACCAGGGCCATTCGCGTTCTCCCGTTAGCGGCGTCATTATGACCTGAGGCTATTCTAATTGACGCCGCTGGCCCAGTCAAACAGTCGGCCCTCTCAACCCCGGCGTCAAGCCGGCAGCGGCGTTATGAGCTACCGACTTGGCGGGGTCCTGCCGGAGGGCCCGTGACCTATCGGCCGCAGACGAACTCCACAATCCCTCGGATCGCCGCCTCACGGTCGTAATCGTACAGGATGTGGTGGTTCGAGCGCTCGAAGACCATCCTGACCTTCAGCCCGGCGGGCAGCCTCTCGTAGAACTCCGCCGTCGCTCCGGGCGAACTGACTTCGTCGCCGCTCGAATACAGCATCAGCAAAGGCATCCGTAGCCTGGCCAATCCTGCTTCTTCGAGCGCGTGGCGCCGCAGACAGAATGGCGCCCGCATTGAACCGGTGGGCAAGGCGTTATACTCAACGAGCTGCCCCCGCCCTTCGGGCCGGTTGACCCGAACCATCCATCGCGGCCGTGCGACGTAACGAACAAACGGCCGCAGCACCGCGTGCCACCACCGCGCGGGTAGAACGTAGTACGGCTTGTACGCCACCTCGCAAAACGGCGCCAGAAGTACCAGCCCGTCCGGAGGTCGCTCTGCCGACAGGATCGTCGCGAGCGTCCCGCCGATGCTGAAGCCCACAAGGGCGACCTTTTCATACCGCGCGCGCAGGTCTGCGTAGTGGGCCCGCGCACCATCGAGCAGGACTTGCGCTTTCACTCCTTCCAGATCGGCGGGCGACGTCCCGTGGCCGGGATGGAGGGGAGCGTAGACGTCCCATCCGGCCTCATCCAGCGCCTTGGGCAGGTCCCCGAAGTCTGCCGGCGAGCCACCCCACCCGTGCAGCAAGAGGCAAGCGCGCGCCCGACCGCGGTCAACCCGCAGCGGCTCCGCGCCGAGCATTATTCCCGTCTGCGGGCTCCGGGGCGCGGAGGCGGCCTCCCGGAGGGCCCGCCGGCCGGAGACGTCCAAAGCGACGGCTCCTGCTGCTAAGACCATTGCGATGCGGAGCAGCCAATGGCAGGCTCGCCGGAGGATGCGCATGATCTTCTCCCGGGGCCGCGGATGCAGCCCGCTTCCGTCCCCGTCAGGCGCCCGGCCTGACGTACGCCGGGATCGTTTTCCAGCCGAGCAGCTTGCAGGCCGCCAGCCGCAGGTGTCCGACGATGACGTTGTACTGCCCGTCGTCGCGTTTTTGCACTACGATCGGCTGGAGCAGGCCGAGTTCGGCAATCCTCTTTGCCAGCTCCGGCACCTGGTTCCTGTTCTCCGGCATTCCGGCAACCCCGGACGGGTCGTGCACGAAGTCAATGTCAATGGGCTCCGTGTCAGCCGGATGAGCAGCTTCCAGTTGGCGAGTCCGGGCCATGAGCCCGGTGCGGTGAGAGAAAACGAATGGGATCGCAAAGTCTATCTCCGGATGCCTCTGGAATTCGCGGAAGATGCGTCTCGTTATCTCGTAGACAATGCGCGGCCTGTCCATGGCTGCGGCCGTATAACGCAACCGCATGTAGATGCCGTAATCATACATGTCCGCTCGAATGTAGGGCTGCTGCTCCGTTTCCTTGATGATGTCCGCCGTAACCTCGCGCGCCGCGTCCAACAGCACCTTCTCCGCCAAGTCCCAAGCGGAGTCGTACGTGATGCGGACGACCACCTCGTCGAGCACGTAAGCGGCGGCCTGCCGTGGCGTGAAGTTTATGACTACGTTGCCGAACAGCATGGCGTTCGGGATCAGGATGTTGCGACCTGCCGCCTCCTCGCTCCCCACAGTGCCGCCCACCTGATTCAGCACGGTGTACATCATGCCTATCTGCGTCACGTCGCCCGTCAGCCCCCAGGCGGGCAGCAGGACGCGGTCGCCTACGCGGAACGGGCGCTTGAGGTTGACGAACACCCACGCGGCAACTCCGCTGACGGGCGCTTGAAGCGACCAACCCATCAACAGCCCTGCAAACCCCGCGACGGCCGCCCACGAGCCCGTCAGCTTTCCCAGCGAGGCAAGGAACGCCACGCCTATCGCCAGCCCGGCGACGGCACGTAGAAGCGAGGCAAGCATCCCCACCTCGCTGGGCGCCCCCTTGCGGGCCCGGATGACCGTCTCCACCGTGAATAAGCTGGCTTCATACAGGGTGGCGATGGTGGCGGCAATGGCCAGGAACCCCCACAGAGAGCTGCCCTGCGGAAACTGGTAAAATGGCACCTCATGGTGATCGAGCAGGAAGAACGCGGTCGCAGCCCCAGCGAATAGCAGCAGAAGAGATGCTCTCGTCTTCGTCATGCGGTGAATGCCCTCCTCCGTTTGTCCGGCGAGACGACCATTGCCGCCGGCTGTGTTCATAATACCCGTTGTGCGGCTCTCCGGTCCCCTGAATGTGGGCTGCCTGCCGAGACACGAAGGTACATTGTTCGCGGCGGCCGTGCAACTGCGGGGGGCAAGGCGATGGGGCCTTGCGGATGCGCTCGCCGCCTTGCCTACCCCTTCCACAACCTATATCATAGTACGTGCAGTAATTATCACTTCGAACTGAGCACTGTAGCTGCGGGAAGGATGCGCCGGCCGTTGGGTGCTCCGAAGGGCCGGCCGTTGGGCGCTCCGAAGCAGGCTTGGAGGAGGTACCAGATGGGCAGGGCATGGGTTGTCTTGGTCCTGTTGGCGGCCGCGATGGCCGTTCCGGCGCTCGCGGAAGAAGGCTTCAACGTTCCCAAGGGCCCCTGCGGCTCTGCTCCGCCTGCTGCGCCTCAACGACGCACGGGCGGGGAAGGCGTTCCGCCGTTGCCCTTGCCGGCCACGCCCCTCAGACGCACGGAGAAGAAACGCCCTCCGGCGCCGCCGGCCCTCATCGCCAAGATCCAGTACGGCTCGCCCAAAGAGGTCGAGAGTGACGGGCGAAAGGTCCGTTACTACGACTGGAACAAGGACCCGGGCGACATCCCCATGCTCGTCAACATCGCCGACCAGACGCTCGGCCTCAGGTACACGCAGAAGTCCGGCCCGCTCAGCGCATTCGAGCCCGACCCGGCCCAATACCCGATCATCTACTACAGCGGCAGCGACGACTTTGTGCTTCCCGAACAGGACGTGACCAAGCTGCGCGAGTTCGTGCGCAACGGCGGCACCATCTGGGGCGATACGTGCTTCGGTGATCCCGACTTCTTCAAGGCGTTCACGAGGGAGATGAGCCGCGTGCTGCCCGGGCGGCAATGGCGCCCCATGGCCCTCGATCATCCGCTCTTCCACTGCTATTACCGCATAGATGAAGTGAGCTATACCCGCCCGGTGCCGGAGGCCGACGGCGGCAAGGGCAAGCCGGTCTTTTTCGGCCTCGACAACGGCGACCGCACGGCCGTCGTCCTCTCCCGTTACGACTTGAGCTGCGGATGGGACGGCCACATCCGGGACGGCGCCTACAGCGTGCAGCCCCAGGACGCCCGTAAGCTCGGCGTCAACATGATCGCGTATGCCCTTGCCACCTTTGAGCTGGCGCAGTACCAGAGCACCGCGAAGGTCTACTACGAGGATCAGGAGCGGGCGCGCGGCGACTTCGTCTTTGCCCAGGCGAAGCTGACGGACAATTGGGACACGCAGCCGAACGCCATCGCCAACCTCCTGAAGTTCGTGGCGGGGAGCACGAGCACGGAGGTGAAGTTCCAGCGCCGCGCCGTTGATCTGACTGCCGAGCAACTCCAGGAAACGCCTTTCCTCTATATGACGGGGCTCTACGACTTCGAACTGACAGAGGACCAGGTACAGGCGCTCCGGCGCTACCTGAACAGCGGCGGCTTCCTGCTCGCCAGCCCGACCTCCGGGCGGCGGGAGTTCGACCGGGCCTTTCGGCGGGAGATGGCCCACGTCCTGCCCGACCACAAGATCGAGCCCCTGCCGGCCGACCATCCGGTCTACGGCATTCTGAACCACATCGAGGGCGTCAGCTACAGCAGCTATCTGGACTCGCTCGGCGAGAAGCCGCCGCTGCTCCCGCTGGAGGGCATCCAGATCGGCGGGACGACGGCCGTCCTTTACTGCCCCTACGGCCTGGGTGGAGGCTGGCGCGGCTTTGACCACCCGTTCGGGCGCGACGTCGCTCACCAGGACGCTGTCAAGCTTGGTGTGAACATCATCCTCTATGCCATGACGCATTGACCACAATTCCATCCGGCGTCACCATGGGAGGTCAACCCCATTGGATAGTGAAGAGCCGCACGCGGCTGAAACGACCGAAAGCCGCCGCGAAAGGGATGCAAAGCTCATAGCCCGGCTCGGGTCCGTGCGCCGCACGCTCTTAGCCGAAATCGAGAAGGTGATCGTCGGGCAAAAGGAGGTGCTCGATCAGATCCTCATTACGCTGTTCTGCCGCGGGCACGCGCTCGTCATCGGCGTGCCGGGCCTGGCCAAGACGCTCATCGTGCGCACGCTGGCGCGCTCACTTGATCTGGACTTCAAGCGCATCCAGTTCACCCCGGACCTGATGCCCAGCGACATCACGGGCACCGAGATACTCGACATTGACCCGGAGACGCAGAGGCGCTCGTTCAGGTTCGTCCCTGGGCCGGTATTCACGAACATCCTCCTTGCGGACGAGATCAACCGCACCCCGCCGAAGACCCAGGCGGCTCTCCTGGAGTCCATGCAGGAGTACGGCGTAACGGTCGGCGGGAAGACGTACCCCATCTCCCAGCCCTTCTTCGTGCTCGCCACGCAGAACCCCATCGAACAGGAGGGAACCTATCCCTTGCCGGAGGCGCAGCTCGACCGGTTTATGCTGAACATCCTCATCACATATCCGTCCCGGGAGGAGGAGATACGGATCTTCAAGAGCACTACCGCCGATGAGATGCCCCAGGCGGCCTCCGTGATGGACGGCCGCCATATTACGCAGGTGCAGAAGATCGTGCGACGGATGCCGGTCAGCGATCACGTGCTCGAGTACGTGGCAAGCCTGGTGCGCGCCACTCGGCCGGAATGCTCCGAGGCGCCGCCGTTCATCAAGAGCTACGTCGAGTGGGGCGCGGGGCCGAGGGCCGGCCAGTACCTCGTGCTCGGCGCCAAGGCGCTTGCCCTCATTGACGGCCGCTTCAACGTCTCCTGCAAGGACGTCCGTGCCGTCGCCCATCCGGTGCTCCGTCACCGCATCTTCACCAACTTCAACGCGGATAGCGAGGGGGTCTCCGTAGAGGACATAGTTGACCGCCTCCTGGACACCGTCCAGGAGCCCGACGAAAAGGCCTACGCCGAAAGGGCACGCAAGGAGAAAGCCCGGCAGGCCAAAGCCTCCCAGGAAGAGGCAACCGACGCCTGAGCGGCCGAGAGTTGGTAGTTGATAGGCGATAGTTGATAGGAGGAGTGCACACGAAATTGGCGGGCAGTATCCGGCATTTCACCGACCTTAAAGTGTGGGAAAAAGCGCACTGCCTGTTCCTGGCGATACTGGACGCCATCGAGGAGTTCCCCACGAGGCGTTCGGCCACCTTGCTGGCGGAGCAACTGGTGCGCAGTGCCGGGTCCGTCTGCGCCAACATTGCCGAGGGCTTCAACCGCAGCCGCCGGAAGTTCGTGAATTCTTTAGACATCGCGTTGGGTGAAGCCAACGAAGCGGAGAACCGGCTCTACAAAGCGCGTGATGCGGGCTTCATGGCCCCTGAGACCGCCAAACAGCGGCTCCTGGCGGTGATCGAGATAGAGAAGATGCTGACAGGACTGAGATCCGCCATAGCGGCGAACGAGAACGCCCTACGCGAATCGGGAGGCGAGTACTTGGCGGAGCCCTCAGCCGGCGAGCCCTGAGCAGCGCAGCGACGATGCTGGGCCATCTGCAACTTGCGCTGACAACTACCAACTGTCAACTATCAACTGCCAACTGGTCTCTGCCATGCGACGCGGGTTCAAGAGCAAGTACTACGAGCCGCAGAAGCTCGCCAAGATAAAGAACCTCCAACTCGTAGCGCGCACCGTGGTGGAGGGCTATATCAGCGGCCTCCACCGCAGCCCGTTCAAGGGCTTCAGCGCCGAGTTCGCAGAATACCGCGAGTACCTGCCCGGCGACGACCTGAAGCATTTCGACTGGAAAGTCTTCGCCCGCACGGACAAGCGCTACGTGAGGCAATACGAGGAAGAGACCAACCTCACTTGCACGCTGCTCCTTGACGCCAGCGGCTCGATGGCCTTCGGCTCAAACGGACTGAGCAAGTTCGGCTACGGCGCATTCCTCGTCGCCGCCCTTACATATCTCATGATCCTGCAACGCGACCAGGTGGGACTGGCCATCTTCAGCGACCAGGTTCGGCTGCGCATTCCGCCGAGCAACAGCCCCGGACACCTGAAGAGCGTCCTGGAACAGCTCGAACGGGTCGAGCCCACCGGCGAGACCGGCATCGCCCGAGCCTTGCACGCCGTGGCTGAGAGCATCCGCCGCCGCGGCCTCATCATCGTCGTCAGCGACCTCATAGACGAACAGGCCGAGGTGATGAACGCACTGAACCACTTCCGCCACGACCGCAGCGAAGTCGTCGTGTTCAACGTCTTCGATACGGCGGAAAGGGACCTGCCTTTTGACGGCCTGGTTGACTTCTTGGACCTGGAGACCGGCCGCAAGATGCAGGTGCGGGCCGACGTCGTGCGAGACGATTACCGCCGCAGGTTCGAGGAGTTTGTGCGGCGCTACAGGGAGGACTGCGCGGCTTCCCGCGTGGACTACCAGTTCGTGACGACAGAAACCCCCTTCGAGCTCATGCTGGCCGCATACCTCGACCGGCGGGAGAAATGCCGCTAACTCAGTGCCCCTTGCCCCTTGTCTTGCTCCTGCTCGTTCTCGTGCTCCTGCTCGTCGGTACGCGCCAACCTTTCCAGCGCTTTTGGGGAGTGCCGTTCGCCCCTTCCTCACTCAGCCGCGCCTGCGTCCTCTCCGCCCTCGCCTATCTCCTGCACGCCTGATGTCCCGAGTTCCGCGGCCTTCAAAGGCAATGGGGTCGTCTGGGAAGGCATTCCGAGCACGAGCGTATTGCCCGATGTCCCGCCGACGGATTGGATCACGCGCAACTGCATGAGCATGGGGTTCCTCTCAAGCAGCTTTGCTGCGTTCGCCAGATTGCGGAGGGCAGCGGTCTCCCCGCGTGCCCTCTCCAAGGCGGCAAGGCCCTCCTGCCGAGCCTTCACCACTTGAGTGAACACCTGCTTGAGCTGCCCCGGAAACATGATGTCCTTGATGCCCGCCGACATGAGCTTGAGGCCCAGCTTCGCTGCCTCCGCTTCGGTCAGCTCCATCAGCCTCTTGCCGAACTCCTCCCTCTTCTGGAGCAGATCGTCAATGGCAGCCCTGCCGATGATTCCCCTCAAGGCCAACTGGAGCTTGAGGTAAAGCGCTTCCTGGTAGTTGGCCACTTGATTGACGGCGACATCGGGGTCCGCAACCTGGTATTCGGCCGCAACGCTGACCTTCAGAGCCACGCCGTCTGAACTGAGCACCTCCTGCCCGCTGACGGAAACCACGCGCGGCCTGACGTCCACCTTCTTTACGGTCGTGAACAGCGGCAGGTACCAGTGCTGGCCCGGCGCCAGGACCCTCGCGAACTTGCCCCGGGAGTACTTGAGGCCGCGCTCGAACTCGAAAACCGTGATGCGCCTGACAAACACTAACAAAGCGACTGCCAGGATCGTAACCGCTGTGATCGAAAGGTACGCCATGCGGGCCTCCTCTTTCCCCAAGATAAGCGGGTTCCATCTCAAGGGCTCACAGGTCAGAAGCGGAGGTCTTAGCCTGCAGGGCTTCCGGTCTGTTGCGTCGCCGCCGAACTCTTGAGATGGAACCCTTGGGAGTTGCACCCCACGCTCGCGCGTGGGCTCACGGGAGAGAGCCACACGCAGAACCAGAGTGGCGATGCCACAATGTCTGCTTCTGACTCCCCACAAGAGTCTACTGTACGAGTCGCTGGAGCGCAAGCCCATTTTTCCTGCGCAATCTCTCATCCGATGGACCGGTTCCGTGCCCGCGACTCAGCCCATGCTCCGCCTCTCGCGCCCTTCTGGCGCGCAACGGATTCCCGTGGACAGGCCTCAGCTTCGGCTTATACTAACATTGTGAGAGCAGATTGCGGCCTACGTGGCGGACACGCGGCAGCGCCGAAGAGGGGTTCCCACATGCTTTCAGATGAGAACAGATGATCCACCTCCTCTGGGCTGCGTTGGCCATCCCCATCATCATCCACCTCGTGCACCGCAGGAAGGCGAAGCAGGTGCCCTTCAGCACCCTTCGGTTCTTGCAGATGGTGGACCAGCGCGTGGCGCGCCGACACCGGCTCAAGGAGTTGCTCCTCCTCGCCTTAAGGGTCCTGCTGCTTGCTGCGCTTATCGGCGCCCTCTACAGGCCGATGGTCCGCTCGGCCACGTTCAGAGGCGCCAGCGTGCCGACTACGGCGGCCATCCTGCTGGACAACACCTGCTCAATGCGGGCCGCCGCCCAGGGCGCCACGAGCTTCGACCGCGCCAGGAAAGCGGTCGCCGCGATATTGGACGGCCTGAAGCGCGGCGATGCCGCCTGCGTCATCCCCACCGATGCCCCGGCCGCCGCGGCGGGCGAAGTGCCGGAGCCCACGACCGGCCTGAACAGGCTGCGCGACGAACTGAACGCCATGGAATGCGGCTACGGAACCGCCGAGCTGGCCGGTGCCCTGCGCCGAGCCCTCCCCGGCCTCCGGAAGAGCAACACCCCGCGCAAGGAACTCTACATCGTCACCGACTTCCAGAGGCTCTGCTGGACTTCGGCCCTCGAGGAGCTCAAAGGCTCCTTCCCACTGGACATGCCCGTTTTCCTTGTGGACGTGGGACACGAGACCGGCACGAACCTGGCGCTTGCGAAAGCCGAGTTCGGCCTGAACGTCCAAGTCGCCGGCGCGGCCTCCGAGCTTTACTGTGCCCTGCGCAACACGGGCCATCTGAACGCCAAGAAGGACCTGGCCCTTTACATGGCCGGCGAGAAGGTGGACCACCGGGAGGTGGCCCTGGCCGCAGGCGCTGAAGCGCGCGTCTCGTTCAGCCACGTTTTCACCCAGACCGGCGAGGTGAGCGGCGAAGCGCGTTTGGACCCGGACGAGCTGGACGCCGACAACGCGCGTTGCTTCACCGCCACGGTCCAGGACAAGCTGCCGGTGCTGCTGGTCAATGGCGACCCGTCCGCCGTGCCTTACCTGAACGAAACCTTCTTCCTCGAGATGGCTCTGCAAACGCCTGCCGGCGGCGGCCGGGCCATATCGCCCGTCCAGACGAAGACTGTCCTGGAAGGCGACTTCGTGAAGCTCCGGCCCGAAGACTACGCGTGCATCATCCTCGCGAACGTGCCCCGCCTGTCCGACCTGATGGCCGAGCACCTGCGGCGGTACGTGCTGGCAGGAGGCGGACTCATAATCTTCACGGGGGATCGCGTGGACCCGGCTTCGTACAACACGGCCCTGGCCGCGGCGGGACAGGACCCCATCCTACCCGCTTTGTTGGGGACGGTGAACCAGAATGGAGGCACCGAATCCGATCCCGGTTACCGGATACGCGACTTGGCCCGACAGCACCAGGTCTTTCGCAGCATTGCCGACCAGATGCAGACCGAAGGCGCGCGCGTGCGCCGCTTCTTCTCTCTCGCGCCGCTCAAGAAGGGCAGCGAGAGCCCCGTGCTGGTCGAGCTGGATGCCGGCCCACTCGTTCTCGAGAGGACAGTAGGCGCCGGCACCGTCCTGCTGAGCACGAGCACGGCTGATCTGGACTGGAATAACCTCCCTGCCCGACGCTTCTTTCTGCCCATGCTTCACCAGATGGTCTACTATGCGGCCCGTTCCGCCCAAGGAGGAAACAGTATCTCCGTAGGCATGCCGTACGTGCTCGACCTGGCGGCGCTGGATCAGCCCGTTGAGGTCAAGTTCTACGGGCCGCCCACCGGCAACAAAGAAGCGGATCAAGAGCCCCTGGCCGTCCTTTCGAGCAGCCCGGCGAGCGGCGCGAATCGGGTCACGTTCGAGGGGACCACGCGGCCGGGCATCTACCGGGCGGTCTACTCAATCGGGGATGGGCAGCACACGCATCTGTTCGCGGTCAACGTGGACTCCCGAGAAAGTGACCTCGCGCGTATCGAGCCGGAGGCCGCCGCGAAGATGCTCGGCACACCCGCCGCGAAGGTTGTGGAAGGGCCCGAACGACTGGCGCTCGTGGTGCGTCGCGAACGCGAAGGCCTGCCGCTTTGGGACTACTTGTTCGCGCTCGCCATCCTCCTTGCGCTGGGGGAGAGCTATGTCGCAAACGTCATGCTGAAGGACTGACCAAACGGCAGTTAATAGTTGGTAGTTGAGAGTTGATAGTTTGCCAGCGAGGGCCTGCCGAGGGCGCCTGTGTCAACTGTCAACTACCGACTATTAACTGTCTCATGGGACGCGGTAGATGAAGCATTATGAGATAGCATTCACCGGCGACTGGCCGGCGCTCCAGGTGCTGTTAGGGGCGGCAGCCGCGGCTCTCCTCGCCTATGTCTTCTATCGCGGCAAAAAGGCCGCTCTCTCGCCGCGCAGCTTCTCCCTGCTCGCCGGCCTCCGAATGCTGGCAGTCTTCATCGTGGCGCTTTTCCTGCTACAGCCGGTGCTGCGGCTGACCCGCGCCGAAGTCACGCAGACCACCGTGGCCGTCCTCGTGGACGTCTCGGAGAGCATGGGGATCAAGGACACGGCGGGCGACCGCGCGCGCCTGGAAGCGGGCACGGCGGCATTGCGCGCGCAGCCGCAGGCGATCCTGCAGCGGCTGGCCCGGGCGCAGAAGCTGCGGCTCTTCAGCTTCGGCGCTGTGACCGCGGAGCTGACCGACGCTCAGCGCCTCGATGCTCTGCGACCGGAGCAGAAGGCCACGGCCGTCGGCGATGCGCTTAGAGACGTCGTGAAACAAGTCCAGCGCGAGAACCTGGCAGGGATCCTTCTGCTCAGTGACGGCGTCTCTAACCGAGGCGAGAACCCCGAGGAGGCAGCCCGCACGCTCGGCGTGCCGGTCTTCCCGGTAGCGCTGGGCGGAAGGGTCGGTGAGCGCGGGCGCTTCCACGACGTCGCCGTTGCGCGTGGGCCGCAAAGCCCGCAGTTCATCGTCAACAACAAGGCCACCGTCAAGGTGGATCTCTCCCACACGGGCCTGCAGAAGTTCACTGACGCCGAGCGCGAGATCAAACTCCACCTCAAGGAGGGCGACCAGGAACTGGCGGTCCAGACGGTTCGTTTCCCTGCCGAGGACGGGACCCTTGAGCAACAGCTTTCCTTCGTTCCCTCCAAGGTGGGCATCCACAGGCTGCGCGTCGCCCTCGACCCCCTTCCCGACGAAACCGTCGTCGAGAACAACAGCCGGAGCTTCACCGCACAGGTGACTGACCCGCGCATCCCCGTGCTCATCGTGGAGGGCGTGGTGCGCAGTGAGTACCGCTTCTTGCGCCGGGTCCTTGAAAGCGACCCGAATCTCGATGTCACGGGCGTCGTCAAGCTCAGCGGGAAGCGCTTCCTGGTCCAGGGCGTGCAGGCCGGCGTGGACCTGAGCCGTGGGCTCCCCTCGCAGAAGGATGACTATGCCAAGTTCGAGGTGGTCATCCTTGGCGACATCGCGCGCGAGGAATTCAGCGGCGTCCAGTTGGAGTACCTGAAGGACTTCGTGAACGGCGGCGGAGCCTTGCTCGCGCTCGGTGGCTACCACGCGTTCGGGGCAGGCGGATACGCGGACAGCGCGGTCGCGGACCTGCTCCCGGTCACCATGGGCGGCGAGCGCGACGGCCATCTCGAAGAAGCCTTTGTCCCGCTCCTAACGCCCGAAGGAAGAACGCACCCCGTCTTTGCGGGCTGCGAAGGGCTGTTCGAAAGGCTCCAGGCCCCGCCGGCGCTGGATGGCGCCAACAGGGTCGCCGGCGCCAAACCGGGCGCTGACGTCCTGGCGGTCCATCCTAAGGAAACGGCCGGGGACAGGCCGATGCCCGTCGTCGCCGTCCAGCCCTACGGCGCGGGGCGCGTGATGGCGCTGACCGCCGACACGACCTGGAAGTGGAAGTTCCAGGTTGAGGCCGAGGGCATGGACTCGCCCTATTATCGCTTCTGGCGACAGTCCGTCCGCTGGCTTGCGGGCAGGAAGGAAGGGGAAGCCGCCCCCGGCCAGCTCGTCACCGCGTGGACTCCGCGCGTCGAGTACGAACCGGGCGAGCCGGTCGTCCTCAAAGCGCGCATCCGGAACCGCCAGGGCGAGCCGGAAGAGCGCGCCGCCGTCACGGTCACAATCAACTACCCTATCCCCGTGAAAAAGGCCTCTCCCGACGGCAAGGAGGCCCTGGAAACGACGGCCACGGTCCGGCTTGACCCCCTGCCACTGAGCCTGGGGGAGTACCAGTTGTCCTGGCAGCCGCCGGCCACCGGGCTGTATCAGGCGACGGCAGAGGCCCGCGCAGGCGCGCCCGCCGCGGGCCAGACACCGGCCGCAGGCAGACGCACCGAGGGGGACCAGTTGGGCACGGCCCAGTTCGAGTTCGTTGTCGGGCAGGCCGCCTCCGAATTCGACCGTGTAGACGTGGCCGAGCAAACGCTTCGCTCAATCGCGAGCCAGACCGGCGGCGTTTATCACACACTGGCCACGGCTGGCCGGATTCCGGATGAGATCGAGCTGCGCCGCAGCCTCGTGGCCCATCGGAAGGAGATGAACCTGTGGAACGCGCCGTGGTTGCTCGCCGCATTTCTCGCATGCGTGACGGCGGAATGGATAGTGCGAAAAAGGCGCGGCCTGAACTGAGCGGCTCGCTTCAGTCAAGGATCGGCTGGGGCAAATGCGATAGGAAGGGAAGCTTTAGCATATTGCCCGGCAGGCAGCGCAGGCAGTGCTACACCAAAATGTTGATGGCGGGATAGACCGCCGGCAGGTCCGTCTGAGGCCTTCGGGCAGAGGCAGCAACCAGTATTCGGTCCGAAGCTCCTTCGTCCCGGACCCTCCGGGCACGATCAACTACAAGGCAGAGGGCTACTCGCTCCGCGACCATCGGCCGGATGGTCGCGACCTGTATGACTCCGAAGCCCTCTATCCTGACGACAACCCGGACCTCGTCTACGTTGTTGGCTTCGTACCCTCTCATAGACGAACGGTCTCCTCGCCGGCCTACACTGAGGCCGGTGGTGTCACGCACCGTGTATACGTGAGGCATTCTGCCCGGTTCCGCGCGGGCTTCTATGACGGAAACTTGCCCCAAACCGATTCAGGAAGTCCCCGTCACGGCCGAGCCCGCCGTGCCGGCGCATTCGCACCGCAACATCCCGACAAAGCAGACTGCCCGGGCCCGGGCATTTCCCTAAGAACGGCTGACAGAATCGCCCGCCCAGCGCCCGCGGAAACGGGCCCGTAGAACTGCAGCCGGACAAACACGGTCCGTGTCGTCCCCGGCGTCGCGTCCACTGTAGGCGCACGCGCCTTGGCAGCTCTCCGCGGTGATTCCGTTGACTGTAGTGAGGCGCAACCCGCGTGCCGTGTGTTCGCGTGACTCGCCCAACGGCGCCTCGAAGTCCTTAAGTGCTGCACGTACAAGGTGTTGTACAACAAAGCATAACAGCGGCTTCAGAAGCTCGCCCGCGGGCATCGTGTTGCGAAACTTCGACATCAGTGCCGACTTCTTGCGCCATCAGCTCCGGATGCTCAGCCCAGGCGACAGGGGGAAGGAATCAACCCGAAGTCTTAGGCGCTGCTGTTGAAAGCGGAGGCGTGGGCATGCGACAATCTGGCCCCAGTTGCGCTGCACCGCCGTGCGAGTCCGCGTCGGTGTGCGAACGCCAGCCCGTAGGAACACGCAGGGCGGCGTTCGATCCAGTGCAACAGAACAGTTACGAGGCGGCTCCCCGGCCCATGATGAAACTGCACGAGTATTCCTGGCGCCACGTGGGCCTATTGCCCTTAGCGGCGGCCTGGTTTCTCGTGGCCCACCCTTATTTCGTAGGACCCTGCATCCTCGCACTTGGGGCCGTGCTCTTTGTCTCGGGCGAGCTGCTGCGCGTCTGGGCGACGGGCCACCTTCGGAAGACCGAGGTACTGACTATCCGCGGGCCGTATCGCTATTTGCGCGACCCCATGTACCTGGGCACGCTGATGATCGCGACTGGGTTGCTGCTCGCCGGGGGGGACTGGATTCTCCTGGCTGTCTTCCTGGCCATCTTCGGCCTGTACTACATGCCGAGAAAACAGCGGCGCGAGGGGCGGCGGTTGCTGAAGAAGTTCGGCACGGACTACGCGCAGTACGCAGTCTCGGTCAACAGCCTTGTGCCGCGCCTCACGCCCTACGAGGGCTCGACCGGCGGCAAGTTCAGCTTCCAGCAGGTGATCAAGAACAACGAACACCAGACGGCGCTGTCGCTGCTGATCGCCGTGGCCGCGTTGGCGCTGAAGCTTCTCTGGCCTCATCCGTGGATCACGCTGCCGGGCTCGATAGCGCGGTACCTGTAGCTCCGTCCAGCCGTGCCGACAGCGGCGCAGCCGGCGGTTGCCATTCCGCGGCGGACAGCCATCAGAGGAGCCGCCGCGCCCACGAACCCGAACCTTCTGACTTCGGCAGATGGAAAGGCATAACGATGACGATCCCGATCTCTTTGATCATTGACGACGGCGCTCCGCTGATCAACGTTTTTTGGTGGCACGCCGCGGAAGCCCAGAAGACTGATGCGCCCGTGCAGAAATCCGGCGAGCCCATAGTGAAGGACGTGGCGCCCGACTTTATCCGCGACTTTGCGGGCGTCATCTCGCGGCACGGCATCCACGGCAAGTTCAGCGTCCTGCCCTACCCGGCCGGGCTCGGCAGGATAAGCGAGGGCTGGCCGGGCTGCGACATGGGGGCGCTTAAGTCGTGGGTCCGCACTGTGCGCGAGGACGTGATGCCGCTGATGGACATCACCCCCGAGGTTCTGACGCACGCGAAGGCGGTGGACCTGAAGTCCTTCACGCTGTTAGACGAGAACGAGCGCAACTGGGCATCGCATCAGACCGCGGCCACGCTCACGCCGTACATCGCCACCGCCCTGCGAATGCTCAATGAGGCGGGGCTCGAGGCGACCGGCGTCACGTCCCCCTGGGATTTTGGAAGAGAGGTCGAGGCCGAGTATCAGCACGCCATCCTGGCGGCGACGAAGGAGGTGAACGGGCGCGGGCAGACGTGGTACTTCCTGCACGCGAACCCCAACGGCACGGAGTTCCTTTCGAAGGTCGTGATCCGAGAAGGCGACGACTGGCTGGTGAGCATAGTGTCACAGTGCCCGGATTTCCTGTGGCAAACAATGGAGACCGGGGAGACGAGCGCCGCGTACGTTCGCTCGATAGCGGACCTCTACCTGACGGAAGACGGGGGGAAGGGGCGGCTGGCCGAACTCTTCGCGGCCGGCACTCCCATGGTTTTCCACACGCACTGGCAGAGCATGTACTCCAACGGGCGTCGCACGGGGTTGCGCGCGTTGGAGGAGGTAGGGCGGCGGGTCGGGGCTCTCTGGGGCTCGCAGGTCCGCTGGGTGAAGTGCAGCGAACTGGCGGCAGAGATAGCCAGAGGGGCGCAGCGTTAAGCTGTCAACTCCGGGTGATCGCGTCACGCACAAGAGCTGTCCGGCAGGGACGGGCGGCGATGGCCCTGCGTGTCAAGCGTCCCCAGGGGACGCTTCCGCAATATGCTCTCCGGTTCTGCTTTCTCTTAGCTGCTCTAAAAAGCAGTTTTGCGAAACGAACCCAATTTGTCCTAAGTCTCTAAAAATCAAGGACATAAAACGTTACCATTTTGCTCATCAATTGCGGTCGCCTTGCCCGCAGAGGCGCCGTTAGGGGGCGAACACAATGCACCGCCGCGGCGCGCGCAGTGCGGCGGGCGGCAGCAGAGGTGTCCCGCACGCGTGACAGGGCGGAGAAAGGCGCATGGAGCTGCGGCGATCTTGTTAGATGGTGTCAGGCAAGGACGGGGCGCTGCGGTTGCCCGTCCCAACCTCGGCCGAGACCCGGACCTCCGGCGCGTTGCAGGCAACCGGGGGCGCCGGCAGTTCAGGCACGCCGCAGACGGGGGTTGAAGACTTCGTCCATGCCGCTGTTGACGTACTTGAGAGAGAACGTGATCAGGGCGATCAGCACCACCGGGGGCACGAAGGCCCACCATGCGCCGGCGCGGACCGCCTCGAACATGAGGGCCCACGACATCATCGTGCCGAGCGAGACGGCTTCCAACGGCCCGAGCCCGAGCATGCTGAGGGTCGCTTCATTCAGGATGCCGGAGGCGACCTGGAGCACGAACGCCATCACGACATAGGAGAGGATATAGGGCAGGATCTCTCGCAGGATGATGGCGAACGTGCCGAATCCGCTGATGCGGGCGATGTCCACGTGGCGGCGGGTCTTGAGGCTGTAGACCTGGGCGCGCACCGAACGCGAGACCCATGACCAGCTCGTGATGCCGATGATGACCGCCAGCATGACGATGCTGCGGTTCTGGAGGCCGATGGAGAGCAGAATCAGGATGACGAAGGGCGGGATGACCAGGAACAGGTTGGTCGCCGAGTTGAGGACGCCGTCAACGAGGCCGCCCTTGTATCCGGCAAGGGAGCCCATCGCCGTGCCGATCAGCGTGGCGATGAGGCCGGATAGGAGCCCCACTTCGAGAGAGGTGCGCGTGCCGTAGGCGAGCTCGACAAATACATCCCGCCCGAAGTTGTCCGTGCCGAGCCATCGCTGCGCCGACGGCCCTTCGTAGAGCTCGCCGACCGTCTTCATCGGACCCACGCCAACGACGGCCGGAACGAGCAGGCCGAAGAGGACAACTGCAAGGAAGATGATGGCGCCCGCCCTGACCTTGGGCGCCCGCCACATGCGCCTGATGAGTTCCCTCATTCTCCGGCCTCCCCCATCTCGGCCGCTCGGATGCGCGGGTCAATGAGCCCATACGTGAGGTCCATCAGAAAGTTGGCGCCGAGCACGCCGAGCGTGATCAGGAGTGTGCAGCCCTGGATGAGCGGGTAGTCGGCCTGCCGGATGGCGGTAAAGAGTTCCGTGCCGACGCCCGGATAGGAGAAGACCACCTCCGTCACGAGCGAACCGCCCACGACCATGCCCAGGGACGTGGCAAAGCCGGTGATCTGCGGCAGCACGGCGTTTCTGAAGACATACCCGACGATGCGCCAGTTGCCGATGCCGAGGCTGCGGCAGTAGAGCACGTAGTCGCTGTTCAGCTCGTAGACGGACATCTCGCGCATGCCGATGGCCTGTCCCCCCACGGTCACCAGCACGATCGAGAGGAAAGGAAGCGCGTAATGGTACACCGCGCTGCCGACGAAGGCGGGGGAGAACGTTATGCTGAGGGTCTGATCGTAGCCGCCAGCGACGGGGAACAGGTTCAGAACCACTGCGAGGAAGTACAGCAGCAGGATCCCGAGCGCGTAATGGGGGATCGAGTTGAAGAAGAGCGCAATGGGGAAGACGGTGTGGTCGAAGACGCCCTTTCGGTAGGCTGCGACGGCCCCTAAGAGGTTGCCCACCACCCAGCCGGCAAGAAGGGCGGGGAGCTGCAATGCGAAGGACCAGAGGACGGCTTGCCCGAGCACTCTTATCACGGGCGTGGGGTACTGGCTGAACGAGGTGCCCAGGTCGCCTCTGAAAAGCATGGCGACATAGTTGAGGAATTGCACGATGACGGGCTTGTCAAGCCCGAATTCATGCACGTACGTGTCGTAGAGTTTCCTCATCGTCTCGCTTTCGACGCCGCCGGAGGCGATCTGCGAGACGATCTGGCTGATGGGGTCGCCGGGGACGAGGCGCGGGAGGTAGAAGTTCAGCAGCAGAGCGAAGAAGAAGGTGAGCAGGTACCACCCGAAACGCCTGCCGATGTACTTCGCGAAGCGCTTCACGAGAAGGCTCCTAACGGGCGCCTCCGAGCACGGGCCGTATCTTATACAGGGCCCTTATGCCCGCGCCGTCCGTGCAAATCTGAGGGGGGGCGTACGGATTTTCGGCGGTAGGGAAGTTCTCCCAATGCGCCGCATTGAACTCGTAGAAGAGCCACGGGCGGTACTCGAGCGGCAGCACGGGGATGTCGCGCATGAAGATCCTGTTCAGGTCCGCGTAGAGCTTCTTGCGCTGGGCTTCATCGGTCACCGTAGGGATCTCGGCGAGCAGCTTCTCGGCGCCATCGTTCTGGTAGCGGCCCCAGTTCCAGAAGGCCCTGCCCGCGCCGATTGCGGGCACGCCTTTCGCTGACATCACGTTGCGGAACTTCAGCCACGGCTGGGCGGGTGAATAGCTGCCGGACGGGTTGTACATGACCATGTCGAAATCGCCCTGTTGCACCCGGTCGTAGAATGGAGGGTACTCCGGGAACTCCGCGCGCACGTCGAGGCCGATCTCGCGCAGGTTCTGCGCGGCCATGTTCAGCGTGCTCATCCAGTCCGTCCATCCATGAGGGCACTCGACCCTCAGCGGACGTACCCGCGAGCCGTCGGGCATGCGGTAGACGCCGTCCCTGCCCTTACGGTAGCCGGCGGCGGCAAGGATTTCCCCCGCCATAGCGAGATCATAGTGCCAGCCCTGCTCGTCAACCAGTTTCTGGTCGAAGTACCGGGCCTCGTCGCCGAACTTGCTTATCAGGCCCGGGACCATCGTGGGCGAGTACCTTGTCATGGCGAGCTCGGCGATCTTCTCGTAATTGAGGGCGTAGGCTATGGCCCTGCGGAAGGCAGGATCATCAAGCGGCTTGCGGTGCAGGTTGAAAATGAGGGACGGCATCGAGCCGCTCACGTAGTAGTAGGGCGGCTGTTTCAGCCAAACGCCTACCGGCTTCCCGCCCTCCCACATCTTCCATATTTGCGGAACAAACTGCTGCGAGAGGTCCACGTCGCCCTTCTCGAGGGCCAGGTTGCCGGACTCGTTGCCCTTGTAGATGACGTGCACGATGTAGAGCGGCGCGGGCAAGCCCCAGAGCGGCTTGCCCCAGTAATCGTCGAAGCGCTTCAGCACGACCCTCTGGGGCGAGGACTCCTGCATTCGATACGGCCCCGTGCCGATCGGGTCTTCGTTGGTCCACTGGCGAAGGGCCGTGGCGTCGCCGCCGAACTCCTTCTCCTTGGCGCTGAAAACGGACTTCGGCACGATGTGCGTGTGGCAGATGTATTCCAGGGCCATGAGGCGATTCTGGGTCCTCGGATCCAGCCTGAACAGGACGGTGCGCTCGTCAGCCGCCTTCACCTCGCCGACGTAATCCCAGAAGGCGCTGTAAGGCAGCTCGTACCGGCGGGCCAGTTCGTACGTGTAGACCACGTCGTCCGCCGTGAAGCGCTCGCCGTTGTGCCAGCGCGCGCCCTCATGCAGGGACACCTCGATGGTGAGGTCATCAGCCCAGCGGTAGCTCTTGGCAAGGAGCGGCTGGAGCTCGCCGCTGATCATGTCGTAAGCGAAGAGCGTTTCATAGAGGAGCTCCCGGTGCGCTTCACCGACGGGCCAGTCTGGGTCGGCGGCAATGGGGTTGAACGTGGAAGGCGAGCCCCACTGGAGGCCCGCGACGTAGAGCGTCTGTTCGCGCGGCAGCACCGCGGGCGTAGACGCCTGGCCCTGCGGCCCCTTGCCGCACGACGAGAGACAGAACGCGGCTCCCGCCAGCACGACGAGCGCGATTACGTCGCGTAGGATACTGCGCGGTCGCATTGGGTTGGCCCTCGCCCAGGGAATGAATCAACCCCGCCTGCGTCAGACAGATGCAGCGGGCCGATGCCCAATGCTATGGGCCGGCCGCGCCTTGGTCAAGTCAAAGCGCGACCGGCCCAGAGTGCGTAAGCGCGCGATGCCGGCTTTACGGTTGCACCGGTGGCACCGGTGGCGGCGGTGGCGGCGGCTGCACCGGTTGCGCCTCTGCCGGCGGTTGCATCCTGAACGCCTCCGCGGGCTGATTCATGGACTTGATCCCGTCAGCGATGCTGCTGATGGCCTCAACGGGGATTCGGATCTGGCCCTCGAGCGTTCCGCCCTCGGCGATCTGCGCGGCGAAGCCGATGGGCGGCGCAGGTTTGAACTCGGGCTTGGGCATCGCAGGCATCGCCTGCCCGACTGGCACCATCGCCTGCATCATGGCTTGCCGGAACCCGGCCTCGATTAGAGTGGACATGAAGAACCCGGCCAGGTCTTGGAGTGATATGTAACCCTCCGCCACCGGCTTGGCGGGCATGCCCTGCAGCGCGGCCGCGAGCGCCTCGCTGCCGGCGACGGACTTCGTCTTTCCGTCGAGGATGCCTTTCAAGGCGTCGAGCGCGCCGGCGCCCTGAGTATGAAGTAAGGTATTGTCCTTGAAGGTGCTGTATGCTTTCACCTCGGCACCCCAGACCGCCGTTATCATGGCCTTCTGCATCGCCGCTTGCTGGGGGCCGAAGGGCCCCGGCGGCGGCTGGACGTTGAAGTCATAATTGAACTCCCACTCGCTGATCTGGAGGCCAGCGTAGGAGATGGCGTTGGGATTGGCTTTCACCGTCGTCGTCATGCCCATAGCTTTCTGTGCCTCCAGGAAGCCCTGCATCCGGGCGGGCATTGACTCCACAATCCGCTTCATGGCCGAGACGTCTTTGACCTTCGTGGCGGAGACAAGCAGCAGCGGGCCCTCGCCGTTGCGGCTGACGGACATCGCCATCTCGTTGCCGAGGTTGGCCAAGGATTCATGCATGAGGTCCGTCATGGCCTTCACGGCGGCCTGGCTCTCCCCGGGCAGAACGGAGGCCATGACCTTGCCGTACCATTCGGTGAGCGGCATTAGGTCCCCGAACTTCGCGTCCGCAACGATCATCGCGCCGGAGGGCATGTATTTCAGCAACTCCAACCCGCCGCCGGCCGCTGTCTGGCTGAGGTACTTCGCCACGCCGCTATCGGCAACGGGCTGGACGGCGAATGAGCCCGCAATCGTCGTTTTGTCCACGGAGAGCCGCCCCGTAGCGGTGTCCAACTGCTTCGCCAGCGCTTCGATGCCGTCGACGTAAGCCGTCAGCAGCTCGCTGACGTTCATGCCCGCAGGGGCGCCCATCTGGGGCATCATCGCGACGGACTGTTTCATCGTGGCAAAGGGACTCCGGCCCTCGGCATCCAGGGCGTCCAGCAGCACCTTCAAGCGCACCATGCCGCCCGCGTCAGAGTCCTTGAACGCCGGCTCAGCGGAGAAGTTGCCGGCCTTGATCAGGGCGATGACCTTTTTGACTGCTTCCGCATTGCTGCCCATCACCGCTCGGTTGCCCTCGATGCCGATGACGACCGCCTTGCCGCCTTGCGTCGGGCCTCCTTCGGCCTGAGGGGCCTCCTGGCCCGGGGGTCCGCCCTGGCGAGGCGCGGTGGCATAGACATGCACCCCGTCTTCGTCCCTTTGCTTCACGAGGTCTTGAAGGCTGTCCAGATAGCGCGCCGGGTCGGTAACGGTGAAGATCAAGACCGCCTCATGGTGATAGGGCGGCATCAGCACGACGCCCTCGAAGGGCTTGGTCATGTCAACCGTGGACGCATCGGCAGTCCTGAAGACCCGGGACGGCATTTCCTGGGTGAACGACGGCACCATAGCCGTCGGCTCGACCTCCTGGGCCACGTCGCGCACCTTGCCCTCGAACGAAAGGAGATTGCCAACCTCAAAGAACGCCAGCACGTCTGCCGGCAGCTTTACCGGCACTGCCTGTGGCGGCGCCAAAGGTTGGGCCGCCGGCTGCCCCGCTGTTGCGGGCTGTGCAGGCGGGCCGCCCGCCGCGGGCGCGGCATATACAAGGCCTGTCCACATGAGCGCCAAGACGACGCACCACACGCTTACGGTCCTCATCTGCTCCCTCCCAAAAGTTAGCTCCTTGCTCGCCGGAACGTTACTGCCATCCGAACACGCTACCACGAACAGCGTCCCGCTTCAAAGGTGAGAATCAGGGCCATGTGCCTTCGCCTCCGTCCCAACTGTTGGTGAAGGCTCTTCCTCGTGCTGGAAGACTTCTTCGACCCGCTTGCCGAAGGCTCTTGCGATACGGAAGGCCAGTTCCAGCGAGGGCGCGTACTTTCGGTGTTCGATGGCGATGATGGTCTGCCGTGTGACGCCGACGCGCTGGGCCAGTTCTTGCTGCGTCATCTCGTCGTGATCGAAGCGCAGCCTCCTGATCTGGTTCTTCAGCTTAGTCTCCCCCATCGTGGGCCTCCGATCCGTACAACACGAGCGTCACGACGGACTTGACTGCCATGAGCGTGATCGCTCCACATGCCACCACCAAAGCCAGGTAGTGAATGGATATATCCTTCTGGCCCCGGGCCATGCAAACGAACCACGCTGCCATGCACGCGACGACAAACACCAGGTAGGAGGCCATGCCCCCAGCGATCACGGCTTTCTGCGCGATCGCCGTGTCCCGCTCGTCCAGGTCCACTTCCTTCGGCTCCTTCCTCTTGCGAAACAGCAGATTCGTGAAGCCTGTCAGGCCAAACAAGCCGAGCCCGCCCCATGCACCCTTCCCTGCGACCGGGATGAGAGCCACAACAGCCAGCACCATCGCCAAGACAACCGCCACCACGAACCACGCACACTTCTGTTGCCGAACCATCGCACGCCTCCCCTCGGATAAAGCCTCTAAAATGTAACGTTTAACGGACATATAGTATCATATGCCAGACATAATGTCAAGTATTTTTCCCTTCGGTTGATTCTGTAGGGAGGTGTCCTGCCACCGCTGGCACGGTCGGGGCGGCCACCCCGGGACTTGGCTGCTCAGGAGAGGTCCGCTATTGGAACGCTACGGGCCGCGCTGCCCCCGGGCGCTCGGCCGCTTCCTCCGCCCCCGGACGTCCGGCCGCCCCCCCGCGCCGCCCAACGGCGGCACGCCTCAACCGGCCACTTTTCTCACGAAGAAGAGCAGCCGTGGCATTCCCGTTGCGCGGAGCTTCGCACGCCCGCCTTCGAGTTCCACATCAACGTTCGTGTCGCCGCTCTCAGATGTCGTGAGTTCCACGGCGCGCGCGAAGGCGAAGTCCGCAAGGCCGGCATTCGCCAGTTCTATCTCAGCGGCCCGCTCTTCGCCGTTGAGCGTCGGGCTCCATACTGCCACGCAGGCGCGGTCGCCTCCGTCCTCAAACCGGTAGGCATAGATGCCTTCGGCCTGCTCGCTCAGCGCTTGACCGAACGCGTAATCGCCAAGGTTTTTCCTCAGGGAGGCCAGCGCATAGAAAGCCGGCTGCCTGACGCCCTTCGATATCAGGCCGCAAGCGTTGAAGAGCCCCTTTTCGGCACCCTCGTCGCGATACCAGAACATGCAGGCACGCTCAACGCCCATCCGAGCGAAGATCAGGTACGAGCGCGCCAGGAACTGAGCCTGCTGAACGCGCGTGAGCGTTGACGGGCGCTGGTCTATGGGCACTCCGGCTTCCAGCGGGGCGCCCTCCGCGCGGTGAGCGTCCCATCCGAACTCGGTGACCCACACCTCTTTGCCCGGAGCATGGGCGTCGCGCCACGTGAGCACGTCGCGCACTTTGCTCAGGTAG